>Ga0136616_10001677_pt1 | contig 11668 bp, 9 predicted proteins | sample AntDrymUQ2992106_2_FD_106648 | JGI IMG/M metagenome (GOLD analysis project Ga0136616, IMG submission 106648) | Polar desert sand microbial communities from Dry Valleys, Antarctica - metaG UQ299 (21.06) | ecosystem: Environmental > Terrestrial > Soil > Desert | place: Antarctica: Dry Valley...
CCAGCCGCGCACCAGGTTGTGCACGTTCTTGCGGCGGCTGAGCGCCCCCAGGAAACCGATGTACGGCCGGTCGTGCAGGCGCAGCCGGTCGGAGATCCGGCGTACCTCCGCCTCCGTCGGCCGACGGAACAGCTGCGGGTCGACCCCGTGGTAGGCCACGTCGAGCATGGTGGGATCGGCGTCGAGCAGGCGCACCAGCTCGTCTCTGGTGGCCTTGGAGGGCACCACGACGCGGGCCGCCCGACGCAACGAGGTCCGCGTTGCGGAGCGGTAGAAGTTGCCGCTCACCCCCGGATGCAGGTCCGGCTCGGAGAGGAACGTGACGTCGTGGACGGTGACCACCACCGGCTTACCAAGCCGCAGCGGCATCGTGTAGTGCGGACAGTGCACGACGTCGACGCCGATCTCCTGGGCAACCAGGGGCAACCCGGTCTGCTCCCAGGCCAACCGCGCCGGCCGGTGGGCGATGGCTACCGGTCCCGGCACGACCCGCGCGGTCGGAGCCATCCGGCTGTAGCGCTCCAGGTCGGCACGCTGGCAGACCACCACCAAGTCGCCGGCACCTTCGGCGGCCCCTTCGGCGGCACGACCCAGCCCGGCGATCAGCCCGTCGACGTAACGGCCCACGCCACCACGATCAGAAGGCACAGCGGTCGCATCGACCAGTACGCGGGGGGCCACGGACGTCAGCTCCTCCGGGTCTTGGCCTGGGTCCTACGGCGTGCCATCAAGCCTACGCCGTAGGACGAGCCGACCCGAGGGTGCCGCAGGCCGTGTCAGGGTGCCGTCGTCGTACCGGAATTGGTGATCTTCCACCACTCGCTCTTCATGCCGAACAGGAAGCGGAAGTCGGGGCCGGTGACCTCCACCGCGCCGTCGCGGCCCTCCACCACCAGTCGGTGGATCCGCCCACCCCACGCGCCGTCACCGCTGCGCTCGAGCACACGCAGCCGAACGAGCCGGCCAATGCGCGGCCAGGTCGCCTCGATGCGGTCGACGGGCAGCGAAAACGTCCAGGCGTGCCCCCAGTTGGACTCGGGCGGCACGATCCCGTCGTAGGGATCCTTGCGTGCCACCAGGTAGGGGTAGCCGCCGGCCGCGCTCCATCCACCGTTGGCGGAGGAGAACTGCGTGAGCGCGGGCAGCCCGCCGTACGTCAGGTAGCGCCGCGCCGTGCCGTGGGCGGCGGCCACCGGGGCGGAGCTCTCCCGGTCGACGCCGCCGTACACCTGACAGCTCATCGTGTCGCACACGTCGTAACCCTGGCCGCCGGCCCGGGCGTAGTGCCGCAACCGCAGCGCGTAGGTCCGCGCGGCGACGGCCTGGGCGCGCAGTGCTGCGCGCTGCCAGTACGCCGGCACCTCGGCAGAGACGACCGAGCCGACGTAGTCGTCGAGCCGCAGCCGGTTGACGGCGCGCAGCGCGGTGGCGCTCTCCGCCCAGGCGTCGAGGTAACCGCGGTACCGGCGCTGCGACCCGGACGGGGTCACCACCTGCAGCACTCCGTGCGAGATGTCTGCGCCCGACACGTGTCGGGCCAGCCGCAGCGGACCGGCCAGACCGGACCAGCCGTCGACGGCCCGGTAGCGCGCGCCGGCCAGCCCGGACACCTTGAGCCCCTGGGCGTTCTGCTTGACCCGCCAGCGGCTGACCGTTCGCCCGCCCAGCGTGGCCGGCAGCTTCAGCCGCGCGCCAGTGGTCCGATCACGGACGTAGAGGCCCGCGGCGGGGCCTACCCGGATATCCCGCCAACCGTCGCCGGTGCGTACGACGCCGGACAGGTCGACACGCATCCGCGTCCGCCGCGGGGCGGCGGTCGCCGTCGTGCCCGGGTAGTAAAAGGAGAGGATCTCCTCCGACGTCTTCCCTGAGCGGGCCATTCCCTCGGCGCCGAACTGCGACATGCCGTGGCCGTGGCCGTAGCCGCGGCCGGAGAAGGCGTACGCAGGGCTGGACCCGTCCGGCCGCGGGTAGCTCTGCTCACCCGCGGCCGCAGCAGGTGCGAGCGGCACGGTCACCGCCAGCGCGGTGACGAGGCCCACGGTCAGCCGAGCCGAGCCGGTCGGGGCGGGAGATCCGGTTCGCATCATTGACTCCGTGGGGTGAAGTAACCGACGACGTCAACAGTGACGCCGGCGGAGCCGCGGCGGTTGGCAACGCTCATCCACCCCCACTGGCTGGCGGGAGCCACGACCAGGTTGGTGGAATCGGTTCCCGCCGCAGCAGTGAGCGAGGGCAGTGCGGGCTGCGGCGTCTCCGCCTCCCACGCGGTCAGTGCGGTGGCTCTGTCCGGACGGGTGGCGGACAGGCTGAGCACGACCCGGGTGGCGTCCGCGGGCACCGGCCCGGTGTCCGGGGCGACCTCCACCGACACCGTCCGGCCGGCGTCCAGACGACCGGTCGGCGCCGTCGACCCACCTGCCTGCACCCGCCACGGCCGCACCGGCACGTAGCTGTCGCCGGCTCCCAGCGACGCCGGCCCGTACCAGCCCACCACGTCGAGGGCGACGTGGGTCTTCCCACGTCGGTTCCACAGCCGGACGTTGCCGGCCCGACTGAGCCCCACCATCGCCAGTCGCCGTACCGATTGGCCGGGCGCGAAGCGGGCGAGGGCGACCCGTGGCCGCTCGATCGTCGAGGGGTAGACAGCAACCTTGCCCCGGGCGGTCGACTTCTTGACCACCACGTTGACCGCCACTGCCGCTGCCCCGGCGGGGATACCGGAGACGCCGGCGAGCGGGATCCGGCGCGCCTCCCGCGGCTGAAGCGGTAGGTGCCGGTCGGTGGTGTCGTACACCCGGGTTGGTGCGGTGGGATGGAACCCGAGGCCGCTGGTGCCGCGCACGTAGTAGCCGTACACGTCGGCTCTTACGTGCGTGTCACCGCGGCCGTTGCGGAAGGTCACCCGGCCGCGGTCGCCGAGCTTCGCCACGACGTGGGACTCCGCGGTGCGACCAGCGGCCAGGGACACGGTGCGGACGGTGGAGGGACGGTGCGTGGGATAGGTCGCGAGCACGCCACCGCGGGTCGACTTGCCGGTCAGCTGTACGGCGACGGCGGTCACCGCGCGGCTGGCAGGCACTCCGGCCCGCCCGCGCATGGGTACGGCGACCTGCTCCCCCGGACCGAGCCGTCCGCGCGGGACGGGCCCGAACCCGGTGCGGGTGGCGAACAGCTTGGCCGGCCGCACCGGCACGAAGGTGGTCTCCTTGTTGATTGCCGCCGGGAAACGCCGGTCCATGAAGCTCTCGGCCTGCGCGCGCAGACTGTCCATGTCGGCGAACAGGTACTGGCCGGGGCAGGCCGTGTGGCCGACGTCGCGGTGCGCGCTGACCACCCGGACGTTGACCCGGGTGCCGGCGGGGTAGCGCGACGTGCCGCCGCCCGCGGACGTCAGCACCGTGCTGCCGAGCGGATCACGCCCGAACAGGCTGAGTTTCCACCCGACGATCTTGGCGATGCTGCGCACCGTTTCGGCCGGTACGTCGACGACGTCGAAGTTGCCCAGCGCCGCCACACCAAAGGTTTCGGTGTTGAACCCGCCGGTGTGGGCGCCGACGACCGGCAGGTCCATGCCGCCCGCGCGGCCCTCGAAGATGCGGCCGAACCGGTCCACCAGGAAGTTGTAGGCCATGTCGGAGTAGCCGAGGCTCTGCGTCTCGTAGGCGTAGATGCCGCGTAGCTGGGCGGCGACGTCGTCCGGACCGTAGTAGTTGCCGGTCGCCGTGTGGTGCACGAACGCCGCCTGGATGGTGGCGTCGTACCGCGGCCCACCGTTGCGCAAGCTTTCATCGGCGCCCCAGCCGGCGCGGCTGATGACCATCGGCGGGGCGCTGGTCGCGGCGGCGGCCTCCGTCGCTGAGCCCGTAGCCGGTGCCGCCGCAGTGAGGTGGGCGTCGGCGGTCGACTCACCCGGGTCCACGAGGTCCGCCCGCAGGTCCTGCGGCAATCGGCCGCGGCGTACGTCGACGCGGACCTGCACGCCGTCGGACTCCCCGGCGTAGTAGGGCGCGGTCCCCTGGCGGCTGACTGCGGCCGCCTCGTCAGCCGCCTCCCCGGGAGCGAGTCCGTCCGCGAGTTCCAGCCGCTCCCAGCCCGACCAACGACCGGCGGTGTGGGTGCGTACCGCTACCTCGACGTCGTGGTCGACGGTCGACGCCGCCCAGGTGACACCGACCAGCTCGAACGGCTCGGTACGTCGAGGGGCGGTCAGCACTTCCGGCGCGTCAGCACTGGACGTGCGCAATCCCCCCAGCGCAGCCCCGTACACGCCGGACAACTCGAGGGTGTGCAGTTGCGGGGCGACCGGCCGCGGCAAGGAACCGGGGCGGGCGAGTGCCGGATCACTGGGACCTGTGACGAAGCCGCTGACGAGGCCGGTGACGATGAGGGCGGTCATGGCCCAGCGGGCGGTCGTCCGGCGGCGAAGGTGATAAGTAGAGGGCACGTCGGTTCTCTCCGGATGGCATCGGGAACCGGTCGCCGTGATCGAAGGCGCCCGGTGCACTCAGTGCATCGGCGCCCGAACAGGCCACATTGAGAAACTGGTCGCGATCCGCTGGCGTGCGAGCCGGCGGGCCCGGTGGAGGGACGCCCGTGCTCGAACCGACCACTCCGACCGGACTGCTCGCCGCCGCCTACTCCGCCAACGCGGCTCGTCCGCTGCTCACCAGCTACGACGACGCCTCGGGCGAGCGGGTCGAGCTATCCGTCGCGTCGGTCGACAACTGGGTCGCGAAAACCGCGAATCTCCTCGTCGACGGCCTCTCCGCCGGCCCCGGTGACCGGGTGGGACTCCTGCTGCCCGCGCACTGGCGTACGGCGACGTGGCTGCTCGCCTGCTGGGCCGCGGGCTGTCCGGCCCGCCTGGGCGACGTGCGGGGGTGCGACATCGTGGTTTCCACCGCGGCCCGCCTCGACGAGGCGCTCGCCGCAGGTGCCGAGGAAACCGTCGCCGTGTCGCTGCAGCCGCTCGGGAGTGGGCTTGGACCGCTGCCACCTGGGGTCGTCGACTACGGCGGCGAAGTGCTCTCTTACGGTGACCGCTTCACCGCGCCCGCCCCGGTAGCGTCCACGGTGCCGGCCCTCGAGATCGGCGGTGAGCGGTGGTCCGCTGCCCAGCTGATCGAGCAGGCCGTGTCCGCGGCCGACCGCTGGCAACTGGGCGGCGGTGCCCGGGTGCTCAGCGTGCTTCCCTACGACACCCTCGACGGGATCCTCGCCGGCCTGCTGGCTCCGCTGGCCGTGGACGGCTCTGTCGTCCTGTGCCGGAACCTCGACCCGGACCGCCTCGTTGGACGCCTTGAGCAGGAAGTCGTGACGGCCGCAGCAGGAGCAATTCTGCCGCCAGGCACCGCGATCCGCGCGCTGACCCTAAACTGACGACCTTCAGCGTCGACGGGCCGGCGCCGGCCCCGGAGGACGACCGGAAGGCGCAGCGTGGCGGAGCAAGAGCAGCCGGCGAAGGCCGATCCGGCCAGCGCGAATCCCGCCACCGTGGTGTCCGGCCCTCGGCGGTTGGGCTGGCGGATCGGGCGCTGGGTCGCGCTCGGGCTCTCCATTCTGCTGCTGGTCACCGGCGGAGCAGCGACCGTCGCCTACCGCAAACTCGAGGGCAACATCGCCAGCCGCGACGTCAGCGACCAGCTCGGCGAGCGGCCGCAGCGGCTTGCCACCGGCGCGACCAACGTCCTGCTCGTCGGCTCCGACACGCGTGAGGGCAAGGGGCTGCGACGCTACGGCGCGAGTATCGAGGGCGCCCGCTCCGACACCACGATCCTGCTGCACCTCTCGGAGGGCCGCGAGGGCGCGGTGCTGGTGAGCATCCCGCGGGACTCCTACGTGCGCATCCCCAGCTGTACGCGCGAAGACGGGTCGACGACCCGCCCGCGCCGCGACCGCTTCAACGCCGCGTACTCACTCGGCGGCGTCGCGTGCACCATCCGTACCGTCGAGGCGCTCACCGACATCTACATCGACGACTACGTCGTGGTCGACTTCAGCGGATTCAAGCGCATGGTTGACGCGCTCGGCGGGGTGGAGGTCTGCCTCGACGAGCCGGTCACCGACTCCAGGAGCGGCCTCGACCTGCCGGCCGGGACCAGCGTCGTCCGCGGAGAGCAGGCGCTGGCCTACGTCCGCACGCGGTATTCCCTCGGCGACGGCAGCGACCTGTCCCGCATCGAGCGTCAGCAGGATTTCCTGTCCGCCATGGTGCGCAAGGCGCGAAGCTCCCAGCTGTTGCTCAACCCCATGCGGCTCTACGGCTTCCTCGACGCGGCGACCAAGTCGGTCACCACCGGTCCGGGCCTGGGCAGCCTGTCGGCCCTGCGCGAGTTGGCACAGAGCGTGCAGGGCATCAGCACCGGCAACGTGCGCTTCGTCACCGTGCCCGTCGAGTACCGCCCCGACGGCGCCACCGTCGCGTGGAAGAACCCCGCAGCGAAGCTGCTGTGGAAGTCCATCCGTACGGACTCTCCACTCCCTGGCGACAAGGACGCCTCCGCGGAGGCGAGCGGTGAACCGACAGCGTCCCCGGTGGCGCCGCAGGACGTGCAGGTACGTATCCTCAACGGAACGGGCAGCATCGGGGTGGCCGGCGAGGCGGCTACCCAGTTGCGCGACGCCGGCTTCGACGTTGTGGAAGTCACCGACGCAGACTCCTTTTCTCACGTGAAGTCGGTGATCCGGCACGCCCCCCAGTACGACGACGCGGCCCGCGCGCTCTCCGCGGTCCTCCCCACCGCGGCGGTGCGCTCCAGCAACAACGTCGGTAGCGTGCTGGAGTTCGTCATCGGCCAGGATTTCAGCAAAGTGCGCGGCGACGGTAGCTCCACGCCCGCCGCCCCCCCTGGTGGCAGCCCTCCCGCCACTCCCTCGCCAACTCCTCCCCTCGAGCCGTCCACCGGTCCGTCGGCCACCGCGGAGGTCGACCCCGACGCGACGGTCGAGGCGCGGCCGGCGTCGGAGCAACGCTGCAGCTGAGCGGCTGGTGCTCGCTAGAGTCGGGCCGCCGCGACGGATCCGGGCGGCGTCGCCGAGGGGGAGCGTGAGGCGCGATGGACAAGGTCGTCCGGTCCGCGGCGGAGGCCGTGGCCGACATTCCCGACGGGGCATCCCTTGCGGTCGGGGGGTTCGGACTGTGCGGCGTACCGACCGCTCTCATCAGGGCGTTGCATGACGCCGGCACCAGCCAGCTCGAGGTGGTATCGAACAACTGCGGCGTCGACGACTGGGGTCTCGGCGTGCTGCTCATGGACCGGCGCATCGCCCGCATGACCAGCTCCTACGTGGGCGAGAACAAGGAGTTCGCCCGGCAGTTCCTCTCCGGCGAGCTGGAGGTGGAGCTGACCCCGCAGGGCACGCTCGCCGAGCGGCTACGCGCCGGCGGCGTCGGCGTGCCCGCCTTCTTCACCGCGACCGGCGTGGGCACGCAGGTGGCCGAAGGCGGGCTGCCGTGGCGCTACACCTCCGACGGGTCGGTCGCCGTCGCGTCGCCGCCGCGGGAGGTCCGCGAGTTCAACGGGCGCAGCTACGTACTGGAGGAGGCCATCGTCTGCGACTTCGGACTGGTCCGGGCGGCACGCGGCGACCGGCACGGCAACCTCGTGTTCCACGAGAGCGCGCGCAACTTCAACCCGCTGTGTGCCATGGCCGGACGGATCACTGTCGCGGAGGTGGAGGAGCTCGTCGAGCCGGGCACCCTCGACCCCGACGCGGTGCACCTACCGGGCGTCTTCGTCCAGCGGGTGGTGCTCGCCGACGCCGCCGAGAAGCGCATCGAGCGGCGCACGACCCGTCCCCGCCGCACCGAGGAGGCCGGCCCCGTCGACGGCGCGGCGGCCGGCAGTGAAGGAGCGGGGGAGCAACCCGGCACGGAGCTGCAGGAGGTGGCGTCCTGATGGCGCTGACACGACCGCAGCTGGCCGCGCGCGCAGCGCAGGAGCTGCGCGACGGGGAGTACGTCAATCTCGGCATCGGGCTACCGACCCTCGTCCCCAACTTCCTCGCCGACGGCATCCATGTGGTCATGCAGAGCGAGAACGGCATCCTTGGTGTGGGGCCCTATCCGCTCGAGGGGGAGGAGGACCCCGACCTCATCAACGCCGGTAAGGAGACGGTCACCGTCCAGGCGGGCGCGGCGTTCTTCGACTCGGCGACGTCGTTCGGCATGATCCGCGGCGGGCACATCGACGCGGCGATCCTCGGTGCCATGCAGGTCTCCGCGCGTGGTGACCTGGCCAACTGGATGATCCCCGGAAAGATGATCAAGGGGATGGGCGGCGCCATGGACCTCGTTCACGGCGCCAAGCGGGTCGTGGTGATGATGGAGCACGTCGCCCGCGACGGCTCCCACAAACTGGTCGACCAGTGCTCCCTGCCGCTGACCGGGAGGGGCGTGGTCGATCGCGTCATCACCGACCTCGCGGTGGTGGACATCACGCCGGACGGCCTGGTGCTGCGCGAGCTGGCTCCCGGCGTCTCGGTCGAGTACGTGCGCGAGCGCACCGGACCGGAGCTGCTCGTTCCCGCCGAACCCGTTCCGGTGCAGCTACCCGCCGAGGTCTAGACCGCTGGGTGTGCGTACGGGCTGAGGTCGGTACGACTCCACGCCGATCAAGAACCACTGCCCCCGCGTCGACCACCGCCGCTCAAGCCGTCGCAGGAAGATGTCGATGTGCCCTCGGCCGACCTCGTCGAGGAGAGCGCTCATGACGGTGTATCGCGACCACCTCACGCCGGACGCACCTCGCTCCTTGCGTCTGCCAGCCAGGTGCAGTCCGCCGGCCATCAACGATCTGCGCCCGCACCTCGTCGGCGTCGCCAGCCAGCTGGAGACGGGCCAGGTGCTGGTCGTGGACGCCTCCGACGTCACCGAGTGCTCGCCCGCGCTGCTGGGCGTCCTGGTCGCCGCCGACGCCGCCGCCCGCCGGCGAGGGGCTGCTGTGCGGCTTGAACCAGCCACCGGGTCGGTGGCCGACGAGGCCGGCCGGTGCGGCCTCGGGAGCCGCCTGCTCGACCGGCCGGGTGAGGCGGCGGCGTCACCCTCACCCGCCACGCAGTGGCCGGTCCGGTTCCTCCTGTCGGCAGGTGAGCGCGGTGACGCCGAGCGCCCCGGCGAACGGGAGCAGCACCAGGCCGGGCAGCTGGTAACGCCAGGAGAACAAGAGGAGGGCGGCGGACAGCAGCGACCCCGCCCCCAAGCCGACTGAGAGCAGGCACGCCGCGCGAAGCCCCGAACCGCGCGCCCGACCCACCCCCAAGATGCCGAGGACGGCCACGACAAGAGCGGCAAGGAGCACCGGCCCGGGCGTGTAGCCCCCGCCCAGCTGGTAGGCCCGCAGCGGCCGGGTCAGTGCCTCCCGGGCGTAGGGACCGGAGCCTCCGTACCGCTCTACGGTGCGGACCGGGTCACGCCCCGGCCCGGCGTCCTCTCGCAGGTCGTACGCCACCTGGAACTGCCAGCGGTCCAGCGGGGGGTGCAGCTCACCGCGCTCCCGCGGCCAGGTGAACCCGAAGAGGAAGTCGCTGGCGATCTCGCCAACCAGGTCCAGCGGCTGCTGGCGGAACACCCGCAGGCCGAAGTCGCGGGCCGCGTCACCCTTGGTCGTGCCGGCGGGCGGGGTCACCCGTCGCACCTGCGAGGCGTCCGACCACAGGTAGTCATTCACCCCGGGCCGCTGCGCAGGCGGGAGCTTCGGGCAGAGCACGCGCTGGTAGTCGGGCAGGTCAGCGAGGCTGGCGCAGTCGGCGATGGTGGCGGCACGGGCGTACAGGTTGCGCCCGGTGTTGCCCTGCAGACCCCACTCGCCCGTGTGGTGACGGAACCACACGGCGTACCCGGCAAGGGGTACGGCGAAGGTCGCGGCGGCCAGGGCGGCGGCCAGCAACCGCAGGCGCCACCGCCCGGGCACGGCGAGCAGCAGGTACAGCACGACGGGCACGACGAGCGGTACGGCAACGAACCTGACCGTCGCCGCAGTGCCGAGGAGCAACCCGGCGAGGGCCGCGGCGCCCGGCCCTGGACCTCGCCACAGCAGCACCATCAGCACAGCGAGGAGCAGCGCCTGAAACACCACGTCGGACATGAGGTACTGCTCGATCACCAGCTGGTAGCTGTCCAGCAGCACCGGTGCCGTCGACACCGCAGCCAGCCAGCGTCGTACGCCGAGGCGCAGGCAGAGGAGGTAGAGGGCGATCGCCATCCCCAGCCCGAGGACATGGTGGAGGAACGGGAACGCAGCCAGGTCATGCAGGGTGAGCAGCGGCCGCATCACCAGCACGACGTAACCGAGCGCCTTGTTGTCCGTAGGATCCAGCGTCGCCGCCAGCCGCAGGAAGTTGAACGAGTCGAGGAAGAACAGCGTCGGCACGTACGCCAGCTGCGTCGCCACCCGCAGGAGCGCGCCAGCGGCGAGTAGACCGAGGAAGAGAGCGTGCGCGCGAGCAGCGCTCACCGCGCGGATGGGCTCCCGCCCCTTGGTGGTCATGCGTCAGGCTCCCCGTCGCCTTCTACTCTCGCGACGAGAGTACGGCGGGTCGATCCGGACACGTCCCAGCGGCGGGTCGACCGGCGCGCCAAGTGCGAGCCCCGGCCCACGTATCCTTAGGGGTCGAGGGTCGAGGACGGTCCGTGGCGGTCCAGGGAAAGCTCACCGGACGCGGTGCGCCACCAACAGCACCCGCCGGCGACCAGCCACCGGCAGGAGAGGACAGGACGGGACAAGGTGACCGACACCATGCCCCGGGAGGCGCGGCAGCCTGTCGATGCAGCGAAACTCGCGGCCGCCTACGGGCTCAAGCCGGTGGGTCGCCGGCCGTCGCTTTCGCTCTACCTGCGCCAGGCGTGGCGGCGACGACACTTCGCATGGTCGTTGGCGTGGTTTCGGGCTTTCTCTCGCAGCGGCAAGGATCGACTGGGCGCACTGTGGTTCGTACTCACCCCGCTCATCCTTGCCGTCGTCTACTACTTCATGTTCGGTGTGGTCCTGCAGACCCGGCAGGGCATCCCCAACTTCATCGGCTACCTCACTATCGGGGTTTTCCTGTTCCACTTCACCAGCCGATCACTGTCGTCCGGCTCCAAGTCGATGGTCGGCAGCCAAGGACTCATCCGCAGCCTGCGCTTCCCGCGCATCATCCTGCCGGTCTCCAAGGTGCTGGAGCAGGTCATCTCCCTGGTGCCGGCGCTGGGGGTCATGTTCGTCGTGGTGATTGTCGCCCCGCCAAAAGAGTCGATCAGTCTGGCCTGGCTACTGGTCATCCCTGCGGTGCTCATCCAGAGCGTGTTCAATGTTGGGTTGGCCCTGATCGTCGCGCGAATCGGCGCCCAGTCGCACGACGCGCTCAATCTCATCCCGTTCTTCGGCCGCTACCTGTTCTACACGTCCGCGGTCTTCTACGAGGCCGACAAGTTCATCGACAACCCGACCGCGCTCGCGCTACTGCGGGCCAACCCTGTCTACGCATTCCTCAACATCTCTCGCGAGGCTGTGCTCAACGGCCGCGCCGCGCCGCTGAGCATGTGGATGCAGGTGTCGGTCTGGGCGCTGGCACTCCTCGTCATCGGAGTCCTCGTGTTCTGGCGGTACGAGGAGCACTACGGCCGTGACTGACCGGCCTCTGGTGATGGAGTCCGCCAAGCCGGCGGCTGACCAGCCGGCGACGC
>Ga0136616_10001678_pt1 | contig 11659 bp, 10 predicted proteins | sample AntDrymUQ2992106_2_FD_106648 | JGI IMG/M metagenome (GOLD analysis project Ga0136616, IMG submission 106648) | Polar desert sand microbial communities from Dry Valleys, Antarctica - metaG UQ299 (21.06) | ecosystem: Environmental > Terrestrial > Soil > Desert | place: Antarctica: Dry Valley...
GAGCGCTTCATGCCTCCGAACGGCGCCTGGGGCTCGGCGCCCGCCGTCTCGGAGTTGACGTGCACCACGCCCACCTCGGCCTCGCGGGCGAAGGCCAGGGCGGCCGCGAGGTCGCGCGTGAAGAGCGAGGCCGAGAGGCCGAACTCGACCGAGTTGGCGATCTCGAGCGCCTGCTCGAGGTCGTCCGCCTGCATGAGCCCGAGCACGGGGCCGAAGACCTCCTCCTGGCCGAGCCTCGAGCCGGGGTCGACGCCGGCGTAGACGGTGGGCTGGACGAACCAGCCCTCGCCGTCGCCGGCAGCGCCGCCGGTGAGCAGCTCGTGAGCTTCGTCGCGCGCGACGTCGAGGTAGCTCAGCACGCGCTCGCGCTGGGGCTCTGACACGAGCGGCCCGATGTGCACGCCCTCACGCGCGCCGTCGCCGACCCGCAGGCCTCGCGTCGCGCTCAGCATGCGCTCGGTGAACTCGTCGGCGATCGATGGGTGCAGGATCGCGCGACTCGTCGCGGTGCACTTCTGCCCGGTCGAGAACATCGCGCCGCGCAGCGTCTGGTCGACGGCGACGTCGAGGTCTGCGTCTGCGAGCACGATCACGGGGTTCTTGCCGCCGAGCTCGAGCTGCACCTTGACGCCGCGAGGGACAGCCGCGGCCTGGATCGCGCGCCCGACCGGGTTGGAGCCGGTGAACGAGATCCCGTCGGCCTCGACGTGGCTCGTGAGGGCGTCGCCGATCTCGGCCGGCATGCCGGTGACCATGTTCAGCACACCCGGCGGCAGCCCGGCCTCGTCGAGCGCCTCGACGAGGCGCACAGCGCACAGCGGCGTGAGGTCGGACGGCTTGAAGACGACCGCGTTGCCGTAGGCGAGCGCCGGAGCGAGCTTCCAGGTGGGGATCGCGATCGGGAAGTTCCACGGCGTGATCACACAGACGACGCCGAGCGGTTCACGGACGCTGTAGAGCAGCGTCCGGTCGGCGACGCTGGGGAGCATCTCGCCCGTCGGCTGGGAGCAGTCGCCGGCGAAGAAGCGCAGAATCGTCACCGCGCGGCCGGCCTCGCCGCGCGCCTCCGCCAGCGTCTTGCCCTCCTCGGCGGTCAGCTCGGCGGCGATCTGCTCCACCCGCGAGGCGATCAGCTCGGCGGCGCGGTAGAGGATATCGCCGCGCTTGACGGGCGACGTGCGCCGCCAGCCGGGCGCCGCTGCGCGGGCGGCCGCATAGGCCTGCTCGACGTCCTGCGGGCCCGCGAGCGTGTGCGTGCTGACCACGGTGCTCGGGTCCGCGGGGTTGCGGTTCTCCAGCGCGCCCTGCCCCTGCCCCCAGCGACCGTCGAGGAACAGTCCGTAGGACGGGACGTCGGGTCCGGAGGGCGGGATCTCAGCCATCAGCCCGGGGCATTATGCATGCGGCGCGTCGGACGGGAAGGCGTGACCCACCATCTCACCCCCGCCGCAGCGGCAGGGCGATGGGGCGGATCGGGCTGCCGGTCGCGCCGCGGATCTTCAGGCACGCGCCGACGAACGCGAACTCGTGGACGGCGCTCGCCGCCAGCTCCTCGAGGTTCACGATCTCCATGATCGGGATGCCGGCTTCGGCCAGCAGGTAGGTGTGCACGGGCTGCCAGCTGTCGGGGTCGCCGGAGGGGTGGCGCTCGAGGCCGACGTTGTCCGCGCCGATCAGCATCGCGCCGGCCTCGGCGAGGAAGCGCGCACCCTCGAGGTCGAGCCCCGGCTCGTCGGAGATGAAGGCCTCGGCGTCCGGCCAGACGGTCATGCGGCCGGTCCGGACCAGGACCACGTCGCCGACGCGGAGGTCCGTGCCCTGGCGCTCGAGGGCCGCCCGGAGGTCCGCCTCGCCGATCGCATGGCTGTCGGGCAGCATCTCCACGCCGCGCAGTGCGGCGACGTCGATCAGCACGCCGCGGGCGACGACCGGCGGGTGGCGGTCGGCGCCCGCGCGCAGCCAGCGGCGGGAGGCGAGGTGCTCGGCCTCGGTGAAGCCGTTCCAGACCGCACCGTTGTAGCCGATGTGGTTGAGCGCGTCGACATGGGTGCCGGTGTGGGTGAACATCGAGATCGCGTCGCCCGACCGCGACACGATGCGGTTCTGCGCCTCGCCGACGCCGAGCGGGTCGTCCTTGAGGCTGCCGCTCGGCGTGGCGGACATCCACATGTGGAAGGGCGGGTCGCCGCCGGCCGTGAAGCTCGGCATGCCGACGAAGAAGTCGACCGCCAGGTCGAACGTGCGGCCCCCGTCGACCTCGGCGAGCACCCGGGCGGCCGCCTCGGCCGTCGCGAGGTTGAGCATGCCGATCTCGTCGGCGGGTCCGAAGGGGCTCGCCGAGGGATGTCGCGGCCGGGCCGAGAGCGCCGCGATCTGCGCCGCCTGGGGATGGTCCATGGGCGGTGGCGCGCACATGCCGGCAGCCTACCGAGCGTTTGACCGGTGGAGTAACGTCGCCGCCTCTCCGAGGGAAGGAGCAGCACACATGAGCGACCTCGAGGCGCGGATCCAGCGGCTGGAGGACGTCCAGGCGATCCAGGACCTGAAGATGGCCTACGCGAAGCTGTGCGACGAGGGCTACGACGCCGACGGCATCGTCGCGCTGTTCGCCGCCGCCGAAGACGTCGAGTGGGTGAGCGACGTGTTCGGCACCCACGAGGGCCGCGATGGGATCCACAAGTGGTTCGACGACGTCGACGAGGAGATTCGCTGGGCGCTGCACTTCATGATCAATCCGGTGATCGAGGTCGGCGACGACGGCCGGACCGCCACCGGCCGCTTCTACCTGCTCGAGCTGGCGACGATGAGCGCGCCGGACGGCGGCGACCCGGACCCGGTGATCATGACCGGCAAGTACGCCGACGACTTCGTCAAGGAAGACGGCCAGTGGCGCTTCAAGCGGATCGAGATCAACTTCGAGCAGGTCTCGAACCTCGATCAGGGCTGGGTCAAGCAGCAGTTCCGCGGCCGGGCCTGAACGATGATCAAGCGAATCTCGCGCGAAGGGCTCGACGAGCTGGCCGGAGGCTGGAACTTCTCGCTCGACGACTCCGAGGCCGAGCAGCTCGGTGCCGTCGCCAACGAGCTGATCGAGCTGCTCGACGGCCTCGTCACGTCCCCGGCCGCCGCTCCCGAGGTGGTGCCGGCGATCCGCGAGGCGGGCGAGCGGCCCTCGCGCGACGAGGATCCGCTCAACGCGATCGTGCGCCGCTGCCGGGTGGTGGCGAAGGAGCCGGGCTCGGAGCTGGCCGGCCTGCGCCTGGCCGTCAAGGACTCGATGGCGATCGCCGGCATCCCGCTCACGCTCGGCTCCTCGGTCATGGAGGGCTTCGTGCCCGACGTGGACGCGGTCATCGTCGACCGGCTGCTGCGCGCGGGGGCGGAGCTGGTGGCGGTCACCAACATGGACTACTTCGCGTTCTCGGGCGGAGGGGACTCCAGCGCCTACGGGCCGACGCTGAACCCGTTCGACCGCTCGCGGACCGCCGCCGGGTCCTCGGGCGGCACCGGCGCCGCGCTGTACTACGAGGGGATCGACGCCGGTCTCGGCACGGACCAGGGCGGCTCGATCCGGGCGCCCGCGGCCTGGTGCGGCGTGCTCGGCCTCAAGCCGACCCACTCGCTCGTGCCCTACACGGGCATCGCCGGCATCGACGCCACCTTCGACCATGCCGGGCCGATGACGCGGACGGTGGCCGACATGGCCCGCATGATGGACGTCATCGCCGGGCCGGATCCGTCCGATCCGCGCCAGGTCGGGCCGATCCCGGTCGAGGAGTACCTGCGCACGGTCGAGGAGGCGCCGGAAGCGCTCTCGGGCGTGCGTGTGGGTGTCGTCGGCGAGGGCTTCGGCGAGGCGGTGGGAGCCGAGCCCGGCGTGGTCGAGGCCGTCCACGGGGTGGCGGAGCAGCTGCGCGAGCTCGGCGCCGACGTCTACGACGTCTCCGTGCCCGAGCACGAGACCGCGGGGGCCGTCGCCTTCGCCGGCTTCATCGAGGGCATGACCGCGCTCGTCACCGGGGGCGGCAACGGCTACCACTGGCGCGGCCGCTACTGGCCCGAGATCGCCGACGCCCTGGCCGCGGCGGTGCGCGAACGTGCGCACGACCTCTCGCCGCAGATCAAGGTGGCGCTCATGCTCGGCCTGCACCTGCGGCGAGAGCACGCGGGCAGCGTCTACGCCCGCGCCCAGAACGCGCGGCCCGACCTCGGCGCGGCCTACGACCGCGCGCTCGAGGGGGCCGACTGCCTGCTCATGCCCACCACCCCGGGCGTGGCGCACGTCTACGACCCCGACATGCCGATCCACGATCACCTGATGCGCGGGTGGGCGCTGCTGGCCAACACCGCGCCGACGGACATGACCGGCCATCCGGGCCTCAGCATGCCCGCCGCCGAGGCGGGCGGGCTGCCCGTGGGCGCGATGCTGGTCGGCCGCCGGTTCGAGGACGCCCGCCTGCTCGCGGTCGCCCGGGCGTTCGAGCGGGCCTACGGCTGGAAGCCGGCCGCGCCGGCGACGGTGTGAGCGACGCGATGTGACCCGCCCGACCTACCGCGCGGTAGGTCAGTTTGGATCCGATCCTTGACACCGGATCCAATCTGGGCCTAGGGTCCGTCCTCGAGGGGACTGGGGGATGTCGGACACACCACACACGCTCCGCCTTGCCGGCGGACGCACGCGCGCGGCTGCGGGCTCCGTCGACGAGATCGCCGACCGCCGGCTGGACCCCGACGCCGGGGCCAAGGGCTACGAGCCGCTCGCCGCCTTCGTCGGCCGCAACATCCGCGAAGCGATCCTCGACGGCCGGCTGAAGCCGGGCGATCGGATCCGCCAGGAGGACATCGCCCGGCGCCTGGGCACCAGCCGCATCCCCGTCCGTGAGGCTCTGCGCACGCTGGAGAACGAGGGGCTCGTCTCGCTCGTGCCCCACAGCGGCGCCCGTGTCGCGGTCATGGACTACGAGGGCTTCTCGGAGCTCTACCGCTTGCGCGAGGTCGTCGAGCCGCTGGCCATCGGCGAGAGCGCCAGCCGGCTCACCGACGCCCAGATCGCGCACCTGCGGGAGCTCATGTCGATCGTCGAGCAGACGCCCGACGACCCCCTGCGCTGGCTTCAGGCCGACCGGCAGTTCCACCTCGAGAGCTACGCGGCCGCTCCGCTGCCGAAGGTGCTGTCGATGATCGAGGGCTTCTGGAACCAGAGCCAGCAGTACCGGCGCGCCTACCTCTACACCGTCCAGAGCCACATGGAGATCGTCAACGCCGAGCATCGCCTCATCCTCGAGGCGCTCGAGCGCCGCGACCCTCAGGACGCCGCGAACCTGCAGCGGCTTCACATCCGCCGCACCCGCACGACGCTCGCCCCGCATTCGGAGCTCTTCCACGGATGAGCGGCACGCTCGCAGGCAAGACCGCGGTGGTCACGGGCGCCAGCTCCGGCATCGGCGCCGCCATCGCGCACGCGCTCGGTGGGTCCGGCGCCGACGTCGTGCTCGTCGGTCGCGACCGCGGTCGCCTCGACGACTGCCGCCGCCCCCTCGGCGGCTCGGCCGTCGCCGTCGCAGTGGACCTCACCGACGACGCCGCGCCCAGGCAGATCGTCGACACGGCCCTGGAGCGCTTCGGCTCGCTCGACGTGATCGTCCACTCGGCGGGGATCTTCGAGCCGCGCCCCTTCGTGGAGAGCTCGCTGGAGAGCTTCGACCGGCAGATGGACCTCAACGTGCGCGCGCCGTTCGCGCTCACGCAGGCCGCCGTCCCGCACCTGCGCGGCGGCGGCGTGGTCATCTTCATCTCCTCGATCGCCGGCCACGCCGCGTTCCCGAACTCCGCCGCCTACTGCGCGACCAAGGGCGCGGTGGAGCTGATGACCCGCGCGCTGGCGGTCGAGCTGGCGCCGGAGGGCATCCGGGTCAACGCACTGGCTCCGGGCAACATCCGCACGCCGATGAACGAGCACCTGCTCGAGTCGGCCGAGTACGAGGCCTCGATGGTCGAGCGCACTCCCTTCGGCCGCGTCGGCGTCGTCGAGGACATCGCCCCGGTCGCCGTCTTCATGGCGTCCGACGCCGCGCGCTACGTCCACGGGACGTCGTGGCTGGTCGACGGCGGCTGGGCGGCGCAATGAATCCGGTCCGCGCGGCCGGCAAGGAAGGGTTCGCATCGTTCAATGGAGGGAGACCCCCGATGAGGTTCAGTGGCAAGGGGCGCACGCGCGCCCGGATGGCGGCCTGTGCGGCCGCCGGTGCGCTGGCGCTCGGCGTCGTCGCCTGTGGCGGCTCCGAGACCACCAGCAGCAGCGCTGACAGCGGCGAGGGCCCGATCGTGATCGGCATGGCCGTCGCGAAGACCGGCCCGCTGTCGCCGTACGACCTGCAGCCCGGCAACGCGTTCCTGCTGCGGCTCGACGAGATCAACAAGGAGGGCGGCATCGACGGCCGTCAGGTCGAGGCGAAGTGGATCGACACGAAGTCCGACAAGACGCTCGCCGCCTCCGTCGCGACCCAGCTGCTCAACGACGGCGCCGTCGCGATCCTCACCACGTGCGACTTCGACTTCGGCAGCCCGGCCGCGTTCCAGGCCAAGGCCCAGAACGTCCCGGCGATCTCGCTGTGCGCATCGTCGCCGAAGAACGCGACGCCGGCGATCATCGGCGAGAACGGCTTCTCGATGGGCACCGGCTCCGACACCGAGGGCGTGACCGCGGCCGAGTGGATCATGGAGAAGCAGGAGTGGAAGCGGGCCTACGTCCTCAAGGACACCTCGCTCGAGTACTCGAAGGCGACGGCGGACTACTTCGTCGCGCGCTGGAAGGAGCTCGGCGGCGAGATCGTCGGCGAGGACACGTTCGTCGGCGGCGAGAACGTCGACATCGCCGCGCAGGCGACCCGCGCCAAGGGCGCGGCCGCCCAGGCCGACGTGATCTACGTCGGCTCCTGGAACCCCGGCGGCTCGACGGCCGCGCGCCAGCTGCGCAACGCCGGCATCACCCTGCCGATAGTCGGCAACCAGTCGATGGACGGCTCGCTGACCAAGCAGGTGGCCGGTGACATCAGCGACTACTACTCGACCCCGCTGGCCTGCATCCCGTCGTACTGCACGAGCGGCGAGGGCGAGAACCAGGAGGCCGTGAACAAGTTCTTCGAGGACTTCAAGGCCAAGTACGGCGAGGATCTCTCGAGCTCGTACCCGATCAACGGCTACGACCTCGGGAACGTGTTCAAGAAGGCGATCGAGACGGCCGGCTCCGCCGAGCCCACGAAGATCGGCGAGGCCATCAAGACCATGGGCGCCGTGGAGGGGATCAACTCCACGTTCCAGTTCACCGAGAAGTGCCACCGCCCGGTCGGCCAGCAGCGGATCATCCTCGAGTGGGTCAAGGGCGAGGGCGAGTTCGTGGAGACCCGGGGCGCGCAGGAGATCCCCGACATCGGCGACGCCAACCCGTGCGCCGGCCCCCAGACGGGCGCGGAGTAGGGCCTCGGGGAGAACACGATGACCGCACAAGTCGACGGCGCGACGTCCGAGATGCTGGAGGCACGCGACGTGCACGTGCACTTCGCGGGCGTCCGTGCCGTCGACGGTGTGGACCTGGCGCTCGAGCGGGGCCACATCCTGGGCCTGATCGGGCCCAACGGCGCCGGCAAGACCACGTTCATGAACGCGATCAGCGGCTTCGTCGACCTCACCGGCGGCAACGTGTCGCTCGGCGGGGCGGATGTCACGGGCCTCGGGCCCGAGCGGCTGGCGCGGCGCGGTCTGGTCCGCACGTTCCAGGGCGTGGCGACGTTCCCCGACCTCACGGTCTTCGAGAACGTGGAGCTCGGCGCCCTGGGCGCCGGGCTCAGCCGCCGCAAGGCGCGCATCCGCACGGCCGAGCTCCTCGAGGCGCTGCGCCTGGACCACCTCGCGCGCTACTACGCGTCGGCGCTGCCGCATGGCGAGGAGCGGCGCGTGGGCATCGCCCGCGCCGTCGCGGTCGAGCCGAGGTTCCTGCTCCTCGACGAGCCGGCCGCGGGCCTCAACGACGTCGAGAGCGAGGAGCTCGGCCGGACGATCATGCAGGTCCGCGACGACCTCGGCTGCGGCGTGCTCCTGGTCGAGCACGACATGCGGGTCATCTTCGGCGTGTGCGAGCGCATCCAGGTGCTCGACTACGGCAAGTCCGTGGCATACGGTTCGCCGGCGGACGTTCGCAAGGACCGCAAGGTCATCGAGGCGTACCTCGGCAAGCACGGAGCTGAAGAACTTGTTGACACTGACTGACGTCTGGGTCCACTACGGCCGCGTCGCCGCCGTCCAGGGGCTCGACCTGCGCGTCGAGGAGGGGCAGTTCGTCGGTCTCGTCGGCAACAACGGCGCGGGGAAGTCGACGACGATGCGCGCCATCACGGGCACCCTGCGCCCGAGCTCCGGCCAGATCACCTTCGAGGGCACGCGGATCGACGGCAGGGCGCCGGACAAGATCCTGCGCCACGGAGTGTCGCTCGTCCCCGAGAACCGGCGGATCTTCAAGCGCCTGAGCGTCGCCGAGAACCTCCAGATCGGCACCAGCGGCCGCAAGGACCGCGCCGAGGCGAGGCAGGACATCCAGGAGATGCTCGAGCGCTTCCCGGTCCTCGAGCGCTACTACGACACGCCGGGGGCGAACCTGTCGGGCGGCGAGCAGCAGCAGCTCGCGATCGCCAGGGCGCTGCTGTCTCGCCCGCGGCTGCTCCTGCTCGACGAGCCGACCCTGGGTCTCGCGCCCCTGCTCGTCGACCAGGTGTTCGAGCTGCTGCAGAAGCTGCACGAGGAGGGGTCGACGATCCTCCTGGTCGAGCAGAACGCGGCGCGCACCGTGAAGATCGCCGACCGCGTCTACATCATGCGCGCCGGCGGCCGGATCGAGTTCGAGGGCACGGGCGACGAGCTCGCCGCACGCGGCGGCCTCGAGACCGCCTACATGGGCTTCTAGAGAGCAGAGGAGAGAACCATTCAAGACGTCCTCCAATACGCCGTCGACTCGATCGGCTATGGCAGCCTGTACGCGCTGATGGCGCTCTCCCTGGCGCTGCTGTTCAGCGTGATGGGGCTGATGAACTTCGCCTACGGCGAGCTCATCATGGTCGGCGGCTACACCATGTTCATCCTGCGCGACGCGCCGTTCCTGGCGCTGGTGATCGTGACGATCGTGATCGTCACGATCGTGTCGGTGCTGATGGAGCGGCTGGCCTTCAGGCCGCTGCGCGACGCGTCGCCGATCACGCTGCTCGTCGCCTCGTTCGCGGTCAGCTACGGGCTCCAGCAGCTTGCCTACATGACCGTCGGCCCGCTCCCGAAGGGCGTGCGGCCGTTCGACTTCCTCGCCGACAACTTCCAGGTCGGGAGCGTCACGATCTCGGTGCTGACGGTGATCACGTTCGCCGTGACCGTCCTGCTGCTCATCGGCACGACCCTGTTGCTCAACCGAACGATGCTGGGAATCCAGCTGCGAGCCTCGACGGAGGACTTCGACATGGCACGGCTCGTCGGCGTGCGCGCGAACAGCGTGATCATCGCCGCGTTCGCGATCACCGGCATCCTCGCCGGCTTCGTCGCGCTCTGCTACGTGTCGCGCAACGGCTCGGTGTCACCGACCATGGGCACCGGCCCGCTGCTCGTCGCCTTCGTGGGCGGCGTGATCGGCGGGCTGGGCAGCCTGTGGGGCGCCACCATCGGCGGCTTCCTGCTCGGCGCCACGGTGACCGCGCTCCAGGCGAGCCTGCCGGTCGACCTCTCCAGCTACACGCAGCTGTTCGCGTTCAGCGCCGTCATCGCACTCCTCGTCCTGCGACCCAGCGGCCTGTTCGCGCGCCGGGCGGTCCGGGAGGCGTGAGCATGTCCACGACGATGCTCGAGACCATCGCCCGGCGCGTCTGGGTGCCGGCCGCGCTGATCGTCCTGCTGTGGCTGGCCTACCTGATCGCGCAGTTCGCGCTCGGCGCGGAGTACCAGCAGATCGCGCTGAACATGTTCGTCACGGTCGTGCTCGTGCTCGGCCTGCAGATCTTCAGCGGCAACTCGGGGATCCTCTCGTTCGGGCACGTCGGCTTCATGGCGATCGGCGCCTACGTGTCGGCGCTGCTGACCATCCCGCCGGTCCTGAAGGAAGCGACGTTCACCGACATGCCCGGGTTCCTGGCCTGGATCATCGACACGGAGATGGGCACGATCCCCTCGACGCTCGTCGCCGGCGCTGTCGCGGCGGTCTTCGCGCTGATCGTGGCCCCGCCGATCGTGCGGCTCGTCGGCGTGGCGGCCGGCATCGCGACGCTGGCGCTGCTGGTGATCGTCTACACGTTCAACATCCAGACCACGTCGATCACGCGCGGCACCAGCACGATGATCGGCGTCCCGGCCACCACGACGATCACCAGCGCGCTGGTCTGGGCGCTGCTCGCGGTCGTGGCCGCGTTCGCCTACCAGGCGTCGCGCCGCGGCATCAGGTTGCGCGCCAGCCGGGAGAACGAGGGCGCCGCCAGGTCGGTCGGCGTCAGCATCCCGCGGGAGCGCGCCGTCGCGTGGGTGCTGTCGGCGTTCGTGATGGGCGTCGGCGGCGCGATCTACGGCCACTACATCATCGCCTTCAGCGCCGGCGAGTTCTACTTCGGCGCCACGTTCAACATCGTGCTGATGCTCGTGATCGGCGGCATGACGAGCGTGTCCGGAGCGGTCGTGGGCGTGATCTTCGTGACGGTCCTCAAGGAGGCCCTTCGGCGTCTCGAGACCGGCCCGCTCGCGGGCGAGTACCCCGGCTTCACGGAGCTGCTGCTGGCCGCCGTCCTGCTGCTCGTGCTGGTCTGGCGACCGCGCGGCCTGACCGCGGGCCACGAGATCCCGTGGCCGGGTGACTGGAACCTCCGCCGGTTCAGGCGCGGCAAGGGCGAGGAGCAGTCGATCGGCGACGCGTCGGCGCAACCCGTCGCGGCGACCGGCCCCGACCGACCCGTCGACCGCACTTGACGGCCGCGGACCCGTTCACCGAGGAGATCATCAAGGACAAGCTCGGCGCCATCGCCGACGAGATGGGGGTCGTCCTGGCGCGGACGAGCATGAGCCCCGTCGTCTACGAGGTGCTCGACTTCGCGTGCGGGCTGGCCGACCACGAAGGCCAGGTGATCGCCCAGACCAACGGCATCACGGTGTTCACCGGGACGTTCCGGCCGCAGATCGAGAGCGTCCTGCGCAAGTTCGGGGCCGAGAACCTCCAGGCGAGCGACATCTACGTCACCAACGACCCCTACGCCGGCGCGACCCACATCTGCGACATCTGCCTGATGGCGCCGATCTTCGAGGCCGGCGAGCTGCTGGGCTTCGCGGTCAGCATCACCCACTGGGTCGACATCGGCGGCGGGATGCCCGGGAGCATCCCGCCCGACGCGACGGAGATCTACCAGGAGGGCCTCCTCGTCCCCTGCCTCCTGCTCGCGCGAGCGGGTCACGTCGACCAGGGCATCGTGGACATCCTGCGGGCCAACGTCCGCCTGCCCCGGATGGCGCTCGGCGACCTGCACGCGGGCATGGCGGCGGTGAGCATCGGCGAGCGCGGCGTGCAGGAGCTGTGCCGGCGCTATGGCATCGGCGCCCTGTCGGGGGCGACCGCGTCGCTGCTCGAGCAGGGCGAGCGACTGAGCCGCAC
>Ga0136616_10001680_pt1 | contig 11658 bp, 12 predicted proteins | sample AntDrymUQ2992106_2_FD_106648 | JGI IMG/M metagenome (GOLD analysis project Ga0136616, IMG submission 106648) | Polar desert sand microbial communities from Dry Valleys, Antarctica - metaG UQ299 (21.06) | ecosystem: Environmental > Terrestrial > Soil > Desert | place: Antarctica: Dry Valley...
CCGTCGATCTGCAGCGGCTCGAACAGCGGGTAGCCCGCCCGGCGGCTGTAGAGGCTGGTCAGGCCCTTGCGGGTGGGCTCGGTGTCCAGCGTGCTGCTGACGCTGTAGCCGAACACCTTGGACGGCCACCGGTATCCCACCAGCCCGGCGCTATCGTCGCGCTGGACGCGAGTGGGGTCTAGCCCGAGCGTGTCGAGCTGCGCGGCGGTCAGCAGGGTGCACGGGTCGACCCCGCGAGCTTCTTTGGGCTGGGCAACGGGCGGGGCCAGCGCCTGGCTGGTCGACGCTGGCCCGACTGAACCACCGGTACACCCGACCAGCATCACCAGCCCGGCCAGCGCCACCGAAACAAGTGGCCTCATACATGCCTCGGGGTGTTGGCCTGCTCGGCCGCCCGGTAGGCCTCGAGCTGCGCGCGCAACGAAGCCACAGCCAGCAGCCCTTGGCCGACCCACAACACGGCGTTCACTTGCCGCACCTCCTCGGTTGCGTACGTGAAGGAGGACGGCAGCGTCGGCGGGTCCGTGACTCCTCGGCGTGACCGAGGACACCGCTCCTGAACCGATCTACGTGAGGGACGAGACAAGCTCAGAGCCGGTGAGGCGCCCTACCAGGCGATAACGTGGAGGCACCTCTTCTTCACCACGTCCGTAGGCCGACCGGCGGGCGGGATGAAGCATTTCCGCAGGAAGGCACATGACCACAGCGACCATCCCCGGGCTCGATCAGACGCCAACCGACAACCAGCGCCTGCTCGCCTGGGTGCGCGAGGTCGCCGAGCTCACTACCCCGGACCAGGTCGTCTGGTGCGACGGCTCCGAGGCGGAGTGGGACCGCATGACTCGCGGCCTCGTCGAGGCCGGCACCTGCGTACAGCTCGACCCGGCGCACAAGCCGAACTCCTTCTGGGCCACCTCCGACCCGAGCGACGTCGCGCGCGTCGAGGAGCAGACGTTCATCTGCTCTACCGACGAGGCCGACGCCGGGCCGACCAACAACTGGATGGCGCCCGCCGAGATGAAGCGGGTCATGACCGAGCTGTACCGCGGCTGCATGCGCGGCCGCACCATGTACGTCATCCCGTTCTGCATGGGACCGCTGGACGCCGCACACCCCATGCTCGGCGTGGAGGTCACCGACTCGGAATACGTCGTCGCGTCGATGAAGATCATGACGCGGATGGGCGCGAGAGTGCTCCCGCTGTTCGACGGCCCGGCCGGAGAGCACTTCGTGCCCTGCCTGCACTCGGTCGGCGCGCCGCTGGAACCCGGCGAGGCCGACGTCCCGTGGCCGTGCAACGAGACCAAGTACATCAGCCACTTCCCCGACGAGCGGATGATCTGGAGTTACGGCTCCGGCTACGGCGGCAACGCGCTGCTGGGCAAGAAGTGTTTCGCGCTGCGGATCGCCTCGGCGGCGGCGCGCGACGAAGGCTGGCTGGCCGAGCACATGTTGATCATCAAGCTGATCAGCCCCGAGGACCGCGTCTACTACGTCACCGCCGCGTTCCCATCGGCCTGCGGCAAGACCAACCTCGCCATGCTCAAGCCGACGATCCCGGGCTGGCGGGTCGAGACTCTCGGCGACGACATCGCCTGGATGCGCTTCGGCGAGGACGGCCGGCTCTACGCCGTGAACCCCGAATACGGCTTCTTCGGCGTCGCACCCGGCACGAACTGGAAGACCAACCCCAACGCGATGCGCACCCTGGCCGGCGGCAACTCGCTGTTCACCAACGTCGCGCTGACCGACGACGGTGACATCTGGTGGGAGGGTCTGGAAGGCGACCCGCGGCACCTGACCTCGTGGCTCAAGAAGGGCTGGACGCCCGAGGACGGCGAGGCCGGCGGGCGTGCCGCGCACGCCAACTCCCGGTACTGCACGCCGATGGCCCAGTGCCCGACCGTCGCGCCGGAGTGGGAGAGCCCGAACGGCGTTCCCATCTCGGCGATCTTCTTCGGCGGTCGCCGGGCGGACACCGTCCCGCTGGTCACCGAGGCCAGGGACTGGCTGCACGGCGTGTTCCTCGGCGCCACGCTGTCCAGCGAGAAGACCGCCGCGGCCACCGGCAAGGTCGGCGTCGTGCGGCGCGACCCGATGGCGATGCTGCCCTTCATCGGCTACCACGTCGGCGACTACTTCAAGCACTGGATCGAGCTCGGCAAGCGCGCCGACGCGTCCAAGCTGCCGAAGATCTTCTACGTCAACTGGTTCCGGCGCGGCGAGGACCGCCGCTTCCTGTGGCCCGGGTTCGGCGAGAACTCTCGGGTGCTGAAATGGGCCATCGAGCGGATCGAGGGCTCGGCGGCCGCCGGGTCGACGGCGATCGGCCACGTGCCCGCGCCCGCGCACCTCGACCTCACCGGGCTCGACGTGTCCGTCGAGGACGTCGCCGCGTCGCTGGTGGTCGACGACGAGCAGTGGCGCGCCGAGGTGCCGGGTATCGAGGAGTGGTTCGACCGGATCGGTGACCAGCTGCCCAGCCTCCTGCGCGACGAGCTAGACGGGCTCAAGCTGCGCCTCGGGATCGCCTGAACCGGGCATGGCGTAGAAAGGCGTCAGTGTCGCGAGTCGCTCCCCGCGCGATCGCTTACGCGATCGTCACAGCGTTGCTGGCTGCCGTTTTCCTGCCCACCACAGCGGCCGGAGTGGCCGCCGCGCACGCCGGCGGGCTGACCTCGTCGGCGAGCCTGCCGCGGGTCTTGGCCGTCGAGCCCGCGGTACCCGGGGTCACCGTCGCGGTCGTGGAGTCCGGCGCTCGGCTGCGGCTGGACAACACGTCCACCTCGACGGTCACCGTGCAGCCACTGCCCGGCTCCCAGCTCTCCGGGCTGCCCACCGTTGAACCTGGCGGCACCGCGTACTGGTCCGACCCGCGGATCACTACCGCCGCCGCCCAGGACCGCCCGCGCGACGGGATGCTGCCCTGGCAGGTCCCGCTGCTCGTCGGTGACACCCCCGCCACCGTTCGAGGCGAACAGGTGTGGCCGCCGGCGCCGGCCGCGGCGCTGTGGTGGCTGCTCGCGCTGGCGTGCGCCGCCGTGCCGGTGCTGCTCGGACTGCTCGGCCGCGACCGCCGCTGGGGGCCGGTCGCGCTGGCGGCGGCCACGGGCGTCGTGATCGCCGCGCACCTTGCCCATGTCGCAGGCTCGGCCGTGGTGCCCGAGCAGCAGCCGTACGCGCTGATGGTCCTGTCCGCGGCCAATTTCGGCGTCGCGGCCTGGCTGGTCGGCGCGGCCGGCATCGTCGCCGTGGTGCGCAACCGGTCGCGGGTCGCGGCGGCGGCGGGTGGGGCGCCGGGTGGCCCGCAGGGCAGCTCGACTGGCCTGCTGATGTGCTGCGTGGCCGGTGCGCTGCTCGGGCTGATCGTCACGCCGGTAGACGTGCTGAGCTTTCACGACGCGATCGTCCCGTTCGCCTGGGGCGCCGGCCTGGACCGGCTGCTGATCGCGATCACTTTCGGCGGCGGGCTCGGAGTGGCGGCGGCCGCGATGGGGCTGCTGCGGCGCACCGCGCCAGCATGACCGCGTCGGCGACGGCGTGATCGTTCTCGCGCACGGCATCGGCGGCCGGGAGGACCTGCCGCTGCCAGGCGACCTGGTCCTGCAGGCCGGTGGGGCCGTCGTGCTGGTCACTTTCCTGGCCGTCGCGCTGCTCTGGCGGGAACCGAGGTTCGCCGGCGCGGTACGCGGGCGGCCGCTCCCCGCCACCCTGCAACGAGTGCTCGACGCTCCGGCCCTGCGCGCCGTCCTGCGCTGGCTGGGTGCGCTGGTCGGTGCTTACCTGCTTGTGGTTGCCTTCATCGGCCCGGCTGACGCCGATGCCAACCCGGTACCGCGGGCGCTGTACGTGCTCGTCTGGGTCGGGTTGGTACCGACGTCGCTGCTGCTCGGGCCGGTGTGGCGGCTGGTCAACCCGCTGCGGACGGTGCACCGGCTGCTCGCCGCCGCCCTACGGGTCCCAGCCGGCGGCGTGCGCGAGCTGCCCGCACGCCTCGGCTACTGGCCGGCGGCGGCCTCGCTGGCCGTGTTCGTCTGGCTGGAGCTCGTCGCACCCCACCGGGACGAGCCACAGGTCGTCGGCGCGTTCCTGGTGCTCTACGGCGCCGCGCACGTCGCCGCCGCACTCGTGTTCGGCGCGAGCTGGTTCGAGCGGGGCGACGGCTTCGAGGTGTACTCCGCGTTGATCGGCTCCCTCGCGCCGATCGGCCGCCGCCCGGACGGCACCCTGGTGCTGCGGAACCCGCTGGTCGGGCTGGCGCAGGTCGTACCCGCGCCGGGGCTGGTCGCCGTGCTCGCCGTGTGGTGGGGGTCGACGGTGTTCGACGGGTTGACCGGCGCCACCGCCTGGATCAACTGGTCCGAGCAGTCACGGGTCGCCATCGGGACGCTGACCCTCGCCGTCCTCATCGCGCTCGTCGCTGGCAGCTACCGGCTGGCGACCGGCAAGCTGGCCGCCGAGCTGGCGTCCACGCTGGTCCCGATCGCCGTCGGCTACACCCTGGCCCACTACGCGGCGTTACTGCTGGTCGAGGCGCCGCGCGGGCTCGCGCAGCTCGGCGTACCACTCGGCCTCGGTGAGCAGCTGGGCCCCGTCACCGCCGACGCCGTCCCGGCGCCCACCGTCCTGGCGGTGATCCAGGTGGCCGCGATCCTCGCTGGTCATGTCGTCGCCGTGCTCGCCGCGCACGACCGCAGCGCCGCCCTGTTGCCGGCCCATCGCCGCCTCGCCGACCAGATCCCGCTGGTGCTACTGATGGTCGTCTACACGATGGTCGGCCTGTTCCTGCTCGTCGTCGCGTAGGCGCCGCGAGACGGGTGCGCCAGACGACGACTACCACGCAGACGAGGGCTCGCCAGGCCTCAAGCCGATCGCCGATCTGACCGATACTCATGTTGTCACCGCGCGTAGCCATTAGTTGCCCGTCTCGGGGCCTCGGTTAGGTGGCACCCGACCGGCCGGCTGCAAGGTGTAGTCAAACGGCGCTGCCTGCGTCCCCTACATAGACAATGTTTCCTGATCAGGGGAACATCTCCGCTGGCTGTGCGATATATCCTTCGACCGCCATCCGAGGATGCGGGCGGTCAGGCGGAGGTGAAGGCAAATGCCGGACGTCGGACATGGGGTCGCCGACGACCCAAGCGATGATGTCAACGCGTTCGTGACCGAGCTGGCCGAGAAGGTCAAGGCACCGTGGGTGCGCGCCGCGTGCGCGCAGATCCAGCACCGCAACGCCAACGGCGTCGTCCCGATCGGCCTGCAGCGCCTGCTCGCCGCGGCGACTGCGCCTGCCTCCAACGCCCCGCCCGCGCCGCGCCGGCCGAGCGACGAGATCACCGGCCTGCCGGCCGCGGTCGGCGAGCACCCGTTCGTCGTCCTGGAGTCAGCCGGGCCGGTCGCCACCGCCGCCGAGCTGGCCGCGCTGCTCAACGACGGCCGCCGGGTGCTGGTCACCGCTGCCAACCGCTCCGAGCTGGCCGAGGTGCAGGCCGCGGTCCCGCCCGAGCTGGCGCCGCTGCTGGTCAAGGTGCCGGTGGCGCTGTCCCCGGCGGAGCTGCGCCAGCTGCGCGGCCTGCTCGTCACCGCCACCGACCGCCGCCGCTCCCGGCTGCTGCAGGCCCTGCCCGCCGTCGACGAGCTCCCCAGCCTCGAGCTGGTCACCCGGCTGTGCCGCAAGGCCGGCCGCGGGCGGGCCTACACCGGCACCGACGTCATACCCGAGCTGCTCGACGCGCTGGACCCCGACGGCAGGGCCGCCGTCATCGAGGTCGCGCGTCAGACCCAGCACTACCTCGACGAGCTCGCCGGCGGGCCGGACTCCGAGTGGATGTGGGCGCTGCTCACCCGCATGGTGTTCCACCGCGACGAGCACGACTTCCAGCAGCTCACCCAGGACGCCGGTCGGGCAGCGGCCGTCGTGCAGCTGCCGCGCCGCATGCAGGTCGACGTATCCGGGCCGGTGCCGCGCAACGCGGCGCAGCTGCTGGCGCCCTACCTGGACTACCTGGAGAACGGCGGCCGGCAGCGTGGCCTGTTGCGCTCCGCCGAACAGCGCGCCGCGGAGCCGGTGCTGCGGCAGATCCGGATCAACGGGTCCGTCGCCGGCGACGCGAAGCGGGTGCGCGAGGTCCTGGAGTTCGTCGAGCTGCACGAACGGTTCGAGCAGATCGTGGCGACCTGCGAGCGGCTCGGGGTGCCCGCGCCGGCCGGTGTCGGCGACACGGTCGGGCTGGCCAGGCGGCTTGACTACCTGGCCATGGCGGCCGGGTCGGTGAGCGCGCTGCGGCACGCGGTGCTGTTCATCCACCCCGAGAGCCCGGTGGCGGTGCCGGACCTGCCGGCCGCCCAGGAGGTCGCCGCCGCGATCATCGCCTACGGCGGCATCACCGAGATCGTGCAGGCCGAGCGAGAGCTGGATGCGCTCGCCGAGCAGGTCGCCGTCCTGGTGGCTGCGCACCTGCGGGCGCCGGAGCACCAGCACGCGATAGACAGCCTCAAGATGTGCGACGACGCCGGCTACCTGCAGGCGTTGGACGAGATGGCCGGAGCTCGCCGCGAGACGCTGGACGAGGCGCGCTGCGACGAGCTGCTGGAGCAGCTCGAGGCCAGCTCCCCGGAGCTGGCGCAGGGCTGGGACGAGCCAGCGGGTGAACCGCTGCCCTTCGGCTACGCCTGGCTGACCTCGGCGTCGGACCTGCTGGCCCAGCTACCCGGCCCGGACAGCGCTGACGTCGTGCTCGTCCTCGGTGCCGACACGCTCGGCTTGGAGCAGCTGCTCGTGGCCGCAGCGGCACCCCGGATGGTCGCCGTGACCACCGGTGTCACCCCGATCACCGCGGCGCCGACCGACCAGCCGCCGACCGTGCTGGCGGTGCTGCGCAAGCTGGCGGCTCCGGTGGTGTGGACCGGCCGGGTCAGGACCGGCGGCGCGCCGCGCAAGAAGCGGACGACCCGCCAGTCGAACGGCGTCGCCAGCACCACCGGCACGCCCACCGACTCGGACGCCTCGCAACGCGCCGGCGCCGGCTGAGTCGCCTGGGCCGGCTGGGCTAGCTGGCCCGCCGGCCCCAGAACACCCCGGCGGGGTCCAGCTCGATCTCCTCCAGCAGGCGCTCCGGGCGGGCCGCCGGGTGGGCGCCCTCGTAGCGGCGCCAGTCCTCACCGGCCGGCAGGTACAACGACCACAGCAGCCGCTCGGGATCGCGGTAGCGCAGCTGCGCGATTGGCATCGACGTCCACGCGGCGCCCAGCTCCGGAAACGTCGGCGGGTGCCGCTCCATGATCGTGACTTCGTTGCCATGCATGAGGTAGCCGATCTGCAGCGAGTCCCGGCGGTCGGCGGGGACCTGGCTGGCGCACCACCGGCTGAACAACGCGCGGAACTCCTCTGGCACTGCCACGGCCTCCATGCTCCCTCATCTGTTGGGAGTAAGCGAGCGGCCACCAGGTGGGCTATACGGTCGCCTTTATGACCGAACAACCCGCCAGCCGGTTCGGCACCGTCGAGCCGGCAAAACTGCCGCCTGACCTGCGCACGCGCGTCGAGGGCATCGCCGAGCGCAGCGGGTTCGTGCCGAACGTGCTGCGAGCACTGGGCCGCAGGCCCGACGAGCTCCGAGCGTTCATGGACTACCACGACGCGCTGATGAACAGCGACGACGGGCTGAGCAAGTCCGAGCGCGAGCTCATCGTCGTCGCGACCTCCGGCGCCAACCACTGCACCTACTGCGTGGTGGCGCATGGCGCGATCCTGCGGATCCGCAGTGGGGACCCCGAGCTGGCCGACCGGGTGGCCACCAACCCGTGGTCCGCCGAGCTGACGCCCCGGCAGCGCGCGATCGTCGACCTCGCGTTGATCGTCGCCACCGAGCCCGAGTCGTTGTCGGACGACTACCTGGTCGCGGCCCGCGCCGCCGGCCTGAGCGACGAGGAGATCTGGGACGTCGGCGCCATCACGGCCCTGTTCGCGATGTCCAACCGGCTGGCCCATCTGGCGGCGCTGCGGCCCAACGCGGAGTTCTTCCTGATGGGCCGCGAGCCTGTCGGGCACGATGGCGCCCGATGATCGAACTACCCGGTGCGCAGGTGACGATCGTCTCGTACCGGCTCGGTATGGCCGACGGGGTGTCGGTCACGACAGCCCAGTGGGTGCGCGCGCTGCACCGTCTCGGCGCGCGGGTCCGGACACTGGCCGGCGAGGGTCGGGCCGACGTCATCATCCCCGGCCTCGCGATGGGCGCCCGCCGCCCGCCGAGCACCGCGCAGCTGTCGGCCGCGCTCGATGACGCCGACCTGGTCGTACTGGACAACATCTGCTCGCTGCCGGTGAACCGCGGCGCGGGTGAGGCGCTCGCCGAGCACCTGGCCGGCCGGCCCGCCGTACTGCGGCACCACGACCTGCCGTGGGAACGGGCCGGCTACGACGGGCTCCTCGGGTGGCCACCGCTGGACCCGGCGTGGCGGCACGTGGCGATCAGCGACCTCGCCCGCCGCGAGCTGGTGCACCGTGGCATCCCCGCCGTCACCGTCCATCACGGCTTCGCCCACCACCGGCGGCCGCTGCGCCGGACGCGGACGCGGGTCCGGCGGGCATTGGGCATCGGGCCGCGGGACGTGCTGGTGCTGCAGCCGACCAGGGCGATAGCACGCAAGAACGTGGGAACCGGGTTGGCCGTTGCCGCAGCACTGGGCGGCGTCTACTGGCTCACCGGGCCGGCAGAGGAGGGCTACCGGCCCGAGCTGGACCGGCTGCTCGCATCGGCGGAGCGGCCGGTACGTCGCGGGCTCCCGGCCGGCGCGGACATGGCGGCCGCCTACGCCGCCTGCGACGTGGTGGTGCTGCCGTCGTCGTGGGAGGGCTTCGGGCTGCCGCTGATCGAGTCCGCGATGCACCGCAGGCCGCTGACGATCGGCTCGTTCCCGGTGGCCGCGGAGATCGCCGCCTTCGGGTTCCGTTGGTTCGACGTGGACGACCCCGGCCAGCTGCGCCGCTGGCTCGCCGACCCGGATCCCGAGCTCCTGGACCACAACGAGAGGATCGCCAGGCAGCATTTCGGCGTCGCTGCGCTGGGCCGGCGGCTGGCGTGGCTGCTGTCCAGCGGTGACCATGGCAGCGAGGAGCAGACGATCCATGCGGTTGCTTGACGACCTGCTGCGCAGGCTGCTGCGCGGCCCGGTCGACCAGCTCGTCGCCGAGGCGGTCGCCGCGGAGCTGGAACAGCAGAAGCTGGACGCGCTGTACCGCTACCGCTGGCACGGCGACCGCTCCAAGCTGCACCTGCACGACACCGCGGTGGTGAACAACGCGCTGTTCAACCTGTCCTCGGGCACCGTCACGGTCGGCGAGTACGCGTTCTTCGGCCATGACGTCGCGGTGCTCACCGGCACCCACGACATCACCAAGTTCGGTCGCGAGCGGCAGACCGAGATCCCGCGCAGCGGGCGTGACGTGGTGATCGAGGAGGGCGTCTGGCTGGCCAGCCACTGTCTCGTGCTCGGGCCGTGCCACATCGGGGCGCACGCCGTCGTGGCCGGCGGGTCGCTCGTGCGCGAGGACGTCGAGCCCTACACCGTGGTCGCCGGCCGGCCGGCCAAGCCGATCCGCAAGATCACCCCGCCGCCGAAAGCCTGACGCCGTGCGACTGGAGATCGGCGCCGGCGAGAAGCCGCACCCCGACTACGACCTGCACGTCGACGTCCTGCCACTGCCCGACATCGAGGTGCGCTGCCACATCGACCGGCTGCCGTTCGCCACCCGGTCGCTGGAGGCGCTGCGCGCCAACCACGTCCTGGAGCACCAGAGCTACGAGCTGATCGCGCCGACCCTGCGGGAGTGGGGGCGAGTGCTGCGGCCCGGCGCGCCGGTGGACATCGGGGTGCCGGACGCCAAGTTCGTCGCCGCGCAGTGGGTGCGCGGCGAGGTGGACACCGCGGAGGCCAACTACTGGATCCTCGGCGGGCACTCCGACCGCCACGCGCACCGCGGCGCCGACGAGCGGGGCATCCCGCGGTGGATCTGGAATGCGCACCACACGATGTTCGACGCCGACTCACTGCACGCCGCGGTGGCAGCGGCCGGGTTCGTGGACGTCGAGATCTTCGGCTACGACATCCGCAACCTGCGGTGTTACTGCCGCCGGGCGTAACCTCGGCCAAACATCGGTTGATCAAGCCGCGGTCTGGGTATCCACGACCAACTGAGCAAGGAAGGAACCAGACATGAAGCTGTTTCGAAGGTTGGCCGTGCTGGCCACCGTGGCCGACGCCATCCGCCGGTTCGCCAAGAACAACCCCGAGCAGTTCAACAAGTTCGTCGAGCGGGCCGCCGGGTTCATCAGCCAGCGGACCAACGGCAAGTACGACAAGCAGATCGGGGGCGCAAGCCAGAAGCTGAAGGACGTTACCGGCTCCAGCAGCGCTGCCGGCGCTGGTCAGTCCCGCAGCTGAGGCGTCCCCCGGCGCGACTGCGCCGTGGCAGGATCGGGCCATGCCCGCACCGCAGGCGCAGGACCGGCCGGCCACCCCCGAACAGGTGGTGGCCGGCCTGCGGGCGACCGATGAGGGTGGGCCCGACCTCGTCCAGCTCCTGACCCCCGAAGGGCTGCGCGTCCCCAACGAGCGGTTCGACGCCCAGGTGGCCGAGGTCGGTGTCCCCGGACTGCAGGAGCTCTACCGCGACATGGTGCTGGTGCGCCGCGCGGACCGCGAGGCCAACTCCCTGCAGCGCCAGGGCGAGCTGGGGCTGTGGGTGCCGTCGCTGGGGCAGGAAGCCGCCCAGATCGGCGCCGGCCGGGCGCTGCGGCCGCAGGACATGGCCTTCCCGAGCTACCGCGAGCACGGCGTGGCTTGGTGCCGCGGGATCGACCCCACGACGTTGCTGGGCATCTTCCGCGGCACCGACCACGGCGGCTGGGACCCGTTGGCCACCGGCTTCGCGCTCTACACGATCGTCATCGCCAACCAGTGCCTCACCGCCACCGGCTACGCCATGGGCCAGCGGTTCGAGGGCAAGGTCGGCGACCGCGAGACCGGCGAGGCGACGATCTGCTTCTTCGGTGACGGTGCGACCGCCCAGGGCGACGCGCACGAGAGCTTCGTGTGGGCGTCGGTGTTCGACGCGCCGGTGGTGTTCTTCTGCCAGAACAACCAGTGGGCGATCTCGGCGCCGGTCGAGCGCCAGAGCAGGGTGCCGCTGTACCGCCGCGCCGACGGCTACGGCTTCCCCGGCCTGCGCGTGGACGGCAACGACGTACTGGCGTGCCTTGCCGTGACGCGGTGGGCGCTGGACGAGTGCCGCACCGGAAACGGGCCCGTCATGATCGAGGCGTCGACCTATCGGATGGACGCGCACACCACCTCCGACGACCCCTCTCGCTACCGGTTGGCCGACGAGCTGGAGCTGTGGAAGCTCAAGGACCCCATCGAGCGGGTTCGGGTCAACCTGGTGCGCGAGCACGGCATCGACGCCGAGTTCTTCGACCTGGTGCAGGCCGAGTCCGACGCGCTGGCCACCCGCTTCCGCGAACACTGCCTCGCGATGCCCGACCCCGGCCCGGAACGGATCTTCTCGCACGTCTACGCCGACGAGCCGGTGCCGATGGCAGCCCAGCGCGAGGCCGCCCTGGCCTACTACGCGAGCCTGGAATCGCGCTAGCCGAG
>Ga0136616_10001681_pt1 | contig 11652 bp, 11 predicted proteins | sample AntDrymUQ2992106_2_FD_106648 | JGI IMG/M metagenome (GOLD analysis project Ga0136616, IMG submission 106648) | Polar desert sand microbial communities from Dry Valleys, Antarctica - metaG UQ299 (21.06) | ecosystem: Environmental > Terrestrial > Soil > Desert | place: Antarctica: Dry Valley...
GCTCCTCCGCTATGGCTTTGCCAAGACCCCTGCTCGCGCCGGTCACGACGACAACGGCTTCCATCAAGGTGCCCACACTAGCCTCCCTTTCCCGTTCGCATGTGAACAGAGTTTATTGACTGGAGAAATCAGGCGCAAACTAGGTACCCTTTGCACCTAACCTCGGCCGCGCGAGGTAGCCGCCGTCATCTCGAAGGGGGTTCGCAAACCGTCCTGGCACGAATCGTGACATCAGGCTACGGGCTACAGGTTTCGGGTACCTTGTAGGGGCGGTTCGCGAACCGCCCTCGGACGGTCGGTGCCGGTAGAGAAGAAATCGGCGTCCGTGATAAGTGGGGTGATAGTTGGAGAATGGTAAAGGAGTGGTCACAGACGCCGGTTCCCCCCTCCTTGCTCGGAGGATATTCAGGTTACATCGCCGCCCAAAACCAGTCATGCACCTTTAGATGTAATTTCGGCTAAGATGTACTGCGTACTTATCTTCAATAGACAGATACTCTCGGAGCACCCCCATAAGGGGTCCGTACGAGGTCAAACACGGGGTCGGTGGTCTCGATGACGGAAGGAAAGTCTAGATAAGAAGCCCGCCCAATCCTTGACAGACCGATATATATATGTAAAATGCACATAGATTATGGAAGAGAGAACCATGAACAACGAAGAGCAAGAGCGCGAGGCGGGAGGCAGGGAGCGAGAGTTCCGTGGGGTCGAGGCGCGGCCCAGGAACTGGCTGGTGCCTGTGATCCTGCTGTCGTTGCGGGAGTGGAATTCCTACGGGTACGAGCTCATGGAGCGGGCTTCGGCCTTCGGGTTCGAGGCGATGAACCCTGGAACGTTGTACAGGACGCTAAGGCAGATGGAGAAAGACGGCATCGTCGAGTCGAGTTGGGAGACCTCCAGAGGCGGGCCGGCGCGTAGGATGTACACCATTACGGACACGGGAAGGTCCTACCTCGACTTCTGGGCCAAGTCGCTGGAGCAGTACCAGCGCACCATGGACAACTTCTTCCGGCTCTACATGGGCAGGCCGTTGCAGGACGAGAACGACGAAGGAAAAAGCGAGTAGTTCGCGTCTTACGTGAGAAAGGAGATGTAGATGGCTACTACGGAGAAGGCCAACAAGGCTGTAGAGAGGCTCGCTGAGACCACGCGAGATTCCTTCCAGACGGTCATGGACCACACGGTGGGACTCCAGGAGCGGAACGTCAGGTTCGCGCAGGGGATGGTGGACGGCACCATCAAGGAGCTCCGCCACCAGGCCGAGAGCAACCGCAGCGTTGCGGGCGAGTTCATCGAGCGCGCAGAGGACCAGCGCGACGCCTACCGGACCCTCGTCGAGCAGTCCCTCGACGCCTACATGGACCTCGCGTACGCCCCCTTCACCTACTACAAGGAGGGCCTGGCGGCCGCCAGGAAGGCCACCGGGTAGAGCGTAGTTCAGGGTCGAAGTTCTTTGGGGCGGACCTTCGGGTCCGCTCCTTTCGTTCGCGTTTTCCTTATGTTTCGCGGCCATGATATCGGGTAACGATAAGTACTTACGTAGAATGAGAAAGAGGGATTGAGACCGTGGACCAGAATCAGCAGAGACAGGTCAACGAAGCGGCGGAGAAGTTCGCCGAAGCGTTGAAGGAATCGTACCAGTCGATAGCAGACCGCTCCGTCTCGGCCCAGGAGCTCAACACACAGTTGACGCATGAGTTCTTCAACGGCGTCATCAACAACCTGAGGACCCAGGCCGAGAACAACAGGGGGTTGTCTGAGGATTTGATCGAGCAACAGCGCAAGCAGCAGGAGGCCTCCCGTGCGTTGGCCCAGGAGTCGGTCGGCGCTTACATGGACTTTCTCGACTCGATGTTCGCCTACTACAGGGGCAACCTGGACGAGTTGCAACGGAGGGCCAACCAGTAAATGAAGCGCAAGATGCTGAAGAGCGTGAAGCGAGGCCAGGGACGTATGATCCGGGCCTCGCTATTTGATGTATTCTCTAAGTATGTTTAGACGGAAGGAGTATAGGTGAGCTTCGGCAACGGTAACGGCAACGGCGAGATAGTCATCTCGACGCCCCTCAGGACGGGTATAGGGACTTTCGGCGGCGCGCTCAAGGACACGCCAGCGACGGACCTCGGGGCAACGGTAGGCAAAGAGGTTCTCTCTCGCGCGGGGGTCGAAGGGGATCAGGTCGACCAGGTAATAGTCGGCAACATCCTCTCCGCGGGACAGGGCATGAACCCAGGTCGCCAGGTCGGCATAAAGAGCGGCCTCCCCGTCGAGGTCCCCGGCATGACCCTGAACAGGATGTGCGGCTCGGGGCTTCAGGCTATAGTCTCCGCGGCGCAGGAGATAGCCCTGGGCGACGCCGACGTGGTCATGGCCGGCGGCGTCGAGAACATGGACTTGGCCCCCTTCCTGCTGGATAAGGGCCGCTACGGCTACAGGATGGGTATGCCTGACGCCAAGATCTACGACCACATGGTCTACGACGGCCTGTGGGACGTCTTCAACGACTACCACATGGGCGTGACGGCCGAGAACGTCGCCGAGGAGTACGGCATAACGCGCGAGGACTCCGACTCCTACGCCGTGCGCAGCCATCAGCGGGCCGCCAAGGCACACGAAGAAGAGCTCTTCGACGGCCAGATCGTGCCCGTCGAGGTCAAGCAGAAGAAGGAGACCGTCCAGTTCACCACGGACGAGCACATCCGCGCTAACGCGAGCGTGGAGGGCCTTCAGAAGCTCAAGCCGGTCTTCAAAAAGGATGAAGGCACGGTAACCGCCGCCAACGCTTCAGGCATCAACGACGGGGCTGCCATGATGCTCGTTAGCAGCGAGCGCAAGGCCGAGGAGCTAGGGATGCCCGTGGCAGGCAGGCTCGTCTCAGCGGCCGTTGCCGGCGTCGACCCTTCGGTCATGGGAACCGGTATGATCCCAGCCTCCAGGCTCGCCCTGAAGAAGGCCGGGCTCTCTGTGGATGACCTCGACGCCGTCGAGGCGAACGAGGCCTTCGCATCCATAGCTATAGCCGTCGGACGCGAGCTCGAGGTGCCAGAGGAGAAGCTTAACCCTGTAGGCGGGGCAGTGGCCCTCGGACACCCCATCGGGGCCACAGGCGCCGTCCTGACCGTCAAGATTCTGCACCACCTCGCCCGCACAGGAGGCCAGTACGGCCTGGTGACCCTCTGCATCGGCGGCGGTATGGGCATAGCCGCCATCTTCGAGCGTGTCAGCTAGGTATTAGCATTTCAGCAATTCAGCTGGTCAGCCAGGGCCGAGGCTCAACGCCTCGGCCCTTTCGCTTGGCACAGGCGTTGACCTACCGCGAATCGCACATTCGGCCATGAGCGGTAGCCTTTCACCGAAAACAAAATGCTGAAGTGCTGAACTGCTGAAATGCTGAAATGCGTGCGAAGAGGTCTTGACCTCTTCGCACTAGAGTCTGGGATCCACGGGTTCGCTCTCGAGGGCAAGCACGCCGAAGACGCATTCGTGGACCCGGTAGAGTGGTTCGCGGCGGACGAATCGTTCCAGGGCCTCCACGCCAAGGGCGAATTCCCTGAGGGCGAGGGATCTCTTGGTTCCGAGCCTCCGGCTCCTGAGTCGCTCCAGATTAGTTGGGGACGTGTACTCGGGACCGTAGATTATCCGCAGGTATTCCTTGCCCCTGCACTTTATTCCGGGTTGCACCAACCCGCGCCTCCCCCTGGCCACGAATTCCAGGGGTTTGACCACCATCCCCTCGCCACCGCGGGCCGTGATCTCCTCCCACCAGCGTGTCCCCGCCTCTATGCTCTCAGGGTCCGTGGTCTGTACCGCCTTGTGAGACGTGGCGAGCAATAGCCCGGTGTCTGCCTCGCAGAGTTTCGCCAGCATCCGCATGTGCCAGTCGTGGTCTTTGTCCGTGTGAACTGCCCCCTCCGAGGCAAGCAGGTGGAAAGGCGCGATCCTGAGGTCCTCAAGTGAACGTACGGGCCAGGAGTAGTGCCGGTAAACATCGACGTAGGCTCCGACTGCCTGCATACGTTCGTGGTAGCGGTCTCGCAACTCGCTGACGTCCTGGCCTGACGAGGCAGCGGCTTCCAGCGCCTTTAGAGACTCGGACAGGGCGGGACCTGCCGCGGCCCCGACGGCGGCGTACTGTCCGCGCAGGAGCTCCACGGCCTTTACCGACCAGGGCATGATCTCACAGTCCAGACACACCCAATCGGTGCCGAGATCTTCCCACGTTCCGGCAAGATCCAATGCACTTCGCAACCGCCACAACACGGCGTCTTCCAACGCGGCATCGTCGAAGAAGCTCCGCCCGGTGCGGGTGAAGCAGGCGCCAGTGCCTTCACCGACGCCGAAGCGGGCGAGGGAGGTCTGCTCGTCCCGGCAAATGACGAGTACGGCGCGCGAGCCCATATGTTTCTCCTCGCAGATCACCTCGGGGACGCCCTGCTGACGGTAGAGGGCGAACGCTTCAGTGGGATGCTCCGCTTCAGTGGGATGCTCCAGAAGGTCGGGCCTGTGGCTGGTCTCCGAGGGCGACATGGTCGGAGGGAGGTATATGAGCCAGCGCGGGTCTATGGCGAAGCGGCTCATGACCTCGAGCGCCGCAGCGGCGTTCTCTTCTCTGATGGTCACATTCCGCTGGAGGCGGGTCGGGATTATGCGCTTGCTGGCGACGTCTCCGATGTCAAGCAGGTCGTCGTAAGGACGCCCTTCTTCTACCGAAGGCGCCGCGACTTCAGGCGCCAGGAAAGGTCTCGCCGGCCTGTAGTAGGTGTGCATTGCCGGTACTGAGACCAGCTCCCCCTCGGGATACCGGAGGGCGGTGAGCCTGCCTCCGAAGGCACAGCCGGTGTCGATATTGATCGTCCGGTTTATCCACTCTGCTTCTGGTACAGGCGTGTGGCCGTAGACGACCATCGCCCGCCCACGATACTGCGTGGCCCAGTCGTAACGCACAGGCAGGCCGAACTCATCTGTCTCACCCGTTGTCTCGCCGAAGAGGGCGAAGTCCCTGACCCTGCCTGAAGTCCGCCCCTGCAAGGACTCTTTCAACCCTGCGTGGGCGACGATCAGGTCTCCGCCGTCAAGGACGTAGTGGCCGACGAGATCGTGGAGAAACGTGGCCACCTCTTCGCGGAACTCCGGGGGCTCATCTTCGAGTTGGGCGAGCGTCTCGGCGAGCCCGTACGCGATGCGTACGTCCTTGCCGCGCAGCTTGCGGGCCAGCTTCACGTCGTGATTGCCGGGAATACACAGCGCGTCTCCCGAGGCGACCATACTCATGACCAGGCGCAGCACCTCGGGCGTCTTCGGCCCGCGGTCGACCAGGTCTCCGAGAAAGACAGCCCTTCGCCCATCGGGGGGCCTGACGGCGTAGCCCGCTGCGTCATGCGCCGGGGAGACCGTGTAGCCGAGACTGTCGAGGAGCGAGAGTAGCTCGTCGGCGCAACCGTGTACGTCGCCGATAATATCGAAGGGTCCATGCTCGTGCTTCAGGTTGTTCCAAAGGCGCGTCCGCTCGACCGTGGCCGAAGCGACCTCCTCAGGCGAGGAGAGGACGAAGACGTGCCTGAACCCCTCGCGTTTCAGCTTCTTGCGCGAACGCCTGAGCTGCCGCGTCTGTTGCGCCACCACGTGCGGGCCGAAGTTCCTGTCGGGGCGGTCCCTGTTGCGTTCGTGACAGAGCTTCTCCGGCATGTCGAGCACTACCGCGACGGGCAGTACGTCGTGCTCGCGCGCGAGGGCGACGAGCGGCGCCCGGGCCTCCCGCTGCACGTTGGTCGCGTCTACAACGGTGAGTCTTCCCCCGGACAGGCGCTTGGCGGCGATGTAGTTCAGGACGTCGAAAGCGTCTCTGGTAGATGCCTGATCGTTCTCGTCGTCCGAGACGAGCCCCCTGCAGAAGTCCGAGGAGAGCACCTCCGTCGGCAAAAAGTGCTCCCTGGCGAAGCTGGACTTGCCCGAGCCCGTCACCCCGACGAGCACCACCAGGCAGAGCTCGGGGACAGAGATCTTCACGAGGATTCCTCCCTCTGCTCCCGAGGCGACTCACGCTCGAAGACGGCCATCTGGGTCGGTGGTCCGACGGCTTCATCCTCGCTCCCTACGGGGAGATAACGTACCCCATAGCCGAAGTTCTCCGCCACGCCGTTAGACCACGCGCGAAACTCCTCCCTGTTCCACTCGAAACGATGGTCTCTGTGGCGGAACTCGCCTGCGGGCAGGGACTCGAAGTTGGCGTTGTGCTCGGCGTTGGGTGTCGTCAGGACCACGGTGCCTGGCCTGGCGAAGCCGAATAGAACCCGCTCGAAGGCGGCGAGGCGTGGCGGGTCGAGGTGTTCGATCACCTCGACCACGGCCGCGGCATCGTATCCTGCGAGCCTTCGGTCGCGGTAGAGCAGCGATCCCTGAAACAGCTTTAGGCGCGACTGCTGCATCGGGGGCAGCCTGTCGACGCGCAGCCTGTCGCGTGCCCTCTTTAGCGAACGCACGGAGACGTCAACCCCGACGATCTCCTCGAAGCTTCGTTCCTGCAAGAGCGCCCCGAGGAGCCTCCCCTCGCCACAGCCGAGGTCGAGTACCCTGCGTGCCCCACTGTTCTTGAGCGCGGCTGCGACCGCGCCGATACGCTGCTCGCCGAGGGTGATGATCTCTTCGAGAGCCTCCTCTTCTCGTTCCAGGCCTACATCTTCCTCTTCGATCAGACGCGAGAGAGCCTCGTTCGAGAGCGTGCGTTGGTGTTTGAGATAGCGCTTGGCGATGACCTCCCTCTCGGGATGCGCGGCCAGCCACTCGCCGCCGCGCTCGAGGAGCTTGTCTACCTCATCGTCTCCGACCCAGTAGTGTTTGTCGTCGTCCAGGACCGGAACGAGCACGTACAGGTGCGAGAGCAGGTCCTGCAGACGGACCTCACCCGAGAGCCCGACCGTAAAGTACCGGCTCTCTCCCCACTCAGGGAACTCCTCGTCGAGCTGGTGCTGCTCGGCCAGCACCGAGTAGCCAAGAGGTTCGAACAACCGCCTCAAGAAGTCCTCGCCTTCGCGGCATGGCAGCACGGAGATCCCGACGCCCAAGGACAACGGCGTCAGGGCCAACTCGGGGCGCTCCTTGCTCCTACCACGCATCGCCGTGCCGAAGACCCGCGAGATCGCCACGCTTAGAAACGAGGAGGCCGCGTAAGGCCGGTCGTTGACGTACTCCTTCAACGTCCGCCCCTCACCCCTGACCAGCCCAACCGGGTCTATCTCGAGCAGCATCGCGACCATGCAACGTCTATCTGAAGCCTCGGGGTAGAAGACGTGCGCGGTTCCGAAGGGAAGGTCGAAAGACTGGCACCGGGAAGGATTCTTGTGCAACAGGTAGCCGAGGTCCGTGGCTGGTGGGTTGGTGCTGGTGATGGTCAGCAGCATGCTCTTCCTATCGGAGTCTTCGCGCAACTAGAAAGATTCTAGGCTATTACTCGAGGAGTTGTGCCGTCTCAAACCCCGGTGCCTGGTACGAGATCTATCTCGACGAGCTCGGCGCCGTCCTGCCACCGCTTACTCTCGGGGGAGATCCAAGGCCCTCAGTAGGCCCAACATCCTGGCTTTCTCCCGCATGACGATGGCGTGGAGGCGCCTGATGCTGTGTTGCAGAGCTAGGCCTCGGGTTCGGCTTTGTCATTCTCCCTGGTCGGGTTCTGACGGAGTACTTTCTGGGACCAGCCTCCTCGAACTTCGCCTGAACGGAGTTCGCGGGAGTTCAGCTTAGGGATGAGGAACGCTTCAGCGTAAGGAGGGTGATGTCGTCCTCCTGCTCCCAGCCTTCCCCTACGAAGGAGTAGAGCTCCTCCAAGAGGAACTCTCCCAAAGAGCTCTCCTCGCCGTGCTCGGCGACGAGTGCCCTAAGCCTGGGAAAGCCGAACATCTCGCCCTTGGGGTCGTGAGCCTCCACCAAGCCATCGCTGTAGAGGAGGGCTGCTTCGCCAGCTTCCAGGATGGTCTGCTTCTCCTCATAGCCCATCCCCGGCATGAGGCCCAGGGGCATCCCTGTTGCCCTCAACTCCTCGGCGGCACCATTGCGGTGTAGGTAAGGTAAGTCGTGGCCTGCATTAGCGTAGTTGAGGCTACCGCTTTTGGGGTCGAGGATGGCATAGAAGCAGGTGACGAACATGTTGGGAGGGATGTCGGTGGCCAGCGGGTCGTTGACCCTTCTCAATGCCTCCCCAGGAGAGTCGGAGGCTTGGGCGACGGCACGTAGCATGCTGCGGGCGCTGGCCATCACGAGCGCTGCGGGTACGCCCTTGCCTGTTGCGTCCCCCACGACAATGCCCAAGTGTCCGTCCTTCAGCTCGAAGAAGTCGTAGAAGTCTCCTCCTACCTCTCGGGCTGGCCGGTAGAGTGGGTAGATCTCCCAGCCCTCTAGTGCTGGCACCTCCTTAGGGAGTGAGGCCTGCTGGATGCGCCGCGCTACCTGTAGCTCCTGCTCAATGCGCTCGCGCTCGATCCTCTCTTGCTCTAGAAGCTGTCCCCTTAAATTTGAGCCGATCGTTCCTATGCCCCACTCCTCGGCGATCTTGCCCTCGGAGATGCGGTGGATGAGGATGACCCTATTGGTCATCTCCCTGCCGCTAGGCGCAAGGCCCATAATCTCCCCTCGATCTTGGGTGGAGTGCACGATGAAGCGGGTAACCACCTTGTCGTTGGCGGCTACCTGGTCCTCGACGAGTACGCTGGCGTTTGAGACGGCGTCAGCGACTTGGGCGGCTGCCCATATTACGCCTTCGCGGCCAGGCTCTTCTTCGGGAAGCAGTTTGGTGTGGCTAACGAATTCGGGGGGCAACATCTCGTCCAAGGCGTCCACGTCCCCCTTGACTCGTGCCTCCATGAAACGGCGGGCCAATGCCATGTTCTCTTCTGCCGACATAGAAGTTCACCTCCTTGCCGACTCGCGTTTTCCTCCGACGGGTCGGCGACATCCCATGATGCCACCCGAGGGAGTCTGGCGCATCGATCGGAGCCTTATTCACCGGAGTGCGTGGAAGGTGGCAGCGTGTTGAAAAACCCCCTTGGCGCCCGTCTTCGCCCCAGATCGGGCACCAAACAAAGCGATTTTGGGCCTTTTGGAGCCCGATTTGTGGCCGCAATCGGCTCAATGCCGACTTTTTCAACACGCTGGTGGATTCTCCGAAGTTTGCGCCAAGCTTCGATAGATGGCATCATGCTGGTGGTGGAAAGGGTTAACCCGCTTGAGAGCTAAAGCGGGAGGAAGGAGCAGTGATATGCACGCCCGACTGACCACGATAGAGGTTCCTCAAGACAGGATAGACGACGCTCCAGGTGTCATACAGGAGCAGGTTCTACCGCAGCTCCAGCAGATGGACGGGTTCAAGGGGTTCATCGCCCTCCGTGACCGAGGAAGCGGCACGGTGCGCGGTGTGGCCCTCTGGGAGAGTGAAGAAGTGATGCGGACCACTGACGAAGCCGCGGCGCGTATACGTAGTGGGGTGGAGGAGGCCACTGGCGGAACGGTAGCGAGCGTGGAGAACTACGAAGTCGTAGTCTTCGAAGCACCCTCGGGGGACCCGGTAAGCGGGGTCACGGATACGGTAGGCGGGGCCACAGACTCGGTAAGGGGGGTCACGGACAACCTCTTGGGAGGCGGAGAGAAGCAGCGATAGGAAAGAGCGGGCACCCAGTAAGTACTGAGGCAAGAAGAGGCGAGGGCCGGGACTGATAACACCCCGGCCCTTCCTCTTGCCCTTATTCACCCGAGTGCGTGGAAGGTGAATTCTGCTAACTTCGCATGTACGGAGTTCTCCGAAGTTCGGCCTCAGATAAGCACTGCACGGATCATGTCGGCCGTCGGGCTGCCGCTCAGACCCTCGGGCCTCGTGTAGACCCGGCATCCTAACCGCCAGTCCTCGCGCTCCTCGGTGGGGAACAGGTCTCGCCCATCTACCCGTATTGTGGGACTACCAGGAAACCTTAGCCGCTGGGCCTCCGCGTCAGTGTTGACCGCAACTAGCTCGACCTCTGCCTCTACGCCCTTCTCCTCGAGAACCTCCCGCAGGATCCGCTCCGCCTCCAGGTAGGTCGGGCACCCGTCGAAGTACAGGATCTCCGTCTTCATCGTGCTGGGCCTCCTCGACACTTCTTGGAGAACATATGCCATAGTTCGTATACGTGCAAACCAGGCACGGTTCCTATTCACCCGAGTGCATGGAAGGTAGATTCTCAGAAGTTCGCATTGGAAGATGGCCGGGGGCCGCCGATGCTTAAACCCTCGGCTCTAAGCTCAGGAGGCACGCAGCACTAGGTGCACCACGTGACCTACCGAGACCAGCCCGATGGCCACGATGAGCACGATCGTACGCCTTCTCTGGGGCGTGGCGTTACGCAATAGCGCTGCGCCCAGCGCCACCGCGATCCCCAGCTCCGATGCCGTGGCGCACACGTCCACGAAGCCGAATCCTTCCACCTCCCCGGCCTCTGGACCGAACAAAGGTATCCCCACCGTCCGCGTCAGCAGGTACAGCACCACGATCGCGAGGTTGGCCGCGATGCCCCCGAGTAAGACTATCCGGGTCGGCCAGAGCACCACGATCGGGACGTAGAGTATCTGGGCTGCGGAAGCCCCAAGAAAGAAAGCTCCGTAGCCCCACCACTCCTCGAAGTGCTAGGGCGTCACCCATAAGTGGAGAAGCGCAGCCAAGAGCGAGAGGGCCGCCGCCGCGTACAGGGTACGCTCCCGACCCGTCGCTGCGATGCGCCACGCCGCAGTTGAGCTCACCCGCGCTCCTCCAAGGGTGGCCGGTGTCTTGGCGCTAGGCGTTGGCCGAGCGCCCTCTCTGCGTAGTTCCTCCCGGGGCGCTGAGGGCCACCGCGAGGCTGAGGCCTCCCAAAGCCAGGTGGAAGAGGTCATCGAAGATGGTGTAGCCGTGGGGGATCAGCCCGAACATCATGGGCACCACGAACCCCAAGATGCCGACCACAAGGTAGATGACTCCCAGGGCCAACACTAAGCTACGGGCCGTTGAGAGGTCCATTCGGCTGAAGCCCACGTAGGCCAGAAGGCCGCCCGTGGCCAGGTGGACGATGTCCTCGACTATGTCGACGTTTAGGATGCCCAGCCACACCCTGTCGCCAAGCACCAACCCTACTAGGCCAACCAGGATGAGCACCACCCCTAAGATCTGCGCGAATCGCTTAAGCACCATCTCTCATGAACCTCCTCGAGTATTGCATAGGTGTCTCGTGGCAAAGTATACGTCTTGGGCTGCCTAGTAGATGCGTGCCTTTTCCTTGCCTTTATTCACCGGAGTGCGTGGAAGGTAAATTCTGCGAACTTCGCCTTGAGGGGGTTCTCGGAAGTTCGCAGAGCTCCGATCCTGTGCCTAGCGCCGCACTGCCTCGACTACGCTCCAGGGCGTGCCCTCCGCCGGGACTACCGCGACCTCGCCGAACCCGGCCACCCCCAGCAGCTGCCGGTACTCCTCGCCGGTGCGTTGCTGCCCGCCACCGAAAAGCACCAGCATGTTGAGGTCCATCAGGGTGAGACCCACCCGCTCGGAAGGATCAGGGTCGTCCTCCGGGGGGAGTACTTGCTCGATCACCCACAGCCGCGCGCCCGGCGCCATCGCCCGGTGGCAGGCGGATAAGATCGCGAGCGCCTCCGCATCCGGCC
>Ga0136616_10001683_pt1 | contig 11638 bp, 11 predicted proteins | sample AntDrymUQ2992106_2_FD_106648 | JGI IMG/M metagenome (GOLD analysis project Ga0136616, IMG submission 106648) | Polar desert sand microbial communities from Dry Valleys, Antarctica - metaG UQ299 (21.06) | ecosystem: Environmental > Terrestrial > Soil > Desert | place: Antarctica: Dry Valley...
GGCGGCTTCGGCGCCGAGACGGCCGCGCCCGCCGCCCGTTCGATCCTGGCAGAGCTGTTCGGCGTCAAGGCAGGGTCCGCCCCCGCCGGGGACTCACAGGACTGATGGATAGTCTCGCGTGATGCAGGGTTCGCCCTACGGAACGTCGGTGCGCGACTTCCGCGACGCCGCGGCGCCGCGATTCGTGCGCATCGACATGCTGCTCCTCTTCGCGGCGGTGGCCCTGATCGCGTGCAGCGTCTACGTGATCGGATCCGCCACCCGGGGGGACATTCCGGGCGATCCGAACTTCTACGTCTACCGCCAGGCGGCCTATGGCGCGGTGGGGCTGGTGCTCATGCTGGTCCTGTCGCGCGTGGACTACTCCCGTTTCAGGGAGTGGAGGGCCGGCCTGTACGTGTTCATGATCGCAGCCATCCTGGTGGTCTTCGCCGCCGGGACCGCGGCCAGGGGATCGCGCCGGGCGATCGACATCGGCTTCTTTCAGTTGCAGACCTCCGAGCTGGGCAAGGTGTTGCTGATCCTCTGCCTGTCCGCCTTCATGGTGGATCGAATCAGGCGGCTCGGAGACCGCGAGACCACCAGCCGCATCGTGCTGCTGGCCCTCGTGCCGGCGATGCTCGTGATCGCCCAGCCCGATCTCGGGTCGGGCCTGGTGTACATCGCCATCGTCACGGCCGTGCTGTTCGTGGCCGGGACGAAGTGGACCCATTTCGCAGCCCTGGGGGCACTGGCCGTCGTAGCAATGGCGGCCGTCCTCGTTGTGGCCCCGGCGGTGGGGGTCGACGTGCTGAAGGCGTACCAGATGGACCGGCTCACGGCTTTCGTGAACCCCACCGAGAACCCGGCCAAAGAGGGCTACCAGCAGGCGCAGTCGCTGGTGGCCGTGGGCTCCGGTGGCAAGACCGGCCTGGGTGACCAGGCAAAGCAGACCAAGCTCGACTTCCTACCCGAGCACCACACGGATTTCGTGTTCTCGGCGCTCGGCGAGGAGTTCGGCTTCATGGGGGCAGCGATAGTGTTGTCCCTGTTCGCACTCTTGATCTGGCGCTGCCTGCGCATTCTCACCATGTCGAAGAATCTCTACGGCACCCTGATTGCCGGTGGAGTCGTCGCCATGCTGATGTTCCAGATCTTCGTGAACGTGGGCATGACCATTGGGATCATGCCCATCACCGGCGTCACGCTGCCGCTCATGAGCTATGGCGGCTCGTCGGTGCTCGTAACCTTCATGGCCCTCGGCCTCATGCAGTCGATCCACGCGCAAGCGCGCGAGACGACGCTGGCCAAGGGCAGAAACTTAGCTCTATGAGCTTCAGAAATAGGGACTCAAACCTCAGCGATGCACCCACGGATGACGCCGCATGCCGGCGCTGGATCGCCACCCACGCCCTCGCAGGTAGCTCTGCTACCTGCTTCGGTCGCGTGCGGCGCCCAGCTTGGCCTGCGTCGCCCCCGCGGGCACATCGCTTCGGCTTGAGCCCCAAGAAAGGCAACTTTGAAAAAGCAAGTACTCGTCACGGCAGACCGTGGCGAAACACGTGTCGCGATCCTCGAAGCGGAGGGCGACCCCTCCGCCGCTGACGACGGGCGACAAAAGCAAAGCCAGTGGCGAGTCGGTGAGCTCTACATAGAGCGACGCGGCTCGCGCTCGATCGTCGGCAACGTCTACAAGGGCAAGGTGGACAACGTCCTCCCGGGCCTGGAGGCGGCGTTCGTGGACATCGGGTTCGAGAAGAACGGCTTCCTGCATGCCGACGACGTGATCGTCCCCGGCGTGGAGGTTGCCCGCCGCGGGCGTTCCGGCGGCAAGGGCCAGCGGATCGCCGAGCTGCTCAAGCCGGGCCAGGAGATCCTGGTGCAGGCGGTCAAGGATCCGCTCAAGACCAAGGGCCCGCGCCTGTCGATGCAGCTCTCGATCGCCGGTCGCTACCTGGTGTACGTGCCCCAGGGCGAGGGCATCGGCGTGTCGCGGCGGCTCGACGACAAGGAGCGCGAGCGGCTGCGCAAGCAGGCCAAGGGCCTGGAGATCGGCGAGGGCGGGGTGATCATCCGCACGGCCGCGCAGGGCGCCAAGCGGGCCGACTTCCAGCACGAGATGAAGTACCTGCACAAGCTGCACGAGGTGCTTCACAAGCGCTCGGAGGAAGCGAGCGCCCCGGCGATGGTCTTCCAGGAGGCCGACCTGGCGATCCGCGTGGTCCGGGACATCTTCACCCAGCAGTTCGAGCGCGCGATAGTCGACGACGCCCAGCAGCACCATCGCCTGGAGTCGTTCTTCACCCGCACGGCCCCCGAGCTGCTCGAGCGGCTCGAGCTCGACAAGGGCTCGTCCGCCCCGCTGTTCGAGCGCTTCGGCGTGGACGCTGAGATCCAGTCCACGTTGCACCGCCGTGTCGATCTGCCCTCCGGCGGCTACCTGATCATCGACTACGCCGAGGCGATGACCGTGATCGACATCAACTCCGGCTCGTTCATCGGGCGCGGCAAGGGCGCGCGCCTGGAGGACACGATCACCAAGACCAACCTCGAGGCCGCCGACGAGGTGGTCCGCCAGTTGAGGCTGCGCGACATCGGCGGAATCATCGTCATCGACTTCATCGACATGGCTCGCGCGCGCAACCGCGACGCTGTCCTGAAGGTGCTGCGAAAGGCCCTCGATGAGGACCGCACCAAGACCTACGTGGTGGAGATCTCACCGCTCGGCCTGGTGGAGATGACGCGCCAGAACGTGACCGAGGGCGTGCGCGAGATCATCACCAAGACGTGCCCCACCTGCGAGGGCGAGGGCGTGGTGCTCTCCGAGGAGACGGTGTCCCTGGACGCCGAGAGGCGCCTGCGCGAGCTCGCCGCCGAGCGGCCGGCCACCGAGGCGTTCCTGATCCAGGTGCACCCCCGAGTGGCGGCGCTGCTGGCCGGCGGCCCCGGGCGGCCGCTCCTGGAGATCGAGGAGGAGACCGGCAAGCACTTCCACTTCGAGGGCTCCGAGGGGCTCCCGATCGACCACTTCCGTGTGGCCCTGGAGGGCTCGCGCGACGACGTGGAGGAGCGAGCGTTGCCCTTCCAGTCCGGCGACGAGGTGCTGGTGTCCATCGAGGAGCCGCACATGTACGCCGAGGACGACGCCGTGGCCAAGCTCGACGGCTACGTGATCTCGGTGGTCGGAGCCGGCTCGCTGGTGGGCAAGAAGACGCTCGTGCGGATCGAGAACGTGGGCCGTTCCGCGGCCTCGGCCACGCTGGTGGAGGGCGCCGAGATCACCGACGCCGCCCCCCGCGGCAATGGCGCCGCGAAATCGACCACGCAGAGCCGTGGGAAGCCCGCCTCCGGCAGGAGTGGCGGGTCGGGCTCCGGCTCCGGGTCTGGGTCTGGGTCCGGCAGGACGAGCGCCTCCTCCGACAAGACCGATGAGCCCAAGCCCCGCCGCCGGGGGCGCCGCGGCGGGCGAGGACGGCGCAAGGCGCCGTCGGACTCGGGGTCCTCGGAGTAGCGACACGACGACCGGGGCGGCTGCCGGATGGCGCTACACTGCCATCCGGCGCCCACCGGTCTGGGGCGCCTTTTTGGCGAAGCAGCCGGCTCGGCCGGCTGCGCACGAGGACTTTTTTGGCGAAGCAGCCGGCTCGGCCGGCTGCGCACGAGGATATTTCCTATGTACGCGATCGTGAAAGTAGGCGGTAAGCAGTACCGCGTGGAGAAGGGTGATTCCCTTCTCGTCGATCGCATGCCCGAGGACGAGGGCGCGAAGGTCACGCTCCAGCCGCTGCTGTTCAAGGGCGACTCCGACGACGCCGCCTTCGCCGCGGACGACCTGGCCAAGATCAAGGTCGAGGCCACGATCACCGGTCACGAGCGCGGCAAGAAGATCCACGGATTGAAGTTCAAGGCCAAGAAGGGCTACAAGGTGCGCTACGGGCACCGCTCCGAGCTCACGCGCATCGAGATCGCCGACATCAAGATGTCCAGCCGCAAGCCCGCCGCGAAGAAAGAGGACTCAGATGGCTCATAAGAAGGGACTCGGCTCCAGCCGCAACGGCCGCGACTCCAACGCTCAGCGACTCGGCGTGAAGGTGTTCGCCGGCCAGGCCGTGACCGGCGGCGAGATCATCGTGCGCCAGTGCGGCACCCGCTTCAAGCCCGGCGAGGGCACTGGCCTCGGCAAGGACCACACGATCTTCGCCAAGCGCGCCGGTACCGTGCAGTTCCACTCGGGTCACCGCGGGCGCTCGATCACCGTCGAGCCCGCAGTTCCCGGGTAGCGTCCGCGTAGCGTTCGGATCTCGGCCCGAATCCCGGTCGAGCCGGCTTTCGCCCACGGTTGAACGATCGGGGTGGCTATGGCCGCCACAACAGTTCAACAGTGCTGACGGGCGCCTACTATCGCCACCATGTTCTCCGACCGCGCCACCATCCACGTACGCGGCGGCGCGGGCGGCGACGGCGTCGTCTCGTTTCGCCGCGAGGCCCACGTGCCCAAGGGAGGGCCCGACGGCGGCGACGGGGGCCCTGGGGGAGATGTGGTGCTGCTGTGCGACGCCTCGCGCCGCGACCTGTCCGAGTTTCACCGCGGCGCGAACGTCAAGGCGGCCCGGGGCGGCCACGGCGAGGGCGCGCAGCGCCATGGCGCCACCGGCGAGCGCCGCGTGCTGCGAGTTCCGCCCGGCACCACCGCCGAGGACACCGAGCGCGGAGTGCGCTGGGACCTGGTCCGGCCCGGTCAGCGCGCCACGGTGGCCCGCGGCGGCTCGGGCGGACGCGGCAACAAGACGTTCGCCACGGCCACCCACCAGACCCCGCGGATGGCCGAGCGGGGGTTGCCCGGCGAGGAGGGCACGCTCGAGCTGCGGCTGCGGTTGCTCGCCGACGCGGGCCTCGTCGGCGTCCCGAACGCCGGCAAGAGCTCTTTGCTGGCGCGGCTCACGGCGGCGCGGCCGAAGGTTGCCAGCTACCCGTTCACCACGATCAACCCCGCGCTCGGCACCATCGAGGCCCACGATCGCCAGCTCGTCGTGGCCGACATCCCGGGACTGATCGAAGGAGCGAGCGAGGGCGCCGGGCTGGGCCACGAGTTCCTGGCCCACGTGGAGCGCTGCCGGCTGCTGGTGCACGTGCTCGACCTGGCGCCCCTCGATGAGTCCGATCCGGTGGAGAACCACGCCGCCGTCGAGGCGGAGCTGGCCGGCCACGGGGCCGGCCTCGAGGACCTGCCACGCCTGCTGTGCCTGTCCAAGGCAGACCTGGTGGACCCGGAGGTGACCGAACTCGCGGCGGCCGAGTGGGCCGAGCGCCTGGGCGACGGCGTGCTCGGCGTGCTGGTCACCTCCGCGGCCACCGGGCAGGGGCTCGAGGAGCTACGCGAGGCCATCGTCCGCGAAGTGCCCGCCCACGACGAGATCGGCGCTGAGCGAGAGGACCTGGGTGAGGTGGAGGTGCCCGCCACCCACCGCACCTACCGGCCGGGGGCGGAGGAGGCCTTCGAGGTGCAGCGTACCCCTGGGGGCGCCTATTGCGTCACCGGGGTGCGGGTGGAGCGCCTGCTGGCCCGCCACGACCTCGGCAACGAGGAGGCGCTGCGCTACCTGGAGGACCGCCTGCGCTCGATGGGCGTGATCTCGGAGCTCGAGCGTGCCGGCTTCACGCCGGGCGACGACGTGGAGATCGCCGGCATGGTGTTCGAGCTGGACCCCGGCGCGCGCCTGCGCTGAATAACGTCAGGCTGCATACACACGCTGGGCGCTATCTGGGTGTATGCTTCTACACATGCGCACCAACGTTGAGATAGACGATCGGTTGATGCAGGAGGCGCTTCGGCTAACGGGCGCTGGGACCAAGCGCGAAGCGGTTGACCTCGCTTTGCGCGAGTTAGTGGGGCGGCATCGCCAGCTCGGCATCCTCGAGCTGCGGGGCCGCGTGCGGTGGGAGGGCGACCTGGAGGAGAGTCGCCGCGGCCGAACGTGATCGTCGTCGACACGAGCGTTTGGATTGAAGTCCTGAACGAGGTTGACTCGGCTGCGGCGCTGCGCTGCGTCGGTCTGATCGAGGATGGGGCGCCGATAGCACTCACGGATGTAGTTCTGACCGAGGTGCTCCAAGGGCTAGCCTCCGACCGCGAGGCCACGCGGGTGGAGCGACATCTCCGCGCGTTCCCGACGCTGCGTCTGGACGGCGTCGAGGACTTCGTGCTCGCGGCCAGCCTCTATCGCACCGCCCGACGCGCCGGCATCACAATCCGCAAGACCATCGACTGCCTGATCGCGGCTCCGTGTGTCAGGACCGGCGCCCCGATCCTTCACGCCGACGCGGACTTCGATCGGTTGGCCTCATGCTCTGCCCTGAAGGTCTTCCGGTGAAGTTCATCCGGGACGCCCTCGTGCAGGTACTGGCCGCGAAGCGCTTGGCCAGGCGCGACCGAGCGCTACTCGAAGCTCTCGCAGGCTGAATCGGACGAGGTGAGCGGGTCGGCCGCCTCGATGCCCGTCGCATGCAGCAAGCGTGTGCAGCGCTCGCAATCGCGGTCGACTGCGACTGACGGCAATCCCGGCGTAGTCTTGGCGCGATGGCGTCGATCGTGGTCAAGCTGGGCTCGAGCATCGTCGCGGACCACCGCGGCGAGGTCCGCATGGACGTGCTCGGGCCGCTGTGCGAGGAGGTGGCCGCCCGCCACCGCGCAGGCGATTCCGTGGTGCTGGTGACCTCGGGGGCCATCGCACGCGGGATGCGCCTGATCGACCTTCCCGCCCGGCCCGCCGTGATGGAGGAACTGCAGGCCGCCTCGGCGGTCGGCCAGGGCCCGCTGTATCGCACCTACTCCGACCTCCTCGCGGAGCAGGAGGTGCCCAGCGCGCAGGTGCTGCTCACCTTCTTCGACATGTCCGCCCGCACCCACTACCTCAACGCGCGGCGCACGCTGCGCAAGCTGCTCGACTGGCGGGTGGTCCCGGTGATCAACGAGAACGACACCACCACCACCGACGAGATCTCCTTCGGCGACAACGATTTCCTCGCGGCCCAGGTAGCGATCCTGCTGGGCGCCGACCGCTTGCTTCTGCTCACCGACACAGACGGCCTCTACACCGCCGATCCCGCCAAGGACCCCGATGCCCAGCTCGTGCCCGATGTGCGCGCCTTCGAGGAGCTGGAGAACCTCCAGATCGGGTTCTCGGCCTCGCCGCTGGGTTCGGGGGGAATGCGCTCCAAGGTGGTGGCAGCCGAGATGGCCACAGCGGCGGGCATACCCGCCGTGATCGCCCGCGGCGACGAACGGGGCTCCCTGCGCGCCGCCCTTGCGGGTGAGCACTCCGGCACTCGCTTCCACCCCCAGGTGGGCAAGGTGTCGAGCTTCAAGCTGTGGCTGAAGTACGCCAAGCCCAGCCACGGCTCGATCGGTGTGGACGAGGGCGCCGAGCGCGCGCTGCGCGAACGCGGCACCAGTCTGCTGCCGGTGGGCATCGTGGACGTGAGGGGCGGGTTCGGCGCCGGGGACGCGGTAGACGTCCGAGCCGCGGGAGACGGCCAGCGGCCGATCGGCAAGGGAATCGTGAACTACTCAGCCGAGGAGCTGCGGCAGGTGTGCGGCAAGAAGTCCGACGAGGTGCGCGAGTTGATGCCGCGAGCGGCGCCGGAGGCAGTGCACCGCGATTACTTCGTCTTGGATTAAGTACCCGGCTCTCGCGTGTCGTGATGGTATGATGGCATCGACATGCCACAACGAACACAGATCACCCTCCCCAGCGAGGACCATCAACGCGCCCGGGCGCGCGCGGCCGAAATGGGGGTGTCGCTGGCGGAGTACATGCGCGACCTCGTAGCGCGTGACCTGAACTGCGGAGCGGCCCCGCGATCCTCACCTGAAGACCTCTTCGACCTGGGCAGCTCGGCCGGGGCCGACGTGGCCTCCGAGAAGGACACCTATGTAGGCGAGGCTGTGAGCGCAGGGCGTGTCCGCGGTGGCGGCACCGCTTGACCCTGTTCGTCGATACGTCCACCTTTTACGCGGCCGCCGACCGCGCGGACCTTTCGAATGAGCGGGCCAAGGCCGTGCTGGCAGCGGGCGAGCCACTGGTCACCAGCGACCACGTCCTGGCCGAGACCTGGCTCCTGGTCCACCACCGGTTGGGGCGGCTCGCCGCGATGGCTTTCTGGGAGGCGATTCGGCGAGGTGCGAGCAGCGTGGAGTACGTGGGCCCGGCGGATCTCGAGGCCGCATGGCGGATCGCGGGCGACTTTCCGGATCAGGACTTCTCAATCGTTGACCTGAGCAGCTTTGCCGTTATGGAGCGCATGGGCGTGACGCGGGCAGCGACGCTCGACGACGACTTCGCGATCTTCCGCTTCGGCAGGTCACGCGATCGCGCGTTCGAGGTCGTCCGATGACCCGCTTGGATTAGCCATGCGGGCATCCTGCCCGCACCTCTGATGGCATAGAAGCCATCCTGGCTTCGTGACCGTTCGCTTCGCTCACTTCCGCTCTCCCCACGACCGCGAGATCCTGCGGCTCGCCGTGCCGGCTCTCGGCGCGCTCGCTGCCGAGCCGCTCTACCTGCTCGCGGACACCGCGATGGTGGGCCACCTGGGCACGCCCGAGCTCGCGGCGCTGGCGATTGCCGGCACGTTGCTCACCGGCAGCTTCACACTGTTCAACTTCCTCACCTACGGCACCACGGCCCAGGTGGCCCGGCTGGCCGGCGCGGGACAGGACGAGGCGGCCGGGCGGCTGGGCGTGCAGGCGCTGTGGCTGTCCACGGGCATCGGCCTGGCGCTGACCGTGGTGATGGTGGCGCTGGCGGTGCCGCTGGTGGCGCTGATGGGCGCCGAGGGCCGCACCGCCGATCTCGCGATCGACTACCTCCGCTTGGCCGCGCTCGGTCTGCCCTTCGCGCTGATCGCGCTCGGCGGGCAGGGGTTCCTGCGCGGGGTGTCGGACCTTCGCACGCCGCTGGTGATCCTGGTGGCCGCAAATGCGGTGAACGTGGTGCTCGGGCTGTTCCTGATCTACGGCCTGGACATGGGGCTGATCGGGTCGGCGCTCTCCACGGTGATCGCCCAGGCGGGGATGGGCGCGGCGTTTGTGTGGGCGGTGCTGCGCCGCCCGGCTGACAGCAGGCGCCCGAGCCTTGCCCGGATGCGGCCGATGGCCCGAATCGGCGGTGAGATCTTCGTACGCACGGCGTCGCTCTATGCCTCGTTCCTGGTGGCCAGCGCGGTGCTGGCGCGGGTGGGGGAGGACTCGCTGGGCGCCCATCAGATCGCCTTCCAGCTGTTCGTGTTCCTGGCGTTGCTGCTCGACTCGATCGCGATCGCGGGCCAGGTGATCGTCGGGCGCGGGCTGGGATCCGGCGACGCCGATGGGGCCTACGTCGCCGCACGGCGGATGATCGAGCTGTCGGTGGTGGTGGGCGCGGTCTTCACGGTGCTTCTCCTGGCGCTGGGTGGCGTGCTGCCCCACGCCTTCACCTCCGACGACGACGTGATCGACCGCGCCGCCGAGATGTGGCCGCTGTTCGCGCTGATGCAGCCGTTGAACGGCGCGGTGTTCGCACTGGACGGGATCCTCATCGGCGCCGGCGACACCCGCTTCCTGATGTGGGGGATGCTGGCCGCCTCGCTCGGCGTGTTCGTGCCGATCGCCCTCGCCGCGCTGCACTTCGACTGGGGGATCGTGGGGGTGTGGGCTGGGCTGGTCGCGCTGATCGGGGTGCGTCTTGGCACCCTCGGATGGCGCTTTCATGGGCGGCGGTGGGCTCGCACCGGGGCGCCCATGGGCGCACACTGAGGAGCCCGGGCGCCCAGTGGTCGTCGGTACTCTTTCCTCGATGGCCACCGCAGCAATAGGCGTTGCCGACACCTGCCTCGCCGCGCGCGAGGCGTCGCTGGCGCTTGCCACTCTGGACACCGCCACCAAGGATGCCGCCCTGGAGGCGATCGCCTCCGCCCTGGAAGACCGCGCGCCGGAGATCCTCGAGGCGAACGCGCGCGACATGCAGGCGGGCAGCGACGACGGCCTTAGCGCCGCGCTGATGGACCGGCTGGAGCTCGATGACGCCCGCCTGAAGGGAATCGCCTCCGACGTCCGCACGATCGCCGCACTGCCGGACCCGGTCGGGGAGACGATCGAGGGCCACCGGCTCGACAACGGCCTCGACGTGCGCCGCGTGCGCGTGCCACTGGGCGTGGTGGCCGTGGTCTACGAGGCGCGGCCGAACGTGACGATCGACTGCTCGGCGCTGTGCCTGAAGTCGGGGAACGCGATCGTGCTGCGGGGCTCCTCGATGGCCTCCCATTCCAACGCCGTGCTCGCCCAGGTGGCGTCCGCGGCCGTGGCGTCGGTGGGGGTGCCCGCCGCGGCGATCTCGCTCGTCTCGGGCGGGGACCGCGACGAGCTGCGTCAGCTGGCCACCCAGGACGGCCTGGTCGACCTGATCATCCCGCGCGGCGGGGAGGGGCTGAAGGCGGCGCTCAAGGAGCACGCCACGGTGCCCGTGATGTACGCCGCCGCCGGCAACTGCCACGTGTACGTGGACGAGACCGCGGACCTCGACGACGCCATCGCCATAGCCCTCAACGCGAAGGTCCAGCGGCCAGGCGTGTGCAACGCGGCCGAGACCCTGCTGGTGCACTCCTCAGTGGCAGCCGGCTTCCTGCCGCGCGCGCTCACCGAGTTGCGCGAGGCCGGGGTGGAGCTGCGGGTGGACGGGCGGGCGCGTGCCGCCTCGGGGGCCCTTGCCGATTCGCTCGCCGATGCGTCGGACGAGGACTGGGCCACGGAGTACCACGCGCTGATCCTTTCCGTGGGGGTGGTCGACTCGGTGGACGAGGCGGTGCAGCACATCAACCGCTACGGCTCGGGCCACTCCGAGGCGATCGTGACCGGTTCGACCAGCGCGGCCCAGGCCTTCACCGGCGGAGTGGACGCCGCCTGCGTATACGTGAACGCCTCTACCCGCTTCACCGACGGCGGGGTGTTCGGCATGGGAGCCGAGATCGGGAACTCCACCCAGAAGCTGCACGCGCGCGGCCCGATCGGGGTGCGGGAACTGACGAGCTACAAGTTTGTCGTCGAGGGCTCAGGCCAGATCAGGGAGTAGCTCAGCTGCGAACCGGCATCCTCGGCGGCGCTTTCAACCCCCCGCACATGGGGCACCTCGTCTGCGCGCAGGAGGCCCACGGCGCGCTGGGCCTGGACCGGGTGATCCTGATGCCGCTGGCCGAGCCCAGCCACCGCACGCTCGAGGACGATCCCGGCGCCGAGGTGCGCGCCGAGCTGTGCGAGCTGGCCGTGGAGGGAGACGAGCGGTTGAGCGTGTCGCGCGCCGAGGTGCAGCGTGGAGGGCCCTCCTACACCGTCGATACTTTGCGGCTGCTCCTGGAGGGCGAGATGGCCGACGATGAGATCACCCTGATCATGGGGGCCGATCAGGCGTGCAAGCTCGGTTCCTGGCGTGAGCCGCGGCAGGTGCTCTCGCTCGCGCGGGTGGCGGTGGCGGCCCGGCAGGGCGTGGCACGCAGCGACGTTCTGGCCCGGATCGGGGCCCTCTCCGGAGCCGACCGGATCGAGTTCTTCGACATGCCGCGGATCGACGTCTCGTCCAGCATGGTGCGCCGGCGTGCAGCGTCCGGCCGCCCGATCCGCTATCTCCTA
>Ga0136616_10001684_pt1 | contig 11634 bp, 13 predicted proteins | sample AntDrymUQ2992106_2_FD_106648 | JGI IMG/M metagenome (GOLD analysis project Ga0136616, IMG submission 106648) | Polar desert sand microbial communities from Dry Valleys, Antarctica - metaG UQ299 (21.06) | ecosystem: Environmental > Terrestrial > Soil > Desert | place: Antarctica: Dry Valley...
CGATCGCGAAGGCACTGCAGGCCGGCGGCACGTCAACAAGCGGAGCCCCGTCCTACGGTCCGCTGAGCGCCGGGCCTGACGACGGCCCTCCGCGGGTGAGGTAACCGGCGGCACTCGGCAGGACGTTGCGGAAACCCTGCGCTACTTCACCAGCCGGAGGTTGACCGGGTAGCGGTAGGACTGGCCGTTGCTGGCGGCCACACTGGCGAGGATCACCAGGACCACGTAGAGCACCCCCACCGCGATCAGCATGAGGATCCCGATGCCGATGAAGACGAGCACGGCGGAGACGAACGCCGCGATCAACGTGGTGATCTGGAAGTTGAGCGACTCGACGGCGTGCCCGCGGACGTAGCCGGACTGGTTGCCCTTGACGAGTAGAACAGCGAGCGGGCAGAGCAGCCCGAGCGCGATCCACGCGGCAACAAATGAGCCGAGGTGCGCGCCTAGCGCCCAGTTACGTTCCTCCGCGGGCGACATGGTGGAGGCTGGACCCGAGCCTCCCTGCGGGGGTGGCGGCGGGTAGCCACCCGGCCCTTCACTGTGGGCCCGTCCCGGCTCCTGCGGATTGTCGTACGGCTGCTGCGACATGACGCACCTCCCTCGTGGCGGCACCAGGGTAGCCCCCTCGACGTACACTTGGCACTCTTGCCGGAGTGCCAGGGAGGTGGGGGGAGATGCCCGACGAGCGTAAGCTCGAGGTGCTGCGCGCCATCGTCGAGGACTTCGTGTCCACCAAGGAGCCCGTCGGCTCCAAGGCGCTGGTCGAGCGGCACAGCCTTGGCGTCTCCTCGGCGACGATCCGCAACGACATGGCGGTGCTGGAGGACGAGGGCTACATCGCCCAGCCGCACACCAGCGCCGGCCGGGTGCCGACCGACAAGGGCTATCGGCTGTTCGTCGACCGGCTGGCGTCGATGAAGCCGCTCTCCGTGGCGGAGCGCCGGGCGATCCAGACCTTCCTTGACGGCGCCGTCGACCTCGACGACGTGGTGAGTCGCACCGTTCGGCTGCTCGCCCAGCTGACCCGACAGGTCGCTGTTGTGCAGTACCCGCTGCTCAATCGCTCTTCCGTTCGCCACGTCGAGATCGTCCCCATCTCCACGACGCGGATCCTGCTCGTCGTCATCACCGACACGGGCCGGGTCGAGCAGCGGCTGGTGGAAAGCCCGGGACCGGTCGGCGAGGACGTGCTGGGCGACCTGCGCCTGAAACTGAACTCCGTCATCGGCGGCCGGCGACTCGCCGACGTGCCCGGGGCGGTGACCGACCTGCCCTCCGCCTTCGCCGTGGAGGATCACCCCGTGGTGGCGAGCGTGCTGTCGGTGCTGCTGGAAACGCTGGTCGAGCGGCACGAGGAGCGGGTGATCCTCGCGGGCACCGCACACCTCACCCGCCTCGGTCAGGACTTCCCGCACACCATCGCGCCGGTACTGGAGGCGCTCGAGGAGCAGGTCGTGCTCATGCGGCTGCTCGGTGAGGCGGCGAACCCGTCGTCGGTGGCCGTGCGCATCGGCCACGAAAACGCGCACGAAGGGCTCAGCAGCACATCGCTCGTCTACACCGGGTACGGCGCAGGTGACGAGGCCGTCGCCCAACTAGGCGTCCTCGGCCCGACCCGGATGGACTACCCGGGCACGATGGGTGCCGTGCGCGCCGTTGCCCGCTACGTCGGCCGCATCCTCGCCGGCTCCTGACCCGACTCCTGCCCCGGGCCGCGCACCTCGGCCATCCCGCGACCCGCTGACGAGAAGAGACGAGCCACACACGTGCCCGTTGACTACTACGCCGTCCTCGGCGTACGCCGTGATGCCACCCCCGAGGAGGTCAAGAAGGCCTACCGCCGGATGGCTCGGGAGCTGCACCCCGATGTCAACCCCGACGCCGCCACGCAGGAGCGCTTCAAAGAGGTGACGCGTGCCTACGAGGTGCTGCGCGACCCGCAGAAGAGGCACATTCACGACCTCGGCGGCGACCCGCTGAGCAACGCCGGGGGAGCCGGCGGGGGCTTTGGCGGAGGGTTCGGCGGGGGGTTCGGTTTCGGCGACATCATGGACGCCTTCTTCGGCGCGTCCGGACCCCGCGGCCCGCGGGACCGGAGGCGGCGCGGTCAGGACGGCATGATCCGTGTCGGCGTCGAGCTGAAGGAGGCGGTGTTCGGCACCGCGCGTGAGCTACAGATCGACACCGCGGTGGTGTGCCCCACGTGCGCTGGGGGCGGCACCGCGCCGGGAACCCACAGCCGCACCTGCGACATCTGTGCCGGCCGGGGGGAGATCCAGCAGGTGCAGCGCTCCTTCCTGGGTCAGGTCATGACGTCGCGCCCCTGCCCGCAGTGTGGGGGTTACGGCTCAGTGATCCCGCACCCCTGCTTGGAGTGTTCCGGCGAGGGGCGGGTTCGTTCGCAGCGGGCGGTCAATGTCACCATTCCCCCCGGCGTCGACACCGGCAACCGCATCCAGCTGGCAGGGGAGGGGGAGGTCGGGCCGGCCGGTGGACCCCCAGGTGATCTCTATGTCGAGATCGTCGCGAACCCGCATCCGGTGTTCTCCCGTCACGGCGACGACCTGCACTGCACGGTCACCCTGCCGATGACTGCGGCAGCTCTCGGGACGGTCGTCGACCTCGATACCCTTGACGGGCTCGAGCAGGTGGACGTCCGGCCGGGTACCCAGTCCGACACCGTGGTCACGCTGACCGACCGGGGAGTCACGCACCTGCGCGGGTCGGGACGCGGCGATCTGCACGTACACCTGCAGGTGGAGACGCCGGGGAAGCTGGACGAGCGGCAGCGGGAGTTGCTGGCCGAGCTTGCCCAGCTGAGGGGTGAGGAGCGACCGGTTGGTCACGTGGCCGCAGCCGGGGCGGGGCTGTTCTCTCGGCTGCGCGGCCGCAGCCGCTGACGCCCGGCGATGACGCCGCCGCTGTTCCTCGTCGACGCGAGCCGCCTCGCGACAGAGGAGGTCAGGCTCGACGGAGCGGAGGGGCGGCATGCCGCACGCGTGCGCCGGATCGGCGTGGGGGAGCGGGTCGACCTGGCGGACGGTTCCGGTGCGGTGGCGGAGTGCGTGGTGGTCGCGGTCGCCCGGGACGCGCTCGACCTGCTGGTCCGCTCCCGTCGTACCGAGCCGCCGCCGCAGCCCCGGCTGACCGTCGTCCAGGCGCTGCCCAAAGGGGAGCGCGCCGAGCTGGCGGTGAGCGCGATGACCGAGGTCGGGGTGGACGCCATCGTGCCGTGGACGGCGGCCCGGTGCGTCGTCACCTGGGATGGCGACCGGGCGCGCAGGGGGGTGGCCCGCTGGCGTACGGCGGCGTGGGAGGCCGGCAAGCAGGCGCGGCGAGCCCGGCTGCCTGAGGTATACGACGCTGCGAGCACCCGCGATGTGATCGACGTGCTGGCCGAAGCCGCCCTGGCGGTCGTACTGCACGAGGAGGCGAGGCAGCCGCTGTCGGCGCTCACCGTGATACCGGACTCCGGGGACCTCGTCGTGGTGGTCGGGCCGGAGGGTGGGCTGACGCCGGAGGAGCTCACCGCCTTCGCCGCGGTTGGGGCCGACACCTATCGGCTGGGGCCCACCGTGCTGCGCAGCTCCACGGCCGGCGTGGTGGCGGCGACGCTGCTGCTCGCCCGCTCCGGCCGCTGGTCCGCATTCCCGACGTGCTAGGCGGATGTAGTCACCGGTGACGACATCTGCCTAGCACGTGTCCGGCGACGGGGTCAGTCGACCGTGATCTGCTTGGTGTCGGCGAACTGCGGAGATCCGTCCTCGGCGGAGTAGGTGAGGGCGCGCACGACGTACGAGCCGGGTTCGAGGTCGACGGTGTCCGACCAGGTGCCGCGGCCAGGGGCGCCTTCGCTCGCGGTCGTGAAGCCCTCCTCGACGACCTCGCCGTCGCGGAGTACCTGCCAACTCACCGTGCCCTCGAAGACGGTAGCCAGGCCTTCCAGCTGCACGCGTCCTGCCAAAAGGGTCGCTCCCTCGACCGGTGCGGTGAGCCACACCGGTCCGAGCACGTCGGTGTGCGGCGCTCGGGCCGCGGGCTCGCCCACCGGTGTGCCGTTGACGCGCAGCTGCACGGTGCGGACGTCGGTGTCCACGGCCGTCACCGTGTAGACCAGCTGCTGTAGGGCGAGCTCGGCGTCGGCGGGGGCTGCCTGGGAGAGGTCAACGGTGACGCCGTCGCCGTCCATGTCGATGCCCAGTACGCGCGTTCCGGCGGCCCACAGCCCGCGGTAGTCGGGGTCCTCCGGCGTACCGCGCAGCATCTCTTCCACTGCAGCGGTGATCACCGCTCCACCCATGACTGGTACGGCGCGGAACTCCCGGTAGAGACGGAGGCCCCGCTCGGTGTCCCCGGCGTAGTAGACGCCCACGGTCGCGGTCGTGCTGGCCGGCGGTGCGGTCGCCGTGGGTGAAGGCGGTGGCGTCTCGCCGGGTGCCGGGTCGCCGGGTGAGGGCGGTGGCGTCTCGCCGGGTGCCGGGTCGCCGGGTGGGGGCGGTGTCGCGGCCTCCGGGAGCGTCGGGGTGACAGTCGGTGCCGCGCCCTTGGTGCCAGTGTCCGTGGGGCGCGGGCGCACTCCGCGGGTGGCGCGCGGTGTCGGAGAAACGAAGGGTGATGGGTCGGTCGCGGTGGGCGCCGGCGTGGCCGTCGCGCTGGGACTCGGCGTGGCAGGCTCGCTCGTGGGCGTCGCCGCGGGAGGGACCAGCCGCTGCTCGTCGCCGAGCAACGTCGAGTACGCCGCCCCGCCGGCCACCCCGAGCACGGCCACCGTCGCGGTCGCCAGCAGGGCCGGGCGAAATCGGGCGAGCAGTGACCGGCGCCGGCCGGTCCGCTCCCGGATGCGGCCCAGCCCGTCGCCGCCTGGCTGCACCTCGTCGGCCTCCGCGCGCAACACCCGGCGCAGCGCGTCACCCAGCGGATCGTCGTGGTTCATGAGGGCAGCTGCTCCAGGGTTGCGCGGAGCGCGGTCATGCCACGCGAGGCGTGGCTCTTCACGGCGCCGCGGCTGATCTTCAGGGCCGCGGCGATGTCGGCTTCTGACAGGTCGGAGTAGTAGCGCAGCACCAAGACCTCACGCTGCCGCGTGGGCAGTCGGCGCAAGGCGGCCATCACCTCTTGGCGCTCCAGCGCACCGAGCGCACCGGCCTCGGCGCTGGGGGCGTCGGGGCTGCCAGCCGGGGCGTGGCGTTCCACGACCGAACGGTGGCGCAGCGCCGAACGGGACCGGTTGATGACCGTCTGCCGCAGGTAGGCAAGTGCCCGGTCTGGCTCGCGCAGTCGCCGCCACCCGCCGTGCATCGCGATGAAGGCGTCCTGGACGACCTCTTCAGCCGCGTCGGTGTCCCGCAGCAACAGCGCGGACATGCGTACCAGTGACCGGTAGTGGGCGGCGTACAGCGCCGTCAGGGCCTCGTCGGCGTCCCATGACGCGCTGAGCTCCACGCCGCTCCGAACCCGTCCCTGCTGGAGGGACGCGACCGCCAGGACTTCAGTCACACCGGTACGACGCCCGCCCGGCCCGCCAGGTTTACCATCACACGCCACGGCTCGGCGGACAGGGAGGAGCGACTGTGAGCGAGGACTGCCTGTTCTGCAAGGTGGTGTCCGGCGACGTACCCGCCCAGGTCCTGCGCGAGGGGCAACGGACAGTGGTGTTCCGCGACATCAACCCGCAGGCGCCTACCCACGTGCTGGTGATCCCCCGCCAGCATCATGCGGACGTGGCCGCGCTGGCGGCCGCCGACGAAGCCGCCCTGGCTGAGCTGCTGCGTGAGGCGCACGCCGTCGCCACCGACGAGGGCGTCGCGGAATCGGGATACCGGGTCGTGTTCAACACCGGAGCCGGCGCCGGCCAGACGGTGCCGCACGCGCACGCGCACGTCCTCGGCGGCCGCGGCCTGCGCTGGCCGCCCGGGTGAACCTGCCCGAGCCGCTCGCCGGTGGCCTCCGTCGCCGCCTAGCCGAAACGCAGGCCCGCGCGCGGCTGCCTTCGGTGTCCGCCGCGGTCGCCCGCCGCGGGGACGTGGCCTTCACCGCAGGTGTCGGCGACCCGGCGCCGGACCCGGACGTGCAGTACCGCATCGGCTCCATCACCAAGACCTTCACCGCCGTCCTCGTGCTGCAGCTGCGCGACGAGGGGCTGCTGTCCCTCGCCGACCCGCTGGAGCGGCACCTGCCCGGCACGCCGGCGGGCAACGCCACCGTGCGGGACCTGCTCGGCCACCTGTCCGGGCTCACCCGTGAGCCGCCCGGGGACTTCTGGGAGGCCGTGCCCGGGCGGCCGGGTACGGAGCTGCTCGCCGGCATCGGCACCAAAGAGCTGGTGCTGCCGGCCCGCCGGGCGTGGCACTACTCGAATCTCGCCTACGGCCTGCTCGGTCTGGTCGTAGAGCGGGCCCGGGGGGCGGCGTACGCCGACGTGCTGCGCTCCCGCGTGCTCGACCCGCTGGGCCTGCGCCGGACGACGTACGACCCGGTTGCCCCGTACGCCACCGGCTACCGCGTGCACCCCTACGCCGACGAGCTGCGCGAGGAGCCGCTGGCCGACACCGGCGCGATGGCTCCCGCCGGGCAGCTGTGGAGCACGCCCACCGACCTGGTCCGGTGGGGTGCCTTCTTTGCTGATCCGACCGACGGGGTGCTCGCGGCCGACACCGTCGAGGAGATGTGCGAGCCGGTTGCGATCCGCGATCCGCAAGGCTGGACCAGCGGGTACGGCCTCGGCCTGCAGCTGTTCCGGCGCGGCGAGCGGGTGTACGCCGGTCACGGAGGCTCGATGCCCGGCTTCGTCGCCGGGCTGGCCGTCGCCCGCGGAGACAAGGTCGTGGCCGCTGCGGCAGCCAACGCGTGGCAGGGCGTCGATGCCACGCTGCTTGCCGTCGAGCTGGCCGAGCAGGTGGTGGAGGGCGACCCACACGTGACGCCCTGGGCGCCACGGGAGACCGCTCCGGCGATGCGTGACCTGCTGGGGTCGTGGTGGTACCGCGGCGTCGAGCTGGTGCTCTACGTCCGCGAGGGTCGGCTGCACCTGCGCACCGCTGCCGACATCACGGGGGCGCAGGCGGAGAGGTTCGCCCCGGACGGACCGGACCGGTTCCGCGGGGCCGACGGCAGCGACCGTGGCGAGCTGCTGTGCGTACGCCGTGACGACGCCGGCACCCCGGTGGTCCTCGACCTGGCCACCTGGCTGCTCACCCGTCGGCTCGACGACCCCCGCGGCGGCCCCTGACCGACGTCCGCCACCGCGGAGTGCAGCGAACCCGGTAGCCGGCGGCGGTCTCTGGGTAGCATGGTCGGGTCCGACACCCGAGACCGGAGGGTAGGCGCGAGGAGGCCGTCAGGCCGACCCATGCCCGACAGCACCCAGGCGTCCGTCAAGATCGTCGTTCCCGCCGCCCATCCCATGGTCGCCGTCCTCGGCTCCGGAGATGAGTTCCTCCGGGTTGTCGAACGGGCCTTCTCCAGCGACATCCATGTCCGGGGCAACGAGATCACCGTCACCGGCGAGCCCGCGGAAGTCTCGCTCGTCCAGCGCCTCTTCGAGGAGATGTTCGCGCTGTTGCGCCACGGGCAGCCGCTGACCCCCGAGGCGGTCGACCGCTCCATCGCGATGCTGCGCAACGCTGAGGGCGAACGACCCGCCGACGTGTTGACGCTGAACATCCTGTCCAACCGTGGCCGGACGATCCGGCCGAAGACGTTGAACCAGAAGCGTTACGTCGATGCCATCGATCGCCACACCATCGTCTTCTCCATCGGACCCGCCGGCACCGGCAAGACCTACCTGGCCATGGCCAAAGCGGTACAGGCGTTGCAGTCCAAGGCGGTCAACCGGATCATCCTCACCCGTCCCGCGGTGGAGGCGGGTGAGCGGCTGGGATTCCTGCCCGGGACGCTGTACGAGAAGATCGATCCTTACTTGCGCCCGCTGTACGACGCGCTGCACGACATGCTCGACCCGGAATCCATCCCCAGGCTGATGGCGGCCGGGACGATCGAGGTTGCGCCGCTGGCCTACATGCGGGGCCGGACACTCAACGACGCGTTCATCATCTTGGACGAGGCGCAGAACACCTCGCCGGAGCAGATGAAGATGTTCCTCACCCGCCTCGGGTTCGGCTCCCGCATCGTGGTGACCGGTGACATCACCCAGGTCGACCTGCCCTCGGGGCAGCGCAGCGGGCTGCGCGTCGTCCAGGAGATCCTCGAGGGGCTCGACGACGTCCACTTCAGTCGGCTCTCCAGCCACGACGTGGTGCGCCACCGCCTGGTCAGCAGCATCGTCGATGCCTACGACCGCTACGACGCAGGCGCCTCCCCTGTAGCGACCCGCCGGCAGCGGGCAGCCGGTCACCCGCGGGAACACTCCGGACCGTGAGCGTCGAGATCGCCAACGAGTCTGGCGAACCGGTCGACGAACCGGCACTTGCCGCCCTGGCCCGCCACCTGCTCGAGCGCCTGGGAGTCCACCCCCTGGCCGAGCTGTCGGTGCTCCTCGTCGACGCCGACGCGATGTCTCATCTCAACGCCCAGTGGATGGACGAGTCCGAACCGACCGACGTACTGGCCTTCCCCATGGACGAGCTGAGGCCGGGCGCCGAGGACGACGGAGAGGTCGAACCCAGCCTCCTCGGCGATGTGGTGCTGTGCCCGCAGGTAGCGCACCGTCAAGCCGCCGCGGCGGGTCACCCAACGGACGATGAGCTACAGCTCTTGTGCACGCACGGAGTTCTCCACCTGCTCGGCTATGACCACGCCGAATCCGATGAAGAGCGGAAGATGTTCGCGCTCCAACAAGAGCTGCTGACGGCCTGGCGCTCCACTCGTGCGGAGCAGGGTCCCGAACGGTGACCGATACAGGCTGGTGGCTACTCATCGGCGCGCTTGTCCTGGTTGCCTGTGGGGGTCTCGCCGCTGGCGTCGAGACGGCGCTTTCCAGGGTCTCGCCGGTGCGCGCGGAGGAGCTGGTGCGCGACGGTCGCCGAGGGGCGCGGCGGTTGCACCACGTCATCATCGATGCCCCGCGTTACCTCAACCTGCTGCTGCTGCTGCTTGTCATCTGCGAACTCACCGCCACCGTGCTGGTCACCGTCTTCTTCCTGAGTCACCTGCAACACACCTGGCAGGCGGTGCTCGCCGCGGCCGGCACCATGGTTGTCGTCAGCTACGTCGCCACCGGTGTCTCGCCGCGCACTCTGGGACGCCAACACGCCGAGACTGTCGGGCTCGCCGCCGCTGGCGTCGTCCATGCGCTTGCCCGCGTGCTGGGCCCGCTGCCCAAGCTGCTCATCCTCATCGGAAACGCCCTGACCCCGGGCAAGGGCTTACGGGAGGGCCCGTTCGCATCGGAAGCGGAGCTGCGCGGGCTCGTCGACCTGGCCGAACAGAGTCGGGTGATCGAGAGCGGTGAGCGGCAGATGATCCACTCCGTGTTCGAGCTGGGGGACACGCTCGTACGAGAGGTCATGGTTCCGCGCACCGACATGGTGTTCATCGAGCGGGCGAAGACGCTGCGGCAGGCGCTGTCGCTGGCTTTGCGCAGCGGTTTCTCCCGCATCCCCGTGGTCGGCGAGAACGTCGACGACGTCGTCGGCATCCTCTATCTCAAGGACCTCGCCCGGCGTACCTATGAGTACCACGAGGGTGAGTCGACCGAGCGGGTCGAGTCGGTGATGCGCGCGGCCGTTTTCGTACCGGACAGCAAACCGGTGGATGAGCTGATGAGGGAGATGCAAGCGGCCCGCAACCACGTCGCCGTCGTTGTCGACGAGTACGGCGGAACAGCGGGACTGGTCACCATCGAAGACATCCTCGAGGAGATCGTCGGCGAGATCACCGACGAGTACGACGTCGAGGCAACGCCGATAGAGCCGTTACCCGATGGCAGCGTGCGGGTCACCGCGCGGCTGCCAGTGCAGGAGTTGGCCGAGATGTTCCGGCTCGAGCTCGACGCGGAGGATCTCGAGGATGTCGAGACCGTCGGTGGTCTCCTGGCCAAGCACCTGGGGCGCGTGCCCATCCCCGGGGCTTGGGTTGATGTCCATGGCTTGCGGCTGACGGCGGAGAGCGCGGCCGGTCGGCGCAACCGCATCGGCACCGTGTACGTCGAGCCGGAGGACCATCACCGCCAACAGCTGCTGCGCTACCTGTCAGCGGGTCGCGACGCCGAAGCTGTCGATGCCTGATCCTGCGGGGCCTGATCCTGCGGGGCCCGATCCCCACGACCTTCCGACGCTGGGGCCGGAGGACGCCAAGCTGATCACGTTGGCCAGGGCGGCGCGCGCTCGCGTCGGCGCCGCCGAAGGGGCCGCGGTGCGCGACGGCGACGGGCGCACCTACGCGGCCGCCACAGTCTCCCTGCCTTCTTTGTCGCTCAGCGCGTTGCAGGTGGCCGTGGCCACCGCGGTCAGCGGAGGTTCCCATCGGGCGGAGGCCGCGGCTGTTGTCAGCGATTCCGGGGAGGTCGACCCTGTGGGACTCACTGCGGTCGCCGAGCTCACGGCGGGTGTCCCGGTCTTCCTGTCCGGCCCTGACGGGGTGTTGCGCGGACGCGTGACTGCGGGCTGACCATCGACCGCCGACACGGCGGTACGACGGAGGCCCGGCCGGTTGCAGCAACCGGCCGGGCCTCCCGCGGTATGACGCGGCGAGAGTGGAGCAGCTAGCTCAGCGATCCTCGGACATGAAGTTCACGCCGTTGTCGAAGACCTGGTTGTCGCGCAGCTTGACCCGGTCGCCGATACCGCTGATGCCGGCGAGGAAGCTGCCGGTGACAGTGGTGTCGTAGACGGAGCCCTTCGCCTTGCCGGCGAAGCGGATCCCGGTACCAGGCTTGGGAGTGCCTGGTCCGTTCGCGTCGGCACGGAACCCGGTGGCGTTGACGTCGCTGTTGCGGATTGCGACTCGGGAGCGCGATGACGCGTGGATGCCGTAGTTCAGGTTGTTCTCCGCGCGCACCTCGTCGAGCGCGACGTGCGAACGGCCGAGGATGAGCACCCCGTCGGTCCAGTTCCGCGTCATGACGTTGCGTACGGTGACTCGGCAGTCGTCGCACCCGTCGATGATGATGCCCGGGGCCATCTGCCGCTCGGCGTTGCCGGGCTGGCCCTGCACGACGGCGTCGATGTTGGCGTCGACGCCGGGAGCCGCCTCGAGGGAGATGTTGGCGCCGCCGGTCGGGGCGAGCCTGACCACCTCGGGGAAGATGCCGTTGGCCACGATCGTCACCCGACCGTTGTTGGCGACTGCGTCGACTGCGGCACCGATGCTGCCGTAGTTATTGTCGCCGTCGTTGTCCTCGGTGGCGCCGATGTTGCCGTCGCCGTCGTAGTCACCGCAGGTGCCGGGTGAAACCGGCGACGTCCGCAGGCCGGTCGCTGCTGTGCCCGCACCGGGGCCCAGGCAGTTGCCCTCGACGTAGACCGGGTGGTTGGCCCAGGCCGGTGTCGTGGCGACGAGGGCGGAGCCAACCATGGCGAGCGACAACGCCGCTCCCACTGTGGCCCTGCTGTGGAGTACTCCCATTTCTGCTTGTCCTTCCCTTGGGTTTGTGCTGCAGGTCGGCCGGCCACCCGGCGGGTGCCGTGGCGGTCAGCTGTGGTTCTCGGAGGCGGATTGATCGGGTCGGCGTTC
>Ga0136616_10001685_pt1 | contig 11630 bp, 6 predicted proteins | sample AntDrymUQ2992106_2_FD_106648 | JGI IMG/M metagenome (GOLD analysis project Ga0136616, IMG submission 106648) | Polar desert sand microbial communities from Dry Valleys, Antarctica - metaG UQ299 (21.06) | ecosystem: Environmental > Terrestrial > Soil > Desert | place: Antarctica: Dry Valley...
CGCTATCTTCACCGCCGTATGCGTCTGCGAAGTCGTCGCGCCCCCGATGAGCAGCGGTATGTCGAAGCCCTCGCGTTGCATCTCTTTGGCGTTGTGGACCATCTCGTCCAGGCTCGGCGTGATCAAGCCAGATAGCCCGATGATGTCCGCGTTCTTCTCCCGCGCCACCTCGAGTATCTTCGCCGAAGGGACCATCACCCCGAGGTCTATCACCTCGAAGTTGTTGCACTGCAAGATGACCCCGACGATGTTCTTGCCGATGTCGTGGACGTCGCCCTTGACCGTCGCCATCACGACCGTGCCCTTCGGTTTCTGGACGGTGGTCTTCTCGGCCTCGATGTAGGGGATGAGATAGGCTACGGCCCGCTTCATCACGCGCGCGCTCTTCACCACCTGCGGCAGGAACATCTTGCCCGAGCCGAACAGGTCCCCGACCACGTCCATCCCGTCCATCAGGGGGCCTTCGATCACCTCGACCGGATGAGGATACTTCTGCCGCGCTTCCTCCGCGTCGCCTTCCACGAACTCCGCGATGCCCTTCACCAGCGCGTGCTCCAGCCGCTTCTCAACCGGCCACGAACGCCACTCCTGGGCCTCGGCCTCTTTTATCCCATCACCCCGGCTGCGGTAGCCTTCGGCCAGCTCCAGAAGACGCTCCGTGGCGTCGTCGCGGCGGTTCAAGACCACGTCCTCGACGGCCTCGTGTAGCTCATCATCTATTTCGTCGTAGACGGCGAGCTGACCCGCGTTGACTATGCCCATCGTCAGGCCGGCGTTTATAGCGTGGTACAGGAAGACGGCGTGGATCGCCTCGCGCACGGGATCATTGCCGCGGAACGAGAACGAGACATTGGAGATGCCACCCGAAGTCCGAGCGTGGGGGAGGGTTTGGGAAATCTCCCGCACCGCCTCGATGTAGTCAACGCCGTAGTTGTTGTGCTCCTCGATGCCCGTGGCGATGGCGAAGACGTTCGCGTCGAAGATGATGTCCTCCGGCGGGAAGCCGACGGTTTCGGTGAGTAGCTTGTAGGCGCGGGCGCAGATATTCACTTTCCGTTCCCTCGTGTCGGCCTGGCCGTCCTCATCGAAGGCCATGACGATCACGGCGGCCCCATATTTCCTCAAGAGCTTCGCCTGCCGGATGAACTCCTCCTCGCCCTCCTTCATGCTTATGGAGTTCACGACCGGCTTGCCCTGCACGCACTTCAGGCCGGCCTCGATGATGGACCATTTGGACGAATCCAGCATCACGGGGACGCGAGAGATGTCCGGCTCGCCAGCGACGAGGTTGAGGAAGGTGTCCATCGCCTCCTCGCCGTCTAGCATCCCCTCGTCCATGTTCACGTCAATTACCTGCGCGCCGTTCTCGACCTGGCTGCGGGCCACGTCGAGCCCGGTCTCGTAGTCGCCCGCGAGGATCAAATCCTTGAACCGCCGCGAGCCCGTGACGTTCGTCCGCTCCCCGACGTTCACGAACAGCGAATCGGGGCCGATGTTGCACGGCTCCAGCCCCGAGAGGCGCGTGAGGCGCGGAAGCTCCGGTATCTCACGGGGCGGGCTATCGGAGACGGCTTCGGCTATGGCTTCGATGTGCTCCGGGGTGGTGCCGCAGCAGCCGCCGACGATGTTTAGCCAGCCGTTCCGCGCCCATTCACCCATCTCGGCGGACATCTGCTCCGGAGTCTCGTCGTACTCGCCGAACTCGTTGGGGAGACCGGCGTTCGGGTACGCGCTCACCGGCACGTCCGCGATGCGCGAGAGTTCCTCGACGTACTGGCGAAGCTCGCCGGAGCCCAGGGCGCAGTTCAGGCCGACGCTGATCGGCTCGGCGTGCCTGACTGAGTTCCAGAACGCCTCTGTCACCTGCCCTGATAGCGTGCGTCCGCTCGCGTCCGTGATGGTGCCGGAGATCATGATCGGCACGTCGAGGCCCGCCCCTTCCAAATACTCCTTGATTCCGAAGATAGCCGCCTTCGCGTTCAAGGTGTCGAAGATGGTCTCCACGAGCAGCAGGTCCGCACCGCCGTCCACGAGCCCGCGCGCCGCCTCCGCGTAGGCATCTTTCAACTCGTCGAAGTTGGTGTTCCTCTTGCCCGGGTCGTTCACGTCAGGGGAGAGGGAGGCGGTGCGGTTGGTCGGGCCGATCGCGCCCGCCACGAAGCGCGTTCTCTCCGGAGTCTTCCCGGTAAACTCATCCGCCGCCTCTCGCGCGACGCGGGCCGCCTCGTAGTTCAGTTCGTAGGCGAGGTCCTCCAGTCCATAATCTTTTTGGGCGATGGAGGTCGAGCTGAAGGTGTTGGTCTCGATGATGTCCGAGCCGGCGTCGAGGCAGGCGTCGTGGATCGCCCGGATCACGCCCGGCTGCGTTATGGAGAGCAGGTCGTTGTTGCCTTTGAGGTCCTGGAGATGTTCCGCGAAACGCTCGCCGCGGTATTCCTCCTCGGAGAGTCCATAACCCTGGATCATGGTCCCCATCGCGCAATCCAAGACCAGGATGCGCTGCTTGAGCAAAGACCGGAACTCTTTCAGCCGGGCCGCCCGCTCTTCGTGGATGGTGCTCTTTAGGACCATAACCCCTTACTCTAGTCGCTCAATATCCCGGCGGTTCAGCTACGGTGTATCCGGCGGATCATCGGTGGCCTGCTGCTCGAACAACTCTGCTACCCATATGGGGTTTGGTGGGTCGAGCAGGGATTCCGCCGTGTCTTCTGCCTCAGTGTACCCAGTGGCGCGGATCTGCTCGACCGCCAGCTTGAGATCGTAATCGCTGTGCCGGAACTCGACCTCTGGTCCGAGCAGCAGCCAGAAGGCGCTTACCGGGGTTCCCTGGTAAGGCAAGCCCACGCTGCCGGCGTTGACGATCCTGACGTGGTCCGTGCGACGGTCGAATTGCGCGTGGGTGTGTCCGCAGACGACCAGATCCTGATCTACCCCGGACAGGATCTCACGGAGCCGGGAGTCGGGCGTGGTCGAAGTGAGAATCTCCTCGTCGATGCGGGGTGAGCCGTGGCAGAAAAGAACCTCTCCGAGCCCTTCGATCTCGACAACGATACTTCCGCTGAAAGAAGCCAGCAAGTCGCGGTGCTGCCTGCTCAGACGAGAAGCCGCCCACGCGGCGCTGCGCTCTGCCGGGTCGTCTTCGACGGGCGAACCGTTGTGGTCGTAGGCCAAGACGACTTCCCGATCCGCGTTACCCCGAACGAAGCGAACGTTTTCCCCGAGCGCCGTCAGGAGATCGAGGACTTCGGCGGGCATCGGACCCGACGCCACGTCACCGCCGACGACGACGAGATCGGCGCCCGCGCGCTCGATGTCCGGCAACACTGCCTCCAGGGCCGGCAGGTTGCCGTGGATGTCATAGACGGCGGCGACGCGCGAAACTCTACTCTCCATCGCTACGTCCCGAACCTGTCGGACGCGCCCTGGTCGACGCTTGTCCGTGCCGGCGGGTTGACGGCTTCCACCACGTCACCCGCCAGGTCAGGGGCGCTGGCCGGCGGCATTATGTACGCTCCGTTGACCAGCGGCTTTGCCTTTTCCAGCAGGTTTCTCGCCACCTCGACGCCGTACTTCGGGGCGTCTTCGCCCGAGAGCGTGGCGAGCTTCTTTCGGACCCCATCGGGGATGTTTATGCCTGGGACCTCGTGGTGGAGGAACTCGGCCTGGCGCGCGCTACGCAGGGGCATGAGTCCCAGGAGGATAGAGAGGTCCATGTCCTCCGTCATCTCCAGCGCCTGTTCCAGAGCCCCGATCTCGAAGACCGGTTGCGTCCAGAAGGCGTGGGCCCCGGCTTCGACCTTGCGTTTCAGTTTATCTACTTCGCTTTTCAGGTCTTCCGCGGTGGGGTTGAAGGAGGCCCCGATCAGGAACCCAGGAGGAGTCCCGATCGGGTTTCCGGCCAGATCCTCTCCGGCGTTCATCCGCGAGAGCGTGTGTACGAGGCCGACGGAATCGGTGTCGAAGACGCTGGTGGCCTCGGGGTAGTCCCCGATCTGGGCCGGGTCCCCGGTCACGGCGAGGATGTTCTTGACCCCGAGCGCGGCCGCCCCGAGCAGATCCGCCTGCAACCCGATGATGTTCCGGTCGCGGCACGAGAGGTGGGCGACGACCTCTATCCCGGCCTCGTCCTGCACGATCCTGGCCGCCGCCATCGGATGCATCCGCAGGCGAGCCCGCGCCCCATCCGAGATGTCCACGGCGTGTACCCCGCGCTCCTTGAGCCTCTTCGCGGCATCCACTACCGCCGTGATGTCGTTGCCGCGCGGCAGGTCCACCTCGACGGTTATGGCGAAACCCGTCCTCAGCTTCTCCGCGAATTGGGAGACTGGCTCCACGACCGTCTGTTTTTGATCTTCTTTCTCCGCGACGGCGGACCTCTTTCGGGAAGATCCATCCGCCCGGAAGTCCCGGAGCGCATCGGAGAGGGCGCGGACGTGGGCGGGGGTGCTGCCGCAGCAGCCGCCGATGAGGCGGGCGCCGGACTTTGCAAGTTCGACGCCGTAGTGGGCGAAGTGTTCCACGTCGCGGCTGTACCGGACCTTGCCATCCACCAGTTGCGGGAGGCCGGGGTTGGGGAAGGCGGCGACGGGTCCGGTAGCGGCGGACATACCCTCCACGATGCCGGTCATCCGCTGCGGCCCGACGGTGCAGTTTGCCCCCACGAGATCCACGCCCCAGGCGGAGATCTCCCGCGCCACCTGCTCCGGCAGACCATCACCGAGCGTCTCGCCGTCCTCAATGAAGGTCTTGTAAGCCAGCACGGGGACATCGAGACCCCGAACCGCCTCGTAGGCGAGTTTCATCTCCAGGAGGTCGGTGAACGTCTCCAGAACCAGGGCGTCCACGCCGCCTTCGAGGAGCGCGACGGCCTGCTCCAGGAACACGGAACGCGCCTCCTCGGGCCTGACGGGTCCCACCGGAGCAAGGGAGCGGCCCAGCGGCCCGATGGCGCCGAGCACCAGAACTTCTCCATTGCCCGCTGCTCTTCGGGCGAGGCGGGCGCCCTCCACGTTGACTTCGTGGACTTTCTCTTCCAGGTCGTGAGCGGCCAGCTTGAGGCGGTTGGCTGAGAAGGTGTTGGTCTCGATCACGTGTGCTCCGGCGCGGGCGTACTCCTCGTGCAGGCCCGCGACCACCTCGGGATGGGTGAGGTTGGCGCGGGCGTATGGATGTCCGTAGCCGACGCCGCGTTCGGCGAGCAAAGTGCCCATCGCGCCGTCGCCGATCACAAGCCTGCCATCGAGTATCTCGTCGAGCTTCGGACTCAAAGAAAACCTCTCTCCGTCTCGTTTGCGTACACGCGGGGGAGAGGGCCGTGCCGGGGCTCTGCGAAAAACTTCGTGGCTCCGGCACCGTCTCATCTCTCGGGTAGCCATCGGCTGGCCTCTGGCTGCCCCCGCGGGAGTTGGCACCTGTCACGGAACTTGCGCTCCGCCGGTTGCCGCGGCTTCGAAGGGCCCGTCCCTCCACCGCTCTCGATGAGTGCCGCGAGCATCTTTCCCTCGCGGCATTTCGTCTGAGGATTACACCACGATCACGAGGGTATTGCAATTTCGGCGGGACGGCGGTCCCGGCCTCGGGCCAGGATCTCCCCCGGCTCCCGCGCCGCGGCCCGCGTCAAGACCGCGAGCTTGCGCGCCTGCGAGGTCTCGGCCCGGCGCGTGTATACCTCGTGGCCCTGAGCCTCGATGCGGTCGAGTATGTCCTCGTACAACTCGCGCGCCACGAGGACGGGGAAGCGCCTGCCCCGCGGGATGTATCCCATGCCTTCCGCCGCGAAATCGTAGAGGCTGCGGGTGCGTTGGATCTCGAACTCCATCAACCCGGCGAACGGTTTGTTCACCACGCCAGCCGAGATGTCCTCTTCGCTATATCCGAATCGTTCCAGGTCTTCGAGGGGGACGTAGACCCTACCTCGTTCCCAGTCCTCTTTGATGTCCCGCAGGAAGTTGGTGAGCTGCATCGCGACGCCCAGGGCCTCGGCGTGCGGGTACGCCCGCTCGTCGGTGACGCCCATGACCCTGGACATCATCAGGCCAACGACCGCCGCGCTCCCGTACGTGTAGACTTCCAGGTCCTCGTAGGTCCGGTAACGGGACACGCGGGTGTCCATCTTCATGCTCTCCATGAAGGCCGTGATGCTCTCCAACCCGATGCCGCACGCCCGAACCGTGTTGGCGAACGCCCGCAACACCGGGTTCGGGACTTCCTCGCCGCCCACGGCCGCCACCGTCTCCCGCTGGAACGCCTCCAGGCCGGCGAGTTGCTCCTCCGGGCTCGTCCCGTGGGGATTGTCCACGATCTCATCCGCGTAGCGCATGAAGGCATAGAGGGCGTGGACGTGCGGGCGCACCTCGGGCGGGAATAGTTGCGTCGAGAAATAGTAGGTCCTGCTGTGCGTCCGCTGCACCTGCCGGCAAAGCTCATAACTCTCGGGGAGGGTAAGCCCTCCGTCCAGCATCTGGCTGCCCGCAGGGTCGAGGCGCATCGCCGCTATACCTCGCGTCCGATGCGCTCGGCCACCAGCCGCGCTCCGATGGTCACGAGTGGCACGCCGGTTCCGGGACGGGTGCTCGCGCCCACGAAGTACAGGCCCCCGACGCTCCGAGAGACCATCGGCGGTCGGAAATATCCGACCTGGAGTATGCTGTGCCCGATCCCAAACGCCGCCCCTTCCTCCAAGTTGTACTCATCACGCCAGTCAAGCGGCGTCCTCACCTTCTCGTAGACGACGCTCTCGCGGCTCACCCCGCAGCGCCGCTCCAGTAGGTCGTAGATCTTCTCCCGGAACGCCGGGCCATCGCGCTCCCAGTCCACGTTTGGCCCTAGATGCGGCACCGGAACCAGCACGAAGAGGCTCTCCATGCCTTCAGGCGCCATGGAGGGCTCCGTCTTCGACGGCACGACAGCGTAGAAGGAGGGGTCATCGGGGAGCGCATGGTCTCGGAAGATCTGCTCGAAGTTCTCCCGGTACTTCGGGGAGAGGTAGAAGTTATGGTGGAGCATGCCGTCCAGCTTGCGGTCTATCCCCAGGTACAGCATAAACGCCGACGCCGTGTACTCCAGCTTCTCGCGCTTGCGGCGGAACCTGAAATCCTCGTCTGCGGCATCCGGCAGCAACTCGCGGTAGGCGTATGGAAGGTCCGCGCCAACGAGCACCCCATCGGCCGCCACCTCTTCGCCGTTCACGCGGATGCCGCGCGCCTGGCCTTTCCGGACCACGATTTCTTCGACGGGGCTGTTGAGATGGAACTTTACGCCAAGCTCCTCAGCGACCTTCTCCATCGCCTGGACGAGGGCGTACATGCCGCCTTCGGGGAACCAGAGGCCGTCCTCGGCCAGCTCGGTGTAGGGGAGGAGGGAGTAGACGGCGGGCGCCTCGAAGGGGGAGAGGCCCAGGTACATCGTCTGGAGGCTGAACGCCTGGCGCAGTTTGTCCGACTCGAAGAAGCGGGATACGGAGCGGTAGTAGTTGCCGAGCGCCTTCGTCTTCAGGAGCAGGCGCAGGTTTCTCAGGCCGAAGAAGTCGCGGGCGCCCTCGAAGTCCCGTTCGACGAACTCGCTGCGGCCGAGGCGGTACTTAAGGCAGGCGTCTTCGAGGAAGCGGTAGAAACGCGGGGTGACGCCGGGTTCGATGCGCTCTAGCTCCCGGATCATCTCGGGCAACATACGCCGGATCGTCAACGCATCCCCATCCCCGAACGTGACCCTGTACTGCCCATCCAGCGGGATCAACTTCACGTAGTCTTCGAGGTTACGGCCTGCGAAGTGGAACAACTCCCTGTACGTGTCGGTCATGAGGAGTAGCGAAGGTCCGGTGTCGAAGGTGAACCCGTCGGCTTCGAGACGGCCCATGCGGCCTCCGGCCTGGCCGTTCTTCTCGAACACCTCGACCTCGAAGCCGAGTGCCGCGAGCCGGATCGCCGCCGCGAGGCCACCCATCCCGGCCCCGACGACCGCAATGCGCTTCCCCGAACGCTCCGATGGTGCTATCGCCAAGCTCCCAACCTCTCTACGGAAAATGTGAAGGCATATGGAGTGTACATGCGGATACTAACAAGGTTTTCCGCGGAGCCGGGTAAGGAAGCTTACAGGGACGGCGGACGGCTCGGATCGTCGTACTCGAACGGGTGCGGTAGACGCAGTTGGCGGAGGAACAAAGTTTTCCAGGAATCTTTGCCGGTAACGCTTCCCGTAACGTTTGGAGGACGATCCTTCGCTATCGTGGGGTGGAAGATGTCCTTATGCAGCGGAGAACTCGGGAAATATAGTCCATTTGGGGGATGCGCCGGATGCTGGCTGATGGCATCTTTGTTCGAGGCCGGAGGACGTTGGTCTCGATCCAGGTTCAGACCGTAATCGAATAACGTTTGGGAAAGGTTCCGAGTTTGGATCGGCGAATCGCTCCAGGAGGACCTTTGCGGGATACAGAGGAAGCGCAGGGTACGCGCTGGCTCTCACTCGTCGCGCGCGTGGTGGCGTGGCTGACCGTCCCCCTGTACGTCGCGGGCATCTGTGCGTACACGTTGCTCACTCGCGGCGCCGGTTTATGGAGCGAGAACCTGGTCGAGAACATGGAGACCGTGGCGTTTGATGTAGGGTTCGGCGCCTTCGCGGTGGTCGGCGCCATGTTGGTGGCGAAGCGGCCCACGAACCCCATCGGCTGGATCCTCTCCGCGGTCGCGCTGATGCTGGCGATCTTTCTTGCCGGTGGCGCCTACGCCACCTACGTGATGGTCACTCGTGGTCAGCCCGACGCGCTCGCCGTCGTTGGCGCGTGGACCTTCAACTGGTTCTGGTTCCTGATGCTCGCGTTGGCCTTGATCTACCTTCCCATGCTCTTCCCCGACGGGCGGTTGCTCTCCCGCCGCTGGCTCCCGGTAGCCGTGCTCGCGGGGATCGCGACCTCGGGCATTGTCCTCCTCAACGCGCTCGTGGAGACCATTCCCGTAAACGAAGCCCCCGGTTACGGGATCGCTAACCCGATAGGGATCGAGGGCCTGGGCAGGGCCGAGGACCTCCCGATATTCGGCGTGCTCAACGGTATGTTTCTCGTCGCGGGCGTCGGGGCGGTAGCGTCCGTGGTGGTGCGCTTCCGCCGCTCGCGCGGGGTCGAGCGCCAGCAGATGAAGCTGTTCGCCTACGTTACCGTGGTATTGCTCGGCGGCGCCGTCCTCACCGGCGCCATCTCGGATGCGACCGGCGTGCGGTGGCTGGGGACCAGCAGTTTCATACTCAGCATGGTGGGCTTCGTGAGTTTGCCGATAGCCGTGGGCATCGCGATCCTCCGCTACCGCCTCTACGACATAGACGTGGTTATCAACCGCACCCTCGTCTATGGTCCTCTCACCGCGATGCTGGTTCTCGTCTACCTCGGCGGCGTAGTCTCCTTGCAGTACGTATTCCGCGCCCTCACCGGCCAGGGATCGCAGGTAGCCGTCGTCGCCTCCACGCTGATCATAGCCGCCCTATTCAACCCGCTGCGTAGGCGGGTGCAGGCGTTTGTGGACCGGCGCTTCTACCGCAACAAGTACGATGCGGCGCGTGTTTTGGCTGACTTCTCCGCGAGGTTGCGCGACGAGACGGACCTGGACGGATTGAGCGGCGATCTGTTATCCGTGGCGCGAAACACGGTGCAGCCTACGCACGTGTCGTTGTGGCTGAGGGACCCGGCGGACGATAGCTGATGGCCGGTGAACACAACGTTGCCCGGCGATCTTTCGCGCACGCGGTGGCGTGGCTGACTGTGATCCTCTACATAGCGGGCATCGGCGCGACCTACCTGCTCGAGCGCGGCGCCGGGTTGCGCGAGCATAACCTGATGGAAGACGCGGTGCTCCTCACGGGGTTCGGCGCCATGGCCGTCGTCGGCGCGCTCTTGGTGGCGAAGCGGCCCTCCAACCTCGTCGGTTGGATCCTGGCGTCGGCCGCGCTCATGGTGGGGCTGTTTCCAACGGGTGACGCCTACGCCGCCTACGTGATGACTACTCGCGGAGAACCGGACGCCCTCGCCGTCCTCGGCGCGTGGGTCAATAGCTGGTACTGGTTCCTGCTACTCGCGCTCCTGTTCGTATACCTGCCCCTCCTCTTCCCCGACGGAAGACTGCCCTCACGCCGTTGGCTACCCGTCGCCGTGGTGGTGGGGATCGGGCTCCTCGGCCTCGTCGTCCTCGGGATGCTCACCGATACCCTGTCCGGCCAGGACGTCGAGTACCGGATAGAGAACCCGATCGGGATAGAAGGTCTGGCCCCCGTCGAGGACCTGCCGATATTCGGCGTTCTGTTTGGCTTCGTCTACTTCATCGGGATCCTCGGGGCGGTCACGTCCGTGGTGGTGCGGTTCCGCCGGTCCTGCGGACCCGAGCGCCAGCAGATGAAGTGGTTCCTGTACGCGGCGGCTCCGCTGCCGGCGATCCCGCTGGAAGGCTTCATCCCCGAGTTCGTCGGCCAGATAGCGTTCGGGTGGGTGCTCATCGGCCTGCCAACGGCCATCGGGATCGCGGTGCTCAAATACCGCCTCTACGACATAGACGTGGTCATCAACCGCACCCTCGTCTACGGCACGCTCACGGTCTCCCTGGCGCTGACGTACATCGGTTCCGTCGTCTCTCTCCAGTACGTCTTCCGTGCGCTGACCGGCGGGGGCTCCCAGCTCGTGATCGTCGCCTCCACGCTTGCGATAGCGGCGCTCTTCAATCCTTTGCGCCGCCGCATACAAAACTTCGTGGATCGCCGCTTTTACCGCCAAAAGTACGACGCGGCGCGGGTATTGGCTGGTTTCTCCACGAGGCTGAGAGACGAGACGGACCTGGAGCGGCTGAACGAGGATCTGGTATCCGTGGTGCGCGAGACGGTTCAGACCGAACACGCTTCGTTGTGGCTGAGGGACCCGGCGGAGATCAGGAAAAAGGCTGATGGCTGACGGCCATAATGTCGCCCGCTCTTTCGCGTGGTCCCTGTGCATACTGTGCGTGGCGTTGGCCGTGGCCGGCCCGATACTCGGACTTTTGAACGGGCGCACGGCGCGCGAGATCTTCGTGGATGAGGGCATAGTCACCATTGCGACGCTGGTGGTGACGTTCGCGGTAGTCGGGGCGCTGGTCGCTTCGCACCGGCCCCGGAACCCTATCGGCTGGATCTTCTGCGCCGCCGCCCTCTTTCAGGGGCTCTCCGTCTCCGGATACGAGTATGCGATCTACGCCCTGCTCACGCGGCCCGGCTCGCTGCCTCTTGGGGCGGAGGTATCCTGGCTCGGGCAGTGGATCTGGGCTCCGGGGCTCGGCCTGATCCTGGTCTTCCTCCCCCTGCTCTTCCCCAACGGACGGCCGCCGACGCGCCGCTGGCGCCCGGTGGCGTGGCTTGGCGCCGCCGCCATTGGCATGATCGTGGCGCCGGCCATGGTCATCCTCTGGCCCGAACGGGGCGCGGCGCTGGTGCGGCCCGAAGGCGCGGCGGAAGAAGGCACGTCCCACGCGCTGTTCGTGGTGGTCGAGTACGCCGGGTTCCCGCTGATGCTGCTGGCCGGGCTCGCCGCCGTGATCTCCCTTTTCGTCCGCTTCCGCCGGGCGAGGGACGTAGAGCGCCAGCAGATCAAATGGTTCGCCTCCGCCTCCGCCCTGTCGCTGGTCTTC
>Ga0136616_10001686_pt1 | contig 11629 bp, 13 predicted proteins | sample AntDrymUQ2992106_2_FD_106648 | JGI IMG/M metagenome (GOLD analysis project Ga0136616, IMG submission 106648) | Polar desert sand microbial communities from Dry Valleys, Antarctica - metaG UQ299 (21.06) | ecosystem: Environmental > Terrestrial > Soil > Desert | place: Antarctica: Dry Valley...
CCTCCCGGTTCCCCCGCACCCCCTCCCCACTCACGGGCCAGGTCTGGCCCGTGAGTCTCGTCAAGGAGCTCGAGGGGCAGGTGAAGGAGGCCATGCGTGCGCGGGACGATCACCGGCGAGACGCCCTCCGGCTGATCCTGAACAGCCTGCGCTCGGCCGAGAAGGAGCTGCTGCGCCCGCTGCACGACGACGAGGAGCTCCAGGTGCTCCAGCGCGAGCGCAAGCGCCGGGTCGAGGCCGCGGAGGCCTTTCGCGCCGGCGGGCGCGACGAGCAGGCGGAGGCCGAGGAGCGCGAGCTGGCCGTGCTCGAGGAGTTCATGCCCGAGCCCCTCTCGGAAGAGGAGCTCGAGGAGATCGTCGACGACGTGATCGCCGAGGTGGGTGCCACGAGCATGCGCGATCTCGGGCGCGTGATGGCGGACGTGATGCCGCAGGTCGCCGGGCGGGCGGACGGCTCGGCGGTGAGTCAGATCGTGCGCGAGAAGCTCGCCTGACCCGCCCGAGCGGATCTCGGGACAAGGCTCAGCCGGTCTCGGCGAGGAGCGCTTCGCTCTCCCGCAGCCGGGCTGTCGCGTCGACCGATCGGTAGAACCGGAGTGCCCGCCGAAGCTGCTCGTCCACCTCCGCGCGCTGCTGCCCTGCGACGAGCGCGGAGGCTGCAGCCAGGCGCGCGCGTGCCTCGTCGGGACGAGTGCCGATGTCTGCGTAGAGGTCGGCCGCGCGCACGAAGGCGCCCGACGAGTAGGCCCGCGCGGCCTCGACCCAGGACGTCACCGGCGTCATCCTCGCCAGCGCGTCCAGGAGATCACCCGAGCGGTCCGTCGCTGCCATCAGCGCTGGAAGCTCGGCTCCGCACTCGGCCGGTAGCGCTCCACTGAGGAGCCCGAGGACTTCATCGGCCACCGCAACTGCCTCGTCCGATCGCCGGACGCTTGCGAGGATCGACCCACACGCGGTGAGCACCGGGATCCCAGCGAGGGGACCCCTTGCGTTCGCGCGGCGGCGAGCATCGCATCGAGCTCCCCGAGGGCCGCCTCGGTCTCGCCGCGAGCAAGACGGATCCAGGCCGCGAAGGCCTGACAGAGCGGCAGGAGAAACCGCACGGCGCCGCCCTGGGCAGTGAACGCGTCGACGCGCTCGAGCGAGTCGTCCCACCGCCCTGTCCAGTACGCCTCTGTGATCCACGTCACGGCGGTCCAGCGCAGGCCGAGGCCGTGCCCAGGCGTCGGCCGCGCTCTCCGCCTCGTCGAGGAGCGCGCAGGCGCCCCGTGCGTCGCCCAGATGCAGACGCGCGGAGCTCAGGTTCAGCAAACCGATCACGAGCTCGAAGGAGCTCGCTTGCCTCGCGGTCGCGATCGCCTGCTCGAGGTTGAGCTAGCCCCCGGCGTCGCCGTTCAGGGCACGCGACGTGCCGAGGATGAGCGCGGGCATCCGCCTGTCATCGTCGTCAAGCTCCTCGGCCATGGCGAGGCTTTCCCGGGCGATCGGGATCGCCGCTTCGAACCTCCCCCTGCCCATGAGGGTGGCCGCCCGCATCACCGTTGCGTACGCCTTCACGGCCGAGACCTCCAGCTCCTCCGCAAGAGCAGCCGCCGCGAGCGAGGTGGCGCTCGCTCCGCTCCTGGTCACCCGCCTCGTGGAGCGCCCAGGTGAGCAGCGTCTCTGCGTCGGCGGCAGCCTCCCGGTCACCCTGCCGCGCAAGCTCTTCGCCCGCCTCCGCGAGCTCGGTCTCGCCGCCTTCGCCCGCATGATGGAGCGCCTTCCCGAGCCGGAGCAGCAGGGAGGCGCGCGCAGCGTCGTCGCGCTCCCACAGCTCGAGCGCCGAGCGGTAGAAGCCGACGGCGGGTGGAAACGCGCTGAGCGCGGACGCCCGGTCGCCCGCCGCGGCGAACGCGTGCCGAGCCCGCCCACGCAGCTCCTCGGTCTCCCTTCCGATCGCCCGCGCGTACTCGAGCGCGCTGCCGTAATGGTAGGCAAGCATCTCCGCCACGTCCTCGCTGCGCTCCGCCGAGAGCTGCTCGAGCCAGCCTGCGATCTGTCGATGCTTTTCGACCCGTTCGGCGCGCGGGAGGAGGCGGCCGTACGCCACGTCGCGCACGAGAACGTGCCGGAAGGCGTACTCCGTCTCGGCTGCCACCGTCGAGCGGCGCACGCGGCGGAGGAAATCCTTGCGCGCGAGCACGTGCAGGCGATCGTCCAGCGTGAAGCGATCGTGCTCACCGACGGCGGTCAATGCTCCCGTCCAGAAGACCTTGCCCACCACGGCCGCGTTCTCGAGCAGCTCCTTCTCGGCGGCGGGCAGACCGTCCAGGCGGGCCGCGATGATTCCCTGGAGGGACTCCGGCGCCGGCAGATCGAGCAGCGCCGCCAGGAGCCGCGCCGTTTCCCCTTCCGACATCGCAGGCAGCGCAACCGTCTGGGCGTTGAGTTTCCCGCCGCCCCAGGCGGGCCGGCGGTCGAGCAGCTCCGGGCGCGCCGTCGCAACCACGGACAGGGGCACGTCCTCGGCGCGGTCGGCCACGTAGTCGACGAAGTCGAGCAGGCCCTCGTCCGCCCAGTGGAGGTCCTCGAACACGAGCACGAGCGGTCGCTCGTCTGCGAGCGACTCCAGGAACAGCCGCCACGCCGCGAACGCCTCCCCTCGCCGGTCACCGCGGCCATCGTCGACCGCCACGCCGACGAGGCCGCGCAGATGGCCGAGGACCCATCCACGCTCAGCAGGTCCCGCGGTGGAGGCGGCGTCTGCGAGCTTCCCCTCGGCCTCCGCGGCCGAGTCCGTGTCGAGGATTCCGGCCTCGGCCTTCACGATCTCACCGAGCGCCCAGAAGGCGAATCCGGCGCCGTAGGGGAGCGAGCGTCCCTGGCGCCACCTGACGAGCTCCTGCGACTGGTCGACCGCGAGGAAGAGCTCCCAGACCAGCCGGCTCTTGCCGATGCCCGGAACGCCGACGAGCGTGACGAGCTGCGGCGAGCGTTCCTGGTGGGCACGCGCGAGCCCGTCGAGCAGTTGGCGGAGCTCGCGTTCGCGGCCGATGAGCGGCGACAGACCGCTCTGGACCACATCGACTCCAACGCGAGCCTGCGGGGAGCGCGCCTCCCATACCTGCACGGGTTCCTTCTTCCCCTTTGCCGAGACCGGGTCGGCAGCCTCGTACGCGATCACCTGTTCGGTTGCCCGCCGCGTCGGCTCGTCGACGAGAACTCCGTTGACGGGCGCCGCGGCCTGCAGCCGGGCGGCCGTGTTGACGACGTCGCCCGAGGCCATTCCCTCCCCGGCCTCGGGGCGGGCGTCGACGGATACGAGCGCCTCACCCGTCGTGACGCCGATCCGGACGCGCAGCGCAGCCGCACGCCCTCCCACGTCGGCCGCACCGATCGCATCACGAATCGCGAGCGCCGCCCGCACGGCCCGCTCCGGGTCGTCCTCGTGTGCAACAGGCGCACCGAACAGCGCCATCACGGCGTCGCCGATGAACTTCTCCACCGTGCCGCCGAAACGCTCCAGCTCGGCTTTCAGGCGGGCATGGTTAAGGCGCGAGCAGTGCGCGCACGTCCTCGGGGTCGAGCTGCTCGGCGTGCGACGTGAATCCGACGAGGTCGCAGAAGAGGACGGAAACGGTTTTTCGCTCCTCGCGCCCGGGCGTCGTGACGGCGAGAGGCGAGCCGCACTCGGAGCAGAACCTGGCCCCCTGGCGGTTGTCCGAGCCGCAGGCCGGGCAACGATTCATAGGCATCTGACTTCCACGGCTTGGCACGCCAGGCACGTGCTGCGGAGATCCTATTCGGCGGCGGAGCCGCTGCCGCACCGGAAGGGCCGTACCTACACTGAGGGAGGTGCAGGAGACGCTCTCCGTCTCGAACGACGTCGCGGCCGAGCTTGCCGGCATCAGCGACGGCGTTCTCGACTCGCTTCGCGACCGGCTCGGGTGCCGCATCCTCCTGCGCGGGAACCGCCTCACGATCGAGGGCGACGACGGCCCCGTCGCTGCCGCCCGCGCGGTTGTCGACGAGATGGTGGAGCTGGTCGAGGGCGGTCACGAGATCGGCCCCAGCACGGTCGACGCGGTGCTCGGGGCGCTCGACCAGGCCGAGGACGTGCGCAAGATCTTCGAGGACGTCGTCTGGCGGCATCGCGGGACGAAGATCTCGCCGAAGACCGTCACGCAGAAGCGCTACGTCGACGCCATCCGCAAGCGCACCGTCACCTTCGGCATCGGTCCTGCCGGCACGGGCAAGACCTATCTGGCCATGGCCCTCGCCGTCGCCTCGCTCTCGGAGCGCCAGGTGGGCCGCATCATCCTCACGCGCCCCGCGGTCGAGGCCGGCGAGCGGCTCGGCTTCTTGCCGGGGGACATGCTCGCGAAGGTCGATCCCTACCTGCGTCCGCTCTTCGACGCCCTCTACGACATGCTCGACGCCGAGAAGCTCGCCACCTTCATGGAGCGCGGCACGATCGAGGTCGCGCCGCTCGCCTTCATGCGCGGCCGCACGCTGAACGACTCCTTCATCATCCTCGACGAGGCGCAGAACACGAGCCCGGAGCAGATGCAGATGTTCCTGACCCGCCTCGGCTTCGGCTCGAAGGTGGTGATCACCGGCGATGTGACCCAGATCGACCTACCGCGCGAGCAGGCCTCCGGGCTGATTCAGGTGCAGGGCATCCTGGGGGAGATCGACGACATCGCGTTCGTCCAGTTCAGCCACAAGGACGTCGTCCGGCACAAGCTCGTGCAGCGGATCGTCGAGGCCTACCGCGAGCACGCGGAGGAGACCGGCACGCTGCGGCGCAGATGAGGCCCGTGGTGACGGTCGAGGTCGAGAACCGGAGCGGGGAGGACGTCGACGAGCTCGGCGCGGTCGAGCTCGCACGGCAGGTGCTCGCCGCCGAGGGCATCGAGGAGGGCGAGCTCGGCCTCGCCTTCGTCGGCCCCGACGAGATCCGGAAGCTGAAGCACGAGCATCTCGGCATCGACGAAGCGACCGACGTTCTCTCGTTCCCCATCGACGGCCGCGAGCCGCTGGAGCCCGGCATCCCGCGCCAGCTCGGCGACACGATCCTGTGTCCACAGGTCGTCGGAGAGGGGTGGCGCACACCGCTCGTGCACGGTCTCCTGCATCTCCTCGGCTTCGAGCACGGAGCCGAGATGGAGCGGCGCGAGGCGGTGCACGCCGGGTGATCGTGCGACGCGGAGCCCCCACGCTGCTCGACAGCTTCAACTACGCCTTCGAGGGCATCATCCACGTGCTCCGCACGCAGCGGAACATGCGGATCCACTTCGTCGTCGCCGTGCTCGTGCTCGGCGCGGCTGTCGCGACGGGTGTCTCGAAGCTCGAGCTGATCGCGCTGCTGCTCTCGATCGCGTTCGTGCTGATCGCCGAGATGATGAACACGGCGATCGAGGGCGCGGTCGACGTCTCGACGACCTCCTTCGACCCGAACGCGAAGCTGGCGAAGGACATCGCCGCGGGCTCGGTGCTGATCGCCTCGGTCAACGCCGTCGCGGTCGGTTACCTCGTCTTCTCGGGACAGGTCTCGGATCGCAGCACGCGCCTGCTCGACCGGCTCTCGAACGCGCCGGCGACGCTGACCCTGATCGCGCTCGTCCTGACCACGATCGTCGTGATCGCGACGAAGGCGTATACGCACCGCGGCACCCCGCTTCGCGGCGGGCTCCCGTCGGGCCACTCGGCGATCGCGTTCGCCGGGTGGATGGCGGTGACGCTGCTGCTCGAGGACTCCAGCCAGCGTTTCCTGATCTCGTCGGTGTCGCTCATCCTGGCCCTGCTCGTCGCCCAGACCCGCGTCGAGTCGGGAATCCACTCGGCGTTCGAGGTGCTCACCGGCGGCCTGGTCGGCGCGCTCGTCACCCTGGTCGTCTTCCAGGTGCTCGCGTGACGGACGAGCAGCTCTTCGAGCGCGCCGTCTCGGTGGCCGAGCTGGCCTACGCGCCCTACTCGCACTTCCACGTCGGTGCAGCGGCCCTGACCCGGGACGGGGAGATCTTCGAGGGCGTGAACGTCGAGAACGCGGCCTACCCCCTCGGCGTCTGCGCGGAGCGGAGCGCGCTCGTCGCCGCGGTCACCGGCGGGTACAAGCCGGGGCAGCTCGAGGCGATCGGGATCACCGCCTCGCCCTGCGGCGGCTGCCGCCAGTGGCTCGTCGAGTTCGGCCTCGACCGGGTGACGTACGCGCGCGCGGACGGGGAGGTCGTGACGAAGATCCCGGCCGAGCTCCTGCCCGACACGTTCGAGCTGTGAGGAGCGGCATCGTCGCCGTCGCCGGCCGTCCGAACGTCGGCAAGTCGACGCTCGTGAACGCGCTCTGCGGCGGCAAGGTGGCGATCGTCTCGGACAAGCCGCAGACCACCCGCCGGCGGATCTTCGGGGTCGCCAACGGCGAGGACTGGCAGCTCGTGCTCGCGGACCTGCCGGGGTTCCAGCGCCCCCTCGACACGCTCACCGAACGGATGCAACGCACGGTCGACGCGGCTTTCGAGGGCGCCGACGCCGTGCTCTTCGTGCTCTCCACCCGCGAGCGGATCGGCGCCGGTGACCGCTTCATCGCGAAGCGTGTGTACGCGGCCGGCGCGCCGGTCGTGATCGCGCTCAACAAGGTCGATCGGCTGAAGCCGGGCCACATTGCGTCGCAGATGCAAGGGGCCGCGGCGCTCGGCGACTTCCACGCGCTCCACCCGGTGAGCGCGAAGACGGGCGACGGCGTCGGGGCGCTGCGCGACGAGCTCGTCGAGCTCCTGCCGGAGGGTCCGCTCCTCTTCCCGCGCGAGCAGCGCACCGACCTCCCGCTCGAGATCCAGATCGGTGAGCTCGTGCGCGAGCAGGCGCTGCGGCTGACGAAGGAGGAGGTGCCGCACGCGATCGGAGTCGAGATCGAGGAGCTCGAGGAGAAGGTGGTGCGTGCGAGCCTGCTCGTCGAGACCGACTCGCAGAAGCAGATCCTCGTCGGCAAGGGCGGCGCGATGGTGCGGGAGATCGGCACGCGCGCGCGGCCGGAGATCGAGGCGGTGCTGGGGCGGAAGGTGTTCCTCGAGCTGCGGGTGAAGGTGCGACCGCGGTGGCGGCGGGACGAGCGGCTGCTGGAGCGACTCGGGATCTGAGGCGTCAGTCCGCCTTCACGCAGACGTAGCGCGCGTAGATCCGTCGAGACCCGTAGTCAGCCTCCTCCACACGGAAACCGGTCCGTTCGAGCATCGGCTCGAGCAGCCAGGTGAACGTGCTGTGCTCGGCGCGGAGGTGCTCCTCGAACTCCGCGCGCGTCCACCCGTCCTGCCGTCGCTCGGCGCTGCTTCGCAGCCAATCCCCGATGAACCGTTGTGCTTCGTGTGGTTCGAACGCGAAGACGATGTCGCGCAACCGAAGGACTCCGCCCGGGCGGAGCATTCCCGCGAGGCTGTGGAGGGCCACGCCCTTCCAGAAGTCGGGGAGGTGGTGGAGCGCGTTGCGGGAGAAGACGAAGTCGGCGGGCGCACCCCTGTGTTCGTAGCTGAGGAAGCCCGCCTGCACGCACTCGACGTTGGTCACGCCCAGTCCGGCGACCTTCTCCTCGGTCGCGGCGACCATCTCCGCTGAGACGTCGACCGCGACAACCCTCCTGCACGTCGCGGCCGCGGCAAGCGCAAGGGTGCCGGTTCCGGCACCGAGATCGACGAGTGTCGAGTGCTCGTCGAGGCCGAGGCCGCGCAGCAGCCGCACCTCCTCCAGCGCGTCTGCGTCGAAAGCGGCCTTGCGGTCGTAGCCGGCGACCGAGGCGGCGTCGAGATGCTCGTAGCCGGCAAGAGCAATCTCGTCCAGCAATCCCCGAGTCCACCTCATGCCCGGAGAGACTAGTGGCCGGTCGCCGCCGCGCCGGCGATCGACGTACCGCCTCCGAACACGCCGCTGCCGAGGGTCCCGCGCGCGAACGCACGCTCCTCGAAGCCGAGGTGATGCCGAGCCGCCTGACCGAACCGTCGCCGTCGGCAACGGCGCGGTTGTTCGGGACGGCTCCAAACCCTGACAAACTCGAGCCGAATGAGGCTCTCCGCCGAGCGCGAATACCGCCCCTTCCCCGACCGCGCACGCAGGAACTGGGCCCAGCGCTGGCCCGAGCTGCCGGCGATGACGAGAGCCCTGGGCCTTGCTCGAGGCGCGCGCCTGCTCGAGGTCGGCTGTGGCCGCGGGAGAGCGCTCACCTACTTCGAGGAGCGCCTGTGCCCCCGGCGCCTGGTCGGCCTCGACGTCGACGCGGCGCTTCTCGACGAGGCGCGCGCCGCCTGGAACGGCCGCGGATCGCTCGAGCTCGTCTGCGGCGACGTCCGCGCGATGCCCTTCCCCGATGCCAGCTTCGACCTCGTTGTCGATTTCGGCACCCTCTTCCATATCTCGAGAGCGGAGCAGGCCGTCTCCGAGATCGCACGCATGCTCGTCCCCGGCGGGCTCTTCGTCCACGAGACATGGGTCGCGCAGCTCTTCTCCCACCCGCTCCACCTTCTCCGCCGCCGTGTCCTCGCGCCCTGGGCGGGGACACCGGAACTCGCTCCTCGGCGCCGAGTCTGCCTCTGGGCGGCGCGCGAGCGAGTCGGCTGATGAAGTAGAGGAGAGGAGCCGGCCCGCTCGAGCGCAAGCCCGGCTCAGATCAAACTTCGCCCAACGTGGCGGCCCGAGCGGTATCGCCTTTCCCGGGACATCAATCCCGGGCTCCCGTTGAAGGGGGCCGGCCGCGCTCGAGGGGGCGTGCTCGAGAAGGCCGCCGGTGGCAGGCTCGGACGGCAACTCTTTGACCAACTACGCCAAACAGGCTACCCTGAGAGTCGTGAGTGGTACCGAGACCATCGTCGCAGTCGACTTCTCGAAGGCGAAGAACGCCCTGTCGGAGGTGATGACCTCGGTGGTGCACGAGCATCAGCTGCGCCTGGTGTCGCGCCATCGAGGCAAGGAAGCGATGCTGCTCGTCCGCCGCGAAGACTTGGCGGAGATGCTCGAGTCGTTCCGCTTCGATCCGCTCCTCACCGTCGGTGACGGCGAGGTTACGGCGGAACTCGCAGAGCTCGGAGTGCTGGGGTTCGGCGCGAGCGTCGACGAGGCGCTGGAGGACCTCGTCTGCGAGCTCCGTCGCTACGCGCAGCGGTTCTTCGAGCGTTTCAGCTTCTACCGCGCTACCGATCGTGCCGGGCACGGTCCCTGGCTGCTGCGTTTCGCGCTCACCCCGTCCGACCGGCAGCTCGAGCTTCTGTTCGAGGATTCCCGGCGAGAGGCCGAACCTGCGTCGCCCGGCGCAGCCACGGCCGCTGTGTGACCGTCCCGCCGCGAACGCCATCCTGGTCGGAGATCGAGCAGTTCTGCCGGATCGACGGCTGGGAGCCCGTCCGGGAAACCGACCACCGCTTCTTCCGAAAAGTGCTTGCCAGCGGCGAGGTGCTCGAGACCCATTCGTCCTTCGACAGCCGCGGGTCGATGAGTCAGGGCCGGTTCAACGCGATGCTGCGTACCCAGCTCAGGGTGACGCGGGAAATGTTCTGGGAGACCCTCCGAGCTGGTCAGCCGGTGGAGCGACCGGCGCCGGTCGAGTCGCCGAGTGCGCCACGGCACCGGGCTTACGTGCTTCGTGTCCTGACGCAGGAGCTCCGGAAGACGGAGGAGGAGATCGCGCAGCTCAGCGCGGAGGAGGGCGAGCGACTTGTCCACGAGCACTGGTCGCGGCCTTCGGCGTAGGCATCGGCTGAGTACAGCGTTCGCCTTCAGCCTTTTCCGGGACATCAATCCTGGGCTCCGTTGAAGCCGCATTGAAGGCGTGGGAACCGCGGCCGACCCAGCGGTGTAGAAAGCGTTATGCCGTCGAGGCGACTGCCAGCCTTCGCCGCCACGCTCGCTGCGGCGCTGGTGCTCGTGCCGACCGCCGCCGCGAAGGTCTGGTTCAGGAGTATCGAATCGAAAACGTTCTCGACCGGCTCGGTCGTCACGACGGAGATCTCGGGATGTCCCGTGCCCTGCCCGATCGCAGGCGCGCGCGTCTATCTCGCGACTGGGGCGCGATCGGGGTCCACTACCTCTCCGCTTCCGCGCACCAGGCTGCTCGGAGTCGTCGACCGGTTGGGCATCCTGAGGTTCCGTGCACCCGCCGTGGGAGCGGGCCGGTACCACCTGGTCGCTCACTTTCGCGGCGCCTGGCTTCGTGCGTCGGGCGCCTTCCGAATCGCCCCGCGGCGCTAAGCCCTGTTCAGACGTCGTCGGCCTTGAAGGTGTCGCAGCTGTTGACGTCGCCGCTCTCGAAGCCGCGCATGAACCAGCGCTGGCGCTGCTCCGACGAGCCGTGCGTGAAGCTCTCGCGGTCGATGCGCCCCGTCGATTGCCCTTGGATACGGTCGTCGCCGACTCCCGCTGCGGCCGCGAGGCCCTCCTCCAGGTCGCCGGCCTCGAGCTGGTTCTCGCGGTAGGCCGAGTGGCCCCACACGCCGGCGAAGCAGTCGGCCTGGAGCTCGAGTCGGACAGAGAGCTCGTTCGCCTCGTCGGGATTCTGCTGCTGGCCGCGCCGGACGTCCTCGTTGATCCCGAGCAGATTCTGGACGTGATGTCCGAACTCGTGCGCGATCACGTAGGCCTGCGCGAAGTCGCCCGGCGCCTCGAAGCGGGAGGAAAGCTCGCGGAAGAAGCCGAGGTCGAGATAGATCCTCCCGTCGAGGGGGCAGTAGAAGGGGCCTGTAGCCGACGAGGCCGTACCGCAGCCCGATCGCACCCCCTGCGTGAAGAGGACGAGCTTGGTCGGCTGGTAGCGCTGGCCCGCCTCCGCGAAGAGGCGCGCCCACGAGTCCTGGACGTCGTCGACCACGAACTTCACGAACTCGACCTGCTTCCGGTCCGGATCCTGCTCGGCGGGGATGGCCCGACCCTCGGGTCCCGGCATGGCCGGGAACGGCGAGATGCCCGGGTCGAGCGAGACGCCCCCACCGCCGCCGAGTGCGGAGAAGAGGAGGTACACGATCACGCCGACGAGACCCAGCCCACCGCCGCCGATGCCGACACCGCGGCCGAGACCGCCGCCTCGCCGCCCGCGCATGTCGATGACCTGTCCTCCGCCGCGTCCCGGTCGCCAGCGCATGTCGCGCCGAGTACCCGAACCCGACCAGGGCTACACTCACCTCGATGGCCCAGGCGCCCGCCCTGCCGCGCGGGTTCGAGCTTCCCCTCGAGCCCCGGCTTCCACGCATCGGTTCTGTCGACGCTGTCGGGCTCGAGGAGCGCGCGGCGACGCTCGCCAAGCGCTCGATCAAGCGCGAGTCGAAGCTGTGGGCGCTCGACCTGGCCGTGCGGATGATGGATCTGACGACGCTCGAGGGTTCCGACACCCCCGGCAAGGTCGCCGCGCTGTCCGCCAAAGCCGTCCGCCCCGACCCGGTGGATCCGACCATCCCCTCCGTCGCCGCCGTCTGCGTCTACCCGAACCTCGTGCCCGTCGCACTCGAGCGCGTGCGCGGCTCCAGCGTCAAAGTGGCTTCGGTCGCCACCGCCTTTCCGTCCGGTCAGTCGCCGCTCGCCGTGAAGCTCGTCGAGGTGCGCGAGGTCGTGGACATGGGGGCACACGAGGTCGACATGGTGATCGACCGCGGTGCCTTCCTCTCCGGCCGCTACGCGAAGG
>Ga0136616_10001687_pt1 | contig 11620 bp, 9 predicted proteins | sample AntDrymUQ2992106_2_FD_106648 | JGI IMG/M metagenome (GOLD analysis project Ga0136616, IMG submission 106648) | Polar desert sand microbial communities from Dry Valleys, Antarctica - metaG UQ299 (21.06) | ecosystem: Environmental > Terrestrial > Soil > Desert | place: Antarctica: Dry Valley...
AACGATTTCTTCCCGTCCCCGGGGGAGGTCACGGCCGTCGAGGTCCCGGGCGGTCCTGGTGTGAGGGTGGATACGGCCGTCTTTGCGGGGTACCAGATCCCCCCGTTCTACGACTCGATGGTCGGCAAGCTCATCGTCTGGGGCGCCGACCGCGAGGAGGCCCTCGCCCGCGCCCGACGGGCGCTGGAGGAGTACCGGCTCGAAGGGATAAAGACGACCATCCCCCTCCACCTCCGGCTCCTCGACGACGAGGCTTTCCGCTCCGGCGAGTACCACACGGGCTACCTGGAGGGGCTGCTGGCCTGAGTTGATCGCGAGCGTTTCCGCTCCCGTCCGGCTCGCCGAGATCGAGCTAGCCGGCCGCTTCCAGCAGGAAATCTACCGCGGAGTCGAGGTCTTCGAAGAGGTGGTCGGGGCCGGTGTCGCGCAGGGCTTCCGCGGTGAATGCGCCCCAGCTTACGGCGACGCTCATGACACCGGCGGCACGGGCGGCGACGACGTCGAAGGGGGCGTCGCCGACGTAGGCGGCTCTTTCCGGTGAAGCGTTGCCAAGTAGCTCTAAACCCTTGAGGAGCGGGTCCGGGAGGGGTTTGTGCTCCGTGGTGTCCTCCATCGTTACGAAGACGTCGAAGACGTCCCTCAGGTCGGGGAAAGAATCCAGGGCCATCTCGACCGAGAAGCGGCGTTTGGAGGTGACGACCGCCAGCCGTAGGCCGGCGTCGCGCAGGCGGGCAAGGGAGGTACCGACGTTCGGGAACTCCCGGATCAGCCCCTCGTGAAGCTCCTCGTTGTGATTAAGGTAAACCTCGAGGAGCTCTTCGGTCTTCTCGGGCTGGCCGTCGGCCAGGAGCTCCATCTGGCGCGGGAGGGGCTGGCCGACGTTCGCCATGAGGGTCTCTCTGCCGAGCTCACGACCCAAGACCTCGCCGGTCGCGCGGCGCATGGATTCGTAGATGAGCTCCGTGGTATCGACGATAGTGCCGTCGAAGTCGAAGAGGACGGCCTCCAGCGACATCGCCGGGATTAGCCGCTCTTCCAGAGCAGGCTCTTTACGTCCCAGGACTCGAGCTCTTCGATACCGGCCTCGTCGGTCAGCTTCAGGTGAACGGGGGTTACGCTGATCTCGCCGTTCTCGACCGCGGCGAAGTCCGTGCCTTCCTCCTCGTGCCTTCCGGGAGGATTGTTGTAGATGTCGTAGCCCACGCGCCCCTGCGCGTCCCTGACCTCGATGAGCTCGTCGGTGTAGAACCTGCGCCCGAGCTTCGTCACCCTCGCGCCCTTTAGCTCTCCCTGGGGTACGTTCGGCGCGTTGACCGTGAGGATGCGGCCCGGCGGGAGGTGTTTCGCGGCGACCCTCGCGAGGCGCGCGGCGAAACCAGCCACGGGTCCGAAGTGGAGTTCCCCTTCGTGGTGGTCGTGCCAGGGGCGCTCGACGGCCAGGGAGACGGCCACTCCCGGGACCCCGATCACGATCCCCTCGAACGCCGCCGCCACCGTCCCGGAATAGGTGATGTCGTCGCCCAAATTCTCGCCGTGATTGATCCCCGAAACGACTATATCCGGCTCGAAGTCCATGAGCCCCAGAGCCACGAGCCGCACGCAATCAACAGGCGTACCAGTGCAGGCGTACCCTATTACCCCGTCGGCCATCTCCCTCTCCTCGACGTGCAACGGGGTGCCGAAGGTGATGGAGCGTCCCACGCCGGAGCGGTTCCTGTCGGGGGCGACGGTCAGGACCTCCCCCACCTCCTCCAGGGCCCGCCTGGCGGCGAGCAGCCCGAGCGCGTCTATCCCGTCGTCGTTGGTCAAGACTATGCGCATCTGCCGTCTACCGGCCCTTTCCGAGTGCGAGGTTCTTCACGGGGGCAAGATTCTACCATCCGGCTCGCGAGCCGCGCGGCGCAGCATCGTTGCTTTGGTAGCGAGATGGGGTATTCTGGTCTTACAGGATCGGTTGCGCTGCGCGTGGCGAGATTATTGTGGAACGCGGGGAACGGAGCGAGGTATGAGGGACGCTTCCAGGGGTCGGCGGTCGGCGGAGAGGGAGTCGTCTCCGGGTGGGCGCGTCGGGGAAATATTAGTCTCCCGGGGCAAATTGAGCGAGGAGCAGTTCAAGGCCGGCCTGGAGGCCAAGAGGACGGACTCCAGGAGGATAGGCGAGATCCTGCTCTCCCTGGGCTTCGTCTCGGAGGAGGATCTCGCACGGGCCATAGCCGAGGCGTGCGGGCTCGAGTACGTGGCGCTCACCGAGGATTCGGTGGACCCGGCAACGATACCGCTCCTGAGCGAGAAGGCGCTGCGCAAGTATGCGGCGCTCCCTTTGAAGGTCGAGGACGGCCGGCTCGTGCTCGCCGTGAGCGACCCCACGAACGTCCTCGCCCTCGACGACCTGAAGACCCTCTCCGAGCACCCCGTCCGGCCTGTCGTCGCGCTCGAGGAGGACATAAAGAAGCTCCAGGATCGCGTGTTCGGGATAGACGAGGAGGTCTCCGAGCTCATAGGGACGAGCGGGGACGACTCGCGGCGGCGGGGAGACGAGGGCGGCACCTTGAGCGTCTCCCGAGTGGACGAGGGCGGCCCGGTGATACGGCTCGTCAACTCCATCATCCGCCGGGCCCTCGTCGAAGGCGCTTCGGACATCCACATCGAGCCCCGCACGGAGGAGCTCGTCGTACGCTACCGGGTCGACGGCGTCCTCAAACGCGGTATGAGCACGCCGTTGCGCCTCAAAGACAGCGTAATCTCCCGCTTCAAGATCCTGGGCGACCTCGATATCTCGGAGAAGAGGCTTCCCCAGGACGGGCGCTTTACGGTCGAGGCGGGGGACGATGGCCGCCTGGTGGACGTACGCATGGCCTCGCTCCCCTCCGTGCGCGGCGAGAAGGTGGTCTTGAGGCTACTCGCCCACGAGATGGCCAAGATAGGGCTCGAGGAGCTCGGCCTCCCCCAGGAGGCCCTGCGCTTCTACCGGAGCGTCTTCAACCGTCCCTACGGGGGCGTGGTCGTCACAGGACCCACAGGCAGCGGCAAGTCCACGACGCTCTACGCCACCCTGGGCGAGCTCAACGAGGTGGAACGGAACATCGTCACGATCGAAGACCCGGTCGAGTACAGGATAGAGGGCATAACCCAGATCCAGATCCACCCAGCCGCCGGCCTGACCTTCGCCTCGGGCCTGAGACACATCTTGCGAGGCGACCCGGACGTCGTGATGGTCGGCGAGATCCGGGACCGTGAGACGGCGGAGCTCTTCGTCGAGGCGGCCCTTACCGGCCACATGGTCCTCGCCACCCTGCACACGAACGACGCCGCCGGCGCCCTTCCCAGGCTGACAAACATGGGCATAGACCCCTTTCTCACGACCTCCGCCATCGGCTGCGTCGTGGCGCAGAGGCTCGCGAGGAGGCTGTGCGAGGGGTGCAAGGAACCGATAAGCGTAAGCGAGGCCGTGCTCCGCAACGTCGGGTTCCCGTTCGACCTCTGGCAAGACGAGGAGATGGCGTTCCACAAGCCGGTCGGCTGCGAGAAGTGCCACGGCAGCGGCTACTTCAGGAGGGTAGGCGTCTACGAGCTCATGCCGGTAACCGAGGAGGTGGAGACCCTGGCCCTCTTGCGCTCCTCGGCCGACGAGATAGGACGCGCCGCGGTGAAGGCGGGCATGGTCCGCATGCGCGCCGATGGCCTCACGAAGGCCGCCCGGGGCGTCACCCCGATCGAGGAGATACTACGTACCACGGTGTAGGATCGCGCGGCGTGGACCCAGGAGAAAATATTAATACGAAATTCATAAGAATAGCGTGGACAAGTTCACACCGATAGGGTAGCTTACCGGCTATGGAGACTAACGAGAGGAGCCTTTACGCACCCACAAGCGTCACGGAGTGGTTCGAGAAGCGTTCTTATTCCTACCAGGAGTTCGAGGATGTAAAAAGACTCGCTTGGCGCAAGCGCGAGCAAGCCTTGACGGTAAGCCTCGTGCTGCCGAGCCGTAACGTAGCCGATACGATCGGCGGGATCGTCGAAGAGATAATGGCTCTCAACGAGCAGGCGCCGCTAGTAGACCAGGTCCTCGTGGTGGACGCCGACTCGGCCGACGGCACCGCGGAGGTCGCCGCCGCGAAGGGCGCCGAGGTCTACTCCGAGAACGAGCTGCTCTCCCACTACGGCGGTGCGCACGGTAAGGGCGACGCGATGTGGAGGAGTCTCTCGATCGCGCGGGGGGACCTCGTGATGTTCGCCGACGCGGACACGAAGGACTTCAAGTCCCAGTTCGTCTACGGCACCCTGGGCCCCATCATCGATGTCCCCGGCGTGCGCTTCGTCAAGGGGGCTTTCCGGCGGCCGTTCAAGAGCAACGAGACTGTCGAGCAGGACGGCGGAGGGCGCGTCACCGAGCTGACCACCAAGCCCCTCTTCAACCTCTTCTACCCCGAACTGACCGGCTTCGTGCAGCCCCTGGCAGGCGAGTTCGTCGCCGACAAAGAGCTCTTCGCGTCCATACCGTTCCTCACCGGCTACGCGGTGGAGACGGGGATCATGATCGACGTCTACAAGAAGGTGGGCCTCGGCGCCATGGCGCAGGTGGACCTCGGCACCCGCCAGAACCGCCACCAGCCCCTCTTCGACCTCGGGAAGATGAGCTACTCGGTCCTGCGCGCCGTGGCGCGTAGGCTGAGGCAGGACGGACGCCTGCGGCAGGTGCGCGATCCTTCGTCGCCCGACTTCCTCTTCCAGTTCAGCGACTACCTGCACGCCGTAGCGACCCCCGAGGGTCTCGAGCTGCGAGAGCACGTCGAGGAGCTCGTAGAGCGCCCGCCGATGGCCGAGGTCCTCGCCGGCAGCCGGGAACAGTAGTCACCGATTGAGACTAGCTGGCCAAAACTCGTATCCATCTCCGGCGAACCCCGTGTGGTTCGCCTCTGTCGTCTAGCCGCTTCCGGCGGCGAGGAAGTCCAGGGCGACGGCGGCGGTCCAGGACTGGTCGGGAGAACCCAGGGGCTCGCCGGTGAACGGCTCGAAGTACTCCGCGAAGCCCCCTGAGGCCAGCTGCTCCAGGCTCGCTTGCCGCAGCCCCTCGGCCCTCCCAGGCTTGCCGGCGCGCACGAGCGACCACCACAACAGCCAGTTCGCCACCGGCCAGGTCGGTCCCCGCCAGTAGCTGCGCGGGTGAAACCCCGACTCCTCGGGGCTCGTGCTCGGCGGCACCGGCCACCTCAGCCTAGGGTTGCCACAAAACGACAGCGAGTCGAGCGTGTCGAGCAGATCCTCGAGCCGCTCCTTGCCTAAGCCCCCGGCGATCAGAGGTGCGAAGCCAGCGACGGTACGTACCCGCGCGGGCTCCTCCGCCCTAAGGTCGTAGTCCAGGCATAGCCTTAGCTCTGGGTCCCAGCGCTCGTCTAGGCTCTCTCGGCCCCGCTCTACCCAGCCCTCTATCAGCGTGCGCTCGTCGTCGGGGGCGCCAACAGCGGCGGCTATCTCCAACAAAGCCTCGTTCGCCGCGACCAGGATCGCGCTGAAGAATACGTCCTTGATCAAAAACGGGTGCGACTCGTAGATCGTCGCCTCGTCGTAGCGCGCCTCCTTCAACAGCTCCAGCAGCCACAGATAGAGGTCGTACTCCTCGTCGCTCGGCCGGTGGGAAGGGTCCGAGACGTGCTTCAGGTCGTGGCGGGTGTAAGGTGGCAGCTCCCCGACTTCGATCCCCTCCAGGGTGGCGTCCCACCTCGGGGAGTTGTCGGTGCCCGACTCCCAGGGGTGGTAGATCGTGACCAGCCCCGACCCCTCGGGGTCCCGGGCGGTAGCCAGGTACAGGTGCCAGGCCAAGAGGCGCGGGTAGGAGTCGCGCAGGAAGGCGCGGGCCAGCTCGACGCGGCGTTCGTCCTTGCCCTGGGCAGTCTGCCAGATGCGAAGTACGGCGATGGCGTGTATGGGAGGCTGGCACAACCCGCTGGTGTGGGGGCTGGAGGGAGCGTCCTTGGAGAGGGCGGCCGAGCTCCAGCGCTCCTCGTCTGGGAAGTAGCTCTGGGGAGGGGCCTCGGGGTTGAAGACTATGTGGGGCACCTTGCCGGTGGCCCACTGGCTGGCGAAGAGGGTCTCGAGCTCTCGCGCGGCGCGCCGATTGTCCAGATGGGCCAGGCCGAGGGCTATGAACGCGCTGTCCCAGCTCCACTGGTGGGGGTACAGAGAGGGACCTGGTTTGGTCCAGTCCTCAAGGTCGTTGCGGCGCAGTACCCCGGCCGCCTGCGGCTTGACCCCTGTGGGTCTTTCGCGGGCCGGGCCGGGCGTGTCGTCTTCCGGTTCGGGTTTTTCTCTCACGATTTTGTGCTGTTTCGACTTTCGTTTTGGCTTTCGTCAAGGCGCCTAGTCTAGAAAGGATCGGAGCAGCCTTCAAGCTCCTTCGCGCAAGAGAGAGCTACCCCCCGAGTACGAACCGTGTGGCAGGCTCGTCGAATCCCCAGCTAATCACCGGATCTTTCGGCCTCGTTGGAGACCTCTTCGTAGTACGAGGAGAGTGAGTCGACGAAGCCGTCGTAGGCGTGCAGCGACTCCCGGGACAGCTCCAGGAGGGCCTCCCGATGCTTCCGGGCCCGGTCCGCAATGCTCTGCAGGGTGTGGCGGTTGAGATCTGCTTGGATCTCGGCCTGGGCCCTGAGCAGCTCCAGGTTGTTCTCGAAGAGGTTCCGAACAAACCGGGAGTTAGACTCCCGCATCGCGGCGGTGTTCTCCACGGCCGTCTCGTAGGAGCCCCACATCGTCTGCGCCATCCTCTCGACGGCCTCGTTGACCTTGTCCGCGTCGTCTCTGGGTATCATGTTTCGTTCTCCTTGCCCGTTCCTTCGCAAGATCCTACCATCTATGGCAGCCTTCTACCCCGGAATTGAGCCCGACGCCGCAGTTTGGTATATAACTGCATACTGTTTGCGGGAGGAGAATGCGTATGACGGGGGTGCACGACCTCGGCGGTTCGCCCGGTGCGGGCCCCATAGACAAGAGCCAGCACGATACGGAGGACTGGGAACGCCTCGCAGACGCCGTCACCGTCGCCCTGGACAAGAGAGGCATCAAGACGACCGACGAGCACCGGCGAGCCATAGAGAGCCTCGACCCGAAGCGGTACAGAAAGCTCGGCTACTACGAACGCTGGATAGCCGCGACCGAGCTACTCCTCGTCGAAAAAGGCATCCTCACCCGCAAGGAGATAGACCAAAAAGCCGCCGAACTCGAGGAGCGTTGGGGATGACGCCCGCGAAGTTCGAGCCGGGCGACCGCGTCCGGGTACGCGCCGACGGGCAGCCCGGACACGTCCGCACTCCCGGCTACGTCAGGGGCAAGACCGGCCGGATCGAAAGGTTTCTCGGCGCGTTCAAAAACCCGGAGTCCCTGGCCTACGGTGGATCCGGACTGCCCGAAAAACCGCTCTATAAAGTCGGCTTCCGCCAGACCGACCTCTGGGACGGATACGCGGGCCGGACGCAAGACGCCCTCTACATAGACCTCTACGAGCACTGGCTGGAACCGGCCTGAGAAGAAGAGGAGGCCAGATGAGCAGCGACGCGCACCACGATATCGACCACAAACACGAGGGCGTAAAGCCGAGCGCGGAGGCCGGGCGCCACGCCGCGCGCATCAGGGCCATCGAGGCACTCCTCGTCGAGAAAGGCGTTCTGGCCGAAGAAGACGTGCGGCGTCAGATCGAGTACATGGAGGCCAACTCGCCGGCCAACGGAGCGAGGCTCGTGGCCCGGGCCTGGGTTGACCCCGGGTTCAAGGCCCTTCTCCTCTCCGACACCAAAGCCGCCGCCCTGGAGCTTGGCATAGACGCCTCCGGCCCCGTCGAGTTCGTCACGGTGGAGAACACACCCGGGGTCCACAACCTCATCGTCTGCACCCTCTGCTCTTGCTACCCGCGGGCCATCCTCGGCCGCCCGCCCGACTGGTACAAGAGCATGGAGTACCGCTCGCGCGCCGTCAACGAACCCCGCGCCGTCATGCGCGAGTTTGGCCTGGAGATAGGCGACGATGTGGAGGTAGCCGTCCACGACAGCTCGGCGGACGTCCGCTACCTCGTCCTGCCGATGCGCCCGGCCGGCACGGAGGGCATGAGCGAGGAGGAGCTTGCCGGCCTCGTAACGCGCGACTGCCTGATCGGGGTCTCCGTGCCAAGCTTCGAGGGTGCGAGGACTGACGCCCCAGGTACCGCTAATCCCGCGCCGAGACGCTAACCAGCGGTTTCCCTCTCTTGAGCAGCTCGGAGAAGTCATCCGCCGGGAGGGGTTCGCTGAAGTAGTAGCCCTGTACCCGGTCGCAGCCGTGCTCGCGCAGGTAGGCCAGCTGCTCTTCGTTCTCCACGCCCTCGGCGATCACCTCCAGACGCAGGTCGTGTGCAAGGCCGATGATGGAGTTGACGATAACCGCATCGTCGGGATCAGTGGCAACATCCCGGACGAACGTCTGATCTATCTTCAGGATATCGAGCGGGAAACGCTTGAGGTAGGAGAGCGACGAGTAGCCAGTGCCGAAGTCGTCGATGGAGAGCCGCAGGCCCGCGAACATCTTCATCTCGTCTAGCATGGCGCTGGTAACGCTTATGTCCTCCATGAGGAGGCTTTCGGTCAGCTCCAGTTCCAGACGGCCTGGGTCCATCCCGGTTTCCTCCAGAACCCGAGCGAGCTTGCCGGGCAACTCCTGCTGGTTGAACTGGCGGGTGGAGAGGTTTACCGCTATCCGCAAGGGCTGCAGGCCGGCGTCCTCCCAGGCCCTGCCCTGGGCGCAAGCCGTGCGCAACAACCAGTCACCCACGGGGACGATGAGACCGCTCTCCTCCAAGACGTGCATGAACTCGGTAGGGGTCACCAGACCCAGGTCCGGGTGCCGCCAACGCAACAGAACCTCGGCGCCCGTAATCTGGCCGGTCTTCAGGTCCACCTGGGGCTGGTAGTGGAGCACGAACTCTTCCCGCTCGAGGGCGGTACGCAAGCGAATCTCCGGGGCGAGGCGCTCGAAAACCTGGGCGTTCATCTCCGGTGTGTAGAACTGGTAGTTGTTGCGTCCTAGCTGTTTGGCGCGGTACATGGCAGCGTCGGCGTCCCTGACCAGAACATCGTCCTCGCTGGGGGGGCTGACCGCGATGCCGATGCTGCTGGTCACGAAGACCTCGCGGCCATCCAAGTCGAAGGGCTGAGAGAGAGCATCGAGGATCTTTTGCGCTACCAGGCCGGTATCTCGTCCGTCGGAGAGGTTCTCAAGGATGACGCTGAACTCGTCGCCCCCCAAGCGGGCTATCGTGTCAGTTTCGCGCACGCAGCCACGCAAACGGCTCGCCACGTCCTTCAACAATAGGTCCCCGAAGTCGTGTCCCAACGCGTCGTTGACGGCCTTGAAGCGGTCTAGGTCCAGGAACATGAGCGCCACCGCGCTGCCGGTGCGAACAGCCCGGGCCCTAGCCTCGGTGAGGCGGTCCTGGAACAACACCCGGTTTCCGAGGCCGGTCAGTTGGTCGTAGCGCGCCATGTACGCCAGCCGCTCCTCGGCCCGTTTGCGCTCGGTGATGTCGGTGATGGCGTGTACCGCCCCCTGGAAGTACCCGTCCACATCCGTGACAGGCGTCGCCGAGGCCGAGAGGTGCTTTCTCTTGCCGCCTCTGGTGGTTATGGTGATCTCGTAGGAACCGCCTGCGCCCTGCTCGCTCAGGGCCGTCCGCCGCAGGGCCTCCTTCTGCCCCTCTTCGTCCACGAACTCGAGCAGTGACTGACCGACGAGCTGCTGGGGTACCATCTCGAAGATCGCGGCATAGGCCGCGTTGCAGTAGGTTATCTTCTCCTGGGCGTCGATGATCCCGAACCCCTCCTGGACGGTCTCGACGAGCATGCGGTACTTCTCCTCGGACTCTTGCAGCGCCTCCTCCGCCTTCTTGCGCTCGGTGATGTCCCGGACGATCGCGATAAGCCGGGGGTGGCCGTTCTCCTGTGTCGTCTTGATGCCGGTCTCCACGGTCACCCGCCGCCCGCTCTCGTGGAGGATCACGGTCTCCTGGTTGTCTTCGTCCGCCCGCCCCCTGAGCCTGCGGCGCAGACGGTCACCGAACGATGCCCTCTCTTCCGGCACGACGAGGTCGAGCACCGATGGCAGGGCCATGAGCTCTGGCGAGCCGTGACCGCTGATCTGGGAGAAAGCCTCGTTCGTGTAGACGATGCGTTCGTCCTCGAGGATGAGGAGCCCCTCCCCCACCTCGCTCTGGGCGTGCAACAGGGCCTCGTACAGGTCCTTCTGCTGGCGGAGGTTCTCTTCGGCGCGCTTTCGCTCGGTGATGTCGCAGGCTATCGTCGAGTAGCCGATGGCGCCACCGGCGGAGTCCCTGATCTGGGAGATGGTGAGCGCGACGTCGATCAGCCTGCCGTTCTTATCCATATGCACGGTCTCGTAGGTCTTGATGCTCTCCTGCCGCCTCAGCTTCTCGAGGACCTTTAGCAGCTCGTTGGAACGCTCGGGCGGGACCAGAATGAATCCGTACTCCCCCACGACATCCTTGGCAGTGTAGCCGTAGAGCCTCTCGGCGCCCGAGTTCCAGCTGGTGATGACGCCGTCCAACGACCGGCCGATGATCGCGTCGTCCGAGGATTCGACGACGGCCACCAGCCGCAACCGCGCCTCGTTCTCCCGCTTGCGCCGGTCCTCCTGCTTGCGCCGCTCCTCCTGCCTGCGCCGGTTTACGACAAACTGGACGTAGGCGAGGAAGGCTATAAGCGCCGCCGCGACCAACCCGCGGCTCAAAAGCTCCTCGGCCCGCGACGGGAAGAGTTTTTCGAGCAGGCCTCCTCCCTCGAAGACGTAGGCCTGCAGGACGGACTGCGCCACCCACAAGAGTGCTGCGAGGGCGATACCCACCGGCAGCAGACGCCTCTCCACGCCGACATCTCCGCGCCGTACCCTGCCCACCGCCTCCCCAACCTCGCGGGCGAGGCGACCGATCCAACTCCCGACGCGGGACGCAGCGCCGCTCCCGAAGAACGGTATCGCTGCTAGCGCGAGGAGGATCGCCGCGAAGGCGAGGAGGATCAGGGCCTGGGTCCGTCCGAGGACCTGGGTGGTCTCCTGCGACCTGACACCCTGCAGGCTCCTCTGCGCCTGCACCTCTTCGTCTAACACGCCCTCGAGTTGCGCCCGCAGATCGGTAAACTCCTGCTCGTTGCTCCGAACCGAGTAGTCGAGTGCCAGAACGTCGTTGCTCTCGGCCAGAGTCTCGTCGAACAGCGTCTCCAGCTCGTCCGCCCGATCCCTCTCCTCCCCGCTCAGCTGGAGCCGCCTGTACTTTACGAGGGCCTCGTTGAAGTCTCCAGTGCTGCCAGAGGCGGTATCCAGAAACTCCTGATCTGGTTCGCGGAGGTAGCTCGTCAGGGACTCTTGCAGGTCGTCGGCGGCGGCACTCATGCTCGCCGCTTCCTCTCCCTTGCTGGAACCGTTCGACCCTTGCGAGGCGCCGTCCTCCTGGATCTCCTGGAGGACGCTTTGGATCCCGGCGTAACCCTCGCTCACCCGGGCCTGCGCCGCTTCCTTCTCGTCGTTCTCGTCCATCATGGTCTCGCTCAGAGGCGCGTACTCTTCGTAGAGGGCGTCGATCTCG
>Ga0136616_10001688_pt1 | contig 11617 bp, 10 predicted proteins | sample AntDrymUQ2992106_2_FD_106648 | JGI IMG/M metagenome (GOLD analysis project Ga0136616, IMG submission 106648) | Polar desert sand microbial communities from Dry Valleys, Antarctica - metaG UQ299 (21.06) | ecosystem: Environmental > Terrestrial > Soil > Desert | place: Antarctica: Dry Valley...
ATGGTCTTCGCGACGCAGAACCCGGTCGAGTACGAGGGCACCTACCCGCTGCCCGAGGCGCAGGTCGACCGCTTCATGGTGCGGCTGTCGATGGGCTATCCCTCCTCCGAGGACGAGGCGAGCATGCTCGCCGGCCACGAGGGCGGCGACCGCGTGCTCGAGCTCGAGCCCGTCGTCGACCGCACGGACGTGCTCGCGGCGCAGGACGCCGCGCGGCGCGTGCACGCGTCGCGCGCGCTGCGCGACTACGTCGTCGCGCTGATCCGCCACACCCGCGACGACCACCGCGTCGAGCTGGGCGCCTCCCCGCGCGCGGGCCTGATGCTGCTGCGCGCGGCCAAGGCGCACGCGCTCGTCAACGGCCGCGACCACGCACTGCCCGACGACGTGCAGGCGCTGGCGCCGGCGGTGCTCTCGCACCGCATCATGCTCGTGCCCGAGGCGGCGGGCGTGGAGAAGGAAGCCGTCGTGGCCGCGGCCGTCGCGGCGACGCCGGCGCTCTAGGAGCGCTGGGCGTGCGCTCCGCTCTCGGCTGCGCGGCGCTCGGCTTCCTCCTGCTGCTGGTCGCCGGCACGTTCGACGCCGAGCCGCTCTACGTCACCGGCGCCGCGCTGGTGCTGCTCGGCGCCGGCGCGGCGGCGTGGATCGGGCTCGGCGCCTGGGGCGCCCGGGTGGAGCGCAGCATCGGCAAGCCGAGCGTGCTCGAGGAGGAGCCGCTGTCCGTGCGGATCGAGGCGACGCGTGGCCGGCTCCCGCTGCCGCCCGGCTGGATCGACGAGCCGCTGCTGCCCGAGCCGGTGCGACTGACCGCGGGCCGCTCGCGCGCGCGCGTCCGCGTGGAGGTCACGTTCGCCCGCCGCGGCCGGCGCGTGCTCGCGCCGCCGGCGCTCGTGCTGCGCGACCCGTTCGGCCTGGCCGAGCGCGTCGTGCCCGGCCGCGACGTCGACGAGATCACCGTGCTCCCGCGCGTGCTGCCGGTGCGCGCCGCCGCGGGCGGCGGCGAGGGGATCACCGCGCACGCGCGCGCGGCGCTGATCGCGGCCGCCGAGACGGAGATCGACGGCCTGCGCGAGCACCGCGAGGGCTCGCCCGCCTCCCGCATCCACTGGCCGACCGTGGCGCGCGGCGCCGGGCTGATGGAGCGCAAGCTGATCTCCGAGGCCGACTCGCGGCCGCTCGTCGTGCTCGATCCCCGCGCCCCGGCGTCCCAGGACGCGCTGGACGCCGCCGTCCGCGCGGCCGCCTCGCTCACCGTCCACTTCGCGCGCCGCTCGGGCTGCGGGCTGCTGCTGCCGGGCGACCGCCGGGCGGTGACGATCGATCCCGACCTGCTGGCCTGGCCGCAGGCCCACGTCCGGCTGGCGCTGATGGGGGAGACCACGGGCCCCGCCCTCACCGCCGCCCAGAACCGGCGCGGCCTCGTCGTGTTCGTCGCGGCGCGGGTGGTGGACCGGCCGCCGCGCGGGCTGGGCCGGACGCCGGGCGGCTGCCTGATCGTGGTTCCCGGCGCGATCGCGGGCCGGCGCAGCGTGCTCGAAGTCGCCGGCTGCCAGGGCTTCGTGGCGGGCCGCAGCGGGAGCGCCGCGGTGATGGCCGCCGTGGGGAGCGCGGCGTGAGCATCGCCGCGCCGGCTCCGGGTCCGCTCCCTGCGGCGCGGGCGGTCGGCGCCGGCGGCGAGACGCTGCCGCTGTGGCCCGTGCGCGGCGCCGTGCTGCTCGCGTTCGCCGCGTTCGGCGGCCTGCACTGGATGGGCATGCTCGAGCCGGCCGAGCCGGGCCGGGCGTGGGAGGCGGTCGGCGTCGCGGCGCTCGTCATCCTCGGTCTCTACGGCGCCGGCCGCCTGCGCGGCGGGCTGCGCCCGCTCGCGGCGGCGGCGGTCGCGGTGGCGGGCGTCGCGCTCGGGCTGCTCGCCGGCGGCGCGGCCGACGAGCTCCTGCGCCCGGACCGCTGGAGCGCGCTGCTCACCGGCGCCGGGCGCGGCGTCGAGGCGCTCCCGGGCGTGCGCGTGCCCTACCAGGGCGTCGACGAGTGGACCCGGCTCGTGCTCGGCATGGGGGGGACGGTGCTCGCGGTCGTCGCCGCCCTGCTGGCGTTCTGGCCCCGGCGCGGCGGCCGGACCGGCTTCCCGGCCGCCGCGCTGCTCGCGCTCGTGACGCTCTACGCGGTCCCCGCGGTGGTGCTCGACTTCGAGTTCGAGTTCGTGCGCGGGGCGCTGCTGGCGCTGCTGATGCTGGGCTTCCTGCGGCTGGAGAAGCTGCGCGTGCGCGATGCGCCGGCGGCGGGCGCCGGCGCCGCCGTCGCCGCGATGGCGGCGCTCCTCGCCGGCCCGGCGCTCGACGGTGGCGAGCCGTGGTTCGACTACGAGAACTGGGCGATCGAGACCGCGGGAGCGAAGTCGGTGGCGTTCACCTGGAACCACGACTACAGCCCGCTCGACTGGCCGCGCGACGGCCGCGAGATGCTGCGCGTCAAGGCGCGCCTGCCCGCGTACTGGAAGGCCCGCGACCTCGACCTCTTCGACGGCCGCATCTGGCGCCACGACCCGCGCCAGACCGGCACGCTCGCCAGCACGCACCTGCCCGACGACGCGCCGAGCCGCGCGCGCTGGGCCCAGCGCATCCAGGTCACCGTGCGCAACCTGCGCACGGACACGTTCGTGACCGCGGGCGTCACCACCGGCGTGCGCGGGGAGGACTCCTACCCGGCCGGCGGCGGGATGTTCAACGCGCCCACGGGCCTCGGGAAGGGCGATTCCTACTCCGCCGACGCCTACACCCCCGACCCGACCGACCGGCAGCTGCGCGCCGCCACGACCGACTACGAGGAGTGGCTGCACGGCTACCTCTCCGCCTTCCTGCCCGAGACCGCGGCCGGCCTCGACGAGCCCAACCGGCCGCCGGTGCGCGTCACGTGGCCGTGGTGGGGCGAGGAGGCGGCGCCCGAGGCCGAGCGCTTCGGCGACTACCTCGGCACAGCAGGGCCGCTGCTGGCCGAGTCCGGCCTGAGGCGCGTGTGGGCGCTTGCGCAGGAGCTCCGCGCGGGGGCGGCGACGCCGTTCCAGTACGTGCAGCGCGTCGAGGCGTACCTGAGCGAAGGCTTCGCCTACTCCGAGACGCCGCCGGCCTCGGCGCGCACGCTCGACGGCTTCCTGTTCGACGCGAAGATCGGCTTCTGCCAGCAGTACTCGGGCGCCGAGGCGCTGCTGCTGCGGATGGGCGGGATCCCCGCGCGCGTGGCGACGGGCTTCACGACGGGCTCGTTCGATGACAAGCAGCGCGAGTACGTGGTGCGCGACCTCGACGCGCACTCGTGGGTCGAGGTCTGGTTCCCGGGTTACGGCTGGGTGACGCGCGACCCGACGCCGGCCGCCGCCCCGCCGCGCTCGCAACCGGGCGACGGCGGCCCCACCGGCGTTCCGGGCAGCACGCCGGGCGCGCCCGACCTCGGCGGCGAGCGCCTGGGCGATCTCGAGAGCGGCCGCGCGCAGGCGGCGACCGAGGGGACGAGCGCGACCACGCTGGCCCTCGCGGGCGGCCTGGCGGCGCTCGTGCTGGCGGCGGGCGGGCTGCTCGAGCGGCGCCGCCGCCGGCGGCTCCCGCCGCCCGCGCAGCGGCCGATGGCCGAGTTCGAGCGCGCGCTGCGCCGGGCGCGGTTCGACGGCGGCGCCGGGATGACGCTGAGCGGCATGGAACGCGCCTTCTCCGGCTGGCCGGGCGCGGCCGGCTACATCCGGGCCTTGCGCGAGCAGCGCTACTCGGGCCGCGCGGCCGCGCCGACGCCCGAGCAGCGGCGCGGCCTGCGTGCGGCGCTGGCGCGGGACGCCGGGACGCTGCGGGCGTGGTGGGCGCTTCCTCCGCGGCCTCCGCGGGGCGCGTGAGGCCGACGAACGTCAACGGCGGCATCGAGGGGTGGGTGCGAAGGGCTGGAGGTGGGCGTGTTGCGACTTGGTTTCGCTCTGCGAGACTAAGTCGCAACAGAGTGACCGCCGCGGACGATTCACGCTCGGGCGCCCCGTACAATGGGCTTTCATGGAGGACGTGTACGACCTCTTCCAGCGAGGGATGGCACTGCTCGACTCCGGCAACTTCGCCCAGGCCGCGGTGCCGCTGCGCAAGGCGGCCGCGATCGAGCCGGAGAAGACCTCCGTGCGCGAGGCGCTCGGCCGCGCGTGCTTCCGGTCGCGCCAGTACGAGGAGGCGGCCGTCGAGTTCGCGGCCGTCGTCGAGCGCGCGCCGACCAACGACTACGCGCTCTTCTGCCTCGGGCGCTCGCTGATGGAGTGCGGCCGGCCCGCCGACGCGCGCGGGCCGCTCGTGCTCGCGGCCAACCTGCGCCCGGACCGGCGCGACTACCGGATCTACCGCGACCGCGCCCGCGCCCGCGCGGCCGCCGCGTGACGGGTGGCGCCCCCGGTGCTATAACGTCCGACAGAGCTTTCGCGGCCCCGGCGGGTCGTGTTTCTGGAAGCGGGCGGAAGCCCGCTTTTTTGTTGGGAGACCGAAGACAGATGAGCGCGATACAGGCGGACATCGAAGCCAAGCTCGCGGCGACCGAGCCGGAGGTCGAGGTGCTGCTCGCGGAGGTGATGGGGGGCAAGGTCGTGCGCCTGTTCATCGACCATCCGCAAGGCGTCTCGCTCGCGCTGTGCGAGCGGGTGACCAAGCTGCTGCCAGAGGTGCGCGAGCGCTACGGACTGGAGGTCTCCTCGCCCGGGCCCGAGCGCCCGCTCTCCAAGCCGGAGCACTTCCGCCGCTACGTCGGCCGTCGCGCCCGCGTGCGCACGCGCGGCCGGCTGCCCGAAGGCCGCAACAGCGTGACGGGCGAGCTCCTCGGCGCCACGGACGAGGAGGTCACCGTCGCCGTCGAGACCGGCGTGGTGTCGATCGCCTACGCCGACATCCAGAGATCGAACCTCGTGGGGGACTGAGCCATGTCACAGGAGATCGTCGACGCCGTCCGCGCGCTCGCACGGGAGAAGGGCATCTCTGAGGAGAAGCTCATCACCGCGCTCGAGGACGCGCTGCTGTCGGCCTACAAGAAGCAGCCCGACGCCGTGCGCTACGCCCGCGTGCACCTCGACCCCGACCTCGGCGAGTACCGGGTCGAGGAGCTGATCCTGCCCGAGGACCTCGAGGACCAGCTGCTCGACGAGGCCGAGGAGCAGGCCACGGGTGAGCTCGAGCGGCGCGTGGACCCCGAGACGGGCGAGGTGATCATCCCCGAGGCGCCCGAGATCGCGCTCACGCGGCTGGCCGAGTTCGAGGACCAGATCGGCAAGCGCGACGTGACGCCGGACGACTTCGGCCGGATCGCCGCCCAGACCGCCAAGCAGGTCATCCTGCAGCGGATCCGCGAGGCCGAGCGCGACATGATGTTCGAGGAGTACCAGGACCGCGTCGGGGAGCTGATCACCGGCATCGTCCAGCAGTCCGACTCGCGCTACACGCTGGTCCAGCTGCGCGAGCGGGTCGAGGCGCTGCTGCCGAAGTCCGAGCAGGTCGACGGCGAGCGCTACGACCACTCCCAGCGCGTCAAGGCCGTGATCAAGGAGGTGTCCTCCTCCACCCGCGGGCCGAGCATCATCGTGTCGCGCCGCGATCCCGAGCTGATCAAGAAGCTGTTCGAGCTCGAGGTGCCCGAGATCGCCGACGGCCTGGTCGAGATAACGAACGTCGCGCGCGAGCCGGGCTACCGCTCGAAGATCGCCGTCGTCTCGCACGCCGACGGAGTCGACCCGGTCGGCGCATGCGTCGGCCCGCGCGGCTCGCGCGTGCGCATGGTCGTCTCGGAGCTGCGCGGCGAGAAGATCGACATCATCCCCTACAACGACGAGCCCGCCCGCTTCGTCGCCAAGGCGCTGAGCCCCGCGCGGGTGCGCGAGGTGCTGGTGGACGACGAGAACCGGCAGGCGACGGTGATCGTGCCCGACGACCAGCTGTCGCTCGCGATCGGTCGTGAGGGCCAGAACGCCCGCCTCGCCGCCCGCCTCACCGGCTGGCGCGTCGACATCCGCTCGGAGACGGAGTTCGCCAAGGAGGAGCAGGACTCGGGCTTCGAGGAGGATGAGGTCGGCGGGCGCTGCGCCGCGATCCTCGGGAACGGCCGGCGCTGCCCGAACGCGTCGCTGCCCGGCTCGCGCTACTGCGGCCTCGACGCCCACCAGGCGCTCGCCGGCAAGGACACCGACGTCGTCGGGGCCGGCTGACGCCGAGGCGAGTGCGAAGCCTCGCCGGTGACGAGCTTGCGAGGCAGACGCACCTGCGCGGGGTGCGGGGCGCGGGCTCCGCGCTCGGAGCTCCGGCGCTTCGCTAACGTAGGTGGGGCACTCGTGCCCGATCCCGAGGCCCGGCTCCCCGGTCGCGGCGCCTGGGTGCACGAGCATCAGGACTGCTGGCGGGCCGCCGTCGCCCGCCGCGGGTTCAACCGGGCCCTTCGGGCGCCCGTGACCATCGCCAACGAGACCGTAGACTTCACTCACACATGGCCAAGAAGCGCGTCCACGAGCTAGCCAAGCAGTACAACATGCCCACCGCCGAGGTGATGAAGCGGCTCAACGCCGCCGGCATCGCCGTGAAGGCGACGGCATCCGCGGTGGACGAGACCGAGGCCGACGCCGCGCTGACCGGCAAGAAGAAGCCGAGCGCGAACGGCGCCAAGCCCAAGCCGGCGCCGCGCCAGACGCTCCGCGACCCGGGCGACCTCGGCATCCGCGACCTCGGCGCGCGCCCGCCCGAGGGGATGAAGCCCAAGGCGGCGGAGCCCACGGCCGGGGACGAGGACACGGGCGGCGACGCCAAGGGCGCCGCCCGGCGCCCCACCCGCTCCTCGCTGCAGGGCGAGCGCACCCCCGGCGCGGCCGGCGGCGTGCGCCGCGTCGTGATCGACTCGCAGGCCGCGCGCCGCACCGGCGGGCCCGGCGGCCCGGGCGGCGGGCCCGGCGGCCCGCAGCGGCGCCCGCCGCGCCGCGGCGGCCGGCGGCGCCGCGGCACCTACCAGGAGCCGGTGCCGCAGGACGTCTCGGTCCTCCAGGCCGACGTCATCAAGGTCAACTCCGGCTCGACGGTCAAGGACGTCGCCGAGTACCTCGGCGTGCCGATCCCGGACGTGATCAAGAAGCTGATGCAGCTGGGGGAGATGGCCACGCTCACCCAGACGCTGTCCGACGACGCGGTGCAGGTGATCGCCGACGAGTTCGACAAGAAGATCGAGATCGTCCACGCGGCCGACGAGGTCGACGCCGAGCCCGAGTTCGAGGACGCCGACGAGGACCTCGTCTACCGGCCGCCGGTCGTGACGATCATGGGCCACGTCGACCACGGCAAGACGTCGCTGCTGGACGCGATCCGGGAGACCGAGGTCGCGGCCGGCGAGGCCGGCGGCATCACCCAGCACATCGGCGCCTACCAGGTCCACCTGAACGACCGCACGATCACCTTCCTCGACACGCCGGGCCACGAGGCGTTCACCGCCATGCGCGCCCGCGGCGCCCAGGTGACCGACATCGCGGTGATCGTCGTGGCCGCCGACGACGGCGTGATGCCGCAGACGCGCGAGGCGGTCGACCACGCCAAGGCGGCCGAGGTGCCGATCCTCGTGGCGGTCAACAAGATCGACAAGGAGGGCGCGCAGCCCGACCGCGTGCGCACCGAGATGACGACGCTCGGCCTGCAGCCCGAGGAATGGGGCGGCGACACGATGTTCGTCGACGTCTCGGCGAAGGCCAGGACGAACCTCGACGAGCTGCTCGAGTCGATCCTCCTGCTGGCCGAGGTCGAGGAGCTCCGCGCGAACCCCGACGTCGAGGCCTCCGGCGTCGTGATCGAGTCCAAGCTCGACCCGGGCCGCGGGGCCGTGGTGACCGTGCTGGTCAACCGCGGCACGCTGGAGGTCGGCGACGCGCTGGTGGCCGGCGCCCACTGGGGCCGCGTGCGAGCGCTGCACGACTACAAGGGCCGCAAGGTGCGCGAGGCCACGCCGTCCGAGCCGGTCGAGGTGCTCGGCTTCGACACCGTCCCCGAGGCGGGCGAGTACGTGCGCGCGGTCGAGAACGACCGCAAGGCCCGCCAGCTCGCGGGCGAACGCGGGTTCCGCCTCAAGAGCGAGGCCCAGGCGCGGCGCTCGAACCGCACCCGCTCGCTCGCGACGATCTTCGAGGACGCGCGCGGCGGGAACCTGCAGGACCTCAACCTGGTGCTGAAGTCCGACGTCTCCGGCTCGCTGGAGGCGTTCGAGGACGAGATCGCGAAGCTGCCGCAGTCCGAGGTGCAGGTCCAGATCGTGCTCTCCGGCGTCGGCGGCATCACGGAGTCCGACGTCATGCTGGCGGCCGCCTCCGACGCGGTCGTGCTCGGCTTCAACGTGCGCCCGGTGGGCGAGGCGCGCCAGGTCGCCGACCGCGAGGGCGTGGAGATCCGGACGTACTCGGTGATCTACCGCGCGATCGACGAGCTGCGCGACGCCATGCAGGGCATGCTCGCCCCCGAGGAGGTCGAGGAGACGGTCGGCACCGTCGAGGTCCGCGCGATCTTCCGTGCCTCCCGCGTCGGCACGATCGCCGGCTGCTACGTCACCGACGGCCGCGTGACGCGCGGGGCGAAGTGCCGCCTCGTGCGCGATGGGACGATCGTCTATGACGGCGAGATCGAGTCGCTGCGACGCGTCCAGGAGGACGTCCGCGAGGTCGCCGCCGGCTTCGAGTGCGGCATCGTGCTGCGCAACTACGCCGACGTCAAGGAGGGCGACGTGATCGAGGCCTACGACACGCGGCAGGTCGAGCGCACGCTGAGCTAGTGCCGTGGCGGACACGTTCGTCGTCCTGCTGCGGGTCCACCTGCACTTCCCGGAGAGCGGTTCCTTGAAGGCCAAGCGGGCTGAGCTCAACTCCATCAAGGCCCACCTGCGCCAGCGGATGGGGGTCTCGGTGGCCGAGGTCGGCCACCAGGGCTCCTGGCAGCGCTCGACGCTCGCGATCGCGCTCGCCGGCGGCTCCGTCGGCCGCTGCGACGAGGCCGCCGACGCCGTCTGCCGCGCGCTCGACGCGCGCCTTCCGCAGGGCGTCCGCTTCGAGCGCCGCCTCGCCTCGTGGAGCGATCTGGAAGCGCTAGGGTGACCGCCGACCGCATGCGCCGGGTGGACGAGGCCGTTCGTGAGGTCCTGTCCGGTGCGATCTCCCTCAAAGTCAAGGATCCCCGCGTCGGATTCGTCACCGTGACCGCCGTCGAGACCGCCCCCGACCTGCGCCATGCTCGCGTCTTCGTGTCCGTGCTCGGCGACGAGCCGGTCCGCCGGCGCTCGATGCAGGGGCTGCAGTCCGCGCACGGGATCCTCCAGCGGGCCGTCGCGAGCGAGCTGCGGCTCAAGCACACGCCGACGCTCGAGTTCGTCTACGACGACACGTCCGAGCGCGGCTTCCGGATCGCCGAGCTGATCGACCGCGAGGCGGACGCGTGACCACCCAGAACGGCGTCGCCTCCTCTCGCCGGCTCGTGCTCGACGAGCTGCGCGACGGCGAGCGCTTCGTGCTGACCACGCACGAGAACCCGGACGGCGACGCGCTCGGCTCGCTGGCGGCGATGCAGCAGGTGCTGTGCGCGCTCGGCAAGGACGCCGTCTCGTTCATGGCGGCCGAGGAGTTCCCGCTGCCCTACGAGTACCGCTTCCTGGAGGTGCCCCGGCTGGTCTGCGAGGTGCCCGACGACGTCGAGGACCGCACGGTGGTGTTCCTGGACTGCGGCAACATCGACCGCAACCCGGCCGCCGCGCTCAAGCAGGCGGCGCGGATCCTCAACATCGACCACCACCACGACAACACGCGCTTCGGCACGGTCGACCACGTCGTGCCCGAGGCCTCCTGTACGGCCGAGCTGATCTGGGACCTGATGGGCGGGCTGGGCGTCGAGCTGACGCCTCCGATCGCCGAGGCGCTCTACGTCGGCCTCGTCACCGACACCGGCCGGTTCATGTACGAGAACACCGGCGCGGGAGCGCACGAGATGGCGGCCGCGCTGATCGGCGCCGGCATCGACGTGCACGCGATCTACCGGCGGCTCTACGAGGGCATCCCGCAGGGCAAGCTCGAGCTGCTGGCGCGCGGTCTCAGCGCGGTCGAGCGCTTCGACGGCGGCCTGCTCACGCTGACGCAGCTCACGCGCGAGGACTACGCGGTGACCGGCGCGGACGAGAGCTACTCCGAGGGCGTCGTGGACCACCTGCGCTCGGTCGAGGGCACGGCGGTGGCGGGGCTGGTGCGAGAGCTGCTCGCGGACACCGCGGCGCGGCGCCGCAAGGTCTCGCTGCGCGCCACCGACGACCGGATCGACGTCTCGGCGATCGCACGGGCGTCGGGCGGCGGCGGCCACCGGCGCGCCGCGGGCTTCTCGACCGACATGGAGTTCGCGGAGCTGGTCGCGTTCCTGCGGGCCCAGCTCGCCCAGCAGCTTTGACCCACGGCGTCCTGGTCGTCGACAAGCCCGCCGGGATGACGTCGCACGACGTCGTCGCGGCGGAGCGCAGGAGGCTGGGCCGGGGCGTCAAGGTCGGCCACGCCGGCACGCTCGACCCGTTCGCGACCGGGCTGCTGCTGGTGCTGCTGGGGAGGGCGACGCGCGCCCAGCGCCACCTGATGGCGCTGCCCAAGCGCTACGAGGCCGTCGCCCGGCTCGGGTACACGTCGAGCACCGGCGACGTCGAGGGCGAGATCGCCCGGGGCCGGACGCCGGCGGAGCCGCTGGCGCTCCCGACGGGCCGCATACGCCAGCGCCCGCCGGCCTACTCGGCGGTCCGCATCCGGGGCCGGCGGGCGTACGCGCTCGCGCGCGCCGGTGAGCGGGTGGAGGTGCCGGAGCGCGACGTCGACGTGCACGCCTTCGACCTGCAGTGGCGCGACGGGGAGCGAGCCGGCTTCGCGATCGAGTGCGGCTCGGGCACGTACGTGCGCTCGCTGATCGCCGACCTCGGCGACGCCTACTGCCTCGAGCTGCGGCGCACGCGCATCGGGCCCTTCGACGTCGCCGAGCGGGGGCGCCTGTATCCGCTCGACGAGGCGCTCGGCTTCCTGCCGGCGGTGGCGCTCGAGGGCGCCGACGCGGTACGGGCGGGCCACGGCGTCGCGGTGCCGGGCCGCAGCGCCGCACACACGGTGCGCCTGGTCGACGCCGACGGCCTGATCGCCCTGGCCGAGCCGCGACCGGACGGGACGCTCAAGCCCGTCGTAGGCTTCCGCGGCTGATGCGCATCACCTGGCTCCCCGACGCCGAGCCCGCCCCGCGCCACGTCGCCGTGGGGGAGTTCGACGGCGTGCACCTCGGCCATCGCGAGGTGATGCGCGGCGCCGACACCGTGCTCACGTTCGAACCGCATCCCCGCACGGTCGTCGCGCCGGACAGCGCGCCGAAGCTGATCACCTCGCTCGCGGTGAAGGCCGACCTGATCGCCGGCCTGGGGGTGCGCGAGCTGGTCGTGTTGCCCTTCGACGGCGCCTTCGCGAGCCAGTCGCCGCAGGACTTCATCGACGACGTGCTCGTGGGGCGGCTGGGAGCCGAGGAGGTCTCCGTCGGCGAGAACTTCCGCTTCGGCTGGAAGGCCCAAGGCGACGCGGACCTGCTGCGCGCGCAGGACG
>Ga0136616_10001691_pt1 | contig 11610 bp, 13 predicted proteins | sample AntDrymUQ2992106_2_FD_106648 | JGI IMG/M metagenome (GOLD analysis project Ga0136616, IMG submission 106648) | Polar desert sand microbial communities from Dry Valleys, Antarctica - metaG UQ299 (21.06) | ecosystem: Environmental > Terrestrial > Soil > Desert | place: Antarctica: Dry Valley...
CTCGACCAGACGGGTCGGGTGGTGGGCCGCCTGTCGGCGCTCGGGACGGCGGGGGCGATCCTCGGCACGTTCGTCACCGGCTTCCTGCTGGTGGCCGCGCTGCCCACCCGCCCGATCGTCATCGCCGTCGGCGTCGTGCTGATCGCGGTCGGCCTCGTGTGCTGGTTCCTGCTCGGGCGCCGCCGGGGACCGTCCTTGCTGCTGCCGCTGGTGCTCGCCGGCGTCGGCGGGCTGCTGACCATCGTTTCCGTGTCGGTCTGCGAGCACGAGAGCGCCTACTTCTGCGCTCGCGTGGTGCCCGATCCCCAGCGACCATCGGGGCGGACGCTGGTGCTCGACACGCTGCGGCACAGCTACGTCGACCTGGACGATCCCACCTACCTGGAGTTCAGCTACGCCCAGATCATGGGCGACGTCATTGCGTCGATCGCTCCCCGAGGTGAGCCGCTGGACGCTCTGCACGTCGGCGGAGGGGGTTTCTCCTTGCCCCGCTACATCGCGGCGACACGGCCGGGTTCGTCCAGCGTGGTGTTGGAGCTGGACCCGACACTGGTACAGATCGCACGGGATGAACTCGGGCTGCGGACCGGTCCTGACCTGCGCGTGCGCGTCGGCGACGCCCGGCTGGGGCTACGCGAACAGCCCGACGCGACCTATGACCTGGTGATCGGCGACGCCTTTGGGGGCCAGGCGGTGCCCTGGCATCTGGCGACTCGAGAGTTCACCGAAGGCATTCACCGCACGCTACGACCCGGTGGCACGTACGCGATCAACCTCATCGACTACCCCCCGCTTGGCTTTGCCCGAGCCGAGGCTGCCACGCTGCGGGCGATCTTCGACCATGTGGCCGTGATCGCTCCACCGCAGCGCCTCGACCGCCAAGAGGGCGGCAACTTCGTGCTGGTGGGCTCCGATGACCCCATCGATGTCGAGGCCATCCAGTCACGAAACCAAGAACGTGGCGACGATGACGAGGTGGCCGCCGGCGCCCGACTGGACGCCTTCATCGGCGAGGCGCAAGTCCTGAGCGACGACTACGCCCCCGTCGACCAGCTGCTCACCCCGGCCACGTGAACCGGGGTGGTGGGGATCCAGTACCGAATCGGTAGCGGATGCCCACCACCCCGGGGTGGAAGTCGGGCCGAGACCCGCTAGGCCGACTCGGCGAACTTGTCGACCAGCGCGGCGTTGAACGCCTTGAGGTCGTCGGGCTTGCGGCTGGTGATCAGGTTGCGATCGGTGACGACCTCCTCGTCAACCCAGGTGGCGCCGGCGTTGCGGATGTCTGTCTGCAGGCTCGGCCACGAGGTCACGGTGCGACCGCGAAGGACGTCGGCTTCCACCAGCGTCCAAGGGGCATGGCAGATCGCCGCCACCGGCTTGTTTTGCTCGAAGAACGACTTGGTGAACGCCACCGCATCGCGGTCGCTGCGCAGAAAGTCGGGGTTGGCGACGCCGCCGGGCAGCACCAGCGCAGCGAAGTCGTCGGGGCTGGCCTCGCTCACCGTGCGGTCGACGGGGAAGGTGTCGCCCTTGTCGAGGTGGTTGAAGGCCTGGATCTCGCCTGCGTCGGTGGAGATCAGCTGGGGCATGCCGCCCGCCTGCTTCACGGCCTCCCACGGCTCGGTCAACTCGATTTGCTCGACGCCCTCGGGGGCGACGAGGAAGGCGACGGTCTTGCCGGACAGTTCGTTTGCCATGATGAAACGCTCCTTTGGGGTATGCCTTGTGTCTACCCAGGCGGCGGGGGGAGCTAAGCCCGCCGCGGCGGTCTACACGGTGCCGAATCGACGCTGCCGGCGCTGGAACTCCGCGACCGCGGCGAACAGTTCGCCGCGGCGGAACTCCGGCCACAGCACGTTGGTGAAGACCAACTCCGCGTAGGCGGCCTGGAACAGCATGAAGTTGGACAGCCGCTGCTCACCGGAGGTGCGCACCAGCAGGTCCACGTCGGGCGCCTCCGGCTCGTACAGCCGCGCCTGGATGGACTTCTCGCTGACCTTGTCCGGTCGCAGCCGTCCCTCGGCGACGTCGGTGGCGACACGCCGGGCGGCGTCGACGAGCTCGGCGCGCCCGCCGTAGTTGAAGGCCACCTGCAGCGTCAGCCGGCGGTGCCGCGCAGTCCGTGCCTCCGTGGCCTCGATCATGTGGACCAGCCGACGGGGGACGGGGCGCCGGCGCCGGCCGATGAAGCGGACGCGCACTTGGCGCTCGTCCAACTCATCGGCCCGGCGCAGCAGCAGATCGCGGTTGAAGTTCAGCAGGAAGGCGACCTCCGAAGGTGGCCGCTTCCAGTTCTCGGTGGAGAAGGCGTAGACGGTCAGCCAGCGCAGGCCGAGCTGCAAGGCGCCCTCGACGGTGTCGAACAGGGCCGACTCGCCCTGCTCATGCCCCGCGTTGCGAGGCAGGCCCCGCGCCGCGGCCCAGCGGCCGTTGCCGTCCATGATGATGCCGACGTGTGCGGGCAGGCGCGTGCGGTCGAGGTCGGCGACATCCTCGGTCATCGGGGCACCAGCTCCCAAGCCCGCAACGGCCGCCCGAGATGGTAGGTCAAGAAGCTGTGGACCAGGGCGGCCGCGGCGCGTCGAGCTCGAGGCTCGGCCGCGGCGTCGTCCAGCCCGTCCCATCCGGCTCCGGCCAGCTCACCCAGTAGCGCCAGCGCCGAGACGTCCAACGGCCGGCTGCCCGGCGGCGCGCAGGCGGGGCACAGCACCCCACCGGCGGCCACCCCGAAGACCCGGTGGCGCCCCGGCGTTCCGCACGTGGCGCAGGCGTCCAGGTACGGGTGGTAGCCGGCGACCGAGGCCAGCCGCAGCAGGAATGCGTCGAGCACCACCGACGGCAGCGCCGGCCGTTGCGTCAGGGCGCGCAGGCCGGCCAGGAGCAGCAGCACCAGCGAGTTGGCGCGCTCATCTTCCTGCGCCACGCGGTCGGTGGCCTCGACCATGGTCGAGCCGCAGGCCGACAGGGCGAAGTCGGCGCGGACCGCGGCGAAGGAGGTGATCAGCTCGGCCTGGGTGATGATGTCAAGGTTGCGGCCGGAGTACAGCTGCAGGTCGACATGGCTGAACGGCTCCAACCGCCCTCCGAACCGTGACCCCGGCCTGCGCACACCCTTGACCACGGCTCGCACCTTGCCCCGACCCTGCGTCAGCAGATGGACGATCCGGTCGGTCTCGCCCAGCTTGTAGGTGCGCAGGACAACACCCTGCTCGCGGTACAGCGCCATGGAATCGCCAGGCTACGTCGTCCGTTGCCCGCTCAGGACCAGGCCCGACAGCCGCGCGAGCACTGGCGCGCACGGGACCATAAGTTCAGCCGTGTGGCGATTTCGTAGCGCTCGTTCCCGCTTCGTGTGGCCGACTAAAAAGTCAGATCGAGGGGGAACCAGGCCGTCACGGTGACCGCGACCAGCAGGACCGCGATCAGCACCGCCAGGATCATGAGGGTGACGACGAGGGTCACGGCGCCGGCGATGCCGCACATCAGCGTCAGCGGGGTGGTGGCCAGGTGACGGCGTAGGCGAGGGTTGTTCCGCACCAGCAAGCTGAAGGTGGCCAGCACCACCGCCGTGGCGACGGTCACCACGATTCCGTTCACGACATAGGTGCGCAACATGGTCACCCTCAGACTGCACCCGCCGTGCGACGGTGTCCACTCTGTGTTGTGTCATGCCGCGGGGTCTGCGAACAACACCTCCGCGCCGATCGGCGCGAAGCCAGCCGCCATGAAGGTCCGCAGTGAAGCTGCGTTGCCGGGCGCGACCTGGGCGAACAGCGGCTCACCTCGCGGCAGTACGCCGCGCACGGCGGCAAGCAGTGCGCGACCCATCCCCGCCCCACGATGCGACGGGTCGATCTCGAGGCTGACCTCCCAGCGTCCGGCCAGCCCTCGCCCGATCACCACCACGGCCCGTCGTTGCCGGTCGGACAGCAGGCGGAGATCACTGCGGTAGCGGTGAGCGCGCAGCACCCGCGGATGATCCGAGGCCGTCATCGGTATCAGGGGCTCGCCGCCGGATCGACCGATCGACGGGGCCACCAGCACCGCGTCGAGGCTGCCGGCCGCCCGTCCGATCCGCTGACCGAGCCATCCCAGGAACGCCGAGCTCAGCGGCGCCGACAGATCACCTGGCGCCAACCGTGCGTGAACCTCGTCCGGGTCGACGTCGGCGGCCACAACGTGAGAGGCGGTGAACGCCACCACGGCGGCCAAGCGGCCCGGTGGCTGGCCCACCACGGCGACCGCGCCGTCGGGTGACGGGAAGCGGCCGGCGGCGGCGTCGCGCAGCAGCCGGCTCAGCGGATGGGTGGCGACGGAGACGTTCAGTACCCCAGCCGCTCCAGCTTCTTGGGGTCGCGCTGCCACTCCTTAGACAGCTTGACCCGCAGGTCCAGAAAGACTCGCGTGCCCAGCAGCACTTGCAGCTCCTGTCGCGCTCGGGTGCCGATGTCGCGCAACACCGCCCCGCCCTTGCCGATCACGATGCCCTTCTGCGAGTCCCGCTCGACGTACAGGGTGGCCGCGATGGCGGTGACGTCTTGAGCTTCGCCGGGTCCCAGGTCATCGGTGACCACCGCGATGGAATGCGGCACCTCCTCGCGCATGGCGGTGATCGCCTTCTCGCGGATGATCTCGGCGACCAGTTGCTCCGTGGTCTGGTCAGAGACCTGCTCCTGGGGGAAATACGCGGGACCCTCCGGCATCCGGGCGGCGATGAGGTCGACGAGTGTGCTCACGCGGTCACTGGTCGCCGCCGACAGGGGCACGATCTCGTCCCACTCGCCCAGCTCAGCGACGCGGGCGAGCTGTGGCAGCTGCCGGGTCTTGGCGATGCGGTCGATCTTGTTGACCACCGCGATCGTCGGCGTGTCGACCGCCTTCAGCAACCCGGCGATGTAGGCGTCGCCGCGCCCGATCTCGGCGGAGCCGTCCACCATGAACACGATCACGTCGACGTCCGACAGGCTGCCCCGAGCCACGTCGTTCAGCCGCGAGCCGAGCAGCGTCTTGGGCTTGTGCAGCCCCGGCGTGTCGACGAACACGATCTGCACGCCGCCGGTGGGATCGGGCCGGTGCAACACCCCACGGATGGCGTGGCGGGTGGTCTGCGGGACCGGTGTGGTGATCGCCACCTTCTGGCCGACGATGGCGTTGAGCAGCGTCGACTTGCCGACGTTGGGCCGACCCACGATGGCACAGAACCCGGACCGCATAGCCACACTCTAGGTGCCCTTCGGCTCCGACTATTCGAGTGCCGCAAGGCATGCCAAGTGGGAAGTCCGCGCGACGGGCGGTGCTCGGATCGGGTGAACCATGCCGCGCTGGGATCCGTCTACCAGGCGAGAGTGTCTGCCAGAACGGGGAGCTGCCGTGCCCGGCCCGCCGCGGAGATTCACCGCGCATCCAGCGGTGCTGGTGTCGGCCTTGACTGCCGTCGTGGGCCTGTCGGCACTGCTGTTGACGCAATGGCCGGCAGCGGCGCCGCCAGTTGCCGGACGGGTCTCGGCACCGTCGGAGTCCCAGCCCGCCGCCGACAGCGAGTCCACGCGCCAGGGGCGGTGGCAGCCATCCCGCCATGCCCTGAAGGTCGTCGAGGACCATTGGGTCCGGCTGCCCTCAGGACCCGCGGACGGTCGCGTGTTCTCGATCGAGCTTTGGACCGGCCGGGAGTACCTGATCTGGGGCGGTGAGAAACCGTCGGAGGTGACCTTCCATGACAGCGGCGCAGCCTACGAGCCCGCGACGGGTCGCTGGAGACGACTGGCCGACGGGCCGCTGGGGCCGCGCAGCGAGCACGTCGCGGTGTGGAGCGGCGAGGAAGTACTCGTGTGCTGCGGGCGCGTGGAGTCCGGCCTAGCGGGGGCTGCTGCGTACGATCCAGCCAGCGACACCTGGCGGCGCATTGCGGACCCACCGGTGGACGCGGTGGAGTTTCTGACCGCGGTGTGGACCGGTCGCCAGATGCTAGTCACCGGCGGAGTCCTGCAAGGGGGTTCACGAGCAAGTCATGAGACGGTCGCGTACGACCCGGCGACCGACCGCTGGAGCGTGCTGGCGCCGGCGCCCACAGTCATCGAGCGGCAGGGGCAGGCGGTGTGGACCGGCGACCGCATGCTCGTGCTGACCAGCGGGCTCTCGGGCGGGGCGTTGCTCTCCTACGACCCGGTGACCAACACCTGGCTGCGACTGCCGGCGGTCCCCGACAGATTGAAGTCCGAGTTGGGAAGCCTGGTTTGGACCGGCTCCGAGGCCATCGTGTGGGGCGTGGACATCAGCGACGACGGGAACGCGATCGGAGCGCGCTTCGATCCTGATGACAACCGCTGGAGGCCCATGGCCGATGATCCGTTGCCCCGCTTCAACTGGTTCGAGGGCACGCCAGGCAGCCAGGCCGCCGTGTGGACCGGTCGGGAAATGCTCGTTTGGGCCGGGGCGCTCAGCGGCGGTAACGCCGCGACCACCGCCGTCCTCGGTTACGAACCCAGCCGAGACCGTTGGCGCTCCCTGCCGCGAGCACCCTTGACCGCCTACCAGCCGGAGATGATGGCGACGGGCGACATGCTGCTGGTTGGCACCGCCCCTCTGCTCGCCGTCGACCCGGGATAGCCAACGACCCTTGTCGAGCGCCGCTCACGCGGTCGGAGCAGATGTTGGCGACCCCTCGGACCCGCGGGCCATCACCCGTTACGAGCCAGGGCCGTGATCTACGTCCCAGGCCACCGCGACGAACTTCAGCAGGGGATCCCCGAGGCGGTCGGCCAGTTCAGGGTCGCCGCGTCGGAGCTCGGTGATCAGGCAGCGCGTCGCTGCCTCGAGTGCCTCCAGCAACGCCGCCAGCTCCACGCAAGCAACCAATGTGGAAGGGAAGGCAGCCAGCTCCTCGTCGGGCAGGGCATCGACGTAGTCGCAGGAGTCGGCGTCGTAACCGTGGCGCTGCTGGGCCAGGGACAGCGCTCGGTCCCGCACCCGGGTCAGGTACCACAGCCCCTGCCAGAGTCGACCACGGCGGACCGCGGCGCCGGCATGCAGCACGTCGTGCCAGGCGAAGCTGGCCTCCCCGGTCCAGTCGGGGCCACCAGGCGCCAACTCGGTCGGCTCGCCATTGTCGCGCCGAAGGTGACCTGAAAGTGGTGGACGACGGGCAGCTCGCCGTACAGACGGCCGGTCCACTCCCGGCGAGGACCAACGGATCGACGCCGTCGCCGACGGCCGCTACGAGTCCTGCCGCAGCCGGTCAGGCCCGAAGCCGTGGGGCAGCAGATCCTGGCCGAGCACAAAGTGGGCCACCGACCCGTCAACGCCGGCGGCGATCACCTGCAGGTCCGGGGCGAACTCGAACAGCACCTGGCGGCACATTCCGCACGGGGTGCAAGGGCCCTTCCCATCGCCGATCACGGCGATCGCCGTGAATGCGCGCGCCCCCGCCACGACCGCCGCCGGCAGCGCCACGCGCTCGGCGCAGATGGCCGCCGGGTACGCCGCGTTCTCGACGTTGGCCCCAGCGAAGATTCGCCCGTCGGCGACGAGCAGGGCGGCCCCGACCCGGAACCCCGAATAGGGGGCGTACGCCTGTCGCTGGGCGGATCGCGCCGCCTCGAGCAGAGCCGCCTCGTCGAAGCTTGTCACCCCGTCGTCACCGGCAGGCGCTTGACCAGCACCTTGGCGATGCGCCGGCCTCGCACCCGCTCGGCGGTCAGGCGCACGCCCTCGACCTCGATGCGCTCACCCGGCGTCGGCACATGTCCCAGCAAGCCGAACAGCAGCCCGCCGACGGTGTCCCACTCCTGGCGGGGGAGGTCGGTGTCGAGCAGCTCGTTCAGCTCGTCGACCGGCAGCCGTGCGTCTAGGCGCCAGGCGTCGGGCGCCAGCTCCTCGACCAGGGCCTCCTCACGGTCGTACTCGTCGACGATCTCCCCGACGATCTCTTCGAGGATGTCTTCGATGGTGACGATTCCGGCGGTCGCGCCGTACTCGTCGACGACGACGGCCATGTGCACCTTGTCGGCCTGCAGCTCGCGCAGCAGCGAGTCGACGGGCTGGAGCTCGGGCACGAAGTACGGCTTGCGCAGCAGGTCCTCCCACGGACCCTTCTCGTCTCCGGAGGTGTGCAGCCGGCGCAGGACGTCCTTGGCGTAGATGAGCCCGCAGATCTGATCGCGCTCCTCGCGGTAGACCGGCACGCGGGAGTGACCGGCCCGCAGGATCGTGTCGAGAACCTGGCCCAGCGAGGCGTCAACGGAGACCGTGACCATGTCCGGGCGAGGCACCATGATCTCGCGGACGACGGTGTCACCGAGCTCGAAGATCGAATGGATCATCGCCCGCTCGGACTCCTCGATCACCTCGTCGGACTCGGCGACGTCGATCATCTCGCGGATCTCGTCCTCGGTGACGAACGGACCCTGCTTCAAGCCCTTGCCGGGGGCGATGACGTTGCCGGCCCAGATCAGCAGGGAGACGATCGGCGACAGCGGCCGGGCGAACAGGAGGACCCAGCGGGACGTCCGCAGGGCCACCGCCTCGGTGCGCTGCACGGCCAGCGTCTTTGGCGCCACCTCGGCGCCGACGAACAGGGCGGCGGCGGCCACGACCCCGGCGACGGCGACCGCCAGGCGGCCGTCGAGGTACTGCGCCACGACCACCGCGACCAGCGCCACGGCGACCACCTGCACCACCAACACGAGCAGCGCCAGGATGTTCAGCGTGCGCGCCGGCTCCTTCATCAGCCGCACGACGCGCTCGGCGCCATTGCGCTGCTGGTCGACCAGCTTCTGGGCCTTACGCAGGCTCATCCGCGACAGCGCTGTCTGCGCCGCGCCGAAGAATGCGGCCGCCAGGACGAGGATGAGCGCGCCGACCAACGCATAGATGTCGGAGGCCGTCACCGCGTGGCTCCGGGGGTTGGGTGGAAGGCGGCCAGCAACCGATCGGTCAGGCCGAACATCGCGGCGCGCTGCTCGGCCTCGGCGTGGTCGTGGCCCAGCAGATGCAGCAGACCGTGGACGACCAGCAGGTCGATCTCTGCCTCGGGCGTGGTCGCGTGCGCCGGCGCCTGCTCGGCCGCCACCTCGGGGCAGACCACCACGTCACCGAGGATCGCCGGCTCACCGCTGCGGCTCTCCCCCGGCAGGTCCAGCGGGAACGCCAGCACGTCGGTGGGGCCTTCGGCGCCCATGTGATGGGCGTTGAGCTGCGCGATGGCGTCGCGGTCCACGCACAGCACGGACACCTCCATGGCCCCCGGCACGTGCTGGTCGTTGAGCACAAAGCTGGCCAGGCGCCGCAGCCGGTCGACGTCGACGGGGTGAGTCTGCTCGTCGGCGACGAAGACCGCCATCAGGGTTGTTGCTCGTCGAAGACCCGATAGGCCTCAACGATCTCCTGCACGATCCGGTGGCGGACGACGTCGCGGCCGGTCAACTCGCAGAACGCCACGCCGTCGATGTCGGTGAGGATGTCACGCACGATCCGCAACCCGGAGTGCCGGCCGCTGGGCAGGTCGACCTGGGTGACGTCGCCCGTGACGACGGCGCGCGAGCCGAAGCCCAGCCGCGTCAGGAACATCTTCATCTGCTCCGGCGTGGTGTTCTGCGCTTCGTCCAGGACGATGAAGCTGTCGTTGAGGGTGCGGCCGCGCATGAACGCCAGCGGCGCGACCTCGATGGTTCCCCGCTCCATCAACAGCTGGATCTGCTCGGCATCCATCATGTCGTACAGCGCGTCGAACAGAGGCCGCAGGTAGGGGTCGATCTTCTCGTACAGCGTTCCCGGCAGGAAGCCGAGGCGCTCGCCGGCTTCGACGGCGGGCCGGGTCAGAATGATGCGGTTGACCTCCTTGCGCCGCAGGGCCAGGACGGCCATCGCCATGCCGAGGTAGGTCTTGCCGGTTCCCGCGGGACCGATGCCGAACACCACCGTGTTCGCCCGGATGGCGTCCAGGTACCGCTTCTGCCCGACGGTCTTAGGGCGGATCGCCCGGCCGCGGTGGGTCAGCGCCTCGTCGGACAGGATCTCCGCCGGGGAGCTGTGGTCGCCGGCGCGCACGATGGCGATGGTGGCGCCGACGTTCGCCTCGTCCAGCCCCTGCCCGCGATCGAGCAGCTTGACGAGTTCGTCGAACAGATGCACCACGCTGGTGGTGTCGGCGTCGGGCCCGGTGACCGTGATCTCGTTGCCACGCACGAGGATCTCGACGTTGAACGCCGCCTCAACGAGCTTGAGCAGCTTGTCGCGGGTGCCCAGGATGCTGACCATCGCATGATGGTCGGGGACGGTGGTCTTCACACTGGTCGTGCTGGGCAAGGACTCGCTCTGTGGTCGGGGGCAGGACCGCGCTCAGGCTCGGCGCACCCCATTGTGCGCCCTCGCCGCGCGCAACGCATCACCTGATCGGTCCGGCGCCGCGAGTTGGCGGTTCGGCCAGTCTCCCCTGCGAGCGCCAGCGGGCGATCGCGGCAGCACCGGCGTCGTGGCCGGCGGCGATCAGCCGGCGTGCCGTCGCCGGGTCGAAGGTCAGCGCGTCGCCGAGGTCGGCGATGTCGGGCTCCACCACCAGCAGGTCGACGAAACGCTTGGTCGTGGCTTGCGGGGCCGAACGGACCAGCTCGTTGATGGTGCGCGCGCGGGCAAGGTCGGCCTCCAGCGAGAAGCGCTGCACGGCGTCGAGGTAGCGGCCGATCGCGTCGGCGAGACTTTCCGGCTCGGGACGCTTCCGGTCGCGCCGAGCCGTCATGACGACAATCACGGCGTCCGGCTCGAAGGCCAGCGCAGGTGCGATCGGCGTGTTCGCCACGATCCCACCGTCCCAGTGCAGCACACCGTCCACGCGTGCGGGCCGAAACAGCAGCGGAACGGCCGCGCTGGCCAGCAGGTGGTCCACGTTGAGCGCGACGGCGCGGTAGCGATCACTGCAGCGCCGGGACGGTGGTTCGGCGCTGACGAAGCGCACCAGCTCACCGCTGGTCACCTCTACCGCCGACACCGCGACGACGAGATCGTCGCGGACTGGCACGCGTTCGCCGCCCAGCGCTGCGATGAGCGTGCGGCGCAGCGGCGTGATGTCCCACAGCCAGGTCCAGCCGACCGAGCGTAGGAGGCGCTCGGCGACGTTGCCCGGCCCCAGCAACCCCGCCGGCCGCAGCAGGCGCCAGACGTCCTGGCGCATCCGGTACACCTGCGCGTCCGCGATCGAAGCCCACCATGTCGCCAGCCCATAGGCGCCGAGCCCCGCGGCCATGCCCGCGGCGTTCAGCGCGCCCGCCGACGTGCCGGAGACGACCGCCGGGCGCAGACCGGCCTGCTCCACCGCGGCGATGACGCCGGCCTCGAAGGCACCGCGGGACCCGCCGCCGGACAGGACAAGGCCGAGCTTCACCGATCGACGACACCTTCGGCGCTCAGCTCTCGCAGCGCTTCGCGAACCCGGTCGGCGGCGGCCTCCAGGGCCGCTGGGTCGGGGTCCGGATCGGCGTTGGCGAAGTCCAGGTCGTGCACACCGTCGATGGGCACGACGTGCAGGTGCGTGTGGGGCACCTCCAGGCCGGCCAGCATCAGTCCCACCTTGGCCGGCGAGTAGGCGGCTTGCAGCGCCTTGCCGACGGTCTGCGC
>Ga0136616_10001692_pt1 | contig 11608 bp, 8 predicted proteins | sample AntDrymUQ2992106_2_FD_106648 | JGI IMG/M metagenome (GOLD analysis project Ga0136616, IMG submission 106648) | Polar desert sand microbial communities from Dry Valleys, Antarctica - metaG UQ299 (21.06) | ecosystem: Environmental > Terrestrial > Soil > Desert | place: Antarctica: Dry Valley...
CATCTGCGAGGCGATCGACCAGACGCGCGGGTGGTTCTACTCGCTGATCGCCGTCTCCACCCTGCTGTTCGACCGCTCGCCGTACCGCACGGTGCTCTGCCTCGGCCACATCGCCGACGCCGAGGGCAAGAAGATGTCCAAGTCGCTGGGCAACATCGTGCCGCCGTGGGAGGTCATCGACCGCCACGGGGCCGACGCCTTCCGCTGGTACTTCCTGACCTCCAAGCAGCCGTGGGACGGCTACCTGTTCTCGACCGAGACGGTCGGCGAGTCGCTGCGCCAGTTCCTGCTGCAGCTGTGGAACACCTACGGCTTCTACGTGCTCTACGCCAACGTCAACGGGGTCCCGCCCGGCGCGGCGCCCAAGCCCGCCACCGACCTCGACCGCTGGGTGCTCTCGCGACTGAGCGGGACCGTCGCGACGGTGCGCGATCGCCTCGACGCCTACGACGCCACGCGCGCCGGCCACGCGCTCGCCGCGTTCGTCGACGACCTCTCGAACTGGTACGTCCGCCGCTCGCGCCGGCGCTTCTGGGACGGCGAGCCCGCCGCCTTCGCGACGCTGCGCCACTGCCTCGTGACGGTCTCCCAGCTCCTCGCGCCGTTCTGCCCGTTCATGGCCGACGAGATCTACGACAACCTCGACGGCGCCGAGCCGAGCGTGCACCTGACCGACTTCCCGGAGCCGGCCGCGCGTGACGAGCGGCTCGAGGTCGCGATGGGCGTGGTGCGCGAGACCGTCCGCCTCGGCCTCGCTGCGCGCGGGCAGTCCAAGCTCAAGGTCCGCCAGCCGCTGCGCGCCGCCGTGGTGGTGGCGGCGGGGGAGGAGCGGGCGGCGATCGAGCGTCTCGCGGACGTCGTGCTGGAGGAGCTCAACGTCAAGGCGCTGCGCTACGTCTCCCAGGCCGACGAGCTGGGCTCCTACGAGGTCAAGCCGAACTATCGCGCGCTCGGCCCGCGCTTCGGGAAGCACATGCCGCAGGTCGCGGCCGCGGTCGCCGCGCTGGACCCCGGCCACGTCGCCGGCGCGCTGCGCGACGGCGCGCGCGTCGGCATCTCGGTCGACGGCCACGACCACGAGCTGGGCGACGACGACCTGATGCTCGCGATGCAGCCGCTCGACGGGTACCAGCTCGAGCGCGAGGGCTCGCACGCGGTGGCGCTCGAGCTGCAGCTCGACGACGAGCTGCGCCGCGAGGGTCTCGCGCGCGAGATCGTGCATGCGGTCCAGGGCGCGCGCAAGGGCGCTGGCCTGCAGGTCTCCGACCGCATCGAGCTGTCGCTCGCCGGCGACGACGACCTGCTCGCCGCCGCGCGCGCCTTCGAGGCCTCGATCGCGGAGGAGACGCTGGCCGTCGCAGTGGACTACGGCGGCGCCGACGGCGCGCCGGCGACCATCGAGGGCCGCCCGCTGCACATCGCCGTGCGCCTCGCCACCGGCCGAAGCCCGTAGGCGCGCGGCTTACGCTGCGAGCACCGGCTCCAGCTCGGCCTCGAGCCGCTTCTTGGGCAGCGCGCCCTGGATGCGGTGGGCCTCCTGGCCGTTGCGGAAGAGCAGCATCGTCGGGATCGCCATGATCCCGTAGGTGGCCGCTGTCTGCTGGTTGTCGTCGACGTTGAGCTTGACGATCCGCACGTCCTCGCGCCGGGAGGCCATCTCCTCGAGCACCGGCGCCACGACACGGCACGGCCCGCACCACGGGGCCCAGAAGTCGACCAGCACGGGGGTCTCGGACTCGATGACCTCGGCCTGGAAGTTGGTGTCGGTGACTTCGGTGATGCTGCCGGCCATGCCCGCTCCTCTTCGCTGGATCGCTTCAGAAAGTATAGCGTGGGATCCGGCCCCTCAGCCGGCCAGCGCGAGCATCACCCTGGGTGACACCCAGACCTCGATCGCCGCCGACGCGGAGCAGGATCGGCACGGCGAGCCCGGTCGTCACGAACGTGGCGGCGAGCAACTCCTGCCACTGGCCCCGGCGGCTCGCCAGGGTCCACGCGGCGAGCGGCAGGAAGAGCGCGAACAGCTCCGGCAGCGCGTGCGGCAGCAGGCCGAGGATCAGCACCAGCGGGGAGATGCCCAGCGAGGCGGCGAGGTTCGAGGCGGTGCCGCCGAGCGTGTAGGCCTGCGTGAACAGCGAGAAGAGGGTGGCCGCCCCGACGAAGGCGATCGCCAGCGGTCCGGCCAGCTCGTGGACCCGGCGCCACAGGCCGGAGTACCCCTTGGCCACCTGCGGCAGCGAGGAGCCGGCCATGAAGCCGGCGACGCACGCCAGCGCGTGCAGCATCAGCACGAGCCCGTTGCGGAACAGCACGAACCCGAAGTCGCCCAGGTCCGCCGGCCGCCAGAGCCCGGGGAAGTACGCCTCGAACGGGTCGGGCGTGGAGAGCGTGGCCACCAGCCACGTGCCCGCGAGCAGCAGCACGGCGACGGCGAGGCTCGCGAGCGCCCACGGGCGCAGCACCATCGAGGGCCGCGCCTGCCAGCGGCTGAGCGCGGTGCGCGTGTCCGCCCACCCCTGGACGACCGCGAGCTGTTCTCTTCTCATGCTCAGTGGATCGGCAGCGTACCCGGCGATCCTGAGCCGGGCGCCTCCGGCAGGCCGTCGCGCCGGCGCGCGAGCCGCAGCGCCGGCACCAGCCACATCGCCTCCAGCGCGATCCGCGCCGACATCTTGGACTCCCCGGCGGTGCGCTCGCGGAACGTGATCGGGACCTCCTCCACCCGCAGCCCGCGGGCGAGCGCGCGGTAGGTCAGCTCGACCTGGAACGCGTAGCCGTGCGAGCGCACCGTCTCGAAGTCGATCGCGCGCAGCGTGGCGGCGCGGAAGCACTTGAAGCCGCCGGTGAGGTCGCGGACGCCGACGCCGAGCATGGTCCGGGCGTAGCGGCAGCCGGCGCGGGAGATCGCCCGCCGCAGCAGGTCCCAGTCCTCGACCCCGCCGCCCGCCACGTAGCGCGACCCGAGCACGAGGTCCGCGCCCGCGCGCGCGCGCGCGAGCAGCCGCGGGAGGTCGCGCGGGTCGTGGGAGCCGTCGGCGTCCATCTCCACCACGAGGCCGGCGCCCGCCGCGAGCGCGTGCGCGAAGCCGCTCGCGTAGGCGAGCCCCAGTCCCTCCTTGCGCGGGCGGTGGAGCACCTGCACGGCGCCGTCGCGCGCCGCGAGCGCGTCGGCGAGCGCGCCGGTGCCGTCGGGCGAGCCGTCGTCGACGACGAGGATCCGCGCCGCGGGCACCGCCTCCCGGACGGCGGCGGCCAGCGGCTCGAGGTTGTCGGCCTCGTTGTATGTCGGAACGACGATCCAGGCGGGGCCGGGCACGCGGGGCGCGTAGCCTACGCACCTCCCGATGGCCGACCTGACCAACGCCCAGATCGCCGCCGCCTTCGACGAGCTGGGCGACCTCAACGAGCTCGACGGCGCCGTCTCCTACCGCGTGATCGCCTACCGCAACGCGGCGCGCGCGGTGCGCGAATCCTCCGTCTCGGTCATGGCGCTCACGCGCGAGGGGCACGTGACCGACGTGCCGGGGATCGGCAAGACGCTCGAGGAGAAGCTGCGCGCGCTCGACGAGACGGGTGACATCCCCGCCGCCCAGAAGCTGCGCGCGAAGTTCCCGAGCGGGCTGATCGCGGTCATGCACCTGCCCGGCTTCGGCCCCAAACGCGCCCGCCGGCTGTACGACGAGCTGGGCGTGGACTCGCTCGACTCCCTGCGCGCGGCGGCCGAGGCGGGCGAGATCCGTGGGCTGCGCGGCTTCGGCCTGAAGGTCGAGATGAACCTCAAGCAGGTGCTCGCCGACCACCAGGACGGCGGCGGGCCGGCGCCGCGCGTCCTGCTGTCGCGCGCGATCCCGGTGGCGGAGCAGATCGTCGGCGCGCTGCGCGCGCACCCGGCGTCCGACCGGGTCGAGGTCGCCGGCTCGCTGCGGCGGATGGCCGACTCCGTCAAGGACCTCGACATCATCGCCACCGCCAGCGACCCGGAGGCGCTGGCGAGCACGCTCGGCGACCTCGAGCTGGTCGAGTCGGTGCAGTCGGCCGGCGAGGCGGGCGCGCGGGTGACCACCCACACCGGCATGCGGATCGACCTCAAGGTCGTCGAGCCCGACCAGTTCGGCAACGTCCTGCAGCACTTCACGGGCTCCAAGGCCCACAACGTGGCGCTGCGCGAGTCCGCCGTGCGGCGTGGGCTGCACGTCTCCGAGTACGGGATCCTCGACGACGCGACGGGCGAGACGCTGCGCTGCGAGCGGGAGGAGGAGGTCTACGAGCGGCTCGGGCTGGAGTGGATCCCACCCGAGCTGCGCGAGGGGCGCGGCGAGCTGGAGGCGGCCCTGCCTGGTGGCCCCGGCCTGCCGCGGCTGGTCACGCTGGAGGACCTGCGCGGCGATCTGCACTGCCACACGACCGCCTCCGACGGGCGCCAGAGCGCCGAGGAGATGGCGATCGCGGCGCGCGACGAGCGCGGCATGGAGTACCTCGCGATCACCGACCACTCCGCCTCGCACGGGTTCGGCAACCACGTCTCACCGGACGAGCTGGAGCGCCGCATCGAGGAGGTCCGCGCGCTCGACGAGCGCCTGGACGGGATCGAGCTGCTGATCGGGACCGAGAGCAACATCCTCACCGACGGCTCGCCCGACTACCCCGACGAGCTGCTCGAGCGCCTCGACTGGGTCATCGCCTCCGTGCACACCTCATTCCAAATGGGCGCCAAGGAGATGACCGACCGCATGGTGGCCGCGATCGAGCACCCGCTGATCGACGCGATCGGCCACCCGACCGGGCGCAAGATCGAGACCCGCGCGCCCTACGCGCTCGACGTCGACCGCGTGATCGAGGCGGCCGCGCGCACCGGCACCATGCTCGAGATCAACTCGGCGCCCGACCGCCGCGACCTCAACGAGATCCACGCCCGCGCGGCCGCCGAGGCCGGCGTGCCGGTGCTGATCGACTCCGACGCCCACTCCGCCCGCAACTTCCGCCTGCTCGAGTACGGCATCGCCACCGCCCGCCGCGCCTGGCTCACGCCCGACCTCATCGCCAACACGCGTCCGTGGCCGGAGTTCGCGAAGCTGCGCAAGCGGGCGCATGCCTAAGGGTCAGCGGGACTTGGCGAGGAACGCGACGACGGTGGTCCGGAAGTCCTCGCTTGCGTAAGCCTCCCGGACCAGGTCGTCGCCGTCCGGGAGGTTGGCGGTGCGGATGCGCCGCAGTGCCTCCTTGGTGACTCGGAGGGTGGTGGGGGCGTGGGAGGCGAGCGTCTCGCAGAGCTCGGTGACGCGCGCCTCGGCGTCGGCGACGACCTCGGTGGCGAGGCCGGTCGCGAGCGCCTCGTCGGAGCTGATCGAGCGGGCGGTGAAGACGATGTCCTTCAACCGCGCCGGGCCGAGGAGGGCGGCGAGGCGGGCGTAGTTGTCCATCGAGAGGCAGTTGCCGACGGTGCGGGCGATCGGGAGGCCGAACCGGGCCGCGGGGGTGCAGATGCGCATGTCGCAGGCGGCGGAGAGGGCGAGGCCGCTGCCCATCGCGTAGCCGTCGACGAGCGAGACGGTCGGCTTGCCGACCGTCTCGAGGCGGCCGACGATGCGGTCGATCGTCGCCTCGTAGCGCAGGCCGTCCTCGCCGGACTCGAACTCGGTGAACTGGCGTATGTCGGTGCCCGCGACGAACGCCTTGTCGCCGGCGCCGCGCAGCACCAGCACGCGCACCGCGTCGTCGGCGTCCGCCTGCTCGCAGAGCGCGAACAGCGCCTCGTACATCGCGAAGGTCATCGCGTTACGCGCCTCGGGGCGGTTGAACGTGACCCACAGCGCCGGCCCGCGCCGCTCGGCGAGCACCTCGCTCATGGGCGTGCCTGGGCTCCGCCTGGCGGCACGGCAGTGTCGCCGCTGGAGGCCGCCGCGCCGACGATCGCGGAGATCTCCTCCGAGGAGAACCCAGCCTCGCGCAGCACCTCCTCGGTGTGCTCGCCGAGCAGCGGCGCCGCCCGCCGGACGGCGCCCGGCGTGTCGCTCAGCTTCACGGGGATGCCGAGCGCGCTGATCGCGCCCTCGACGGGGTGCTCGAGCGTGACCTCCATCTCGCGCGCCCGGGTGTGCGGGTCGGCGAACACCTCGGCGTAGTCGTGGATCGGGCCGGCCGGGACGCCGGCCTCGAGCAGCGCGCCGACCCACTCGTCCGTGCCGCGCGCCGCGAGCGCGGACTCCAGCTCCTCGACCAGCTCGGCGCGGTTCGCCATCCGCGAGTCGTTGGACGCGAAGCGCGGGTCCTGCACCAGCTCGTCCCGCCCCACCACCGCGCACAGCCGCTCCCACAGCTTCTGGTTGTTGCCGCCGACGGTCAGATGCCCGTCCTGTGTGCGCAGCGCCTGATACGGCGCGGTCAGCCGGTGCGCGGAGCCGAGCTTGCCGGGCACGCGGCCCGTCGCCCACAGCTCCGCGGACTCCCAGATCGACAGCGCGAGCGCGCCCTCGAACAGCGACGTGTCGATCTGCTGCCCGCGGCCCGTGCGCTCGCGCGCCACCACCGCCGACAGGATCGCGACCGCGCAGAACAGCCCCGCCGAGAGGTCGCTGATCGGGATGCCGCACTTGACCGGGTTGCCGTCGGGCTCGCCGGTGACGCTCATCACGCCCGACAGCCCCTGCGCGATCAGGTCGTAGCCCGGGCGCTGCGCGTACGGCCCGGTCTGCCCGAAGCCGGTGATGCTCGCGTAGATCAAGCGCGGGTTGAGCGCGGACAGCGTCGCGTAGTCGGCGCCCAGGCGCGCCGTCACGCCCGGGCGGTTGTTCTCGAGCACCACGTCGGCATCGCGCGCGAGCCGCCAGAACGCGGCGCGGTGGCGCTCGTCCTTCAGGTCGAGCGCCAGCGAGCGCTTGTTGCGGTTGACGGCCAGGAACGCGGCGGTGTCCTCGCCCTGCATGCGGAAGCCCATCGAGCGGCGCGTCGAATCGCCCGCCCCCGGCGGCTCGATCTTGACCACGTCGGCGCCCATGTCGGCCAGCACCTGACCGCAGAACGGCCCCGCCATCACGTGCGTCAACTCGAGGACCCGCAGCCCGTCGAGCGCGCCCGCCTGTGCCCGCGAACGAAGTTCGCTGGGTATCACGCCGCGGGCTCGGCCGCCGCCTGGCGCACGACCGCGCCGTCGGCGTCGGCGCTTCCGCCGGGCTCGGGCTCGGCCTCGAGCAGCGCCAGCGCCGCCTCCACCCCGGAGCCCGCCAGCGGCACGCCGGCGATCCGCAGGCCCATCTCGACCCCGCACAGCGTGCCGGCGAGCATCAGGTCGTTGAAGTCACCGAGGTGGCCGATCCGGAACACGCGGCCGGCCAGCTTCCCGAGCCCCGCGCCGAGCGACATGTCGAAGCGCTCGAGGATCACGCGCCGGACCTCGTCGGCGTCGGAGCCGTCGTCCATCAGGATCGCCGTCAGCGAGCCGGAGTGCTCGCGCGAGTCCACGCACAGCACCTCCAGCCCCCAGGCCTCCACCGCCGCCCGCGTGGCGGCGCCGTGGCGCGCGTGGCGCGCGAAGACGTTCTCCAAGCCCTCCTCGGAGAGCATCGCCAGCGCCTCGCGCAGCCCGTAGAGGAGGTTGGTCGCCGACGTGTAGGGCCAGAAGCCGGAGCGGTTGGCCTCGACGATCGGCTCCCAGTCCCAGTAGGAGCGCGGCAGCCGCGCGGAGCGGCTCGCCTCCAGCGCCTTCTCGCCGACCGCGTTGAAGCTCAGCCCGGCCGGGAGCATCAGGCCCTTCTGCGAGCCGCCCACCGTGACGTCGACGCCCCACTCGTCGTGGCGGTAGTCGATCGAGCCCAGCGAGGAGATGACGTCGACCAGGAGCAGCGCGTCCGAGCCCGCCGCGTCGATCGCCGCCCGGACCTCCGGCACGCGGCTCGTGACGCCCGTGGACGTCTCGTTGTGAACGACCATGACCGCGCGGATGCCGGGCTCGGCTCGCAGCACCGCCTCGGCGCGCTCCGGGTCGGCGCCGTGGCGCCAATCGCCGGGGACCCACTCGACCTCGAGCCCGAACCGCTCGGCCATCGTCCGCCACAGCGTCGCGAAGTGGCCGGTCTCGAACGCCAGCACCTTGTCGCCGGGGGAGAGGGTGTTGACCAGCGCCGCCTCCCACGCGCCCGTGCCCGACGCCGGGTAGACCACCACCGGCCCGTCCGTGCGGAAGACCCCGCGCAGGCCCGCGAGCACCTCGAGCCCGAGCTGTGCGAAGTCGGGGCCGCGATGGTCGATCGTCGGCCGGTCGATCGCGCGCAGGACCCGATCCGGGCCGTTGGTGGGCCCGGGGATCTGCAGGAAGTGGCGCCCGCTGCGGAAGCTCACGGCGTAGGTCGGCGTACCCCGGTGGGATCGTGGTAACACTCCGGCAAGGGGAGCGAGCCGACAGTTGGCGATCCAGACGGAGGACGACACCCGGGCCGGGGTGCGCGGCGACGCGCACGCCCGTGAGCTTGCGGCGGCGCTGAGGCGCGAGCTGCGCGGCGACGTGCGCGCCGACGCCTACACGCGCCATCTGTTCGCCGGCGACGCGAGCATGTACGCCCGCGAGCCGCTGCTCGTCGCGTTCCCGCGCGACGGCGACGACGTCGCGGCGGCGATCGCCCTGGCCGGGCGTTTCGACGTGCCCGTCGTGACCCGCGGCGGCGGCACCAGCCTCGCGGGCCAGACGGCGGGCGGGCGCGGCATCGTGCTCGACACCTCGCGCCACATGAACGGGATCCGCGAGCTCGACCCGCAGGGCCGCCGCGTGCGCGTGCAGCCGGGCGTCGTGCAGGAGGACCTCAACCGCGCCGCGCACCGGCACGGGCTCGGCTTCGGACCGGACACCTCGACGTCCAACCGCGCCACGATCGGCGGGATGATCGGCAACAACTCCTCCGGCAGCCAGTCGATCGTCCACGGGACCACGATCGACCATGTGTACGAGCTGGAGGTGGTGCTCTCCGACGGCTCGCGCGCCCGGCTGGGACCGGTCGAGGAGGCCGAGCGCGAGCGGCGGGCGCGGGCGGACACGCTGGAGGGCGCGATCCACCGCGGGCTGCCGGCGATCCTCGACGAGCACCGCGCCTCGATCGCCGGCGACTACCCGAAGCACTGGCGCCAGTCGGGCGGGTACCGGCTCGACCGCCTGGCGCGGTCGTTCGACCTCGCGCGCTTCGTCACCGGCTCCGAGGGCACGCTCGTCGCCATCACCGAGGCGACGGTCGGCCTGGTGGAGCTGCCGCCGGCGACGATGTTCGTCGTCGGTCACTTCGACTCGCTGGCCGGCGCGATCGCCGCCACCGCCGACGCGCTGGCGCTCGAGGCGGCCTCGATCGAGATGATCGACCGCACGATCCTCGAGCTGTCGCGCTCCAAGCTCGAGTACCGGCGCTTGTCCGAGCGCCTGGAGGGCGATCCCGCCGCGCTGCTGTTCGTCTCCTTCGCCGGCGTGTCGCAGGAGGCGACGCGCGCCCAGCTCGACCGGCTGGAAGAGGCGTGGCGCGAGCACGGCCACGGCTACCACACGCTGCGGGCCGAGACCGCCGCGGAGCAGAACGCGCTGACGAAGGTCCGCAAGGCGGGCCTCGGCCTGCTGATGGCCGCCAGCGAGGGGGCTTCGCGCCCGGCCGCGTTCGTGGAGGACACGGCCGTCGCGCCCGAGCGGCTCAACGACTACGTGGCGCGCTTCCAGGCGGTGCTCGACCGCTACGGCCTGACCGCCGGCTTCTACGGGCACTGCTCGGTCGGCTGCCTGCACATCCGCCCGTTCGTCGACCTGACGGCGCCCGGCGGCGTCGCGACGATGGCGGCGGTCGCGCAGGAGATCGCCGGCCTCGTGGCCGAGTTCGACGGGGTCAACTCCTCCGAGCACGGCGACGGGCGCGTGCGCAGCCCGTTCAACCGGCAGGTGTTCGGCGACGACCTCTACGAGGCGATGCGCAAGGTCAAGGCGCTGTTCGACCCGCACGGCCGGATGAACCCCGGCGTGATGGTCGACGCCGCACCGCTGACCGTGGACCTGCGCGACCCCGCGCTGCCGCCGCCCGGGCCGCTGCAGACGCGGCTGTCGTTCGCCGAGCATGGCGGCATGCGCGGCGCGGCCGACCGCTGCCAGCGGATCGGCGCCTGCCGCAAGACGGGCAGCGGCGTCATGTGCCCCTCCTACATGGCCACGCGCGAGGAGGAGCACGCCACGCGCGGGCGCGCCAACGCGCTGGTCAAGGCGCTCTCGTCGCCCGACCCGCGCGCCGCGATGGGCGACGAGCGGCTGCACGAGATCCTCGACCTCTGCCTCGAGTGCAAGGCGTGCAAGAGCGAGTGCCCGCTGAGCGTGGACATGGCGACGCTGAAGTCCGAGTTCCTCTCGCACTACCAGGACGTGCACGGCGTGCCGCTGCGCTCGCGCCTGTTCGGGGCGATCCGGCCGCTCAACCGCCTCGGCGCCGCCACCGCGCCGCTGTCCAACCTGCCGGCGCGCGTGCCGGGCGCGCGGGCGCTGCTGGAGCGCACCGCCGGCATCGCCCGCGAACGGCCGCTGCCGCGCTTCGCACGCGAGCACCTGGTGCGCTGGGACCGCCGCCGGGCTCGCGGCGAGCGGCCGGCCCCGCGCGGCGACGTCGTCTTCCTCGCCGACTCGTTCACAACCTACACCGAGCCCGCCATCGGGCGCGCCGCGATCGAGCTGCTGGAGGCCGCCGGCCACCGCGTGCGGCTGGAGAGCGCCGGCTGCTGCGGGCGCTCGAGCCTCTCCAAGGGACTGCTCGACCAGGCGCGTGACATGGCCGCCGCGATGGTCGAGCGGCTCGCGCCCGAAGCCGAGCGCGGCGTCCCGATCGTCGGCTGCGAGCCGTCGTGCCTGCTCACCCTGCGCGAGGAGCACCTCGCGCTGCTGCCCGACGACCCGCGCGCGAAGACGATCGCGCAGCAGGCGCGGCTGGTCGAGGAGCTGCTGGTCGAGGCGATCGACGACGGCGCGCTGGCGCTCGACGCCGCCTCCCCGGTGAGCGGCCGGCCGATCCTGTTCCACGGCCACTGCCACCAGAAGGCGCTCGCGGGCACGGCCGCGACGGTGGCGCTGCTGGAGCGCATCCCGGGCGCCGAGGTCACGGAGCTGGACGCCGGCTGCTGCGGCATGGCCGGCTCGTTCGGCTTCGAGGCCGAGCACTACGAGCTGTCGATGCAGATCGGCGAGTCACGGCTGTTCCCGGCGCTGCGGGCGGCCGCCGCCGGGACCCTGGTCTCCGCGACCGGGGTGTCCTGCCGCCAGCAGATCGGTCATGGGGCGGGGCAGCGCGCCTGGCACCCGGTGGAGCTTGTGCGGGCGGCGCTGGCCGCCTAGAAACGAAACAAGGGGAGGGTCTACAGGGGGAACGAGCTGTTTTCGATCCTGGTCCTGATCGTGATCTTCGTGATCGGGACCACGATGGGCATCAACATGGGCGTCCTGGGCATCGTCGCGGCGTTCGGCGTCGGCACGGCGCTGGGCGTCTCCGAGGACGACATCTTCGCCGGGTTCCCCGGCGACCTGTTCGTGATCCTCGTCGGGGTCACGTTCCTGTTCGCGATCGCGTCCAACAACGGCACCGTGGACTGGCTGATCCACGCCTCGGTGCGA
>Ga0136616_10001694_pt1 | contig 11606 bp, 7 predicted proteins | sample AntDrymUQ2992106_2_FD_106648 | JGI IMG/M metagenome (GOLD analysis project Ga0136616, IMG submission 106648) | Polar desert sand microbial communities from Dry Valleys, Antarctica - metaG UQ299 (21.06) | ecosystem: Environmental > Terrestrial > Soil > Desert | place: Antarctica: Dry Valley...
CCGCGCATTCGCATGGACGACTGGCTAGAGTTCTTCGGCTACTACATTTCGGAAGGCTGCGTTCATATCAGGCGGCGTGTGCGTGCAGTAGGCGGCAGCGATTATACAGTCGCCGACTACAACGTGTTGATCGCGCAGGAGAATCCGGCGGGCCGCGCGAAGATTGCGGCGTGCTTAGGTCGTTTGGGGTTCAAGTTTTTTCAATCGGACGATCACCAGTTTCGCATTAGCAGCTCGCAGCTTGCCATGATTCTCGAACCGCTCGGAAAATCCGGCGATAAGTACCTACCGCGCGAATATCTACAATTTTCACGGCGGCAGTCGAAAATCTTGTTCGATGCTTTAATGCTCGGCGACGGCTCGCGGCGCGGGAACTGCTACGCTTATTACTCGAAGTCAAAACGCTTGGCCGACGATGTGCAGGAACTCGCCTTGCGCTGTGGTTATGCCGCGTCGGTTGTCTCACATGCGATTGGCCGCGATCTCTACCGCGTCAACATCCGCTTGCCGCTCGAAGCAAATCTCGTCGCGCCGAGGCGCATTCCGTATGCCGGTAAAGTCTACTGCATCAACGTTCGCAATCATGTGATATGTGTGCGGCGCAATGGCCGCGCGGCTTGGTGCGGTAACTGCTACGACGAAGGCAAGCGGATCGCCGAGACGTTGATGATGGATTATCACCGGCAGAATAAAGTTGACACGCGGATCGCTCGTATCTTTAACACCTACGGGCCGCGCATGTTGGAGAATGACGGGCGCGTGGTGTCGAATTTCATCGTGCAGGCTTTGCGCGGCGAAGAGCTAACGATCTACGGGACGGGCGAACAGACGCGCGCCTTCTGCTACGTGGACGATCTGATCGAAGGGCTGATCCGGCTCATGAATGCGGACGGCGTGCATGAACCGGTGAATTTGGGCAACCCTCACGAGTTTACGATGAAAGAACTGGCCGAAGAGGTCGCGCGAATCTGCGGCGTCAGTGGTGATATAAAATATTATCCTTTGCCAGAGGACGATCCCCGGCAGCGCAGACCGGATATTACTCGCGCGCGACAACTATTGCATTGGGAACCAACAATTCCCTTACGCGAAGGATTGAAACGCACAGTCGCATACTTCTCTGAAAGGCGCGACCGCACCTCGAATCGGGCATAATCCGCAAGCGCAGCGAACCATATGATTGATCTCAGGCGGACCGGGGCGTTAATTGCAGAGAGTCTATGAACAAGCAAGAGTGTGCGGCGCATTATGATCGGTATGCCAGCCGGCGCGATCAGTGGAAGCAGCGGAACCGTTATTATCACCAGACCATCGAACAACTCTGTCAGTCGTTCATTCCCCCCGGCAAAACTGTGTTGGAGTTGGGCAGCAGCACCGGCGATCTGTTGGCTGCCGTGCGCCCGCGCGTGGGGGTCGGCGTTGATTTGAGCCGGGGCATGAACGAGATCGCCCGCCGGAAATATCCCGAATACTATTTCATCCAAGCCGACGCCGAGCAGTTGCCGCTGCGGGAGAAGTTCGATTACGTGATCATGTCCGATCTGATCGGGCAACTCAGCGACGTGTGGGCAATGTTTCGCCAACTCACCCACGTCTGCGCGCCGCACACGCAAGTCATCATTACCAGTTATAACTTTCTGTGGCAGCCCGTCCTCGATGCGGCGGAAAAACTAAAACTCAAGATGCCGCAGCAGTATCAGAATTGGCTCGGGCCGGCTGATCTGGCGACGCTTTTTCATCTGACAAATTTCGCGGTCGTCGAATCCGGCACACGGCTACTGGTCCCCAAGCAACTGCCGGCGGTCGCCGACTGGGCCAATCGCCGACTGCTCGGCGGCTGGCTCGACCGGGCGGCCCTGCTCAACTATTTCGTTGTGCGCCCCGCCGCCGGCATCGCGGAGTCAGCGACGGAAACCGCCACGTGTTCTGTGATCGTGCCTTGCCGCAACGAGGCCGGGAACATCGCCGCTTGTGTGGAGCGCACGCCGGCGATGGGCGCGCACACCGAGTTAATCTTCGTCGATGGCGCGTCCACCGATGGCACGGTGGCGGAGATCGAACATCAGATCGAGCGTTGGCAAGGTGAGAAAGATATTAAATTGATCCATCAAGTGCCGCCGGGCGATGGACGCGGCGCGGCGAGCTACGGGGCGGCGAACCGGATGTTGAAATTGGGCAAGGGCGACGCGGTGCGGAAGGGATTCGCCGCCGCGTCGGGGGATGTGCTGATGATCCTCGACGCGGATTTGACCGTGCCGCCGGAAGACTTGCCGAAGTTCTTCGACGCGATCAGTAAAAAGAAGGGCGACTTTATCAACGGGACGCGGTTGGTTTATCCGCTCGCCGAACAGTCGATGAAAACCCTCAATCTGCTCGGCAACAAGTTCTTCAGTCAGGTTTTCACGTGGCTGCTGGACCAGCGAATCAAAGATACTCTGTGCGGGACGAAAGCGCTGCACCAAACGGATTACCGGCGCATCGCCGCCGCTCGCCATTATTTCGGAGAGTTCGATCCGTTCGGCGATTTCGATCTGCTGTTCGGCGCGGCGCGGCTCGGATTGAAGATCGTCGAGATGCCGGTTCGCTATCAACGGCGCACCGCTGGCGAATCGAAAGTGCGGGTCGTCAGTCATGGCATCTTACTGGCCCGCATGTGCGCCATCGGCTTCTGGAAGTTCAAGGCCGCGCCGTGGCTCTCGCGCTGGCTGGGGAACGAACGACCGCTTGAATAAAACCTTGTTTCAAAGCCTGTCTGCGCCATGCGCTCCTCTCCGGTGGTCTTTGCGCCTTGGCGTCTTTGCGTGAGCCTTTTGTTGCCGCCGAGAGAACTCACGCAAAGACGCAAAGGCGCAAAGAAAAACGCAAAGGTGGTTTTGGAACAGATTCTAAATCGTTGGCCGGCGGACAATCGTCCAACGATTTCCGTTGGGAGGCAGTGGGAGGCGACCGGGCGTGAGTTACACGCTGGGGATTATCTGTTACGGGCGGCACGAGGCGGCGGCGGTCTTGATCGACGGCGGGCGCGTCGTGGCTGCTGCCGAGGAAGAGCGTTTTTCGCGACAGAAATTTGATGCTGAGTTTCCCACGCAAGCCATCGCTTTCTGTCTGCGGCAGGCGCGCATCTCTGCCGCCGATCTCGTTGCCATCGGCTACGGCTTCGATCCGCGCCGCAGGTTGCTCGCCAAAGCCGGCTACATGGCGCGGCATTTTCCCGCCTCGCTCTCTCTGCTCAATGGCGGCAGCGCGCTCTTGCGGCGAATGGACCGCATCGAGCAGGATTTACGCGAGCGGCTCGATTTTACTGGTCCCATCTACCGCTTGAACCATCATCTCTGCCACGCCGCCAGCGCCTTCTATGCTTCTCCCTTCGACGAGGCCGCGATCCTAACGCTCGACGGGGCGGGCGATTGGGAATCAGGCTGGTGGGGACAGGGCGCGGGAGAAGAGATCAGCGAGATCGGAAGGATCGACTGGCCGCAATCGCTCGGCCATGTCTATGCCGCGTTCACCGAGTACCTCGGTTTTCAAGCCTTCTCCGACGAGTATAAAGTGATGGGGCTGGCAGCCTACGGCACGCCACAGCACTTAGCACCGATGTCGGAAATCTTCTGGCCGACGGCGGGCGGCTACCAAGTCGATCTCGACTATTTCGAGTTCCACAAAGGACGCTCGCCGCGTTACGGCAGACGGCTCGTTGAGTGTTTTGGCCCACCGCTGCGCGATCCGGAGAGCCACGTGCCACAGCATTACCGGGACGTGGCCGCTTCGCTGCAAGCACAGTTGGAGCGCGTCGTTTCTCATCTGGTGCGGCAAGTCACGCGCGCCACCGGGCTGCGACGCTTGTGCCTGTCCGGCGGCGTGGCGATGAACTCGGTGGCGAACGGCAAACTGCTGAACGAAGGCTTAGTCGATGCTCTCTACGTTCCGCCTTGCGCTTCGGACGCCGGAGTTGCTTTAGGGGCTGCCTACTTATCGCACCTCAAAGCGACCGGCCAGCTCCGGCGACACGAATTGAAAACCGCCGCGCTCGGCCCGGAATATGACGACGCGCCAATTCTCGACGCTTGCGCGAAGCACGGACTCATCGCCCGGTTGGTGACTGATCCCGCCGAGAGCGCGGCCCGGTTGTTGGCGGAAGGCCAGATCATCGGTTGGTTTCAAGGACGGATGGAGTTCGGGCAGAGGGCTTTGGGGGCGCGTTCAATCCTCGCCGATCCGCGCCGCGCCGCGATGAAGGATGTGGTCAACGCTAAAATCAAATTCCGCGAATCGTTCCGCCCCTTCGCGCCTTCGGTGTTGGCCGAACATGCCGCCGATTATTTTCACTGCAAGGGACCAAGCCCTTTCATGACGCAGGTCAGCCCCGTGCGGGAAGAGAAGCGGCATGTGATTCCGGCGGTCACGCACATCGATGGAACGGCGAGGGTGCAGACGGTCGAGCGGGCGGCCAGCCCTCTGTACTGGAACTTGATCGATGCTTTTTACCGACTGACTTCTGTTCCAGTCGTCCTCAACACTTCTTTCAACGTCAAAGGTCAACCGATTGTCAACACCCCCGCCGAAGCCGTCGAAACTTTTATGCAGACCTCACTCGACGCCCTAATCTGCGGCTCATACTTAATCCTCAAACCCGTTCGTTCAAACGCCGACCAAGCGTGATGTTGGCGCTCAAGCGGGCGTCAAGGTGCGCCATCCGCGATTCTACTGTAGATTGAAACTGCTCGGTCTGCTTGATCTGTCGGGCGTGACCTGATCAATTCGCCAGCCCCACAGAAACAAGCTGGCAAGAGCGAATATCATAACGGCGATAGCAAATCAGATACTTAAATCATTCTGCAACTATTGACAGTAGTTGTTGCGGTTCTTATACTCTCCTCTCTCCTTCGATGTCTATCGAGAAGGAGTTTTCTTTATGCGGCGAATCAATCCAAAGATTACCTTACGCGGCTTCAAACCGGGCGCACGCGGCGCGGCACACGTCCTTGGTGATTTAGAAACGGCGGTGATGGAGTTGCTGTGGCGTGAACCACACCAGACCGTTACCGAAGTCGAGGAGCGGCTGCAACGCGGGCGCGAAATCGCGCACACGACGGTACAGACGACCTTAGACCGGATGCACCGCAAGGGTTACTTGACGAGAGAAAAGCAGGGTAAAGCCTTTGTCTATGCGCCGCGTTACACGCGCGAAGAATTTGAACTTGGTGTCGCGCAGGAAGTCTTGGGCGCGCTTCTCCAGCAGTTCACCGAACCGGCTCTCTCCGCGTTCGTCGAACTTGTCAGTGAAGACGCGAGTGCGCTCGACCAGCTTGAGCAAATGATTCGTGAGAAGCGGCGTCAGCAAAAAGGAAAGTAGAAAGCGGTGCGCGGAGCAGTGCTTATCTTAGCCATCGAAAATTTCGTTTTGTTCGGCACATTGTTCGCGCTCGGCGGCTTCCTACTCGCGTGGGCGGCGCGCGCCGCCGCCCTCCGCGATGCTTGGCAGCCGCATCCCGTAACTCTTGCGCGTACTTTTACCTTTTCCGTCGTTGCGCCGCCGCTCGCCGCCCTGTGGCTGGTTGCGGCGTCGCTCCTGCCGGAAGCGTGGCTTGGTCATAAGGTATTCGACTCGATCCACACAGCGCAGCACGACTTACACCTGCTTGGACTGTTCACCGCGCGGATTGAGCCGACGCTCGCATACGCAACGCTGCTCTTTGTGGTTTCCGCTTCTGCTTTCGCTCTGTGGTCAAGCGTGCGTGCTCACGCGCGCATCGGCGGCATCATCAAACGCTTGGAGATGCACGCGCAACCTCCGTCGCCCGACAAAGTAGCACTTGTCGAGAGGCTCGCGGCTAGGCACAACCTCGATGTCGGACTCGTGATGAGCGACTATCCGCTCTCGTTCATGTGGGGCTACACACGCTCGAAGCTCTTGCTCTCGTCGGGTCTGCTTAACACGCTTACCGCCGAAGAACTCGCAGGTGTTCTTGAACACGAAGCGGCGCACCACGCCCGCCGCGATAATCTCATCAAACTCATACTTGCGGTTTCTAGCCGCTTGTCGCTCATCTTCCCGCTGACGCGACTCGTCCTTCTGTGGCGCAACGAACAAGTCGAGTTGATTTGTGATGAGGTGGCTGCCTCGCTCACTTCGTCGCCGCTGGAGGTAGCCTCCGCGCTCGTCAAAGTGCGACGGGGTTCTCCAGTGTCCTCCTACTCGCCAATCGTCACGGCTCCCGGCGTGTCAGGTTTCTTAGCCTCCGACACACACAGCTTCGAGCGGCGTGTCCATCGGCTGCTTGCTTTCACCGACGTTTTGCTCACGCCGGCGCATGGCATCCGCTTATCACAACCGCCTATCGGTGTGGCACTCGCCGTTAGTTTCATCTTCATCTTCTCGCTCGCGCTGCTGTCTCTGTTGACGCCGTTCACCGTTCACTGGGCGGCGGAATCCATCATTCAAATTATCAGTTAGAGGAACTTAACCGCCCATGCCCCAAGACGCTCACTTTGCATTTATAAAAACTACCGCCTGTCGTTTCACGCTGGTTTCGATTATCGCGTTCGCTTCGTTCGCTTTCGCCGGATGCGGCACAAGTCAAAAGGCGGACGCGGAAGCGGAAGAAGAAGCGATTGCGCGCACGGAGTTCACGAACAGGATTGAAAACTTCTTCGAGTATGAACCGCTCAAAGCGGGCCAGCCGAGTCAGTTCTTAATTCATTTAACTGACCTGGCGAATGGGACGCCGATAGAGCGCGCGGAAGTGACTTTAACGACGCGGACTAAAGCCGGGAGCGAAGTCGCACAGACGAAGGCGCGCGTCGGCAAAGTGACGGGGATTTACGTCGCCGATGTGACTTTACCGAGCGCGGGCGAGTACGACATCGAGTTTCGCGTCAAGAACGAGAAGATTGACGAGCGTATGCCGTTGACTGATTTCAAGGTGGAGTAAAGCGTAACGTGAAAAGAGTTATTCATACAGCCACAGCATTCGCGCTTCTCCTGCCGCTCTCGCTTCAAGCATCAGGGCAGGCGACGCAGACAGTCACGCCGGAAGTCTCGCCCGCGCAAGCTGCTCGTTCAACGAACGCGCAAACGAGCGATGTCTTGACGCTTGAAGCCGCAACCGAACAGTTTTTGCAACGCAACATTTCGCTCGAAGCGGCCCGTCTGGAAATCAATGTCGCGGAAGCCGAGCGCATCGGTGCGCGGTTTCGCCCGCGACCCGGCTTGACTGTCAGCGCGGACAATCTTCGCATCTCCGGCGAGACGTCGTTCAATCGTCTGTATGAGGCGGGTGCGACCATCGCGCAGCCGTTCGAGCTTGGCAACCGTCAGGGATTGCGCCGCGAAGTCGCCGACCGCACTGTTGCCGTCGCCGAAGCGCAGCTAACAAACGTCCTGCGACAACGCCTCTTTGAACTCAAGCGCGCCTACTACGAAGCGATGCTGGCGCGTGCGGTTCTCCTCATCGAGCAAGAGAACCAAACGAACTTCGCCGAACTCGTGCGCTTCAACACCGTCCGCTTCAATGAAGGCTACATCGCCGAAGGCGAACTGTTAAAGGTTCGGCTTGAGCAAATCAAATTCAATTCGGCGGTGGCGAACTCCGCACTTAGAGTCAGGCAGGCGAACGTGAGACTGCTTGAACTTTTGGGAGAAAGCGACTACTCACGCGCGGGCGCGTTGGAGGTTGCCGGACGCATGGAGTTTCGCTCCACGTCGCTCGACCTTGCCAGCTTGCGACAAGCGGCTTTGGCGAATCGCGCTGAAGTGAAAGTCGCCGAAGCACAAACCTCGCTGTCCGAATCAGTCTTCCGTCTGGAGCGTTCGCGGTCGAAGGGGGAGATTACGCCGTTCGTCGGCTACACGCGCGTCGGCGTGGATAACACGGTGCGCGTCGGCGTCACCGTGCCGTTGCCGTTCGGCAATCGTAATCAAGCGGGCATCGCACGCGCCGAAGCCGAGCAGGGAGTCGCCGCCGCCAATCTGCGGCTCGCACGCAACCGCGCGCTGGCCGAAGTCGAATCGGCGTATCAGGCGTATGAGACGGCGCGCGAGCAGGTGCAGGCTTACGAGAGGGGTATTTTGCGACAGGCAGACGAATCGCGTGACATCACATTCGGGGCGTACCGCGAAGGGGTGGCGGAGTTGATCGCGCTGCTCGACGCGCAACGGACACGCGCCGAAGTTCGCGCCAACTACTACCGCGCGCTATTCGATTACCAGACGAGTATTTTCCAGTTGGAATCAGCGACAGGCACAGAGATTAAACCATGAGCAGACAGACCACCGGCGAGACGCGAACAGATGAGCGTGACCATGAACGCGCAACCGAACAGACGGTTGCGCGTACGGTCGAAACCACTGATGAGGGACGCACCGAAGTACATTCTGAACGCATTGAGACGACAACGACCGGCGAACGTTCTAGCTTCGCCGCAAACCGCAACCGTTGGCTGAGCGGCGTCGCGGCTGTGCTTCTTGTCGCTGCCATCCTGATTTACGCCTTCTTCCTTCGTCGTACCGCTCCGGTAGAAACGGCGGCAACTCCGGCGGCAGCTTCAACGGGAACCGTCAAGTTCCTGATGGAGCAGCAGTGGCTCATTCGCATGAAGCTGGCGCAGGTCGAAGAACAACGGGTCGCGCGCCAAGTTACCGCGACGGGGCGCATCGTCCCCGCCCCGAATCGTCAAGCACTGGTCGCGCCCCCGGTCGGTGGCATCATCACGGGCGGGAATCTCCCGCGCGTCGGGCAGCGTGTCGCACAGGGTCAGGTGATCGCTGTTCTACAACAGACGGCGACATCTGCCGAGCAAGCGCAGGTGCGTGCCGCCGCCGCATCCGTTGAAGCGCAGAACGCGGGGATCAGAGCGCAGAACGCGCAGGTTAACATCGAAAACGCCCGACTCGAAGGCGAACGCCGCACGGCTGTTGGAGAGGCGGAAAGCGCGCGCATCCGACTTGAATTAGCGAAAACGGAAGCCGACCGCGCACAACGTTTATATAATGGCAAAGCCTTCTCTTTGCGCCAACTGCAAGCGGCGCAAGCCGAGCGCGACGCGGCGCAAGCGGCTTACAACGCCGCGCTTCGTCGCCGCGATGCGTTAGCCGCCGCGCGTCCCGTTGCCGCCGCCACGACCGTCAGCACGGCGGGAATAGGCAGCGCTAATTCGAGTTACACGGTGCGTGCGCCGCTCTCCGGTTACGTCACGAAGGTCAGCAAATCAACCGGCGAGCAGGTCGCGCCGGGCGAAGGCATCGTCGAAATCTCGAACCTCGATGTCGTTTACGTCGAAGCCCCAATTTTCGAGCGGGACTTAAATCGGCTTGGCGGCGGCAGCACCGCGACGTTCACGACCGCCGCTTACCCCGGTCAAGAGTTTCACGGCACGGTCGTTGACACCGGAGCGGTAATTAACGAACGTACGCGCGCCGCGACCGTGCTGTTCCAAGTGCCGAACGATGGGCGTGCGCTGCGTATTGGAATGCAGGCGGATGTGCGACTCGACGCGGGCGAACAGGTCACGGCGATGATGATTCCGAAATCGGCGGTACTCGACAACGAGGGCAAGAAGATCGTCTACGTGCTGCTTTCGGGTGAGGAGTTCGAGCGCCGGGAAGTGACGCTCGGTGACGAATACGGCGACCGCGTGGCGGTGGTGTCGGGCTTGAACAAAGGCGAGCGCGTCGTGACGCAGGGCGCGTACCAAATCAGATTACAAGAGCTACGACCGGCGGACGCAGGCGTGCATTCTCACGAAACATAATCAGAAGTTGCCAGAGAGTTCTGAAGAACATGCTTAACAAAATCATCCAGTGGGCACTCCACAACCGTCTCATCGTCATCATCGCCGCCATCGCGTTGATGATCTACGGCGGATACGTCGCGCTTCGCACGCCGGTTGACGTGTTCCCCGACCTGACCGCGCCGACCGTGACGATCCTCACCGAATCGCACGGCCTCGCGCCGGAGGAAGTCGAGTCACTCGTCACGCTTCCCATCGAAGCCGCGATGACCGGCACGGCGGGCGTCTATCGCGTCCGCTCCAACTCCGCCATCGGCATCTCCATCGTCTTCGTCGAATTCAACCTCGACACCGACATCTACCGCGCGCGCCAACTCGTCAACGAGAAGTTGCAGCAGGTGCGGATGCCCGCCGGTGTGCCGCCGCCGACGCTCGGACCCATCTCTTCGACGATGGGCGAAATCATGCTCATCTCGATGACGAGCAAGACGACCTCGCCCATGGAGTTGCGCTCGATTGCCGATTGGACGGTGCGCCCGCGTCTCTTGGGCGTGACGGGCGTCTCGCAGGTGATGATCATCGGCGGCGAGACGAAGCAGTTCCAAGTTCTCGTTGACCCGGCGAAACTCTCCGACTACGGACTGACGCTTGAACAAGTTGCCGAAGCCGTCACTGCTTCGAACGCGAATGCGGCGGGCGGTTTTCTTGAGCGCACGAACGAGGAATTTCTGATTCGCGGACGCGCGCGGGTTTACACGCCGGAAGACCTTGCGAACTCCGTCATCACCGTCCGGGACGGCGTGCCCGTTCTCATCGGCAACGTGGCGACGGTGCAGGCGGGCGCAGCACTCAAGCGCGGCGATGGCAGTTTCAATATGCAACCCGCGGTTGTCGCAACCATTCAGAAACAGCCGAACGCCAACACGCTCGAAGTCACCGAAGCGATTGAGACGACGCTCGCCAACCTTAAAGCGACGCTGCCGCCCGACGTGACGATTGACACGAAGGCGTTCCAACAGTCCGACTTCATCAACCGCGCGGTCGGCAACGTGCGCTCGTCAATCATCGAAGGCGGCATCATGGTGACAATCGTGCTGTTCCTTTTCTTATGGAACTTCCGCACGACGTTCATTAGCCTCACTGCGATTCCGCTCTCGCTCATCACGGCGATACTCGTAATGAACTACTTCGGCATCTCGATCAACACGATGACGCTCGGCGGCTTGGCAATCGCCATCGGCGCGCTCGTGGACGACGCCATCATTGATGTCGAAAACGTCTTCCGCCGACTTAAACAGAACGCGCAAAGTCCGACGCCCGCTCCCGTCATTGATGTGATTTTCCGCGCGTCGAGCGAAATCAGAAACTCGATCCTCTTTGCGACGCTCATCATCATCGTCGTCTTCCTGCCGCTCTTTTCTTTGGGCGGCTTCGAGGGGCGCATGTTCGCGCCGCTCGCCTTCGCTTACATCATCTCGATCACCGCTTCGCTCGTCGTCGCGCTGACCGTGACGCCCGTGCTCTGTTACTTCCTGCTCGGTCGCTCGAAGCTGATTCACGACGAGAAGGATTCACGACTGGTGGCGTGGGCGAAGAAGCATTACGCGCGCATCCTCAACTGGACGCTTCGCAATCCCTACAAAATCATCGCCACGTCCGCCGCGATGCTGCTCGTCGCCGTGGTTTTATTCGCGTTCATGGGGCGCGAATTTCTGCCGCCGTTCAACGAAGGCACGCTGAACATCAACGCTACCATGCCGCCGGGAACGTCGCTCCAAGAATCGAATCGCATCGGCAACGTCATCGAATCCGTCTTGCATGAAGTTCCCGAAGTCGTCTCCACCACGCGCCGCACGGGTCGTGCCGAACTTGACGAA
>Ga0136616_10001697_pt1 | contig 11596 bp, 7 predicted proteins | sample AntDrymUQ2992106_2_FD_106648 | JGI IMG/M metagenome (GOLD analysis project Ga0136616, IMG submission 106648) | Polar desert sand microbial communities from Dry Valleys, Antarctica - metaG UQ299 (21.06) | ecosystem: Environmental > Terrestrial > Soil > Desert | place: Antarctica: Dry Valley...
CGGCCTCCATGGACTTCGGCGCACCCTGCTTGGCCCGTCGGGTGCTGCCGAAATCGATCAGAACGCTGCGGTTGCGTCCTCGCGCGTACCCGAGCCGCAGCAGCAGGCAATCCCCGAAGCCGACGTTGTACAGAAAGATTGTGACCTCGGTCGGCGCCGGTCCGATTGTGGTCACCAGACCTCCTGCCGGGACGAGGCAGCCGCCGAGGCCCGGAGCCGGTGCACGTTGGCGAACCGGTTCCGGAAGGTGATTCCCTTGGTGAATGCCCCGGACTCGTGCAGGTAGTCCAACCTGGTCTGCGCCCTCGCACAGGACGAGGGGTCCGTCGGCCGCGGCAGGCGGTTGGAGATCTCGAACTTGAGCATCCCGTACTCATCGAGCACCAGGGTGCTGCCGCCCTCGAGTGACACCTCCACGTCGCCCGCCATCCTGGCTGGCTTGCGCAGCCCGTATTCGCCCAACTGGTCGGCGGTGATCTGTACGTGCTGGATGCAGGTGGCGACGGTCTCGCGGACCGGCAGGCCGTCCTCGGGCTCCATCCGCAGGCACGGCCGGACGTCACTGACCCAGCTGTACGCCGTCACCGGGAGCTTGAGTCGGGTCCGATTCGCCCAGATCAGGCGGAACATCTCGGTCGGATCGGACTGGACACTGCCGAAGCGCACACCGGTACGGCGCAGTTGTTTGTCGCTGCGTTGCCAGCACCCGTCCGCAGTGCCGGACGCGGGGAGGATCCCATAGGAGGCGAAACACCTCAGCAGCGTCGCCCGCAACTGATAGCGGTCGTCGTTGGGCCGGACCTCGGTGTCGGCGGTCAGCGCCGCGGAGAGGAAGTCGCCGAACAGCAGGTGGACCGGCGGGGTGTAGTCCAGCGCGCGGATCGCCAGCGTCAGGAGTTGGTCGGCAATTCCGGCGCCCTCCTCGGCGGCCCGGCTGCGGTCGACGAGCTTGCTGGAGCCGGGCGCCAGCGAGTCGAGTCTCCGGGTCCAGACCTCCAGAAAGGCCCGGCACATCGCCGCCACCAACACCTCCCCTCGGCGGTGGGAGTCTCGGAACTCCAACAGGTCGAGACACTTCGGGTTCGGCCGTAGCCGAACCGAGCGCCGCAGGGCGCCGATCCCGCCGGGGTCGGCTCTCGGTGCCATCTCCTCGGCCAGCGCGAACAGCGCCGAGTTCATCAGCTGTCGCGGACGCAGCGCCGAGGTAGGAACGAACTCGCCGGGCGGTGAGTCCGACGTGTCACGCGCAGCATGATCGATGAGCCGCCGAACGGCCTCTTTCATGCTGAACACCGACAGCAGCGCGACGATATCGGCGAAACCCTCGTGGAAGGCCGCTTGGTCGGGTGAGGACGGCTTGAGGAACCTGCCGCGCAACCCGTCGAGAAGCGCGTGCGCCGTCTCGTGCACGACGATGTCGTGGGACAGGCAGGTGAATGTCGTGCCGCGGCCGTTGTCGAAGTAGCCGAACAGGAGAGCCTGGCTGTCGGGTGAGTAGTACGCGTTAGCAACGGCGAACGCGTGCGGGACTACCTTCAACTGGTGGCCCGGGAAGCCCCAGGCCACCCTGCGGCCGAGTGCGAACTCGAATCGACCAAGGGTGCTCATGACCAGGCCGTACACATTGAGCGCGTGAAACGCGGGGTCACCGATGATGTCCTCGTCCGAGCGCTGCGCGGTCGCGGTGCCAGTCCGGGCGGGTGCGTACATCGTCTGCGTCGTGGCGTCGTAGTCGATCACCTGAACCCGGTGCCCGGAAGGACCGTCGCGGGTCTCCTCCGCCGGGAAGCTGACCAGCCCGGTCAGGATCGGACCGTCGGCTCCGTCGCGCACGGACGGATCTTGCGCGACGACCCTGACCTGCCCGGTCTGGCTCCCGGCCATCTGCACCCCTCTGCGCCGGTACTCATGGTGACGCCGGGTTACCGCGGTGGCAACCACATCGAAGTTTCATCCCAATCCATCCTGTCGACCACTCCGGGTCTAGTCCGTGTCAGAGGGGGGTGACAAGGTGCAACTTCGGACCTTAGGAGGAGAAATGCCCACTCGTGACAAGCCTTGGTCGGCCGGCACGCCGTGCTGGATCGATTACGGCGCCGCTGACCTCGACGCCGCCAAGTCCTTCTACAGCGACATTCTCGGTTGGACCTACACCGGCGGTGAAGCGGAGTACGGCGGGTACCTCACCGCCCGCATCGGTGATCGCGCGGCTGCCGGTATGGCCCCGCAGATGGACCCGTCCGACCCGCCGAGGTGGACGACGTACATGGCCACCGACGATGCAGACGCCACCGCCGCCCGCATCACCGAGGCCGGCGGAACGATCGTGGGAGCGCCCATGGACGTCGGTCCCATGGGGCGCATGGTGATCGCGCTCGACCCGCAGGGAAACCCGTTCGGGCTCTGGCAGGCCGGCGAACACACCGGCGTGACCATCCACAACGAACCCGGCGCGCTGGCCTGGAACGATGCCGCGGTCGATGACCCTGATGCCGCTCAAGCCTTCTACGGCGCAGTCTTCGACTACCGCTTCGACCCGATGGAAGGGATGGACGGCTACGCCACCTTCGCCACCGGCGGCTCGCCTCTCGGCGGGATCGGTGCACTCCAGCCCGGCACGCCAAAAGGATGGACGACCTGCTTCTCGGTGGCCTCCACCGACTCCGCGATCGCCGCGGCGCAGAAGGCCGGCGCCACGATCACCATGGCCCCGCAGGACACCGAGTTCGGCCGCTTCGCCGTCCTGGAGGATCCCTGGGGGGCTGCCTTCTCTGTGATGCAAGACCCTCCGGCCTGACCGGCTCGGCTGCCGGCCATCAGCGGCGCTCGCGAGCGCGCCGCTTGCCTTCGTGCATCGCCTGTACGCGGGCGACCGGGATTGCCCGGCCCTCCTCGATCAGCTCGGGGCGCAGCTGCTGTGGCTCGGGCATCCGGTCGGCCCAGGGATCACCATCGGCGATCAGCCGGGCCGCCGAACGTACGGTGAAATCTCGCGGCGTCACCTGGTCGAGTTCCTCCCAGGCCACCGGGAACGACACCGGCGCGCCTGGCCGAATCCGCGGACTGTAGGCGGCCACCACCGTCGCGCCGCCGGACCGGGTCGAGTCGAGGAAGACCTTGCCCGCACGGTCCGCACGGACATAGGCAGTCGTGGCCAGCTCGGGGTCCAGCCGCTCCGCCCGAGCCGCGATCGCTCGCGTCGCCGCGGCAACCTCCTCACCGGTCGCCGCCTCGGTGACCGGCACGTAGACGTGCACGCCCTTCGCGCCGCTGGTCTTGGCCGTACCGACCAGGCCGGCATCAGCCAGCGCCTGACGTACGAGGTGCGCGGCGCCCACGGCCGACCCGAACCCATCGCCGTCCGGCGGGTCGAGGTCGAGCACCAGATGGGTCGGCTGGTTCCAGCGCCCGGCCCGTACCAGCGTCGGGTGGTATTCCACCGCACGCTGATTGGCCAGCCACAGCAACGTCGGCCGGTCGTTGCACAGCGCGTACGAGACCTCTCGTTTCGACGCCTCCGCCCAGACTTCGACGGTCCGTACCCAGGGCGGGGCGTACTTGGGAACGTTCTTCTGCATGAACGGCGGCCGACCCCGCAACACCCGCACCACTGACAGCGGCCGATCGGCTAGGACCCCGATGATCTGGCCGGAGACGGCGTCCAGGTAGTCGAGCAGATCCCGCTTGGTCGCCTCGGCGGCGTCGAACAGCGGTTCGTCCAGGTTGGTCAGGGCCACCCCGTCGCGCGACTCGCCGCCGGTCATCGGCCCACCGTCCCATCATTTCCCCAGCGATACTCTTGCTACTCGAAGACTACCGACGGTAGTATCGCGGTATGAAGGTGAGTGTGAGCCTGCCGCCCGATGACGTCGCCTTTTTGGACAACTACGCGCAGACCCAGGGGTACGACTCGCGCTCTGCCGTCGTACACAAGGCTGTCTCGTTGCTGCGGGGCGGTGAGCTCACCGAAGCCTACGAGGACGCCTGGGAGACCTGGGCGTCGTCGGAGGACGGCACGGCTTGGGACACCGTTACCGCCGATGGTCTCGAGAACTGATGCGACGCGGTGAGATCCGCTTCGTCGATCTCGATCCGGTCCGCGGGTCCGAGACACGCAACAATCGGCCAGTGGTGGTGGTGAGTAACGACATCGCCAACGCGACGGCGAAGCGTCTGGGGCGCGGTGTCGTCACCGTCGTCCCAGTCACGTCGAACGTGGATCGGGTCTACCCCTTCCAAGTGCTGCTCCCGGCCACGGCCACCGGACTACCGCGGGACTCCAAGGCTCAAGCCGAGCAGGTCCGTTCCGTCGCTGTCGAACGTGTCGGAAAGCGCCGCGGCATAGTGCCCCCTCAACTCCTTCGTGACCTGGACGAAGCGCTGCGCGTTCATCTCGCTCTGTAGTCCGGTCGGCAGGATGGGCGGCATGGATCCGTACTCGGCGCTGTCCCATCTGGAGTGCTCCCGGTGCCGGCGCAGCTACGACGCCGCCGTGCCACAGGGGTTGTGCCCCGACTGTTCGGCGCCGCTGCTCGCCCGGTACGACCTGTCCAGGGTCACCGTCAGCCGAGACGATGTGGCGAACCGGCCCCCGGACCTGTGGCGATGTCACGAGCTGCTGCCGGTCTCGGCGCCCGAACATGTGGTCAGCCTGGGCGGGGGCATGACGCCCGTACTGCCGCTGCCTCGGCTGGGCGCCGAACTCGGGCTCTCCCGACTGCTGGTCAAGGACGAGGGACTGCTCCCCACCGGCAGTTTCAAGGCGCGTGGTGCCGCCGTCGGGGTCTCCCGGGCCCGCGAGCTCGGCGTGACCGGATTGGCCATGCCCACGAACGGGAATGCCGGTGCCGCCTGGTCTGCCTACGCAGCGCGGGCCGGTCTGCGGATGGTCGTCGCGATGCCGGTGGACGCGCCACCCGTGGCCCGGGCCGAGATCGTCGCGACCGGCGCCGAACTGCGGCTCGTGGACGGGTGGATCTCCGACGCGGGCCACCTCGTCAAACACCTTGTCGCCGAAGACCCTTCGCTCACCGACGTGGCAACCTTGAAGGAGCCGTACCGGATCGAGGGCAAGAAGACGATCGGATTCGAGCTTGCCGAACAACTCGGCTGGCGGATGCCCGACCTTCTCATCTACCCGACCGGTGGCGGAGTCGGCCTGATCGGCATCCACAAGGCGCTGACCGAGTTGCTCGAGCTCGGCTGGCTGACCGGGCCGCTGCCGCGCTTGGTCTGCGTGCAGTCCACCGGCTGCGCACCGATCGTGCGCGCGTTCGAAACCGGTCAACGCGAGTCGGAGCCGTGGGTCGACGCGCACACCGTCGCGTACGGCATCACCGTCCCCAAGGCACTCGGCGACTTCCTGGTCCTGGACGCGCTGCGCGAGACGGGCGGGATTGCCATCGCGGTCGACGACGCGGACCTGCTGGCAGATCTACGGCTCGCCGGAGGTCTCGAGGGGCTGTTCTTCTGCCCGGAAGGGGCAGCGACGATCACGGCCGCCCGGCTCCTTCGGGCAAGCGGTTGGTTGGGCGCCGACGAGGAGACCTTGCTGCTCAACACCGGCGCCGGGCTGATCTACCCCGACTCGGTCGAGTTGAGCGCGCGGGTGGAGGACCTTCCGCACTAACTGGTCATGTGCCGCAGGTGCGACGAGCGGCAAGTGACCAGTTAGTGGAGGTCGGCGGCGTCGGCGCTCAGCTCTGGGCGAGCATGCCGCGCAACACCCGAACGGCGACGACCAGCGTGGCCAGATCCTGGGCGTCCCCGCTGCCGATGTCACCGAGCATGGCGACGGCGCGACGCTGTGAGTCCGCGGTACGCGTCTTCCAGTCCTCGAACCTGGCCTTGGCGTCATCACCGGCGACACCGCACTGCAGGACGTCGGCAGTGAGCTCGGCGTGCAGGGCATTGAAGTCGTCCCGGAGGGTGGCTCGGGCAATCGCCTGCCAGCGACCGCCCCGGGGTAGGGCGATGATCCGTTCCAACATCGCGGACAAGGCGAGTTCCTCGGCCAGGAAGTGATAGACCTCGCCGACCTCACGCAGGGTGTGCCGGTGCTCGGTCGCCACCTTGACGATGTCCAGTGCAGCAATCGCTTTGGGGAATGTGGCGATCCGAGCGGCCTCTTCGGCCGGCACCGCGGCCGACTCCAGCTCGGTACGCCGATCGCTGTAGTCCTGAACGTCGCTCCCCCCCATCTGCTCAGGGAGCATGGCGATCACCGCTGACGCGCCCTCGCGATATCGGGACACCTCCTCGCCGATGTCGACCGGCTGGGCGGCGTGCATCAGCAGCCAGCGGGTCGAGCGTTCAGCAAGCCGAGTGGCCTCCAACCGCATCGTGGCCTGGACCGAGGCAGGTACGACGTTGTCCAGTTCGGCTGCCTGGGCCCAGACTTCCTGCACACCGAAGATCGCACAGGACGCGACATGGGCACGAGCCAGGTCATCGAGAGCGGCGCCGGACTCCTCCTGGAGCCGGAAGACCCCGGTGATCCCGGCGATGTTCACCGTCGAGTTGACCAGTCCGGTCGTCACGATCTCACGGCGCAGCGGGTGGGCGTCCATCTGCTTGCGATAGCCCTCCCGCAGTCGGGTCGGGAAATAGTCGTAGAGGATCTGATGCACGGCCGGGTCATCGGGAAGCTCGGAGTCGACCAGCACATCCGCGAGCTCGATCTTGCTGTAGGCCAACAGCACTGACAGTTCCGGTCCAGTCAGCCCTACGCTGTCACGAAAGCGCTCGGACAGGACGCGGTCGTTCGGCAGGAACTCGATGGTGCGGTTCAGCCTGCCCTGGCGGACCAGGTGGCGCATGTAGCGCTGATCGACGTCGATCATCTGCGCTGCGTAGATCGCCTCGTTGGCCAGTGCCGCGTTCTGGTTGTAGTTGTCGGCCAGGACCAGCGCGCCTACCTCATCGGTCATCTCGGCGAGCAGTGCGCTGCGTTCGGCGTCGTCGATCAGACCGTCATCTCTTACCCGGTTGAGCAGGATCTTGATGTTGACCTCATGGTCGGAGGTGTCCACGCCGGCCGAGTTGTCGATCGCGTCGGTGTTGATCCGCCCGCCGGCCAGCGCGTACTCGATCCGACCCAATTGCGTACAGCCCAGATTGCCACCCTCCCCGACCACCTTGCAGCGCAACGCTGATCCGTCGACCCGGATCGCATCGTTGGCGCGGTCGCCGACGTCGAGGTGGTTCTCGGTGGAGGCTTTGACGTAGGTACCGATGCCGCCATTCCAGAGCAGATCCGCCGGGGCGAGCAGGATCGCCTTCATCAGTTCGGCAGGGGTCATGGAGTCGGCCACCCCGCTTGCGCCGCCCTCACCTGGCTGGGCGCCGGGATCGGCCCGGATGCCCAGCGCGTTTCGGATCTGGTCGGAGATCGGGATGGACTTCGCCGCCCGCGGCCAGACGCCACCGCCTTCACTGATCAGTGCCGCGTCGTAGTCGGCCCAACTCGAGCGCGGCAGGTCGAACAGGCGCCGGCGTTCGGCGTAGGACGTGGTCGCAGCCGGTGTCGGATCGACGAAGATGTGCCGATGGTCGAAGGCTGCGACGAGCCGGATGTGCTCGGAGAGCAACATCCCGTTGCCGAAGACGTCACCAGACATGTCGCCCACGCCGACAACGGTGAAGTCCTGAGTCTGCGTGTCGTGCTCCATCTCCCGGAAGTGCCGCTTCACCGACTCCCAGGCGCCGCAGGCGGTGATCCCCATCGCCTTGTGGTCATAGCCGACCGAGCCACCGGAGGCGAACGCGTCGCCGAGCCAGAACCCGTAGGAGATGGCCACCTCGTTGGCAATGTCGGAGAAGGTGGCGGTTCCCTTGTCGGCGGCCACGACAAGATAGGTGTCCTCCTCGTCATGACGTACGACATCGGCAGGTGGCTGCACCTTGCCGGCGACGAGGTTGTCGGTGATGTCGAGCAGGGCTCCGATGAAGATCCGGTAGCAGGCAATCCCCTCGGCCTGCCACGCATCCCGATCCGTCATGTCCACTGGGCCTCGTACGACGAAACCGCCCTTGGCGCCGGTCGGCACGATGACGGTGTTCTTCACCGTCTGCGCCTTGACCAGTCCGAGGATTTCGGTACGCAGGTCCTCGCGGCGATCCGACCAGCGCAGCCCCCCGCGGGCCACCGCGCCGAACCGGAGGTGCACTCCCTCGACCCGCGGCGAGTACACCCAGATCTCGCGCGCCGGCTTGGGTTCGGGCAGATCGGGGACCTGACTGGGATCGAACTTGAACGAGATGAAGCTCTTGGGTGACGTGCGACCCGACTCGTCCACTGCGGACTGGTAGTAGTTGGTTCGCTGCGTGGCGTGGATGATTCGGCTCAGGGAAGAGAGAATTCGGTCCTCGTCGAGACTGTTCACCTCGCTCAGTGCCTGGACGATCTCCTCGCGTACCTTCTCCTCGTCGGCGTCGCGATCTCCGATGTACGCGGGGTCGAATCGGATCTCGAAGCGGCGTACCAGCAGCTTGGCGATGTCGGCGTTGTGGACCAGCGCCTGCTCGATGTAGAGCTGGCTGAAGGTCAGGCCGCCCTGCCGGAGATACCGGGCGTAGGCCCGGAGCACCGCCACGAGTCGCCACGGGATGTCGCCCGCGGTGACCAGGGCGTTGAACCCGTCGTCCTCGGCCTCGCCGGACCAGATCGCGGCGAAGGCGTCGTGGAAGGTGGCGCGGTACTTGGCCAGTAGTTCTGGTCTCGGTTCCTCGTACGCGAGCAGCGAACTCGTCAGCCCGAAGTCGTAAATCCAGACTTGTTGTCCATCAAGGCATTCCACCTCGTAGGGTCGTTCGTCGGTGACAGTCATGCCCATGTGCTGCAGGCGGGGCATGATCGAGGACAGGGTCATCGGTGCGCCGATTCGGAAGATCTTGAACCGCCGCTCACCCTTTCCGGCTCCGGACGGCGTACGCAGTGCCAGGTCCATCGCCCCGTCCCGCCCGTGCAGTGTCTCCAGCCGGGCGATGTCGGCCACTGCCTCGGCGGCCGGGAAGTCGTCCTTGTATCCGTCGGAGAAGGCGCCGATGTACTTGCGGTGCAGCTCGCGGGCCGGACCGGTGTCGCACGATGCGAGCAGTTCGTCGAGCAGGTCGTCGCTCCAGTTCCGCGCCGCCCGGGTCAGTCGAGCCTCGAGCGCTGCGACGTCGACCTCCGGCAAGCCTTGGCCCTTGGCCGTACGTACGACGAAGTGCAGCCGGGCCAGGATCGACTCGGTGCTGTGCGCGGTGTATTCCACCGAGACGCCGCCGAGCGCTTCGGTCAAGATGGCCTGCATGGCCAGCCGGACATTCGTGGTGTAGCGATCCCTTGGCAGATAGACCAGCGCGGAGAAGAACCGGCCGTAGGGGTCTCGACGCAGGAACAGCCGGGTCTGGCGGCGCTCGCGCAGGTGCAGCACCGCCAGCACGATGGGCAACAGCTCGGCGACCGAGATCTGCAGCAGTTCGTCGCGCGGATAGTTCTCCAGGATGTCGAGCAGGTCCTTGCCGGAGTGGCTGCTCGGTGACAGGCCGGACCGGGCCATGACTTCGTCGACCTTGCGGCGTACGACCGGGATCGTCGTCACGCTGTCCACGTAGGCACCGGACGGAAGCAGACCCAGGATCCGGCGCTCCCTGGTCGGGACGCCGTCCTCGTCGAAGGCCTTGACGCCGATGTAGTCGAGGTAGACCGGACGGTGCACGGTCGAACGCGAGTCGGCCTTGGTGAGGATCAACAGTTCCGGTTCGCGGGCCTTCGCAGCGGCAGCCGCCGGCAGCGCCCGGGATGCCGAGGCCATGTCCACATCGCTGCGCAGGATGCCGAGTCCGGTTGCGGCAACAGGGTTTAGCGCATCGGCGTCGGTGAGTTCATACTCGCGGTAGCCGAGAAACACGAAGTTGTCGTCGGCCAGCCAGCGCAGCAGCTCGGCTGCATCGTCGACAGCGTTCTGGTCGATGCCGTGCGGGGGCCGGTGCTCCAGCTCCCGGGCGATGCGTACGGCCGTCGCGCGCATCTTTCCCCAGTCCTCGACCGCATGCCGTACGTCGGCCAGGACCCGGCGCAGGTCCCCCTCCAGAGCCCGCAGCTGTGCCGCATCGGGCTCCACGGCGATCTCGAGGTGCATCCAGGACTCGACCAGCCCGTCGCTGGGGCACTCCCTGGGTTTGGAGGTGTTGACCAGCTCCTGAAAGACGCCGGTGATGTCGCGCCGTACGACTAGGACCGGATGCACGATCTCGAGCAGTTCGCGGCCCTGCCGGCTGATCTCGGCGGTGACCGAGTCCACCAAAAAGGGCATGTCATCGGCGACGACCTCGACGACGGTGCGCCCGGCCAGCGGGCTGTCCTGGTCCTCCTTGATGGTCCTGGCTCGCACGAGGACCGCACCCTCCGGACGGGTCTGCGCGATGGCAAAGTGAGCGACGGCGACCTCGTAGAGCTCTTCGGGACTGCGCTCGAGGACCTGTTCGAGCGGTTCCTGCCAGCAGTAGCGCCGCAGCAGGACCGGCAGCGTGTCCAGGGTCAGTCCGGGAGGCAGCTCACGTTCGGCACCGAGTTCGGCGGCGTCGCGCAGTCGGGCGGCCTTCTCCTCGTACAACTGCTCCAGACGAGTCCAGTCGGCCACCGGAAGGGACTGCGTTTGGTCGGCGCTGACCATGGTGCTGAGGCTAGCGCGCCTGATCGGCCCGCGGGTGTCCCGGTTGATCGCCCCGCGCGGATCGAAGCATCCGCCGGGTCTGCTCGATCTGGGTGACCACGGCTGCGGGATCGTCGTAGATCTGTCGCCAGGTGAAGCGGAGCACCGTCCAGCCAGCCGCGGTCAGAAGGTTCTGGCGTGATCGATCACGCTCGAAGGCGTCGCGATCTCCGTGAAAGGCGAATCCGTCGATCTCGACGAGAAGTTTGACGTCGTCGAAGACGAGATCCGGACGAAACCTCCGACCGAGGATCACCAGCTCGACGTTTGCTCGCCAGTCCGAGATACCGGCGCCGAGCAGTGCGCGATGGGTCAGCCGCTCAGCTTCGGAATGCGGGTTCGTCACGGACCCGCGTACGGCGACTCGCGCTGCCGTCCAGCCGCGCCGATGTGTCCCGCGGTCGAGGACTTCCTGGAGCGCGACCGGCCGTAGCCACTTGCCCTGCGCCATCCGGTGCAACAGGTCGTTGTGGCCGCTTGCTGCGAGGTCCACGGCGCTCCGATACGCACTGGTGATCCGGATCCCGTCATAACTGGTGGTGTCTCGCCGATCGAGATTCGCACGTACGACATGAACCCGTGGTTGGGCCGACATTCGCCGGCTCGGAGGAACGACCACTCCGATCGGAGTCCCGTGTGGCAGGTCATCCAGGTACTGCGCCCAGACTGCAGCCGCGGCGCCGGTGATGATGGCGCTGTCACCAGCCCACATCCAGGTCGCGCGGATCATTCGCCGTACGAGCAGCTGCGGTTCCATGCCCGGTGCGTCGTGCTGTGTCAGATAGACCGAGGGCAGGACGCGGCGCCAGCGCCTCTGTCTGAGGTGTCCATCAACCACAGTGCGCTGCAGACCGGACGCCAGTGCCTGATCCCGGCGGACCAACTGATCCTGGCGA
>Ga0136616_10001699_pt1 | contig 11594 bp, 9 predicted proteins | sample AntDrymUQ2992106_2_FD_106648 | JGI IMG/M metagenome (GOLD analysis project Ga0136616, IMG submission 106648) | Polar desert sand microbial communities from Dry Valleys, Antarctica - metaG UQ299 (21.06) | ecosystem: Environmental > Terrestrial > Soil > Desert | place: Antarctica: Dry Valley...
ACGGCTGGCAACTCACCGTGCCGGCCCTGCCCGACAGCCTCGTCGCCACTCCGGACCTGTCCATCGTGGGCAACTTCTCGCTGTTCGGCGGATTCGAGCGGATCGGTGTATTAGCCGCAGTGTTGATCGTGTTCACCCTGATGCTGGCCGACTTCTTCGACACGATGGGAACCGCAGTTGCCGTCGGCGCCGAGGGGAAGCTCCTGGACAAGAAGGGCAACCTGCCCGGCGCTACCCGGGTGCTCTTCGTCGACTCGGTGGCCGCCGCTGCCGGCGGGGCGTCCAGCGTCTCGTCCAACACGACCTACATCGAGTCGGCCTCCGGGGTCGCCGACGGTGCTCGGACCGGCTTGGCCAGCGTGGTCACCGGCGGGCTGTTCCTGGTCGCGATGTTCCTCTCGCCGCTGGTCAGCATCGTTCCGTCCGAGGCTGCGACGCCGGCATTGGTCGTCGTCGGCGCGTTGCTGGTCAGCCAGATCCGCAACCTCGAGTTCGACGACCTGTCGCTGGTCATCCCGGCCTTTCTGACGATGGCGTTGATGCCGTTCACCTTCTCGATCACCAACGGGATCGGGGCCGGATTCATCAGCTTCGTCGTGTTGCAGCTGGCCAAGGGCCGGGCCAAGGACATCCATCCGCTGATGTGGATCTCGGCCATCCTGTTCGCGGTGTATTTCTTCATCGAGCCGATCCAGCGGCTCATCGGCTGATCGAAGGACCAGGCCCCGGCTCGACGTACGAAGGTGACCGTGTCGATCGTAAGGTAAACTAACGATCGGAATGGGACGAACAACGCTCGACACTGCCGCCCTGGCTCACGACCTGCGCCTGGCGGTGATGCGGCTCTCGCGTCGGTTGCGCAGTCAGCGCGCAGACACCTCGCTCACCCTGACTCAACTCGCAGCGCTGTCCACGCTGCGGGCCAAAGGTCCGCTCACCCCAGGCGAACTCGCGGCGTACGAGCGCGTGCAGCCGCCGTCTATGACCCGCGTCCTGGCCACCCTCGAGGGCGCCGGACTCGTCGCCAGGACCAAGCACGCGACCGATGGGCGTCAGGTGATCGTGCAGGTCACCGACACGGCCAGGGCGCTGTTGGACGACGAGATCCGGATGCGCGAAGCCTGGTTGGCCCAGCGGATGAACGAACTCAACCCGCAAGAGCGCGATCAGCTTCGGATGGCCAGCGCCATCATCGAGAGGTTGCTGGAGTCATGACCGCGACCGCCGCCGACGCTGCCGACGTTGCCGTCCCCGCCGTCCCCGCCGTCCCCGCCGTCCCCGCCCTGGCTACCGGCGGCGCATTCCGCTCGCTCCGGATCCGGAACTTCCGGTTGTACGCCGGGGCGAACTTGGTGAACAACACCGGCACCTGGATGCAGCGCATCGCCCAGGACTGGCTGGTTCTGCAGCTGTCCGACAGCGGTCTGGCGCTGGGCATCGTGACCGCGTTGCAGTTCGCGCCGATTCTTGCATTGAGCCTGTACGGCGGGATGCTCGCGGACCGTTACGACAAGCGCAAGCTGATGATGATCACGCAGGCGACGATGGGCCTGGCGGCCCTGGTGCTCGGGCTGCTCGTCCTGACCGATCTGGTAGCGCTCTGGCACGTCTTCGTGATTGCCGGGTGTCTCGGGGTGGCCGCGGCCATGGACATGCCAATCCGGCAGTCGTTCGCCTCCGAGATCGTCGGCACGGGCAATCTGGCGAATGCGGTCAGCCTGAACTCGGCGATCTTCAACGCCGCCCGACTCGTGGGTCCGGCCATCGCCGGGCTCATGATCGCGGCCGCCGGGGACGACACCGGGCCGGTATTCCTGTTGAACGCGGGCAGTTATGTGGTGACCATTCTCGCCCTGCGGTTCATGCGCCCCAGTGAGCTGAGCCGTTCGCCGGAAGTTCCTCGGGGGCGCGGCCAGTTGCGCGCCGCCCTGACCTACGTCAACGGCCATCCGGACATCAAGGCAGCGATGCTGCTGGTGTTCGTCGTCGGTACCTTCGGCCTGAACTTCCAGATCACCATGGCCCTGATGGTCACCGACGTGTTCGGCCGAGGGGCCGAGGCGTTCGGGCTGCTCTCCACAGCCTTCGCCCTCGGATCGCTGTCCGGCGCCCTGCTCTCGACCCGGCGCGCTGGGCGACCGCGGCAGCGCACGCTCTATCTGGCCGCGTTGGTCTTCGGACTGTTCGAGGTGGCCTGCGGATTTATGCCGGGATATCTGGCCTTCGCGGTGGTGCTCATTCCCACCGGAGCCGCCGCGCTGACCTTCATGGTGGCGGCGAACTCGTTCGTACAGCTTGGCGTCGCTCCGACGATGCGTGGGCGGGTGATGGCGCTGTACTTCATGGCCTTCATGGGCGGTACGCCGGTCGGGGCGCCCGTCGTCGGGTGGATGGGCGAGAACCTGGGCGCGCCGGTGGGCTTGATCGCCGGCGGGGCGATCGTCGCGGTCGCGGCTGCGGCGCTTGGATTGATCGGCATCCGCTCACGAGGCCTTCGGCTCCAGGCCCGGGTCTTTCCCCGCCCGCGGGTGCGCCTCGGGCCCAATCGTGAGCGATCAGGCGCATTGACGGTGCATCCGCGAAGCTCATGATCATGGCGACGGCGCTCACCGAACGCAACCAGCTGCACACTGGCTGACAGATTCCAGCGTAGGCCGCTTCGCTGTCCGGGCTCGCAGGCTCTAGCATGAGTCGACGCAAATTGCCGGGGCTCTTCAGTAAAGGTTTCTCTTGGATGTCCGAAATTGATCATTTCGCGTTCGGCTTTCTGACTCCGGCACTCGCGTACGCGATGTCCTGCGCCGGGTCTCTGCTGGGCCTGCAGTGCACGGCCCGGGCGCGTGGCACCACCGGGCGATCCCGTGCCCTCTGGCTGCTGCTCGCCGCTGTGTCCATCGGTGGCACCGGCGTCTGGGTGATGCACTTCATCGCCATGCTGGGGTTCCGTGTCGGCAGCATCGAAATCCGCTACAACGTCGGACTGACGCTGCTCAGCATGCTGGTCGCCGTTGTCGTCGTCGGTATCGGCCTGTTCATCGTCGGGTTCGGCGGGTCGCGCCGGGCCGCGCTCATCGGCGGCGGTGTCGTGACCGGCCTCGGCGTGGCGAGCATGCACTACATGGGCATGGGCGCGATGAGGATGGCGGCAGACATCGACTACGACGTGCTGCTGGTAGCAGCATCGTTGCTCATCGCAGTCGTCGCCGCGACCGTGGCTCTGTGGTTCACCCTCCGGGTTCGCGGGCACCTGGCCACGGTCGCAGCCGCGCTGGTCATGGGGGTGGCGATCAGCGGAATGCACTACACCGGGATGGCCGCCATGGGAGTCCACGCCAATGCCGACCCCGCGGGGCCGGTGGGGGCAAGCGCCTTCGACTTCCTGCTCCCACTTGTCGTCGGGATCAGCTTGCTGGCGGTCATCATGCTGGTGATCATCGGCCTGTCACCGACCGAGGCTGAGCTCAATCTCGAACAGGAGTTCAACAGGTCACTTCAGCCCGTTGGCGCAGGCGCCGACTCGGACTCCGCGCAGTCGCCGCATGAGCGAGACGGCTATTGGCTGCGCGGTCAGGACCCGAACTAGTTAGGGGGCGGCTGCAGCCGATCGGGTGCTGTGAGTGGCCAGCTCGCCGTCGCGCATGGCGAACACCGTGTCGGCGCGTTCCCAGACAACCGGGTTATGCGTCGCGATCAGGCAGGCGTGACCCTGGGCGGCCAGTCGCGAGAAGGCGGCGAACAGGACGTCGGACCAGCCCGCGTCCTGATGCGCGGAAGGTTCATCGGCCAGGACCACCAGCGGAGAGAGCAAGAGGGCACGCGCGACCGCCGTACGCTGCTGCTCCCCAAGAGACACCTGGTCGGGATAGCGAGCGGTGAGGTGATCGATACCGAACTCCGACATCAGCTCCTCGGCTCGACCCAGCATGGGCTTCACGCCGCCGGCCAGCCGTGCGGGCATCAGCACGTTGTCCAGGATGGTGAGCTCCTCGAGTAAGCCCAGGGCCTGCGGTACGAGCGCCACGCGCCCCCAGGGCAGATCCTCGGGCTTGCTGGCGCCAAGCGACTCGTCGAGCAGCAGCTGCCCGGCCTCGGCATGTTCCCAGCCGCACAGAACATTGAGCAGGGTGCTCTTTCCGGACCCGGACGGACCGATCAGTGCGACGACCTGCCCCCGATTGATCGAAAGCGTGACTCCGCGCAGGGCGTGCACGGTCTCGGCGTCGCGGCGATAGGACTTCACCAGCCCCTGCGCCGTCATCAACGCCCCATGGCGGCTCATCCAGCATCCCCAGATTCCATGATCATGAGCGCCTGGGGTGCACTACCACTAAACCTGAGACGCTCATGATCTTCGACCTGGCGGGCGCTCAATTGCTTTCGACCACCCTTCCGTGGTCCAGACGCAGCAGGTGGTCCGCGATCGCGACGACGCGTGGATCGTGGGAGGAGATCACGAACGCCACGCCCTCGGCGCGCAGATCCCGGAATGCCTCGAGGACCCGGTCGGCGGCGGCCGAATCCAGTTCTGCGGTTGGCTCGTCGGCGATCACGATGGCCGGATGCCCGATCACCGCGCACGCCGCGGCCAACCGTTGCTGTTCCCCGCCGGAGAGCTGATGGGGGGTATGGCGTAGCCGATGGTCCAGCCCGAGCACCCTCAGCAGTCGTTCGATCTCCTCTGCACCGGTCCGGATCCCACGCAGCCGGGAGGCCAGCCTGACCTGCTCGCGAGCCGGCAGGTAGTCCACCAGGTTGTCGATCGGATTCTGGAACATGTACGACACCGACGCGCGCCGCAGGGCCCGGCGTTGGCGGACCCGCAATGTCGCGACATCACGGCCCTCGACCAGCACCGTGCCCGAGCTCGGTCGATCCACGCAGGCCAGGATCCGCAGCAATGACGACTTGCCCGAGCCGGAAGGTCCAGCGATCGCGGTGATCCGGCCACGCGGGAAGACCTTGGAGACGTCGAGAAGTGCATTCACCTCTTCGGTGGCGGTCCGGTAAACCTTGCCGACGTCGATGACCGACGCGGCCGCCGTACGAGCCGGATCAGTGACCAGAACGCTCGGCACGTCACCCGGCACACCGTCGGCGGCCTCGTCGAAGGACGAGTCACCCCAATGGAACTCCCAGGACGAGTCCGAGGCGCGGTCATCCGCCAAGACGTAGCACCTCCGCAGGATTGGCGCGATCTGATCGACGCTGGGCGTACCCGGCAGTGCCGAACGCCACCACGATCGTGGCCGCCGCGATGCCCGCGAGGGTGATCCACGGGATAGCCAGCAGCGGGCTGGGTTCGCGGATAGGGTCCACGTCCAGCCGCCGGTAGGCCATCGCAATCGCTGCGGCGGCCAGGCCGGCGCCCACTATCAAGGCGACCACCAGAACGCTGCCCAACTCGGCCAGCAACGAACGGAAATGCGTCCAACGGGACAGGCCCATCCGGCGGGCCATAGCGTAGGAGGCAGTACGTTTGCGCTGCCGGGTCTCGAGGTAGAGCAGCAGACCGCCGATCGCGATGACTCCGACGAAGCCGGCCAAGGCCTGCAGGTAGCCGAAGGTCCAGGAGACACCCAGGAAGTTGGCCAGCTCGAAGACCTCCGTGGTGGTGAACACCCGAAACAGCCGCGCGCCCTGCTCGCGGATCTCGGCGGCAGCTGGTTCCGGATCACCGTTGGTCCAGATCTCGTAACGCAGGTTGGCCGACTGCGGCGCCTCGACGCCGATCAGCCGGTCATCGAGCAGGATCAGCGGCTCGGCCGTCCGACGCCCGGGCAGCACGTCGGCCACCGCGACGACCTCGGCGTCGAGCGAGAGTGCCTGACTGTTCCCACCTAGTTCCAGGGTGATCGGGCCGAGCGGCACGCCACCGGCCGCGAGCACCGGGATCCGGTCTCCGGCCATGTCCGGCAGCTGCGCGAGCATCGACTCGAGATCCTGCTCGGCGAAACTGTCCTCCCAGTACGCCTCACTGGCGAAGTCGGCCGGGTCGACACCGAGCGCCGTCGCCTCGGCCCCGTCGACGAAGGCTGCCTGGTACCGCGCCACCAGGGTCCCCGCGGCGTCTACTGCCGGCGTCGCTTCCAGGTCACCGAAGCTCGTCACCGCCCGCTCGGCGCCCACGCTGGTCAGCGCCTTGCTGTCGACGGTTCGCTGGCTAGAGGCGGTCAGGGTCGCTGAGTAGGTCAGGACCGCGATCGGCAGGCACAGCGCGGCCAGCAGGCTCGCGCTCACGACCCGGTTGGCGGTGAGCTGGTTGACCGCGACGAAGGCCGCCGGCGACCAACCATGCGCCCGCCGCCGCAGGGCGGGAAGGACCACCATGATCAGCCGTACGACCAGGACGGCGGCGCCGGCAAGGAACAGCAACGGGAACGAGGCGAGCAGCCCGTTGACCTGAGCGACCGAGCCGTCGAAAACGACGGCTTCCTGCCCACGCAGTTGCCACCACAGGTAGCCGGCCGCGCCCAGCAGGATCAGTTCGTACGGGATCAGGCTCAGCCAGGAGCGCTTGTGACCGATCGGCTTCTCGGTGAAGTTCCGGGAACGGATCCCGGCCACCGAGGAGAGCAGGATCAAGCCGATCACGAATCCGGCGATCGTGGTGAGGATGGCGCTACGCAACGCATCTGGGTCGAGGTCGTCGGCTGGGCCGGCCAGGGCGATAAGCCCGCGCGCGAGGTAATAGCCGGCCACCGTTCCCAGCGCAGCCGGGATGACCAACTCCAGGGCCGCCTTGACCGCGAGCGCACCGGGGCCCACACCGCGAGAGGACAGCAGCCGCACCTCGCGCAGCCGCCGGTCGGCCCAGTAACTGCCGGCGGCCATGACCAGGAGCATCGCCAGGATCGTGCCGGCCACAGCGGTCGGGATGACCGGCCCGCGAAGCCCGTTCTCCAGGCGCTGCGAGCGATCGATCAGTCTGCTGAGTTCTTCGCTCTGGAAGCTGTCCTCGCGAAAATCGCCCGGCCGAGTGGGGTCACCGGAGATGTTTCTTGCCTCGCGGAACGCGACGTCCTGCCTCGCCACGTTCTCCGACGCCGACGTGCTGGTCACGGTGTCCGGGTCGACCGGCACCTCCCACATCCGTACCGAGGTTTCGTCGAAGAACCCCAGACCGCCTGGTGAGTTGGCGTTGTCGCGGGCGAGAGCCAGGTCGTAGAACGTCGCCTCGTCGGTGGCGATCACCAGGTCGGCCGGTGGTGTGTTGGCGTTGGTCTCGTTGTTGAACAAACTGCTGTAGGAGCACCAGAAGTCCCGTACCGGCTCGTCGTACAGATTCTGATAGATCCCGACCACCGGGACGCTCGCCCCGTCGGCCTCCAGGCTGTCGCCAACGCTGATCTGATCTCGCTCGGCAACGAAGGACGGCACGTAGATCCCGTTCCCGGATCCGGAATCCAGCACGGTGATCTGATCCACCGCGCCGGGGCGGTAGAACGGCCGTACGAATCGAGTGTTCTGCGCGATGGGCGCCTGGCCGTTCTCGGTGAGGATGGACTGCGCGCCGATGAAGATCGGATTGCTGTCCATCCCTTGCCGGGCAAGGGCTTCGGGGTATGCCTGATCGGTCTGCGCCGTGAACTCCGGCCGGACGGCCTCGTTCTCAGGCCGAAAGAATGGCCCGAGGTAGGTCTGCGTCCCGATCATCGGGTACGCCGCGTTGTCGCACCGGTCGTTGATCTGCTGCTGAAGTGAGGCCGAACTCGCCGAGGAGAGGAACAGCGCCGCCGAGGCCGCCGCGCAGGCCAGGATCGCCGCGGCCACCGCCACCGCGAAGAAGGCGCCGGGTTGGCGCAGCCCGAGCATCGGGGCGCGGATCCACGGGGGGAGCAGCAGCAGGCCGCGCGCCGTACGCGGGGGACGGGTGTCCCTGCCGCCCCCGTCAGCGGACGGTGCGGGTTGTCCGGTGGTGAGCTTCTGGCTGGTGGCCGGCTCGCTGACCCGATCTTCGACGATCGACGGCAACGGCCACCTCCCGCATGTTCTCGCGCTCAGGCGCTGGCCCCGGCCGGTTCGCCGGACCGCAGCAGTTTCGGTGAGGATACGGTCAGTTGACAGCCGTTGGGCCCGCTGCGTGATGAAGCTGTGATCTCGTCGCTCGTGAGGCAACGCCCGGGCAGGATGACCACATGGCCGGGCCGATCGAGATCCGCGACCCGGCCGATCCTCGGCTGGCCGACTTCGGCGACCTGACCCACGCCGACCGTCGGCCCGATCGTCGCGGTGGACGAGGACTGGTGATCGCCGAAGGCGTACCCGTGGTGCAACGGCTGATCGCCTCACCCTACCGACTTCGGGCAGTGCTGGGCGTTACCTTGCGGATCGACGCCCTGGCAGCGGACCTGGCCGGCGTCGAGGCGCCGGTGTACGTGGCTAGGGCCGAGGTCATGGCGGCGGTCGTCGGCTTCCATCTGAATCGGGGCGTGCTGGCCAGCGCTGATCGGCTGCCGACCCCGTCGGTCGAGGAGTTGCTCGACCGAGCCGAGGCGGGGCCGGGCTCCGCCTGGACGTCTGACATCGACTCGGTGAAGCGAATAGCGGTCCTCGAGGGCGTCAACGACCACGAGAACCTGGGTTCGATCTTTCGCAATGCTGCGGCTCTCGGGATGGATGCGGTGCTACTCGGACCGGGGTGTGCTGATCCGCTCTATCGACGGGCCGTACGGGTCTCGATGGGCCACGTCCTCGCGGTGCCGTTCACCGAGCTTGCCGCCTCGCCCAGCTTCGCGGCCTGGCCGGGCGCGTTGGCCCAGCTGCGGGCGGCGGGGTTTTCGGTGCTGGCCATGACGCCGCGCCCCGACTCGTTGGCTCTGGGCGATCTCGATCCGGCCCGATATCCGCGTGCGGCGGTGCTGGTCGGCGCTGAGGGTCCCGGACTCAGCGAGCCGGCCCTCGCTGCGGCGGACCTGCGCGTGCGGATCCCGATGCGCCCAGGAGTCGACTCGATCAACGTGGCCACCGCTGCCGCGATCGCGTTCGCCCACCTCGCCCCACCATGAACGACTCAGGGCATCCCTGAGTCGAATCATTCGACTCAGGGACGCCCTGAGTCGTTCGACGTTGGGACCGGGTTCAGGTGGGGTTGGTCAGGCTGAGCTTGCCGAGCAGTTCCTGGGCGGCTTGGGCGTGGCTGGGCACGCACATCACGTCGTAGGTGCTGGCCACCACCTGACTGGTCGAGGTGAAATCTCGCTTCCCGCGGGTGGCGGCGTACCCGATCAGTCCGAAGATCAGCCCGAACACCGCCCCGTACATCAGACCGAACAACACCAGGGTGAAGATCTCCCGACCACCGGGTGCGAACAAACCCAGCAGCAGCCCGACGAACAAGCCGAACCAGGCGCCGCTGGCAGCCCCAGCCAGGGCCGTGCGAGCCCAGGTCAGCCGTCCGGTGATCTGCTCGACCATCCGCAGGTCTGACCCGATGATGGTCGTGTTCTCCACCGGAAACTTGTTGTCCGACAGGTAGTCCACGGCGCGCTGGGCCTCGGCGTACGTCCCGTAGGTCCCGATTCGCATCCCGTCTCTGGGCATGTACACAGACGCTGCCATCTGACCTCCCTGGTGACTCGAGATCATTCTCCCACGGGCCAAGCGAGCTCAGCGACTCAGGCGAGACTGTCCCGCCAGGCGGTGTGCAGGTCGGCGAAGCGTCCGGAGCCGGCCAGCAGGTCGTACGGCGAACCGTCCTCGATCAGCCGCCCGGCGTCCATGACCAGGACCCGGTCAGCGATCTCCACCGTGGACAGTCGATGGGCGATGATGATCGCCGTACGGTCGGCCAGTATGGTGCGCAGCGCGCGCTGGACCAACCGCTCGCTGGGTACGTCGAGTGAGCTGGTGGCCTCGTCGAGGATCAGCACCGCCGGATCGGCGAGGAACGCCCGGGCAAAGGACACCAACTGGCGTTGCCCGGCCGAGAGTCGACCACCGCGCTTGCGTACATCGGTGTCGTAACCCTCGGGCAGCCGCTGGATGAAGTCGTCAGCACCGATCGCCCGCGCTGCGTGTTCGATCTCGGCGCGGGATGCCTCGGGCCGGCCGAATCCGATGTTGTCGGCGACCGAACCGGAGAACAGGAAACTCTCCTGGGTCACCATGACCACCGCCCGACGCAGATCCTCGTCGGAGCGCCGCCGCAGGTCCACGCCGTCGAGGCACACGGTGCCCTCGCTCGGGTCGTAGAAGCGACCGGCCAGCCGGGCCAACGTCGACTTACCGGCGCCGGTGGCACCGACCAGCGCGACCGTCTGGCCCTGCGGGATGCGCAGATCAAGGCCAGGAAGCACGATCACGTCGCCGTAGCCGAACACCACGCTGTCGAAACGCACATCTCCCGCGGCCTTCGGCAGTGGTTCGGGATCCTGCGCCGGGGGCACACTGGACTGCTCCTCGAGTACACCGGACAGCTTCTCGAGCGCCGCCACTGCGGACTGATAGGAGTTGTAGAACATCGCGACGTCCGACATCGGGTCGAAGAAACGCCGGACGTAGAGCAGGAACGCGGTCAGCACCCCGATCTGCAGGTCCCCGTCCATGACCCGGACGGCGCCGTACATCAGCACCCCGACGGTGACCAGGTTGCCGATCAGCTGGACGCCAGGCACGAAGATCGACATCAGCCAGAACGCTCGGTCCTGAGCCTTGCGGTTGTCCTCGTTCAGGGTGCGGAAGATCTCCTCGTCCCGAGGCTCCCGACGGAAGGCCTGCACCGCACGAATTCCGCCGAGTGACTCGACGAACTGGACGATCACCATGGCGACCGTCTCGCGGGTACGCCGGTAGGCCTTGGCCGAGTTCTTCTGGAACCAGCGACCCAGCAGTGCCAACAACGGGAAGGCCAGCATCGTGACCAGGCCCAGTGGTGGATCCAGGACGACCAGTACGATTCCGATCGTCATGATCGAGAACAGTGCGGTGAGCAGACCGTCCAGGCCCTCGTCGAGCAACTCGTTGAGCGCATCGACGTCGGAGGTCAACCGGGAGATGACCCGACCGGAGGTGTAGCGCTCGTGGAAGGCCAACGGCAGGCGCTGCACATGGCTGAACACCCTGCGGCGCAAGGTGAGCAGCATGTCCTGGCCGATTGCGCCCGTGCGCTGCAGAAAGGCGTACCGCAGGATCGCATCGATCCCGGCCGCTATCAGCATTGCCGAGCCGATGATGATCAGTGGCCCGATGTCGCCGTCGTCCATGAGGGCCGGCAGCGCGTTGTCGATCCCGAGTCCGACCAACCACGGCCCGGCGAGCCAGGCGGCGTTCTGCACCAGAATGACCAGCAACAGCCAGCGCACCTGCCGCCGGTGCGGACGGAGCAACTCGCCGAGCAACCGCCGGGACCGCGCGCGCAGGAAGACGCCTGCCCCCGACGGCAGATCGTCGACATCTTCGGTCGCGATGCCTCGCCATTTTCGTTCCGCGGCCGAAGCAGCCGCTGCCGAGTTTGAGTCTGACTTGGGGTTCGGCTCCGTGGTCATCGGCCGACCCCCTCGTCCTGCATCTGTCGGCCCCCGGACGAGTCGTCCCTGTCGGCTTCGTCCGGTTCGTCGTCGCTGTCGGCGGACAGGATCGAGCGGTAGGCGGGAACG
>Ga0136616_10001701_pt1 | contig 11589 bp, 11 predicted proteins | sample AntDrymUQ2992106_2_FD_106648 | JGI IMG/M metagenome (GOLD analysis project Ga0136616, IMG submission 106648) | Polar desert sand microbial communities from Dry Valleys, Antarctica - metaG UQ299 (21.06) | ecosystem: Environmental > Terrestrial > Soil > Desert | place: Antarctica: Dry Valley...
GAGCCGCGCGATCTCTTTCTGCTGCGTCGTGTAGAGCACCGCCTGCCGCTGCAGCTCAAGCTCGCGCGCCAGCGTGAAGGCGGAGTAGTTGCCGGGCCACAGCCGAACCCGCCCGCGCTCGAGCGTCGCGATCGTGCTGACCGTCTCGTCGAGCAGGTAGCGGTCGTGCGAGACCGAGACGACCGCCCCGTCGAACGAGCGGATCAGCCCCTCGAGCCGGCTGCGCCCGACCGCGTCGAGGTGTGCCTCGGGCTCGTCGAGCAGGAGAACGTCCGGCGAGCGCGCGAGGCAGGCCGCGAGCTCGACGAGCTTCCGCTGGCCGCCGCTGAGCGCGCGGGTGGGGAGGAGGAGGTCGGCCTCGTCAAGCCCGACGTCGAGTAGCTGCGCCCGCGCCCGACCCTCGAAGCCCGGGCCGCCGGCGGCGGTGTAGCGCTCGAGGAGCTCCTCCTGCCGGCTCAGCACCCGGGCCATGCGCTCGAGGTTGCTCGCGAGCTCGGAGGAGCCGAGCCGCTCGGTGCAGGTGGCCAGCTCGCGCTCGAGGCTTTCGAGGTCGGGACGCGCGCTCCGAACGGCCTCGAGCGCGGTGCGCTCGTCGCCGAGCGGATGCTGGGGCAGGAAGGAGACGACGAGCCCGCGGCGGCGGACGACGTGCCCCGCGTCGGGCTCCTCGTGACCCGCGAGAATGCGCAGGAGCGTGGACTTGCCGGAGCCGTTCGCCCCGATCACGCCCAGGCGGGCGGCCGCGCCGATCTCGAGCTCCAGGCCGTCCAGCACGGTGCGGCTGCCGAACGACTTTCGCAGCTCGTGGGCGGAGAGCACGCTCATCCTTCGAGGGTAGTCACTCGCGTTTGGCCGCGGCATCTGGTAAACCCCCGTCATGCGTCTCTTCTGGCGGAGCCGCAAGCTCGCCCCCCGGGTCCGGGCGCTCAGTGAGGCCGAGGCCTATGCCCGCTGCCACGGCGATCGCGAGGAGTACCTCGTCCGCATCGTGCAGATGGAGGCGCGGCGGCCGCGCTACGAGCCCGCCGTCTCGGGCGAGGACCTGCGCCAGAGCTTCGAGCGGCGACTCGACGCCCGGGAGCCGGGGGTCGAGTAGAGGTTCGCGGGCCGGCTTCGGCGGGCACCATTGATCGGTGTCCCGCCGTCGCCTTCTCCTCGTCGCTCTGTTCGTTCCAGCTCTCGCCGGCTGCGCGGGTGAGCAGGAGGAGTCAGCTCCGCCGCTGACGACCCCGAGTCCCGTCACGACGGTCGAGGTCCCGCCTCCGCCGCCTCGTGCCGCCGAGCCGGTCGCACCGCGAAAGCCGCGAACGCGACCTCGGCCGGCCGCTCCTCCTCCCAAGGTCTTTCCGCCGCCTCCGGTCACACGAACGGAGACTTCCCCGCCGCCGCCCCGGTCATCAGGCCGCCCGGGCCCGGTCACCGAGACGACGCCGGCAACCGCAACGGCAACGGCGCCGGCGCCGGCGCCGGCGCCGGCACCAGTCCCAGCACCCGCAACGGCACCCCCATCCCCACGGCCCGATCCTGGCGTGGCGGAGGAGGCACCGCTCGACCACCGCCTGCTCGTCGGCTTCCAGGACGACCCGAGCTTCCGCTGGCGGCCCGATCGCCGGGCGACGCTCGACGCGGCGCAGGCGGCAGGAACGAGCGTGATCCGGACGACGCTCGAGTGGGCGCAGGTGGCGCCCGAGCGTCCCCGGCGAGCGAGCGACCCTTTCGATCCCGCCTACCGGCTCGACGACGTCGACGAGCTCGTCCGGAACGCGCAAGCGCGCGGAATCGAGCCCATGCTGACGATCTGGGGCACGCCCCCCTGGGCCAACGGCGGCCGGGCGCGCAACATCCCGCCCTCCCGGCCGCAGGATCTGGAGGCCTTCGCCGAGGCCGTCGCTTCGCGCTACTCGGGTCGGCATGCCGGCTATCCCTTCGTGCGCTACTTCTCCGTGTGGAACGAGCCGAACCTGGAACAGTTCCTGGCGCCGCAGTTCGCCGCCGACGGCGGTTCACTCTCGCCGGCCCTGTACGCGCGCCTCTTCCGCGTCGCCCACCGTGGCGTCAAAGCGGGCAATCCGCGCGCGCTCGTGGCGGCGGGCGAGACGTCCGCGCGCGGCCGCGACCGTCCGAGCGGCGGCGCTGCGCAGGACTCACACTCGCCCGGGCGTTTCGCCCGGCTGCTCTCGGAGGTTGCGCCCGATCTCCGCTTCGACGCCTGGGCGCACCATCCGTACCCGACCGAGCCGCGCCTGCCTCCGCAGGCGCGCGCGCGCTGGCCGAACGTGAACCTGCTCGGCCTTCCGCGCTTCGGCCGCGAGCTCGAGGGCTGGTTCGGCCGGCCGCTGCCGCTCTGGGTGACCGAGTATGGCCACGAGACTCGCCCGGGGGAGCCCCGCGGCGTGTCGCAGCTCGAGCAGGCGCGCTACGCCGAGGAGGCGCTCGCGCTGGTCGGAGCGAACGCGCAGGTGGAGATGTTCGTCTGGTTCACCTTCCGCGACGACTCCGGGAACCCGTGGCAGAGCGGCCTGATCGGGCGCGCTGGACAGCCGAAATCCGCGCTCGCCCGCTTCGGCGCCGCGGCGCGAGGGCTCGATGCGCGGATCTCGCTCGACGAGACCGGCCTCCTCCGTCTGTCGGCGCTCGAGCTCGCGTACTACGCCGGGCCGGGCGCCGCGGTCAGCGTCGACCTCCGGCTCGGAGGCCGCGCGCTCGAGACGAGAGCGAGCGCGCTCGGCCCGGACGGCTGGCTCACGCTGCATGTGCCGGCGCTGGCGAATGGGCGCGGTTCGCTGCGGGTCGGCGTCCGCGACCCCTACGGCAACCGTATCGTCCGTTCCCTCGATCTCGAAGCTCGCTGAAAGGTGGTCACGCCCATGAACGATCAGCGCAACCTCTTGCTCGTCACGACGGAGGCCGTCGACGACGGTGTGCTGCGTGCGGCCGTCCGGCGGCACGTGGGTGAGAACGTCGCCCGTGTGCGCGTAATCGCCCCTGTCTCGAAGGTCTCACCCCTCGAATGGCTGACGAACGACGAGGACGCCAAGCGCGCCGAGGCGCAGGAGGTGGCTGACCACGCCGCCGAGGCTGTGGGCGACATGGCCTCCGCCGACGCGGAGATCGGCGACTCCGACCCCGTGCAGGCCGTCGAGGACGCGCTGCGGGAGTTTCCTGCAGACGAGATCCTCATGGTGATCGGCCCCAAGGACGAGCGGAGCTGGCTCGAGCAAGGCAGTGTGTCGGAGGCGATCGGGCGCTTCGGAGTCCCCGTGAAGCCGCTCGTGGTTTCCAGCGAGAAACGCTGATCCCGCCTTAACAAGCGCTCTCTACCATCGACGAGAGATGCGTCGTTGCCACCTCGCGTGTCTGCTCGCCGCCTTCGTCGCCGTGGCCGCGCCCGCGGCGACGGCGTCACCGGGCCTCCGGGTCGGGATCGTCGAGCACGGCGAAGCCTTCTTCGGCCAGCCGGGGCGGTTCTACCCGACCCTGCGCGAACTGCACGCCGACGTCCTGCGCGTCAACCTGAATTGGGGTGGCCGGCTGGGCGTCGCGCGGCGCCGGCCGGGCAACGGCGCCAACCCGAACGACCCCTCGTACGACTGGCGTGTCTACGACGGCGTCGTGCTCAACGCGGCCCACCAGGGTGTCGACGTCATGTTCTCCATCTTCGGCACGCCCGGCTGGGCGAACGGCGGACGGCCGCCGACGAAAGCGCCGACGAACGGCCGCTTTCTGCGCGACTTCGCCTACGCGGCGGCGACCCGCTACAGCGGACGCTTCCGCCGCCCGGACGGTCGCATCCTGCCGCCCGTGCGGCTCTGGCTCGCATGGAACGAGCCGAACCTCAAGCTCGGGCTCGTGCCGCAGTACCGGCGAGTCGGCAAGCGCTGGGTGATCCAGAGCGCGGTCGACTACGCGCGCATCTGCAACGCGGTCTACGACGGCGTCCACGCGACGAGCCTCAGGGGCGAGCGCGTCGGCTGCGGTGTCACCGCCCCGCGCGGGAACAACAACCCGAGCGGGTTCAAGCCGTCAGTCTCACCGCTCGCGTTCATGCGGGCGATGAAGGGCGCGGGTGCCCGGCGCTTCGATGCGTATGCGCACCAGGCCTACTACGGCGGGCCGACCGAGACGCCGGCGACCCGCCCGCGTGGGCGCTCGGCGGTCACGCTCGGCAACATCGACGTGCTCGCGCGGCAGCTCTCCAAGCTCTACGGCCCGCGTCCTCGGATCTGGATCACCGAGTACGGGTTCCAGACCCGGCCGCCCGATCCGCTTTTCGGCGTCACGTGGGCGCAGCAGGCGCGCTACCTGACGCAGGCCTTCGCGATCGCTCGGCGGCACCCGCGCATCGACCTCATGCTCTGGTTCCTGCTCCGCGACGAGCCGCGGGCCGAGGGCTGGCAGTCGGGCTTCCTTACCGTCTCGGGCGTCCGAAAACCCGCGTTCGAAGCCTTCAAACGGCTGCCGCGCTGACAGCCGCGCCGGAGCGAAACCGCCACAGGCTCGGAAGCGCGACGACGAGCGGCGTCGAGATCACGATCCAGGCGGCGCCCACCCAGAGGACCAGCGAGCTGCCGACGCCGTCGGCGACGTAGCCCACCGCGGCGTACCCGAGCGGCGCGAGCACCAGACCTCCGAGTGACCCGTACGCGGCCACGCGCGCAAGCGCGTGCTCCGGCACGTCCTCCTGAATCGCCGTCGTCCACAGGGCACCCCAGAAGCTCGCTTGCGCGCCCCCGAGGAGGGCGCCGGCGGCGATCGCAGCCGTTGGCGCCGTCGCCGCCAGCAACGCCAACTGCGGCGCCGCCAGGGCAATCGCGCCGAATGCCGCGACGAGCGGCCTTCGCGGCCGCCAGCGCAGGGCGAGCGCGCTGCCCGCGATCAGACCAGCCGCGAACGCAGCGCCGATCAATCCCCAGGCAGCCGCGCCGCCGAGGGACTGCTGCGCCACGACCGGGCCGAGAGCGAAGAAGCCGGTGAGGGCGAAGGCGTTGAGCAGCGCCACGTGGATCGTCCCGACCCAGAGCCAGGTACGCGATCGGAACTCGCTCCACCCCTCGGCGAGATCCCGCAGGAACGCACTGCCTCTCCTTGTCGCGACGTTTCCTCTCACATCGAGGAGCGCGAGGCTGCACGCGCTCACGAGGAAAGTGACGGAGTCGAAGGCGAGCGCGACACCCGCGCCGAACGCTGCGACGAGGACTCCGCCCAGCAGTTGACCGGCGAGAGCCGAGCCGTTTCGAGCCAGGTCGACGAGCGCATTTGCAGCCTGGAGGGCGTCCTTCGGGACGACCTGCGGCACGATTCCGACGGCGGCGGGGTTGAAGAACGCCTGCGCCGCGCCGCCCACCGAGAACAGCAGGAGGAGGTGCCAGAGCCGCGCCTGCTGCGTGATGAGCAGAAGCGCCGCGGCGCCCTGGGTGACAGCCCTGACGAGGTCGGACGACAACATGACCGCCCGTCGTGGCAGCCGGTCTCCGACCACCCCGCCGGCGAGCACGAAGAGCAGAAGTGGAAGTCGGGTCGATCCCAGGACGAGTCCAACGGCAGTCACCGATCCCGTCGCCTCCAGGACCGCGAACGCGAGCGCAACCGTCGCAAAGGAGCTGCCGAGCGTGGAGGTGGCCTGGCCCGCCAGCAAGAGCCGGAAGCCCGTGTGGCGCAGCGGCTCGAGTCGCGGTCTCAGCTCCTCGTCCGCCATCAGCGACCGCCTCCGTTGCCGCGTGCCGTGACGACCCGGCGGATGATCGGCGGGTCACCGCCAGGCGTCGGCGTCGGCGAAGGGCATGTGGTCGCGGTCGCGGAAGCGCGGGCGTTCACGGTAGTCGTTCACGCCTTCGACCGCGTTGCCTCGGAGCAGGAAGGCGGAGGCGGCATCGCGTTCGGTGATCCTGGTCGCCGTCGGAATGAAACGGATCGTAAGGGCGCGGCGCCAGCGGTCGGATGTGTTCGCGTTCGAGCCGTGCAGGATGTTCGGGTGATGCACGGAGATGTCGCCGGGCCGCAGCTTGAGATCGACGGCTGAGTCTCGTCGACGTTGTAGTCGGTCTCGCTCCGGAGCACGCTGTCCACGTCCTGGCGTTCCGTTATCCCTTGCAGAGCCTGCGTGTGCGTCTGCGGGATGACGCGCAGGCACCCGTTCTCAGGGTCCGAGTCCGTGATGGCGACCCAGAGCGTGATCACCTCCATTGGGTCGAGCGGCCAGAATGTGCCGTCTTGATGCCAGAGTACGGGACGGCCCGTGCGCGGCGGCTTGCAGAGGTAGTGGGTCGCGAACAGGGCGATATCGGGCCCGATGAAGATCTGGGCGATGTCGAGTAGGCGGTCGTCGGCGACGAGGCGCAGCCAGAACGGGTCGTGTCGCGCCAGTCGGTGACCGAGGTCCTCAGGCCGCAGTTTCGGGATTCCGCGCGAGCAGCCAGTCGACGTGCGCGTCGGCTTCGGCGATCAGGCCCGGGTCGAGGACATCTTTGAAGTGGACGTAACCCTTGTCCTCGTAGTGCCGGCGGGCCTCGCTTGGCGAAAGCATCTTTGCCACCATAGGTGTACGCAAGCGACGTTTCTTCCTCTGACGGGGCGTATTCTTGTTCTCTAATGACTTCCGCCTTGCTCGAGCTCCGGTTCTGCGACTACGCACCGAACGGCGAGGCTTACCACGTCGGGCGCCGAGCGCCGTCGGGGCCTTTCCGAGGTACTCGGCACACACACGACTTCGCCGAGGTGATGTGGATCGAGCGGGGCGCTCTCGTTCACCAGATCAACGGCGCGCGGCAAGCGCTCGCCGCCGGAGACCTCGTCTTCATCCGCCCGGAGGATGTCCACACGTTCGTCGGGGAGGGCTTCACCCAGGTCAACGTCGCCTTCGAGCGGCACACCCTCGAGTTTCTCGAGAGCCGCTATTTCGCCGGCGCCCACTGGCCGTGGGGCGCCCGCGACGTTCCGACCGCGTACCGGCTCGATCGCAGGCAGCAGGCGCGTGTGGCTGAGCTGGCCAGACTCCTCGCGGGGGCGAGGCCGACCCGGCTGCTGCTCGAGCGCTTCCTCCTCGAACTCCTGCAAGAGCTCGTCGAACCCGCCGGTTCGTGCAACGTCCCGCCGTGGCTGCAGGACGCGCTCAGACGCTTCGCCGACGACCCAGCCGCCCTGGCGGGCGGCGTGCCTGGGCTAGCCTCGCTTGCCGGCCGGAGCCGGGAGCACGTCAACCGTGTCGCGCGCACCGCGACCGGGCGTACGGCGACAGACCTGGTCAACGAGGCCCGGCTGACCCGAGCGGCAGCCGAGCTGACAATGACCGACGAGCCCATCGTCCAGATCGCCACCGGCTGCGGCCTCCCGAACCTCAGTAACTTCTACCGGCTCTTCAATGCCCGCTTCGGCGTCACGCCGCGACAGCTACGGCTCCGCCACCGCGCGCTCATGTGACCTCTCACGGGCGGCCGATTGCCCGCGCAGGGACGCGCTGTCCGTCCTCGTTTCGACGTTGCCCTCACGCTGAGACACGCAACGCTGCACGCTCAACGCGCGTCGTGCTGCCTAGCGCCGGTCGATGATCGCGACGTAGCTCGGACCCTCTCCGAGCGTGCGCGACAGGCGCCAGCCCGTGCCTTCGAGCAGATCCGCGAGCTCTGCCGGCGAGACCTGGAGCCAGTCGAGCCACGACGTCGAGAGCTCGCGGTGGCGGACCCGGAGCCGGAGCTGGCCCGGCATCCGGCCACGGCGATGGTTCCGCTCGCGGTAGCGCTCCTGCACCGGATCGTCGAGCGCATGCGGATCGAAGGTCTCGGCGACGATGCGACCCCGGGCTGACGTGAGGCGCATCAACCGGCCGAGTATGCGTCGAGCTCGTGCCGCCGAGCCCAGCATCCCGAAGTTCTGCCCGAGCAGCACGATCGTGTCGAAGAGCCCAAGCGAGGCGTCGATCGCCTCCACGTCGACCAGCCGGGCGTCGCGCACACCGCGCCGGCGGCAACACTCGATCGCCCCCGGCGAGGAGTCGATTCCCACCACGTCGAGCCCTCGCGACTGAAGGTGCAGGCTCACCCGGCCGCCACCGCAGCCGACGTCCAGCACGCGACCCCGGACGAAACGCATCGCGCGTCGCTCGACCGGGTCGTCCCACCGGGTGAATTGCTCGAGCAGGTAGCGGGCGTCGAAGGCCATGACGAAGCCGTCGTCCCGCTCGACGATCTCGTGCGCGCGTCTCCCCGCGAGCGCATCCGTGAGGATCGCGCCCCACACGTCGGGCTGCTTCGTCATTCGCGGAGGGTCAGACCCCGCGACGATGCGTCTCGAGCCGACCGCACGGTCGCTTGAACTCAGCGGAGATGCGCAGCGTCGCGATCAGATTGGTGGTCGTCAGCGCGAGGGCGGTGTCGAGGACGATTCGAATCCGCTCCCAGTGGCCATCCCGCAGCGCGAGCGCGAGGCTCAGCGCGGCGCCCGCCGAGTAGCCCGCACCGATGAACGCGGCCGTGAGCGGCGCGCGAATCGTCCACGCGAACGTCCCCCGAGCCCCCTCGGGCCAGGAAGAGGCCTGCGCCGGTACCGACCGTGACGAGGAACCCGACGAGGACGATGGCGCGCGCAGAGGGTGCCAGCCGAAGCGATTGAGCGAAGCCCCTGGCGGCGATCTCGGCCACGAGGTTACGCGGTCTGACCCCGCTCGCCGACCACGGCCACCGCTTCGATCTCGACGAGGAACTCCGGCCGGGCGAGGCCGGCGACGACGAGCAAGGTGCTGGTCGGCTTCACGGCTCCCGTCAGATAACGCTCGCGCACGGCGTTGACGGCGAGCGAGTGGGCGCGGTCGACCATGTAGGTCCGGGTCGAGACGAGGTCGTCCAGGCTCCCGCCGGCGGCTTCGATCACCGCCTTGAGGTTCTCGAACACCTGCGTCGCCTGCGCCTCGACATCGTCGACTCCGACGATCTCCCCGTCGGCGTTGAAGGCGACCTGGCCCGAGATCCAGACGGTCGAGCCCGCACGGACGCCGTAGGAGTACGTGAACCGCTTCGCCGGGCCGGCCGGCAACTCGGGCGGCTCGATCCGTTGCATGGCTCTCCTCTCAGTCGCCCACGGCCGCCCGCAGCCACCGGTCGAGGCCGTCGAGCTCCGAGGGATGGGCAAAGTGGTGCTCCGAGGCTATGTGACCGTCGGGCCGGACGAGCAGGAGCCTCCCGCGGCTGTCGCCGGCGAGTGCCAGCCGGACGGGGAGGCCGGCTCGGGCAGCGCGGTCGGCCACTTCCGCTCCAGTTCCGGCCGACGCGCCGGGAGGCAGGGTCAGAAGCGCCACGAAACCACCGCCCGAGCGGGCCGCGTCGGGGGCCATGCCGCCCGCTCCGACGGCCACGATGGGCGAGTCGGCGTAGACGTGCGGCTGGTAGAAGCGCCCCGAGTTCACGAAGCGGCGAGTCGGCGGAACGCGCGCGGCCGTCGCGAGCACCGCGTCGCGGAACACGCGCCGAGCGCGGGAGGGAGGCGCCATGAACCTCGCCGTTCTTGCCGTGATCCGCAGGTTCTCGAGCGCGGCAGCGCGGCGCTCGGCCTCGTACGTCTCGAGCAGGCGCGCGGGCGCCGCTCCCGAGAGCACGAGCCACAGCTTCCAGGCGAGATTCTCCGCGTCGGCGAGCCCCGAGTTCAAGCCGCGCGCGCCGTACGGGCTGTAGACGTGCGCGGCGTCGCCGAGCAGAAAGGCCCGGCCGACCCGGAAGCGCTCGGCGATCAGCTGCAGGAAGCGGTACGACGTGACCCAGAGGAGGTCGTACGGCGTCTCGCCGACAAGACTTCGCAGCCGCGCGTCGAGGCGTCCGCTCCGGCGCTCCTCCTCGGCATCGAGCGCCTCGCCGATCTGCCAGTCGATGTGCCAGCAGCCGTCCGGCTGCGGATGGACGAGCACCGTCCGGCCAGGGTTGAAGGGCGGGTCGAAGAGGAAACGGCGCTCGTTGCGCGGGAACGGAAGGTCAGCCCGGACGTCGGTGATCAGGAAGTGGTCGTCGAAGCCATGCCCCGCGAAGCGCACCCCGAGCCCCTTTCGCGCCGCCGAACGAACGCCGTCGCAGCCCGCGAGATAGAGCGCCCTCATCGTCCGCGCGCCGCCTTCGCCCTCGAGGTGTGCGGTCACGCCCCCGCCGTTCTGCTCCACTTCGACGAGCGCGGAGCCCCAGAGCGTCTCGACCAGCGGCTCGCGCTCGACGCGGGCGAGCAGGAGCCGCTCCGTCTCGGCCTGCGGAAAGTTGAGGACGGGCGGGAACCCCGAGCCGGTGTGCGAGAAGCGAACCGTCGCAAGCTCCCGGTCGCGCACGAATGTCCGGCCTGCGGCGAGCCGAACGCCCCGCTTGGCGATCGTGCGGCCGACCCCGACGCGCTCGAGGATCTCGAGCGCCTCGCCGGCCATCAGCAGCGCCTTCGAGCCCGGGTCGATCTCCGGCCCGAGCGGATCGACGATCGTGCTCGCAACGCCGAAGCCCGCAAGCCGCAGCGCGAGCGTCATGCCGACCGGCCCACGCCCCGCGATCAGAACCGGCCGGGGGGTCAGTGGGCACCGCCAGAAGTACGGTCACGGTCGGGCGGGCCGACTGCACTTCCGGCGGGGGCCACCTACCTGAACGGCGCTTCGGTGCCGAGCCCGAGCTCGCGAGCCCGCTCGACGCAGAGCTCCGCCGCCGCCAGGTCCTCGACGGCGAGCCCGAGCGACTTGAAGACGGTCAGCTCCTCGGGCGCGGCGCGACCGGAATGAGCGCCCGTCAGGAGCTCGCCGAGCTCGGCGCGGATGTGCTCGGGTCCTGCGATCGCGCCCTCCTCCACGGCAGAGAGGTAGTCGCCCGCTTCGTTGAGCGTCGACTCCCGCCGATCGACGAAGAGCGAGGCGGCCGCAACCGTTGCGGAGTCGAGCTCGCGCGCGGTCGGGACGCTCGACCCGACCGCGTTCACGTGCGCACCCGTCGCGAGCCACTCTCTGCGGACTATCGGTTCGCGGGAGGAGGTCGTCGTGCAGACCACGTCCGCCCCCGCGAGCGCCTCCTCGACCGTCGCCGCGATTGCGGCACCCGACGCCTCCGCGAGCAGTTCAGCCCGCTCGCGTGTACGGCTCCAGATCACGAGCTCGGGCTCGTCGAGCACCGCTCGCATCGCCTCGACGTGGGAGCGGCCCTGCACACCCGAGCCCAGGATCGCGACTCGCCTCGACCCGGGCCGGGCCAGCAGCCGCGTTGCGAGACCCGACACCGCGGCAGTCCGGATCTCCGTGATCGCCGATGCGTCGAGCACCGCCAGGAGCTCGCCCGTCTCGCCGTCGTGCAGCAGCACCGCGCCCTGGTGCGGGTCGAGCCCGCGCGCGGAGTTGCCGTGCGCGACCACGATCTCCTTCAGCGCGAAGAGCGGGGTCGCACCGCCCCGATGGGCTGGCATGAAGCCCATCAGGTTCGTCGTCCCACCCGAGCGCATGACGAAACGAAGCGGCATCGTCAGCTCTTCGCGCGCCAGGGCGGCGAGGGCGCCGGCCATCGCCTCGATGCAGGACTCCATGTCGAGCACGCGGCGAACATCCGATCCCGAGAGAACGAGCACGGTTACGGTGCCGCGGCCAGCGCGCGCTGA
>Ga0136616_10001703_pt1 | contig 11587 bp, 12 predicted proteins | sample AntDrymUQ2992106_2_FD_106648 | JGI IMG/M metagenome (GOLD analysis project Ga0136616, IMG submission 106648) | Polar desert sand microbial communities from Dry Valleys, Antarctica - metaG UQ299 (21.06) | ecosystem: Environmental > Terrestrial > Soil > Desert | place: Antarctica: Dry Valley...
AACACGATCAGGAACGACACCAGCGTCGGCTCGTCCCAGACCCACCAATGGCCCCAGGCCGCGCGCGCCCAGATACTGCCGGTGATCAGCACGCCGACCGCCAGCACGAGCGAGATGTGGATCGCCACGTAGGAGCGCAGGTCGTCGGCGCGGTCGCCCGAGCGCAGGTGCCGGATCGCGTAGATCCCGCCGGCCACGAAGCCGCCGAGCGCCACGAGCGCGAGCGGGACGTGCAGGAAGAAGATCTTGTAGACGAAGCCCTGATCGGCGTCGTTGGGCGCGTAGAAGAAGACGAGCGCGAAGGCGCCGATGATCAACATGGCTGAGGCGATTGAGAGGGCGCGCAGCCCGCGACCGAAGGTCATGTCTGTCGGCGCTACTCCTCCAGCAGGTAGTCGAAGACGGCGTAGGCGAGGAGCCCGAAGACCGCATCATAGAGGGCCAGGACCAGCAGCCAGCGCCCGGGGAACGGGTCCGCGCCAGCCACCGCGAAGAGTGGCGCGCTCGCCTCCGCGGCGGCGATCACGACGGGTACGAGCAGCGGCAGCGCGATCAGCGGGACGATCAGGTCGCGCGCACGGGTCTGCACGCCGAGCGCTCCGATGAGGGTGCCGACGACGGCGATCCCCGCGTCGGCGAGCACCAGCACGGCGAGCAGCTCGGGGAGCGCCTGGCCCGCGCCGGGCGCGAGCAGCAGCACGACGAACGCCGGCACAGCGACGAGCTCCACGGCAGCGAGGTAGCCGAACAGCACCAGCGCCTTGGCCACGAACAGCGCGGTGCGGTCCACGGGCGCCATCAGGAAGCCGTCGAAGCCGCCCTGCTCCTGCTCGGCGACGAACAGGCGGTTCATGCCCAGCACGGCGGCCAGCAGCAGCGTCACCCAGAGCACGCCGGCCGCGAGCTCGCCGTCGAGCGCGCCACGGTCGAGGCCGAAGTGGAACAGCACGAACGTCGAGACGCTGAACATCAGCATCGCCGGGACGGACTCGAACGAGCGCAGCTCGAGCCGCAGGTCCTTGCGGATCAGCGCCGCGACGGTCGTCCTCACGCGTACAGGCCCCGTACGTCGCTAAGTCCCACCTGCGCGGCGGGCGCCCAGAGCGCCACCCGCCCCTCGCGCAGCCCGAGCACGTCGTCGGCCTCGGCGAGGCCCTGCTCGGCGGCGTGCGAGATCAGCACCCGCGCCGGGCCGGCGGCGCGCCCGATCAACGGCGCCACGGCTGCCGCCCCGCCGGGATCGAGATTGGCGAGCGGCTCGTCGAGCAGCAGCAGCTCGGGGGCATGCAGCACCGCGCGGCAGATCGCCGCTCGCTGGGTCATGCCGCGCGAGAGCGTGCGCACCGGGTCATCGGCGCGCGCGGCCAGGCCGACCTGCGCGACGAGCGTCTCCGCGCGGGTCTCGTCGACCCCGTGCAGGCGGCCGTGGAAGCGCAGGTTCTCGCGCACCGTCAGGTCGCGGTAGAGCATCGGGTCGTGCCCGAGCAGCCCGATCCTCCCGCGCGCGCGGTATGCCTCGCGCGGCAGCTCCGCGCCGAGCACGCGGGCGCTGCCCGCATGTGGCCGCAGCAGACCCGCGAGGATCCGGAGCAGCGTTGTCTTGCCGGCGCCGTTGGCGCCGAAGACCGCGACGGTGGCTCCCCGCGCCAGCGTGAACGAGACCTCGCGCAGCGCGACGCGCTCGCCGTACGCGCGTCCCACCCCGTCCAGCGCGACCGCCGGGAGGCTATCCCCCGCTGTGGCGGTTGCCATGGCTGGAGTCGCCCCGCAGGGTCCGCACCGCGTGCTCGAGCACCGGCGCGAGCACCCCGAAGAGCTGCTCGACCGCCTTGGGGTTCCCGGGGAAGTTGACGATCAGCGTCGCGTCGGCGATGCCGGCGACCCCGCGCGAGAGGATCCCGAGCGGGGTGTGCCGTGCACCCTCCGCGCGCATCGCCTCAGCAAGTCCGGGGGCCTCGCGATGAATCACGCCGCGCGTTGCCTCGGGCGTGATGTCGTCAGGCGTCATCCCCGTTCCGCCGGTCGTGAAGATCAGGTCGCAGCGCTGGTCGACGAAGTGGTGCAGGCGGTCCTCGATCAGCGCGAAGTCGTCGGGCACGACCTCCATGCCGACGATCTCGCAGCCGGCATCCTCCGCCAGCCCCGCGAGCACGGGCCCGGAGCGATCCTCGCTGTCGCGGCTGGCGACAGAGGTCGAGACCGTGAGGATCGCGGTGCGCACGGCGCTGAGCCTAGTCCCCCGTCAGCTCGCGGAAGCGCGTCACGTCCACGTTGCCACCGGAGAGGATCACGCCGGTGCGCAAGCCGGCGCACTCGACCTTGCCGTGCAGCAGCGCCGCCAGCGCGGACGCGCCGCTGGGCTCGAGCACGAGTTTGAGGCGCTCGAACGCGAAGCGCATCGCAGCCACGATCTCGGCGTCCGAGACCGTCACGACGGCGGCCACGCGCTCCCGGATCACCGCGAAGGTCCGCTCACCCGGCGTTTCGACCTGCTGGCCGTCGGCGATCGTCCTGCCGACCGGCACCACGACGCGCTCGCCGGCCGCCAGCGAGCGGGCGGTGTCGTCGCCGCTCTCGGGCTCGACGCCGACGACGCGGCAGTCGGCGCACAGCCCGGCCGCGGCGGTGGCGGCGCCGGCGATCAGGCCGCCGCCGCCGACCGGGACGAGCAGCAGGTCGAGCGCCCCGCCGTCCTCGATCAGCTCGAGCGTCGCGGTGCCCTGGCCGGCCATTACCCGCTCGTCGTCGTAGGGGTGCACGACGGCGAGGCCGTCGCGCTCGGCCCACTCGGCGATCAGCGCCTCGCGATCGGCGGAGTAGCGGTCGAAGCGCACGATTCGCGCGCCGTAGCCCTCCGTGGCAGCCGCCTTGGACGCCGGGGCGTCCTCCGGCATCAGGATCGTCGCGGGGATCTCGTGCAGCGCGGCCGAGAGCGCAAGCGCCTGCGCGTGATTGCCGGAGGAGGCGGTCACGACGCCGGGGGCGCGCTCCTCGCGGGTCAGTGAGGCGACCGTGTTGTAGGCGCCGCGAAACTTGAACGCGCCGATGCGCTGCAGGCTCTCCGGTTTGAGGCGCACCCGCGCACCCGTGCGCTCGTCCAGCGTGCGGGAGGTGATCAGCGGCGTGCGGTGCGCGATCCCGTCGAGCCGCGCGGCGGCACGCCCCACGTCGTCGAGGTCGATCACGCGACGGCGTGCGCGTGCGACTGCTGGGCGGCCCTGATCAACGCGCGCACGGCGTCCTCGTCCCCGGCGCGCAGCAGCTCGACCGGGTCCGGATCGCCGTTGACGATCGCCTCGAAGAACGCCTTGCGGTCCTGGTACGTCGGCAGGGTCCCTTTGGCCCAGCCGCGCACCTCGTTGAGCATGATCGCCAGGCGGGCGTACTCCGCGCCGAACTCCTCGGCGATCTGGCGTTTGATCCGCTTTGCGAGCGCCGGTGATGCGCCCGCCGTGGAGATCGCGATCGCGAGCGGGCCGGTGCGCACGATCGCGGGCAGGATGAAGTTGCAGAGCGGCGGGACGTCGACGATGTTGACGAGCATCGCGCGCTGCTCGGCGTGCTCGTAGACGCTGATGTTCGTGTCGGTGTCGTCGGTCGCGGCGATTGCGATGAACGTGCGTGCCAGGTCGCCGGGCTCGAAGTCGCGCCGCAGCCATTCGATCGAGCCCTCGGCGGCGAGCTGCTGCAACTCCGGGACCGCCTCGGGCGCCACGAGCACGACGCGGCCGTCGCAGGCGAGCAGGCCCTCGACCTTCTCGAGCCCGATCTCACCGCCCCCCACGACGAGGCAGCGCCGGCCCGTCAGCTTCAGGCAGGCGATGTAGAAGGGCGTCTCCAGCATCCCCCGGACGCAGGTCTGGTCACAGATCCCGCGCCGGAACTGGCAGACGCACTCCTTGCCCTCGTAGGCTGCGGCCGGCATGACGTTCTCCACGGTACTACGGCGATTGCGCTCACCCCTCTGGGTGATGGAACCCGGCGTGGAAGTCCAGGACGCTCGCGCACATGCACAACCTCAAGCTGTTGCTTCAGCGCGAGCCGGCCGCCCTCGGGTCGCTCGTCGCCTCCATCCTGCCCGTGCTGGTGCTGCTCGGCGTGCTCAGGATCGACGACGCCGGGGCGGCCGCCGTCGTGGTCGCGATCAACACGGTCGCCGGCTTTGCGGTGCGGGTGCTGGTCGCGCCCGTCAGCCATCCAGCGCCGTCAGCGATGCCCGAGCGCCTCACGGCCTAGTCGCACCGCGGTCCGGGCGAGTGGCAGCGCTCCACTGCGCAGCGCCGCCCAGCGCTCGGACTCGCGGCCGTGCCGAAGCCGGGCGGATGCCACCGAGGCGCCGAGCAGCGCCGGGTCGTACGGCAGCCAGCGGGCCGAGCGCAGGCGCGTCGGCTGCGAGGCGACCTGGCGCGTCACGACGTGCCTGGCCAGCCGGACCGGCGTGGCCGGTGAGGCGACGCCGTGCTCGTTGATCCAGGCGATCTCGGCTCCCAGCGCGCGCGCGATCCGCTCGCCGTGGGCAGGGTCAGCCGTCCAGACCGACAGGGTGCCGTCCGCTGCGTCGCGGGCGAGCTCGATCGCCTTCTCCTCGCCGTCGGCCTCCTGCAGCGCGAGCACGGGACCGGGCACCGGCTCGTGCAGCAGCCAAGCGCCCGGCGGCACGCCGTTCAGCACGGCCGGTGAGTAGAAGGCGCCCGCGACGCCTGGCACCTCGACGGGACCGCCGCATAGGCGCACCGCTCCGGCGGCCTCGGCCTGCGCGACCAGCGCCTCGACGCGATCGCGGGTGCCGACGCTGGGCAGCGGGCCGACCTCGGTGTCGGGGCGCGCGGGGTCACCGACGCGCAGCCTGCCGGCCGCGCGCTCGATCGCGGCGGCGAGCGCCGGCGCGTGCGTGCGCACCGTGATCACGCGCCCGAGCGCCGCGTGGCGCCTGCCGCCGCCGGCGAACGCGGCCCAGACCGCGCCTGTCACCGCGCGGTCAAGTGGCGCGCCCTGGAGCACCAGCATCGTGCCCTTCGCCGGCGGCGGGTCGAGGGCGACGACGTGCCCCGCACGCGCCAGGTCGTCCTCCGTCGCGAGCTGGAAGAGCTCCTCCGGCAGGCCCGCCCTGACGAAAGCGCTCTGCATCCGTGCGGCAGCGAGTGGAGCGGCGGGAAGGAGCAGGACCGCGTTGCCGGCGAGCAGTGCGGCCGCGACCTCGAGCAGCGGGCCGGCCCATGGCGAGCCGTCGCGCACGTGCACTCCCACGACGCCGATCGGTGCCTGGACCAGCGTCGATCGGCGCCCCGCCCGCAGCGCCGGCACGGGCCCGAGACGCCGGTCGGCGAGCGCGGCCGGGCCGTCGTTGGCGAGCCCGTGCAACCCGCCGACGGACGGCAGCAGCTCGGCGAGCAGCGCCTCGCTGCGCGGTTGCCCGGCCTCGGCGGCGAGCAGGTCGGCGAGCGCGTCGAGCTCGTCGAGCACGGCCATGGCGGCCTGGCGCAGGTAGCGCGCCCGGTACGCGGGGGCGATCAGCGCCCAGAGCGGCTGCGAGGCGGCGGCTCGATCGCGCGCGGTCATACCGGCGGACGCTATCGGGCGCCGGTGGGCCCGGTGGAGCGGGCTTCGCGCTGCGCTCGGTCGAGCGCGAACATAGAGAGGGACTGTCCCCTCGCAGGTGCGGCGCGCCGCTGCGGACCGATGGCTCACGCCTCGAAGCGCGCTATGTCCCGTGCCTCGCGCTGGAACGCCGCGGCGACGCGGTCCGGCAGCGGCTCGAACGGCTCGAGGACGACCTTGCCGCGCCGGCGCGCCCACGTGCCGACCGCGCGGCCGTTGGCGAGCGCCGTCGCGCGCAGGATCCCACCGCCGGGGTGAACTCGCCGCGCGTGCTCAGGGGCGACGGCGAATCCGCGGTCGCACCAGCCGAGCAGGTACGGGTCGAACGCGCCCAGCAGTCGCGGCGGCAATCGCTTCGGCACCGGCGGGCGCCGGATGAGGTCGAGCAATGCCCCCTCGTGCTCGAGCTCTGCTGTGATCGCCGCCAGGCCGGCACGGGCGTCGCGCAGCGGGAGCCCGGACCACGTGGCAAGATCGGCTTCCGTCGCCGGACCGTGACCGCGCAGGTAGCGGCGCGCAAGCTCGGCGAGTGCAGCGTCGCGGCCGGGCGGCCGCTCGGCAGCGTCAAGCCAGTCGCGCGTGAGCACGAAGCACTGCGCGCCGTCGCGCACGGGGCCGAGCACGACCTCCCCGGCGGCCGCGGCGTGGGCCAGCAGATGGGGCAGCACCTGGCCCTCCGCGTGTATCCCGGTCGCTGCCACGCGCTCGGCCAGAGCGGCGCGCGGGAGCGGTCCGTCGTCGGCAAGCGCCCGTAGGATCACCGGCACCGCTCGCTCGGGGTCGCCGCCGAGCTGTCCGAGACGGCGGCGCGTGGTTGCCGCGCTCAGTGATGCCGTGAGCGCATGCAGCCACGCGTAGTCCTCGCGCGCGACGAGGTGCAGCGTGCCGCGCAGCAGCCAGCCGGCGACGAGGGAGCGATCGATCGTAAGCGCCGCATCGACCTCCGCCTCGTGGCGCGCAGCACCGCGTGCGCGAAGGGCCAGCCGCACCGCGCGCGGGTCCTGGGCCTGGACCGCCAGGAGGTGCGAGACGGCGTTCGCCGGACCGTCGGGCGGCGCGGGCGGATCGGACCGCGGCCCCGCCGTCAGCAGCTGGGCCGCCGCGCGCCGGCGGCGCAGGTCCGCCGGCGCCGCAACGGAGGGCCGCGTCCCCGGACGTCGGCGCGCAGGCGCAGGCATCACTCCGCGACGAGCACGCGATAGCCCAGGTCGAGCTCGTCGAGCTCCAGCAGCGCCGCGTTGCGCCGTGCCCAGGCGCCGCTCCCGAGGTCCGCGCGCAGCGACGCGACCATCGCGTCGACCTCCGCCGCCGGCAGCAGGGAGAAGACCGAGATGTTCGCCCGCACCTCGGGATCGAGATAGGCCTCCGGCCGGCGCCAGTAGGCCATCAGAAAGCCGTCGCGGCAGTCCTGCGGGATCGGCACCGGCGTTGCGCGCGTGGCGCCGAGCGCCGCCTCGGTCTCGGCGAGCGATACCCGTTGCGTGCCGGGGAAGGAAGGCAGGTAGTCGCGCGTCAGCCAGAACGAATCCGAGTACGCCGGACTCCACTGGAAAACGACCGCGCGCCGGCCGACGCGACGCAGCTCGCGCAGGCCGCCGAGCCGGTCCTCCCAGTGGTGGTCGGAGAGCACGGCCATCGTGGCGTCGAACGAGCCGTCACCGAACGGCAGCGCCTCGGCACGGGCGTCGATGCAGGGGGCTGCGCCGGGCGGGCGCTGCGCGCGCATCACGGCGGACGGCTCGACGGCGGTGACCTCACGGTCGCGCGGCTCGTAGGACCCGGCTCCGGCGCCGACGTTGAGCACCGTCCGCGAGTCGCCCAGCTCGGCGTGGATGGCCACCGCGATGCGCGGATCCTCGGCGCGGGTCGCGACGTACGAGCGGCCGATGCGGTCGTAGAGCCCGCTCATCACGGCATCACGGCCCGCGGCCGCGGGCCCGTCGCAGCTGCTCGAGGCGCTCGCGCAGCTGCGTCTCGGCGTCGTCTGGCGCGTAGAAGCGCAGCCCCTCGAGCCCCACGGGCAGGTGCTCCTGGTCGTTGACGTGGCCGGGCTCGTCGTGCGGGTTCTGGTAGCCGACACCGCGCCCGGTGCGGCGCGCGGCCGGGAACGCTGCCGAACGCAGCGGGTCCGGCGCGGGCTGCGATCCCTCCTGGGCGATGTGCGCGCGGGCGGCGAGGATCGATCGCTTCGCGGCGCTGGACTTGGGCGCGAGGGACAGGTAGATCGCCGCCTGGGCGAGCGCGAACTGGCACTCCGGGAAGCCGATGTGCTCTACCGCGTGTGCGGCCGCGATTGCGAGCGGGAGCGCCTTCGGGTCGGCGTTGCCGACGTCTTCCGATGCGAGCACGATCATGCGCCGGGCGATGTAGCGCGGGTCCTCGCCACCCTCGAGCATCGCCGCGAGGTAGTACAGCGACGCGTCGGGGTCCGAGCCGCGCGTCGACTTGATCCAGGCCGAGATGAAATCGAAGTGCTGGTCGCCGCCCTTGTCGTAGAGGACGGCCTTGCGCTGCATCGCGTCCTCCGCGTCCGTGACGGTCACGCTCCCCGCGCCTTCGCTCGCGCGGGCCGCGGTCTCGCAGGCGAGCTCCAGCGCGTTCAGCGCCGACCGCGCGTCGCCCCCCGAGCGTGCGGCCAGAAAAGCCAGCGCGTCGTCATCGACGGTCACGCCGCCGCCTGCGCCGTCGTCGAGCGCCCTGCGCAGCAGTCCCTCTACGTCGGCGGCGCTCAGCGCGTGCAACTCGTAGACCTGCGTGCGGCTCAGCAGCGCCGAGTTGACCTCGAAGTACGGGTTCTCGGTCGTGGCGCCGATGAGCGTCACGAGCCCCTCCTCGACCGCCGGCAGCAGCGCGTCCTGCTGGGCCTTGTTGAAGCGGTGGATCTCGTCGAGGAAGAAGATCGTCGGGCGGCCGCCGCGCCTGCGCTCGCGGGCCCGTGCGATCACCTCGCGCACCTCCGGCCGCCCGGCGTTGACCGCGGACAGCTCCTCGAAAGCGGCGTCCGCGTGCTCTGCCGTCATCCGCGCGAGCGTCGTCTTGCCCGTCCCCGGCGGCCCGTAGAGCACCATAGAGTGCGGCCGCCCGGACTCGATCGCGGTCCGCAGCGCCGAGCCCTCGCCGAGCAGGTGCTCCTGTCCCACGAACTCGTTCAGCGTCGTGGGCCGCATCCGCGCGGCGAGCGGCCCGTCGGCTGGCGGCGCTCCGGGACGACCCTCGTCCGGCGGCTCGGGCTCGAACAACTGGTCCATCAGATCAAGATAAAGAGCGCAGCGGTCGCCCGGCCGCACCGCCGGAGCGCAGCGGTCACCGGCTGCTGGATGCCGTCGGTCGCGGTGGGAGCTGCGGGCCGGATGCCCGCAGGGGCACTACCCTCCGGGACGCTCGTGCGCGTGCCCCTGCCCACAGTCCTGCGCGAGTGGGGTCGCCTCGGGCTGATCGGCTTCGGTGGCCCGCCCGCGCACGTCGCGCTGCTTCGCGAGCTGGTGGTCGAGCGGCGCGGATGGATCGACGCGCGCGAGTTCGAGGACGCCAACGCCGCATGCCAGCTCCTACCCGGCCCGGCCTCGACGCAGTTGGCGATCTTCTGCGCGCAGCGGGTCGGCGGCTTGGCCGGGGCGATAGTGGGCGGGCTCGCGTTCATCCTGCCCGGACTGGCGATGGTCATCGCGATCGCGGCGCTGGCGCTGGGGGACGCGCCGCCGGAGTGGATCCTCGGGATCGGCGCAGGCGCGGGCGCGGCGGTCGTGGCCGTCGTCGTGCATGCGGGCATCGCACTCGGCCGCAGCTCGCTCGCGGGCCGCCGCGACCTGCGCGCGCCCACGTACATCGTCGCCGGCGCGCTCGCGACGGTACTGACGGGACCGTATGTGGTGCTGGTGCTGCTCGGGGCAGGGTTCCTCGAGCTGTCGTGGCGGCGCCGGTCGTGGGTCGCGGTGCATGCCTGGGCCTTCGCGGTCGTCGGTTCGGCGGCCCTGCCCGGGCTGGCCTGGACCGCACTCAAGGTCGGCGCGCTCTCCTACGGCGGGGGCTTCGTGATCATCCCGCTGATGCAGGAGGACGCCGTCGATCGCTACGGCTGGATGACGGACGCGGAGTTCCTCAACGCCGTGGCGTTCGGGCAGCTCACACCCGGCCCGGTCGTGCAGACGGTCGCGCTGGTCGGCTGGGCCGCCGCAGGGCTCGGCGGAGCGCTGCTCGCCGCGGCGGTCGCCTTCGCGCCCTCATTCCTGGTCGTCGGTCTCGGCGGTGAGCGCTTTGCCCGGCTGCGCGCCAACCGGTCCGCGCGCGCGTTCCTCGACGGCGCTGGGCCGGCCGCGGTCGGGGCGATCCTCGGCGCGGCGGTTCCGCTCGCGCAAGCCATCGGCGAGCCGTGGCAGGTCGCCGTGCTCGCGGCCGCCGCCGTCCTGCTCGCGCTCGGCCGCGCGCCGCTCTGGGCACTGGCAGGCGGCGCGCTCGCGGGCCTCGCGGTCGCCGGCGCCGGCGGGCCGCTGCCCTAGCCTGGATCCACCGATCATCCGCGGCGAGGCGCCGCGGGAATCGGTGGATCCGGGCTTAGAGCGGATACCTTCCCTCGATGGACCTGCAGAAGGAGGCGACCGACGTGCTCGCGCGGCTGATCCGCTTCGACACGGTCAACCCGCCCGGCAACGAGCGCGCTTGCCAGGAGTGGCTCAAGCGCTACCTCGAGGACGCCGGGCTCGAATGCGAGCTGCTGTGCGCCGCGAACCCGGAGCGCCCGAACCTCGTCGCGCGCATTCGCGGCGAGTCCCCGGGACCGGTGCTCGGCTACCTCTCGCACGTCGACACGGTGCACGCCGATCCCGATGATTGGCGCCACGACCCATGGTCGGGCGAGGTCCACGACGGCGCGCTGTGGGGCCGCGGCGCGGTCGACATGAAGTCCCAGACGGCGGCCGAGGCGGTCGCCGCGGCGCAGCTCGCGCGCGCGGGCTGGCGGCCGTCGCACGGCGAGCTGAAGCTGATCTCCGTCGTCGACGAGGAGGTCGGCGGGAAGCTCGGCGCGCAGTGGCTCACCGAGGAGCGTCCGGACGCGGTCCGCGTGGACTGGCTGCTCAACGAGGGCGGCGGCGCGGTGATGCCCTATGGCGAGCGCCGGCTGTACGGCGTCTGCTGTGCGGAGAAGGGCACGGTGCGGTTCCGCGTGCACGCCCGCGGGCGCGCGGGTCACGCCTCGGTCCCCGGGCTTGCGGACAACGCGCTGCTGAAGCTGCTGCCCGCGCTGGAGCGGCTCGGCCGCGAGCGCGCCGGTTATGACATGGTCGAGGAAGGGCGCTTGTTCTTGGAGGCGATCGGCGAGGATCCGAGCGATCCCGAGGCGGCCGTCGAGCGCATGCGCGTCATCGAGCCGCGCCTCGCCGCGCTCTTCGAGCCGACGCTCGGCGCCACATTCGCACCGACGCTGATCTCGGCAGGCGAGGCGGTCAACGTGATCCCGGCGCACGCCGCGTTCACCGTCGACTGCCGGCTGCCGCCGGGACTCGGGCGCTCCGTCGCCGAGCAGCGTGCGCAGGAGTTGATCGGTGACGGCGGCGAGCTCGAGCTCGAGTTCGCCGAAGCGATCGTCGGTAACCGCTCGCCGGTCGCGTCGCCGCTGATGGACGCGATCGCGGCCTGGCTCGGCGAGGCCGATCCGGCCGCCGAGGCCGTCCCAGTCGTGATGCCAGGGTTCACCGACTCGCGCTGGTTCCGCGCGGCCTTCCCGGACTGCGTCGCGTACGGCTTCTTTCCCCAGCGCCACCAGGACCTCTACGCGTCCTGGCCGCTGATGCACTCCGCCGACGAGCGCCTGGACGTGCGCGACATCGGCTTCGCGACCGAGTTCTTCGCCGACCTGCCGAGGAGATTGTTGACGTGACCAGCGCACCGGAAGCGCCCCGGCCGGCTTCGCCGGCGGGCACAGGCACCCAACCGGCTTCGCCGGCGGGCACAGGCAAGCTGCGCCTGGGCGGGATGGCCCTGCGCAACGGCC
>Ga0136616_10001705_pt1 | contig 11580 bp, 8 predicted proteins | sample AntDrymUQ2992106_2_FD_106648 | JGI IMG/M metagenome (GOLD analysis project Ga0136616, IMG submission 106648) | Polar desert sand microbial communities from Dry Valleys, Antarctica - metaG UQ299 (21.06) | ecosystem: Environmental > Terrestrial > Soil > Desert | place: Antarctica: Dry Valley...
CGGCCAGGGCGGCCTGCAGCGCAACATGTCCACCGCCGAGATCGTCGAGCAGGTCGTCGCCGGCGCTCGTTCGCTCGCCCGCGACGAGGTGCCGGGTGGTCCGGGGCGCGTGTCCAACGTCGTCTTCATGGGCATGGGGGAGCCGATGGCCAACTACAGCGCGGTCATGGACGCCGTACGGCGACTGACCGACCGGGCGCCTGACGGCCTCGGGATGTCCGCCCGCGGCGTGACGGTCTCGACGGTCGGGCTCGTCCCACGGATGCGCCAGCTTGCGGAGGAGGGCATCCCGGTGACGCTGGCCCTCTCCCTGCATGCGCCCGACGACGAGCTGCGCAACGAGCTCGTGCCGATCAACACGCGCTGGAGCGTCGGCGAGGCAGTCGAGGCCGCGTGGAGCTACGCCAGGGTCACCAAGCGCCGGGTGTCGATCGAGTACGCCATGATCAAGGACATCAACGACCAGGCCTGGCGTGCTGACCTGCTCGGCGACGTGCTCACGTCATACGGCGACTGGGGCTGGGTTCACGTCAACCTCATCCCGCTCAACCCGACGCCGGGCTCCAAGTGGACCGCGTCCCGGCCGGAGGACGAACGTGAGTTCGTACGCCGGCTGGAGGCCAAGGGTGTGCCGACGACGGTCAGGGACACCCGCGGCCGGGAGATCGACGGCGCCTGCGGGCAGCTCGCCGCGGCCACCGTCTGACGGCGATGCTCGACTACGACGAGGAGGCCGCCCACTATGACGAGACACGTGGTGGCGAGGCACGGGCGCAAGCGGCCGCGGACGCGGTCAACGAGCTCCTGTCAGCAGCCATGACAACGATCGTCGACGTTGCCGGCGGGACCGGTACCGTCGCGCAGCGGCTCAGCAACACCGACCGCTACATCGTCGTCTGTGACGCGTCGGCCGGAATGCTGCGACTCGCCTCCAGTCGGCTACCTGGGCACGCGGTCCGGGCACGCGGGACCCGCCTTCCGATCCGTGACGCATCCGTGGATGCTGTCACCACGATCTGGCTGCTGCACCTGCTCGATGAGCAGGCAGTCGCCACGACGATCCGGGAGGCCGCGCGTGTGCTGCGCGCCGGCGGCCGTTACCTGACCACCGTCGACAAGGCATCCGCGCACGCGAGGTGGTCCGGCGGGCCGGTCACCGACCACAGCGACGATGTCGAGTCGCGGGCGGTCTCGTGCGGACTCCAGCGCATCGGTGAGTCGTCGTTCGTCGGACACGGCCAGGGCGTCGGGGCGCCCGATCCGGTCTACACGCTGCTCGCCTTCGAGCGGGTCAGATGACCGACGATGTGGCGGCGGCACTCACGACCGGCAGGCTCTGTATCCCGAGACTCATCGCATCCGACCTCGACGGCACCTTGCTCGACAGCTCGGGCGCCTTGTCGACCAGGTCGGTCAACGCCTTCCGCGACGTGCAGATTGCGGGTATCGACGTGGTGATCGCGACCGCCCGACCGCCCCGCTGGATGCATGAGTTCGGAGATGTGATCGGCGACCACGGCGTCGCGATCTGCTCCAACGGGGCGTTTGTCTATGACGTTCCCACTCGAAGCGTTCTCTCGGCGCGCCCGATCGTGGCCGACGTGGTGGTCGGGATGGTGGGCGCGCTCCGGCAGGCCATCCCGGGCATCGCCTTCGCCGTCGAGAGCGCTGCCGGCTTCGGCCGTGAGCCGGCGTACGCCGACCCGCACGTCTCTCCGCCGGACACCCAGGTGTCGGACATCGCCGACCTGCTCGACCCGTTGCCAGGGAAGCTGCTGGCGCGAGCACCCGGCGTCGGCGAGGACGAGTTTCTGCGCCGGGTCACCGAGGTGGTGGGTGAGTCGGCGCTGGTGGCCTTCTCGGGTGCGGGCGGCTTGGCGGAGATCAGTGCCGTGGGCGTCACGAAGGCGGCTGTCCTGTCGGAGTGGGCGGCTGAGCGCGGGGTCTGGCCTCACCAGGTGTGGGCGTTCGGTGACATGCCCAACGACGTACCGATGTTGACGTGGGCAGGCACGTCGTTCGCCGTCGCGAACGCCCATCCCGAGGTGCTGGCGGTCGCCGACCACGTCGTGGGGAGCAACGACGACGACGGTGTGGCGGGCATCGTCGAGCTCGCCATCCGGCACAGTCAGGGCCTCACCACAGAGCCGAGGACGAGGTAGCGGGAGCAACGGGTGGCTCAGATCGTTGCACCGGTGGCTCGCCAAGGATCGGCCGTTCAGCTGGACCTCGCCGCGCGCTGGGTCGAGGCTGCCTCAGGTTCGGACCCTTGCGCGCCGAAGGCTTGCATCTCAGACCCACAGTCTGCACGGCAGGTTTGCGACGCAGACAGGCCAACTGGCTTGCTTACATCGCAAACCGGAGCACATCGGGACGGCTGACGACTGGTGCGCGTGGTAGGAAAGGGACTAGAGTGGCGTGATCGTTATCTGAAAGAAGCCTGAGAAATTAGTTGGGTTTGGGGGCCGTTGGGTAACGTCTCTCTAGCAGAGCCGATTAGATGGACAATCCCGCAGCGTGGAGGCAGGCGGGCTTGTGAACTCCGGATCTTCTCGGACAGCTGTATCAGTCCAAGAGAAACCACAAGGTCCAGAGCACGCTAACCCCGAGGCAACTCGGATGTCGGGAGACGGCTCGCCGTCTCGTCCTTGCCACAGAAAGGGACGAAGCAATGTCTTCGTTGTTCAAGAGTCGCCGCGTGCGCGCCACCACGGCCGCATTCGCATCCTCAGCACTGGCCTTCCTCGGAGCAGCGTCGCTGCTCGGGCCGCAGACTGGAACCGCGTCAAGCCACCGCGAGGCGCCCCAGATCCTTTCCGACCCCCAGGCGGACAACACGGACACGTACGCGTTCGTCAGCCCGGACAAACCAGACACCGTCACGCTCGTCGCGAACTGGCTGCCCCTCGAAGAGCCAGCCGGTGGGCCGAACTTCTACCCGTTCGCTGACGACGCCCACTACAACATCAAGATCGACAACAACGGCGACGCCAAAGAGGACATCACCTACGAGTGGGACTTCGACAGCTCTTACGAGTCCGAGGACACGTTCCTCTACAACACCGGTCCGGTGACGTCGCTCAGCGATCACACCTTGAACTTCAAGCAGACCTACACCCTGACCCGCATCAAGGGCGGCAAGTCCAAGGTGCTGGCTGAGAACGTCCCCGTGGCTCCGTCGAATGTCGGCGCTGCCTCCATGCCGGACTACGCCGCGCTGCGCGACCAGGCAATCCGGCCGACATCTGTGGCTGGGGAGAGCACCTTCGCCGGCCAAGCCGACGACCCGTTCTTCTTGGACCTGCGTGTCTTCGACCTGCTCTACGGCGCTGACCTGAGCGAGACCGGCACCGACACGCTGTCTGGCTACAACGTCAACAGCATTGCCCTGCAGACGCCGATCAGCAACCTCACCGGCGGCCAGGGTGACCCGGTCATCGGGGTCTGGAGCACAACTGACCGCCCCAGCATCAAGGTCCAGGCTGCGGATGGTACGCAGAAGTACAAGGGCAAGTTCGTACAGGTCTCCCGCCTGGGCAACCCCCTGGTCAACGAGGTCGTCATCCCGATCGGGCTGAAGGACGCCTTCAACGCGCTTGCACCGGAGAACGACGCGAGCGTTGCTCCGGCAGTCGACAGTGTCAACGACCCCGAGGTGCCGAAGCTGATCGAGGCCATCTACGGCATTCCTGCGCCGAAGACGCCGCGTGACGACCTGTTCGCGGTGTTCCTCACCGGAGTCAAGGGGCTCAACATGCCCCAGGGCAAGGTTCAGCCTGCCGAGGTGCTTCGCCTGAACACGTCGATCCCGCCCGCCGCTGAGCCGAACAGGCTTGGTGTGTTGGCTGGTGACACGCAGGGCTTCCCGAACGGCCGTCGTCTCGCCGACGACGTCGTCGACATCGAGATCCAGGCTCTTGAGGGTGCTGTTCGCACCGGCAAGCTCGTCGAGGCTCTCGCCGCCGGCGACGCGGTCGATGCCAACGACCTTGCGTTCGAGTCCACGTTCCCGTATGTCGCCCTGCCGCACTCTGGCTCGGCTGACGCGGGAGCCGCCGCGCCTACCGGCCCCGTTGCCGCAGGTGGCGGTGGAATGGACCAAGGCGCGGTTGCACCGAACCGACGCGACCTTGGCCCCACGGCCGCTAGCCCGGCGCAGCCGGACGAGTCGGTAGTGTCGCCTCTCGCGCTCGTAGCGGCAGGACTCGGACTCGGCTTTGCCGGGTACGGTTTCGTGCTGGTGCGTCGCGGTCGTCGAAACCAGGTCGAGAGCTAAGACCTGTATGTCTCACCCTGATGTGGTGGCGGACGGGCAACCGCCCGTCCGCCACCACACCCTTGCCAAGTGGCTCGGCACTGCTGTCGTGGGCAGCCTCGCGGTCCTTCTGGTGTTCGCCTCGGGCTACCTCGTCGGCTCGGACGCTCAGCCGGCAGCAGCAGAGTCGCAGCCATCGCAGCCATCGCAGCAGCCGGCTCCGGCACTCCCGGCGGCCAAGTCGCTCCGTCGCCCTGAGCCGGACGAGAAGGCTCCGGAGAAGCCGCAGACCAGGCGGGTGACTGTCGAGAGTGGCCAGAGCCTGTGGCAGATCGCTGCGACGTACGTCCCCGGCAAGAATCCCCAGACCGTCGTCAACGAGATCATCCGCCTCAACTCGTTGGACAACCCCAGCGCCATCGAAATCGGACAGAAAATTCTCGTTCCTCGGTACCAGGGCGTGCAGCCCCAGCCGGAGGTGCTCAAGACCCTCAAGACGGAGCCGGTGAAAGCCGGCGAGGGGTCCGCCGCCATCCCCACCGAGCTGATCGTCCCGACGCTCGGGCTGCGCGAGGGGCTGATCAACCTCGACGTTGTCGGTGGCGCCCTGCAGGTGCCGCAACGTTGGAACGACGTCGGCTGGTGGCAGAGCGGTCCTCGGCCCGGCGAGGGCGGTGCCGCGGTGTTCGTCGGACATGTCGACTCCCCGACTGGGCCGGCGGTGTTCTACGGCATCTCCTCGTTGCGCGAAGGCGACCTGATCCGGGTGGATCGTGCCGACGCGACGACCGCCACGTTCAAGGTCTTCAGCAGCGTGCTCTACCCGCGCGAGGAGTTTCCGTCGAAGCGGGTCTATCGTCAAGGCGGTCCCCCAGTCCTGAATCTCGTCACCTGTGGGGGGTCGTATGACGTCGAAGCGGGTCAGTACACCGAGAACCTGGTGGTCTCCGCGCGTCTCGTGACGAAGGCAAGGGGATGAGCGCGAGCCGCATCTGGCGGTTCGGAGCCGTTGCCATCGCCTTGGGGGTGGCGATGTTCTTGGCTGCCGCCGTGATCGTCACTCCGGACCGATCCGCGCCTGCTCCCCCCGAGGGTCGGGGCTCGGTCAGCGCAGCAGCGGTAGCCGGCCCAGGCGATATGACGGACGCCATCGCGTCGCTGCAGGAGCGACTGCGCCGCATTCCCGCGGACTCCGGGTCGTGGGCCTCCTTGGGGCTGGCCTACGTCCAGCAGGCCCGGGTGTCTGGAGACCCCAGCTACTACGGCAAGGCGGCCGGGGCGTTCCGGCGTTCCCTGCGCGAGTCCCCGGTGGACAACGCGCCCGCACTGACGGGGCAGGCGGCGTTGGCCGCAGCGCGGCACGACTTCGGTCGCTCTCTCCGCCTCACGCGGCAGGCCCAACGCATCAACGAGTACGACTCGGTCAACCTAGGTGTGCTGGTCGATGCACTGGTGGAGCTCGGGCGTTATCCCACGGCGTTCAAGGAGCTGCAGCGGATGGTCGCTCTGAAGCCGGGCGTCCCGTCGTACGCGCGGGTCTCCTACAGTTACGAGCTGCGCGGGGACCTGAAGGGTGCTCAGTTCGCAATGCGGCGGGCCTTCAAGATCGCCTACTCCGCCGACGACAAGGCCTTCGCCTCGTTCCAGCTCGGCGAGCTCGCCTGGAACCAGGGCGACCTGCCTGAGGCGGCACGGTGGTACCGCGAGGGCAAGACCCTCTCTCCGTCATTCGTGCCGAACCTCTATGGGCTCGCCAAGACCGAGGCGGCTCGAGGTAACGCCGAGAGGGCCATCGCTCACTACGAGCGGGTGGTCGCGCGGCTGCCGCTGCCGCAGTACGTCATCGAGTACTCCGACTTCCTCGTGTCGCTCGGCCGGACGGAGGAAGCCGCCGAGCAGCATGACCTCATCGACGCACAGGAGCGGATCCAGCGCGCGGCCGGAGTCAACCTCGACCTCGAGCTCGCGCTGTACGACGCCGATCACGGCAAGGAGCGCAAAGCGCTCGTTCAGGCGCGCAAGGCCTGGGGTGAGCGCAGGAGCGTGTTCGTCGAGGATGCCTACGCCTGGGCCCTGCACGTCAACGGCAAAGACCGCGAAGCTCTGACCCATGCGATCGCTGCGGCGCGGATCGGCACCCGCAGCGCACTCTTCGCTTTCCACCGCGGCATGATCGAGAAGTCGCTCGGCATGGTGCCCGAGGCACGCCGCTCCCTGCAGCGAGCACTCGACATCAACCCGTACTTCTCGCCGATTCTCGCTCCGCAGGCGCGTGAGGCGCTGGACAAGCTCCGTCAGGACGGCTGAGCCGGTGGTGGCGGTGGCGAGGCGTCGACTCCGGCGGCGCGCCGGGTGCATCCTCGGGCTGGCTGCGGCGCTCCTCGTCATTCCCGTCGGCCCTGCCAGTGCGCACCCGCTCGGCAACTTCACGATCAACCACTACAACGGGCTCGCGCTCAGCCTGGACGGGGTGCGCGACAACGCTGTCATCGACTCGGCGGAGCTGCCGACACTGCAGGAGCTCGACACCGTCGACACCGATGGTGACAACGAGGCCTCCGACGCCGAGCGCAGCACCTTCGCCGCCTCGCAGTGTGTGGTGCTCGCTGACCAGCTCGTGCTTCGTGTCGACGGTGCGGGGGTTCCGTGGACCGTGGAGTCGTCGTCCTTCGCCTACCGAGATGGTCAGGCGGGTCTCGATGTGAGCCGCCTCGAATGCTCGCTGAGTGCGGACGTCGACCTCCGGGGGGCCTCCACCGTCTCGTTCGTCGACAGCTATCTCGATGACCGGATCGGCTGGCGCGAGATCACGGCGACGGGTGATGGCCTCGACCTCGGCGACCGCGACGTCGCAACAAGCAGCATCAGCGACGAGCTGCGCTCCTACCCCAACGACCTGCTGACGTCGCCGTTGGACCAGCGATCGGTAGAGCTGCAGACGCAGCCGGGGACCGACGCCGGTCCCACCAACCTCCCTGAGCCTTCCCAGGCTGGCCCGGTCGCACGTTTCCTGAACTCGATGACGGCGAACCTCGACTCACTCGTCGGAACGAGGGACCTGACGATCGGCGTGGGGCTGCTCGCGCTGCTGCTGTCTGTGGTCCTCGGTATCTCGCACGCGGCGCTGCCTGGGCACGGCAAGACGCTCATGGCGGCGTACATGGTGGGCACCCGCGGCTCGCCGAAGGACGCCGTGCTCATCGCAGCCACAGTCACGGTGACCCACACTGCGGGCGTGCTGGTGCTCGGTCTGCTGTTCAGTGCGTCGGCGTCGTTTGCTGGCGAGACCGTCCTCGCCGTGCTCGGCGTCGTCAGCGGCCTCCTCGTGGCAGCCATCGGCGTGACGCTCGTGAGAGCAGCGCTCCGCCGTCGCAGCCGTTCGTACGTCGACGACCTCTGGGGCCACGGCCACGGCCACGGCCATGGGCATGGTCACGGTCCCGGGCACGGCGAGCCGGAGCTGGCGCCCACACGCCACGATGAGGACCACGCGGCCGAGGAACCTCGGCTCGGCACTGTGTCGACGGCCGTCGTCGAACGCGACGACGAGGACCAAAGTCATGGGCACGGCCACGGGCACGGGCACGGCCACGGGCACGGGCACGGCCATGGCCATGGCCATGGGCACGACGACCAGGCCCACACCACTCCTGCCACCGTCGACGAACACGATCACCCAGTCGGGCACCAGCCCGCCAACGAACGCGGATACCGACGCCTCACCCTGGTCGGGATGGGCATGGCCGGAGGGCTGGTGCCCAGCCCCTCGGCGCTCATCGTGCTGCTCGGTGCAATAGGGCTCGGTCGGACGGGGTTCGGTGTCGCCCTGGTGATCGGCTACGGGATCGGGATGGCCGTGACACTGACGACCGTGGGCTACCTGATCGCCAAGCTGCCAGGTCGGTTGGGTGGGCTGCGACGGTTCAGCCACAACCGCTGGATCGCCCGGCTCACAACGGCGGCACCGATCCTCACGGCGGCCCTGGTGTTCGCAGTCGGCATCGGACTCGCCCTTCGCAGCGCCGCCCCGCTCGTCTGACGCCGCCCTTGGTAGGCCCGGTGGATCCGATCGGTGCCTTGCTCTCGCGCTATCCCAGGGCTCGGACGGCGAGCGGTGCATCGCAAACCCACGGTGGACATCGCAGGTCTGCGATGTCAACCGTCCTTCTGGACTGTTTACATCGCAAACCCGGGGGGCACCGGGGAGACCGTTCGGCGGGCCGCGGGCACTCGCGTGGCACGGCGGCGCGAGGCAGGATGGACTCGCCGTACACCGACTGGAGGGCGCGTGATGGCCAGCAACTACCGTGACACGTACGCCGCGAGCCTCGCCGACCCGGAGTCGTTCTGGGGCGAGCAGGCAAGCCTCGTCGACTGGTTCACCCGACCGACGACAGTGCTCGACGCCTCGAACGCGCCCTTCTACCGCTGGTTCGTCGGCGGCACGATGAACACCTGCTACAACGCGCTCGACCGCCACGTCGTCAAGGGCCGCGCCAACCAGACGGCCCTGATCTACGACAGCCCGGTCACCGGCACGGTGGCGTCGTACACGTATGCCGAGCTGCTGGAACAGGTGGCCGACTTCGCCGGTGCGCTTCGCGGACTCGGGGTCTCGAAGGGTGACCGTGTCGTCATCTACCTGCCGATGATCCCCGAGGCCGTCATCGCGATGCTCGCCTGTGCTCGTCTCGGCGCCGTGCACTCGGTCGTGTTCGGTGGCTTCGCGGCCGGCGAGCTGGCCGTTCGTATCGACGACGCAGAGCCCACCGTGATCGTGTCGGCCTCCTGCGGGATCGAGCCGGCCCGCGTCGTGCCCTACAAGCCGTTGCTCGACCGAGCCATCGAGATCGCGTCCCACAAACCTCGCGCGGTCATCATCAAGCAGCGCTCCCAGTGCGAGGCGGCGCTGGTCGACGGCCGCGACATCGACTGGGCCACCGCGATCAAGGCGGGCGCCGGTGACCCGGCGCCATGTGTCGAGGTGGCGGCGACAGACCCGCTCTATGTGCTCTACACATCCGGCACGACGGGCAAGCCCAAGGGGATCGTCCGCGACAACGGGGGACACGCCGTCGCCTTGTGCTGGTCGATGAGCAACATCTACGACATCTCCCCCGGGCAGGTGTGGTGGACGGCCTCCGACGTGGGTTGGGTGGTCGGACACTCCTACATCGTCTATGCCCCGCTCCTGGTGGGAGCGACGACAGTCCTCTACGAGGGCAAGCCGGTGGGGACGCCGGATGCCGGCGCCTTCTGGCGGGTGATCACCGAGCACGGCGTCGAGGCGCTGTTCACCGCGCCGACGGCAGTCCGCGCGATCAAGAAGCAGGACCCCGAGGGTGAGCTCAGCGGGCAGCATGAGATGCCGACGCTTCGCCAGCTCTTCCTGGCGGGGGAGCGGCTCGACCCGGAGACCTACCACTGGGCCTCGGACCTGCTGAACGTGCCGGTGGTGGACCACTGGTGGCAGACCGAGACAGGGTGGCCGATCGTGGCGAACCTCCGTGGGCTGGACCCGATGCCGATCAAGGCCGGCTCCCCCTCGGTCCCCGTCCCCGGGTATGACGTCCGGGTCCTCGACGAGCACGGCAACCAGGTGGCGGCCGGCAGCGAAGGCGCCATCTGCGTGAGGCTGCCGATGCCCCCTGGCACGCTGCCGACCCTGTGGCGTGACGACGAGCGGTTCGTGTCGCCATACCTGAGTGCCCACGACGGCTACTACCTGTCCGGCGACGGCGGCTACATCGACGAGGACGGCTACGTCTTCGTGATGGGCCGGACCGACGACGTCATCAACGTCGCCGGCCACCGCCTGTCCACCGGGTCCATCGAGGCCGTGCTCGCCCAACACCCCGATGTCGCCGAGTGTGCGGTGATCGGCGCGGCCGACCCGCTCAAGGGGCAGCTCCCCGCGGCCTCGTCGTCCTCAAAGCCGGACACGACATCGATCCGGCCAGGCTCTCCGCCGAGCTGGTGGCGGCCGTGCGAGACGAGGTCGGGCCGGTTGCGGCGTTCAAGCACGTCAGCATTGTTGCGGCGCTTCCGAAGACGCGTTCGGGCAAGATCCTGCGCAAGACGATGCGGCAGATCGCCGACGGAGCCGATCCTGCGGTGCCGTCCACCATCGAGGACGCGGACGTCTTGGCGCAGATCACGCGGGTGCTGCGCGACGACTGAGGCCGGCCGGTTGTCGTCCAGCCCTCCGCAGGACAAGATGACCACATGAAGAAACTCATCAACGACCCCGCCGACGTTGTCAAGGAAGCACTGCTCGGCATCGAGGCCGCCCATGCTGATCGGGTCCGCGTCGACCACGACAACAAGGTCATCTACCGTCTGGACGCTCCGAGGCAGGGCAAGGTCGGGCTGATCTCCGGAGGCGGCTCCGGACACGAGCCGATGCACGGCGGCTTCGTCGGACTCGGGATGCTCGACGCGGCGTGTGCAGGCGAGGTCTTCACCTCACCGGTGCCCGACCAGATGATGGCCGCCACCAAGGAGGTGGACGGCGGCGCAGGGGTCCTGCACATCGTCAAGAACTACACCGGCGACGTGATGAACTTCGAGATGGCCGCCGAGCTCGCCGCTGCGGAGGCGGGGACAGAGGTGCTCGCGGTTGTCACCGACGACGACGTCGCCGTCCAGGACAGCCTCTACACCGCCGGTCGTCGCGGCGTCGGAGTGACCGTCCTGCTGGAGAAGATCGTCGGTGCCGCAGCAGAGGAGGGTCGCTCGTTGCAGGAGGTCGCCGACCTCGCCAAGAGAGTCAACGACCAGGGGCGCAGCATGGGCATGGCGCTCACGTCGTGCACGGTCCCGTCCGCCGGCAAGCCCACGTTCGATCTTGCCGACGGCGAGATGGAGGTGGGCATCGGCATCCACGGCGAGCCCGGCCGCAAGCGACTGCCCCTGGCTCCCGCGAAGGACGTTGCCGCCCTGCTCGTCGACCCCATCCTCGGAGACCTCCCGTACGGGCAGGGAGACTCCGTCATCGCGTTCGTCAACGGGATGGGCGGCACCCCTTTGATCGAGCTCTACATCATGTTCAACGAGGTCCAGCAGTTGCTCGGCAAAGCAGGTGTCACCGTGGTGCGGTCACTGGTGGGCAGCTACATCACGTCGCTCGAGATGGCCGGCTGCTCGGTGACGCTGCTCAAGGTCGACGACGAGCTCGTCGGGCTCTGGGACGCCCCGGTCAACACCCCTGGTCTTCGCTGGGGAGCGTGACCGTGGCCGTCGACGTCGCGTCGGTCTCGTCATGGTTGCGGGCGTACGCCGAGACGATCGCCGACCACGCCGCCGAGCTGACCGAGCTCGACGCC
>Ga0136616_10001706_pt1 | contig 11580 bp, 7 predicted proteins | sample AntDrymUQ2992106_2_FD_106648 | JGI IMG/M metagenome (GOLD analysis project Ga0136616, IMG submission 106648) | Polar desert sand microbial communities from Dry Valleys, Antarctica - metaG UQ299 (21.06) | ecosystem: Environmental > Terrestrial > Soil > Desert | place: Antarctica: Dry Valley...
CTCGTCGATCACCACGAACTGCAGGGCTTTGAAGAACCGGGCCCACCGAGCGTGCCCAGGAAGGATGCCGGCGTGGAGCATGTCCGGGTTCGTCAGGACGTACGCGGCGAACCGGCGGACCCAATCGCGGTCATCCATCGCGGTGTCGCCGTCATAGGACCCGACCCGGACGCCCGGCACGTCGAGCTCTCGCAGTACCCGTGCCTGGTCGGCCGCGAGCGCCTTGGTGGGGGCCAGGTAGAGCACGGTCGCCCCGCGGCCGTCAGCGGCTGATCGCCGGGCCAGCACGGCGGTCAGCGCCGGCAGCAGGTAGGCGATGGACTTGCCCGATCCTGTGCCGGTCGCGAGCACCACACAACGCCCCTCGTGGGCGTGCTGGGCAGCGGTGTGCTGGTGGGTCCACAGCGTCCGGACCCCGAGCCTTCGCCACCGGTCGACGAGGACGTCCGGGGCCCACCGCGGCCACGGGACCTGCCGCGACGCCCGCGCCGGCACGCGCTCGAGGTGGGTGAGGCACTCCGTCCGCCCGCCGACGCCGAGCAGGCGCCCGAGCAACGCCTCCGGGTCGCGTCCGACCGTCCGCGGCTCGCCCCGGTCCGGTCGCGGGGCTGGCGTGGGCACGGACCCATCCTGCGCCTTGCCCAGGACGATCCTGCGCTCGGCACGGTGCTGATCGTGGGATGCGCGCCGCCTCGTCGTGCGCCAGCCGTACGACGGGCAGCGATCTGCGGTGCCGCCGTCGTCGCGGGATGAACACGCCGAGTGGTTGAATGCCCGGGTTCGTCGATTCCGAGACGACGACGCCGACGATCTGGGAGTGCCGGGTGGAGCTGTCGTTGTCAACCCGTACCGAGGGTGACCACACGGTCCTCGAGGTCGGCGGGGAGATCGACGTGTACACGGCCCCGAAGCTGCGCGAGCAGTTCGCCCAGCTCGTCGAGGACGGCCGGTACGGCATCGTCGTCGATCTGGAGAAGGTCGGTTTCCTCGACTCGACCGGTCTCGGCGTGCTCGTCGGTGGTCTGAAGAAGGTGCGCTCGCACGACGGGTGGCTCCGGCTCGTGTGCACCGAGGAGCGGATTCTCAAGATCTTCCGCATCACCGGCCTGGACAAGGTGTTCCCGATCCACGACTCCGTCGCCGCTGCTCTCACCCCTCCGTAGGCGCTGCCGAGGCAGAGCTGGACACCGCAGCCGGGTCGTCGACCCCTGTGCAGGGAGTCCTCGTGCCACCCGTACACTCCCGGCGAGCCGGGCAGCGCCGCACTCCGACCTGCGGCGATCGCCCGCGCCACCGCGCGGGACGACCGCGCTCAGACGCTCGACCTGCAAACGCTGGCGCCAGCGCCGTGCCCGACTTCTGGAGGACGCATGTCCGCACTCGCCCTGATCGGTGAGACGACGGAGATCAGCGGTGGCAACACCGTGATCGTCGTGGTGGTCGCCGTGGTGGCCGTGCTCGCGCTCGTCGTCGCTGGCGGCTTGGTCCGCGACGTGCTGGCCGCCGACGAGGGCACCGAGAAGATGAAGGAGATCGCCCGGGCCGTGCAGGAGGGGGCAGCGGCCTACCTCGGTCGCCAGTTCCGGACCCTCGCCGTCTTCGTCGTCCTCGTGTTCTTCCTCCTGCTGCTGCTGCCGGCCGAGGGGGCCGACGTCCGGATCGGTCGCTCGGTCTTCTTCGTCGTGGGTGCGGCGTTCTCGGCGCTGACCGGGTTCGTCGGCATGTGGCTCGCGGTCCGCGGGAACGTCCGCGTCGCAGCGGCGGCTCGTACGGAGGGCAAGCGCCCGGCCATGCGGATCGCGTTCCGCACCGGCGGCGTCGCGGGCATGTTCACGGTGGGGCTCGGCCTGCTCGGGGCCGCCGTGGTCGTGCTCGTCTACACCGGCGACGCTCCCGACGTGCTCGAAGGCTTCGGCTTCGGCGCTGCCCTGCTCGCCATGTTCATGCGCGTCGGCGGTGGCATCTTCACCAAGGCCGCCGACGTCGGTGCCGACCTGGTTGGAAAGGTGGAGCAGGGAATCCCCGAGGACGATCCGCGCAACGCGGCAACCATCGCCGACAACGTCGGTGACAACGTCGGTGACTGCGCCGGCATGGCGGCAGACCTCTTCGAGTCGTACGCGGTCATGCTCGTCGCGGCGCTCATCCTGGGCCAGGCGGCGTTCGGCACCGAAGGCCTGGTCTTCCCGCTGATCGTGCCCGCGATCGGGGTGCTGACCGCGGTGGTCGGGATCTTCGCCGTGGCACCGCGCGCCAACGACCGCAGCGGCATGACGGCGATCAACCGGGGCTTCTTCCTCAGCGCCGTGATCTCGGCGGTCCTCGTGGCGATCGCGGCTTTCGCCTATCTCCCGTCCAACTTCGGCGACCTCACCGGTTCGCCGCTCGCCGACAACGACGGCGACCCCCGGATCATCGCGATTGTCGCGGTGATCATCGGCATCGTGCTGGCCGCCGCGATCCAGCAGCTCACCGGCTACTTCACCGAGACCACGCGCAAGCCCGTCCGCGACATCGGCAAGACGTCGCTCACCGGACCGGCCACGGTCATCCTCGCCGGTGTGTCGGTCGGGCTGGAGTCCGCGGTCTACTCGGCACTGCTGATCGGGGCTGCGGTGGCCGGCGCGGCACTGCTCGGCGGCGGATCGATCATCCTGTCGTTGTTCGCGGTCGCGCTCGCCGGCACCGGCCTGCTCACCACGGTTGGCGTGATCGTCTCGATGGACACGTTCGGCCCGGTGTCGGACAACGCGCAGGGCATTGCGGAGATGTCCGGCGACGTGACCGGCGAGGGCGCTCAGGTGCTCACCGAGCTCGACGCCGTCGGCAACACCACCAAGGCGATCACCAAGGGCATCGCGATCGCGACCGCGGTCCTGGCCGCGACGGCGCTGTTCGGCTCGTTCACGGACGCGGTCACGAACGCGGTGGAGGAGTCCGGGGCGACGCTCGAGGCGAACACGCTCGACGAGGCACTGAACCAGCTCGAGTACTTCGGCGCGCTCAACGTGGCTGATCCGCGCAACCTGTTCGGGCTGCTCATCGGCGCGTCGGTGGTGTTCCTCTTCTCCGGTCTGTTGATCAACGCGGTTACCCGAGCAGCCGGTGCCATCGTGTTCGAGGTACGGCGACAGTTCCGTGACGACCCCGGGATCATGGCCGGAACCTCCAAGCCGGAGTACGGCCGCGTGGTGGACATCTGCACGCGGGACTCCCTGCGCGAGCTGGCGACTCCGGGCCTGCTCGCCGTCATGACCCCGATCGCGGTGGGCTTCGGGCTCGGGGTCGGTGCGCTGGGCTCCTATCTCGCTGGTGCGATCGGAACCGGCACGCTCATGGCGGTGTTCCTGTCCAACTCCGGTGGCGCCTGGGACAACGCGAAGAAGCTGGTCGAGGACGGGCACCACGGCGGTAAGGGGTCGCTCGCCCACGAGGCGACGATCATCGGCGACACGGTGGGTGACCCGTTCAAGGACACCGCCGGCCCGGCGATCAACCCGCTGCTCAAGGTGATGAACCTGGTCGCGCTGCTGATCGCACCGGCCGTCGTGAGCATGTACCTCGGAACCGACGAGAACGCACTCCTTCGCTACTCGATCGCGGTCGCGGCGATCGCCGTGATCGTCGTCGCGGTGGTCTTCTCCAAGCGCCGGAGCATCGCGGTCGGCGACGAGCCCGAGGTCGAGGTCGTCACCGCCGAGCAGGTCTGATCACCGCGGGGGCGGGTCCTTGGTCGGCCGCGGAGGATTCTGGCCGACGAGGTTGGCCACCGGCAGCCGCGACGAGCAGGCTGACGAGCACCTTCGCCACACCGCCGGCTGGGCGGACCTCGGCCCGACTCGCGTCCTCCGGGGGCGCCGGCTGGTAGCCGGGGTGGGAATCTGTGTCATAGGCCGCAGAATGGCACGAGCGGGCATGCATCCGGGCAGGCACGCGCAGGGGGACGCGGTGGTCGACCGTCGGAGATCGGCGCAGCTCGTCGGCGTGAGTGCCCACGCCGCGATCGCGTTCGCGCTGCTCGCCGGCTGCTCCGGGGGGACACCGGCGGCCGGCCCGGAGCCGTCCCGGCCGAGCACCGTCGACGTCACGCCAAACCCGTCGGACAGCGCGACCCCGGCATCGAGTCGGTCCGCGACCACGCCCGCGCCGTCCGCTCCGACGCCCACCCCCGCGCCGACCCCAGACGCGCAGCGCGCGTACGCCGACGTCGTCGCACTCGCCGGCGACATCGGCCCCCGGGAAGCGACGAGCGCGGAGTTCCGACGGGCGGCCGACCTGGTCGAGCAGCGGTTCAGCGATCTCGGCTACGACGTAGGCCGGCAGGACTTCCAGGTCCCGGCCGGCGCGTCAGAGTGGGGCGCCGTGCCCGCCGGGACCAGCACGAACGTCATCGCCACGCCGCCGGGGCTCGCGCCGGGTGATCGGCATGTCGTCGTCGGCGCGCACCTCGACACGGTCCCGCTCGCGCCGGGTGCGGAGGACAACGCCTCCGGCGTCGCCGTCATGCTCGAGCTCGCCCGGCTCGCGGCCGGTGCCTCGCTCGCTCCGGGCAGCCTGACGTCCGTGCAGGTGGTGTTCGTCGCGTTCGGCGCGGAGGAGCCGCGGGCCGCCTTCAACCCGGATCACACGTACCACCACTTCGGGTCGCGGGAGTACGTCCGCCTGATGGACCCGGCGCAGCGCGCGTCGCTCGTCGGTGCGATCTCGCTGGACCGGGTCGGTGTCGGCACCGTCGTCCCGGTCAGCTCCGCCGCGATCGGGCCCGCGACGTTGCGGGACGCGCTGCTCGCCGCCGGCACCGTGGCTGGCGTGCAGGTGCTCGCCGACGAGACGAACACGAGCAGCGACCACCTCCAGTTCGAGCTGGCCGGGCTCACCGGCGCTCGGGTCGGCAGCACCCCGTACGCCGGCTATCACAGCCCCGACGACGTACCGACCGTCGTGAGCGCGGACCAGCTGGCCCGCGTGATCACGCTCACCTGGACCACGTTGCAGGCTTTGCGGTAACCACCGGACACCGCCGCCCTACGCTCGCGGGATGGCCCGACGACCCGATCTCGTGATCTTCGACTGCGACGGTGTGCTGGTCGACACCGAGCGGCTCGCGGTCCGGCTCGAGGTGCAGCTGCTGGCCGAGCTGGGTTGGGAGATCACTGAGGCGGAGATCGTCGAGCGGTTCGTCGGCATCTCCGACGGGGCGATGCAGCGGGCGATCGAGGAGCGCACCGGCCGGCCGCTCCCGCCGGGATGGCACGAGGCGAGCACGCTGCGGTACCGCGAGGCGTTCGCCGCCGACCTCGGTCCGGTACCAGGTGTCGTCGAGGTCCTGGACCGCCTCGACGCGGAGCAGATCACGACCTCCGTCGCGTCCAGCGGCAGCCACGAGAAGATGACGTTCACGCTCGGCCTGACCGGTCTCGATCACCGTTTCGCCGGCCGGATCTTCAGCGCGACCGAGGTCGAGCACGGCAAGCCCGCCCCGGATCTGTTCATCCATGCCGCGTCGCGCATGGGCGTCGACCCGTGCGGTTGTGTGGTCGTCGAGGACTCCCGCCCGGGCGTGGAGGCGGCGGTCGCCGCCGGGATGAGGGCGCTCGCGTACGGCGGCGGCGTCACGCCGCCCGCGCGGCTCGAGCTCGATGGCGCGGAGGTCTTCCTTCGCATGGACGCGCTCCCCGCCTTGCTCGCCCTGGACTGATCCCAGGGCTGCGCCGCCGATCCTGGGAGACTCAGCAGGTGCACGCTGCCCTCGGCCTCGTGGCGATCGTCATCACAGTCCTCGTCTTCGCCGGTCTCGCCCGCCGGTTCGAGCTGTCCGCACCGCTGCTCCTGACGGTGGTGGGGGTGATCGCGTCGTACCTGCCGTTCGTGCCGGAGGTCGTGCTGGAGCCCGAGCTGGTGCTGGTCGGGCTGCTCCCGCCGCTGCTCTACGCCGCAGCCATCCGGACGTCGCTCGTGGACTTCCGCCGCAACGTACGCCCGATCATGCTGCTCTCGGTGGGGCTGGTGATCTTCAACACGATCTGCATCGGGCTGCTGGTCTGGTGGGTCCTGCCGGTGCCCCTCGCGGCTGCTCTCGCGCTCGGCGCGGTGGTCGCGCCGCCCGACGCGGTGGCTGCTACGTCGATCGCCCGGCGGGTCGGCATGCCGCGCCGGGTGGTCACGATCCTCGAGGGCGAAGGCCTGGTGAACGACGCTACGGCGCTCGTCCTGCTCCGTACGGCGGTCGTCGCGATCGGCGGCTCGGTGAGCGCCTTGGAGGTCGGTGGTGCGTTCCTGCTCTCCGCCGGCGGAGGTGCCGCTGTCGGCGTCGTGCTCTCGCTCGTCCTGGTCAAGCTCCGGCGGCATCTGACCGACGCGGTGCAGGACACGAGCATCTCGCTCCTGACCCCGTTCGTCGCCTACCTGGCCGCGGAGCAGATCGGCGGATCTGGTGTGCTCGCGGTCGTCGTCACCGGCCTCCTGCTCGGGCACGAGGCGCCGGTGGTGCTGACGGCGGCCGCCCGGATCTCCGAGCGCACGAACTGGCGCACGGTCCAGTTCCTGCTGGAGAACACGGTCTTTCTGCTCATCGGCACGCAGGCCAGCGTCATCATCGGCGCGGTGGCGCAGCGACGTCGGGTTCGCGAGCGCGGGGCTGGCCGCGCTCGCGGTGCTCGTCGCGGTCGTCGTGCTGCGCCCGATCTGGGTGTTCCCGGCCACGTACGGGGCGAGGTTGGTCCCGCGCATGGCGCGCAACGACCCCGCGCCGAGCTGGCGATACCCGGCCTTGGTGTCGTGGGCCGGCATGCGCGGTGTCGTCACACTCGCGGCGGTGTTCGCGATCCCGGCGGAGGTCGAGCAGCGCGAGGTGCTCGTCTTCATCGCCCTGGTCGTGGTCGCCGGGACCCTCCTGCTCCAGGGGTCGACCCTGGCGTGGGTGGTCCGCCGGCTCGGGCTGGGCGGACCCGACCGGGCCGAGGACGCGCTCCAGGCCGCGGTGGTCTACCAGCAGGCCGCCGCGGCGGGTGCGCGCAGGCTTGCCGAGATCACCGACGACGACACGCCGCCGGAGCTGCTCGAGGAGCTCCGCACTCGGTCGGCGAGCCGTTCGAACGCGCTGTGGGAGCGGCTCGGCCGGGACCGGGACACCCCGAGCCTTCGCTACGCCACGCTGCGCGAGCAGATGCTCGAGGCGGAGCGCGAGGAGCTCCTGAAGATCCGGGCCGGCGGCACCGTCGACCACGAGGTGCTGGAGGACGTGCTGACGGCGCTCGACGTCGAGGAGTCCATCCTGGAGCGCGTCCAGCTCGACAGCGCCGAGCGGGACGGTGTATTGGTGGCTCGGCCGCACCCGGCCGGCTCCTGCGTCCACCTCGACGAAGCACCGTCGACGGCCCGCCCCAAGGTCGCCGGCGGCTGCGAGGACTGCGTACGGGAGGGTCTCGCCTGGGTGCACCTGCGCATGTGCCTCACCTGCGGAAACGTCGGCTGCTGCGACTCGTCCGAGGGCCGGCACGCCGCGAAACACTTCGAGTCGACGGCGCTCGATCAACGGCCAGGCCACCCCGTGATGGGCTCGGTCGAGCCGGGCGAGGCGTGGCGCTGGTGCTACGTCGACGCGCGCACCGGCTAGGGCCGCGCGAACGGCGCGAGGCTGGAGCCCCAGATGCCGTCGAATACCGATGCGCCGTCGGCGTAGGAGACCTCACGGGGCGTGAACGACGCGTCCATACGGATCGGTGCGAACGTCGCGGCCTTGACCTCGCCGTCCCAGAGCGTGACGTCGAGGATCGCACCCTCCATGGTCTCGCTCATGAAGTCCATGTCGAAGACGTAGTTCCCGAGCGAGTGGACGATCATCGCGCCCGCGTAGAGCTCGACGCCCTGCACCCAGTGCGGATGACCGCCGACGACGAGGTCTGCACCGGCGTCGATCATCGCTCGGCCCACGATGCGCTGGTCCTCCTCCGGCTCGTACGTGTACTGCGTGCCCCAGTGCGGCAGGACGACGACCAGGTCGACCTGCGCGGACAACGCGCGTACGCGGTCCTGCATCGCCGTGACGTCAGCCGGGACCAGTGGCCCCGTCCGGGAGCCCATCCGCACCTCGAGCGCTCCGGGGACGCCCGGTTCCGCCCGGGGGGTCTCCCCGATCGCGTTGAAGGCGAGAAACCCGATCGTGGTGCCGTCGCGCTCGACGATCGCGGGGGTCTGCGCCTCGGCCAGGTCGGCGCCGCCTCCGACCGGAATGATCCCGGTCTCCCGGACCAGGCTGACCGTCTCCACGATGGACTCGGCGCCGTAGTCACCGAGGTGGTTCGCGGCGAGCGACAGCACGTCGAAACCGGCCAGCGTGAGGCCCGCGCGGACGCTCGGGTCGGCGCCGAAGGAGTCCCCGCCCTGGGTCGGCGGCCCGATCCGAGAGAGGGTGCTCTCCAGCGTCCCGATCGTGACGTCGGCACCGGCCAGCCGCTCGGCGGTCGGCCGCAGGGGCGCGGCCCAGTCGGCGGACGCCGCGATCACCCGCCCGACGCCACGCGCGAGCATCACGTCGCCGACGAACGACATGGTGACGACCGACGCCGGCGGGATCCCCGGGATCTTGAGCCGGTACGTCGCTGGCGTCTGCAGCGGATCGACGCCGTCGACGGTGATCACCCGCACGGTCGGCCCCACCGACGCTGCCTCGACGACCGCGACCACGGCGGTGTCCTCCTGCATGGCGCCGATCGCCTCGGCCGCCGATCCCACCCGGATCCTCAACGGGGGGTCCACGCCAGGCGAGGCCACGACACGGAGCGGCTGGGCCGGCGCGCCGAGCTCGGCCCAGTCGACCACCGTGCCGGCCAGGATGCGTTCGGCCAGCTCGCGGGGCACGTCGAGTGGTGGACGGGTCGCGTGCACCGCGAGCACGATCGGGATGTACGTGGTGGGCTCGGACGTCGGCGTCGCGGTCTTGGCGGGCGGCGATGCCGGACGAGTCGGTGACTGGGTCGGGCTCGTCGGCGGGGTGCTCGTCGCCGCTTCGCTCGGTTCCTCGCCCTGCCCGCAGGCCGCGGTCAGCAGGGCGGCTGCGGCGAGGACGGGGAGAACGTGCCGGCGCACCGTCCCGGGTCTCGATCGCCGCATCCAGCGACCTTACGTCCGACCGCGGTTGGCACCTGGGCCACGGAACCCGCGCCGACCGCGTACCGTTCCCGCTCGGGTGGGGACACCAGTGAGGTGTCGCGCCCCGAGAACCCACACCGGAGAAAGAGGACGAGCGCTCGTGCCCGAGAAGAACGACACCCGACCGCACCGCAGACTCGTGATCGTGGAGTCGCCGGCCAAGGCGCGCACGATCGCCGGCTACCTCGGGCGCGGGTACGTCGTCGAGTCGAGCATCGGTCACATCCGCGACCTGCCGCACGGCGCCGCGGAGGTCCCGACCAAGTACAAGAAGGAGCCGTGGGCCCGGCTCGGCGTCGACGTCGACCACGGGTTCGAGCCGATCTACGTCGTACCGGCTGACAAGCGGGCCCAGATCAAGAAGCTCAAGTCCTTGCTCAAGGACTCCGACGAGCTTTTCCTCGCGACGGACCAGGACCGTGAGGGCGAGGCGATCGCGTGGCACCTCTTCGACGAGCTCAAGCCCAAGGTCCCGGTGCAGCGGATGGTGTTCCGGGAGATCACCCGCGACGCGATCCGGGCGGCGATGGAGAGCCCGCGCGAGATCGACACCCAGCTCGTCGACGCCCAGGAGACCCGTCGCATCCTCGACCGCCTGTACGGCTACGAGGTGTCGCCGGTCCTGTGGAAGAAGGTGATGCCGCGGCTGTCGGCCGGGCGCGTGCAGTCCGTGGCGACCCGGCTCGTGGTCGACCGGGAACGCGAGCGCATGGCGTTCCGCGCCGCCGAGTACTGGGACCTCGACGCGATCTTCGACATCGGCCGGGCCGAGGAGCCGCGTACGTTCGGTGCCCGGCTGATGTCGATCGAGGGCCAGCGCGTCGCCCAGGGCCGCGACTTCGGGTCCGACGGGTTGATCAAGGACGCCGCCGCGGTTCGGCAGGTGGACGAGAGCACCGCCCGCGAGCTCGCCGCAGCGCTCACCGGCTCGACGTTCTCGGTCGCCAGCGTGGAGTCCAAGCCGTACAAGCGGTCGCCGTACGCACCGTTCCGCACCACGACGTTGCAGCAGGAGGCGTCGCGGAAGTTCGGCTTCGGGGCCAAGCGCACCATGCAGGTCGCCCAGCGCCTGTACGAGAACGGCCACATCACCTACATGCGTACGGACTCCACGACGCTGTCCGAGTCCGCGGTCAACGCGGCCCGGACCCAGGTGCGCGAGCTCTACGGCGCGGACTACCTGCCGGAGACGCCGCGGCGCTACCTGAGCAAGGTCAAGAACGCGCAGGAGGCGCACGAGGCGATCCGACCGTCCGGCGACGCGTTCCGCACGCCTGGCCAGACCGGCCTCAACGGTGACGAGTTCCGGCTGTACGAGCTGATCTGGATGCGCACGGTCGCGTCGCAGATGCGGGACGCGATCGGGCGTTCGGTGAGCATCCGGGTCGGTGGTCAGACCGACACCGGCACAGCCGTCGAGTTCGGCGCGTCCGGCCAGGTGATCACGTTCCACGGATTCCTCAAGGCCTACGTCGAGGGCGCGGACGACCCCGACGCCGAGCTCGACGACCGCGAGCGCCGGCTGCCCGACGTCGCCGAGGGCGACCCGCTCGTCGCACTGCGGCTGGACGCGGACGGCCACTCGACCAAGCCGCCGGCGCGCTACACCGAGGCGAGCCTGATCAAGGAGCTCGAGGACCGGGAGATCGGTCGGCCGTCGACCTACGCGTCGATCATCGGCACGATCCTCGACCGCGGGTACGTCTTCAAGCGCGGTAGCGCGCTCGTGCCGACCTGGGTGGCATTCGCGGTCACCCGGCTGCTCGAGCAGCAGTTCGCGTCGCTCGTCGACTACGACTTCACGGCCCGCATGGAGGACACGCTCGACGAGATCGCCGCCGGCCGGCAGGACCGGGTCGGGCAGCTCACCGAGTTCTACTTCGGCGGGTCCGGTGGTTCCCGGACGACAGATGCGCCGCGGCCGAAGAGTGGTCCGGGGTCGGGCGACTCGTGGGAGGGCCTTCGCGCCCTCGCGACGGACCTCGGCGACATCGACGCGCGGGAGCTGAACTCGTTCCCGCTCGAGGACTCCGGCATCGTGCTCCGGGTCGGCCGGTTCGGCCCGTACATCGAGCGCGACGGTCAGCGTGCGAGCGTCCCTGAGGACCTGCCGCCGGCCGATCTCACGGTCGCCCTCGCCGAGGAGCTCCTGGCCAAGCCGTCCGGTGATCATCCGCTCGGTACCGACCCGGCCACAGGTCTGGAGATCGTCGCCAAGGACGGCCGTTACGGCCCGTACGTCACGGAGGTCCTGCCCGAGGACGCGCCCAAGAACGCCCGCCCCCGCACGGGCTCGCTGTTCAAGGACATGAGCCTGGACACGGTCACGCTGGAGGCGGCGCTCACGCTGCTCTCGCTCCCGCGCGTGGTCGGCCGCGACCCGGAGACCGGCGCGAAGATCACCGCGCAGAACGGCCGTTACGGGCCGTA
>Ga0136616_10001708_pt1 | contig 11578 bp, 8 predicted proteins | sample AntDrymUQ2992106_2_FD_106648 | JGI IMG/M metagenome (GOLD analysis project Ga0136616, IMG submission 106648) | Polar desert sand microbial communities from Dry Valleys, Antarctica - metaG UQ299 (21.06) | ecosystem: Environmental > Terrestrial > Soil > Desert | place: Antarctica: Dry Valley...
CGAGCGTCGTCCCCTCGGCCTCCGCCAGGCGGTCGGCCATCACCTGCGTCGGCCGGAGCGCTTCTTCTTCTTGCGCGGCGACGCAGGCGGCGGTGCCTTGCGCGGACCGCCGTTCCCGGAGGAGACGCCGGCGGTCGCCTTCGCCTTACGACTGCCTTTTCCGTTCCCTGCGCCTCCATCGACGAGGGCTGCCTGGGTCGCCGGCTTGCCTCGCGCCGGCTTGGCGCCGTCGCCGTCCGTCAAATCCACGGGCTCGGGCTTGGGGTAGAGCTTGCGGACGACCAGTTGCTGCCCGACCGTCCAGACGTTCGTGGTGATCCAGTAGACGATCAGGCCGGCGGGGAAGTTGAGGATGAAGAGGACGAAGACGAACGGCAGCGCCAGGAAGATCCGGCGCTGGGTCTTGTCCGCGCTCACGAGCGTCACGAGGCTGGCGCCGAGCTGCGTCGCGATGTAGAGAACGATCAGCGTGACCAGCACCGCGCCGGTCGCCTCGGAGCCGAGGTCGGGGATGAAGAGGAACGGCTCGCCCTCGATCTCCGGGTCCTTCCGGAGCAGGTCGAACAGCGCGATGAAGAACGGGATCTGGAGGAGGAGCGGGAGGCAGGAGCTGAGCGGGTTGACCTGGTGCTCCTGATAGAGCTTCATCACCTCCTGCTGCATGCGCTGCTTGTCGTCCTTGTAGCGCTCCTGGATCCGCTTCATCTCCGGCTGGAGGCGCTGCATCTCCTGCATCCCCTTCACGCCCTTGAAGGTCAGCGGCAGGATCGCCACCCGGATCGCCACGGTCATCGCGATGATCGAGAGCCCCCAGCCGAAGCCGACCTGATCGTGGAAGAACTCAAGGATCGCGTCGCACGCGTCGATCAGGAACTGCGGTGCGAGGGCGATTGGAGTCATGAGGTGTGGGAGGCGGCCCCGCGGCGGGGAAAGAGCCGCTGATCCTCCGGGTAGTCGAACCCGCCGCGGCTCAGAGGGTTGCACCGCAGAAGGCGCCAAGCTGCGAGGACGCTCCCCCGAAGTATGCCGAAGCGTTCGATCGACCTGACCGCATAATCCGAGCACGTGGGGTAGTAGCGACATCGCGGCGCCAGGAGCGGCGACAGAAACCGCTGGTAGAAGCGGATCGGCGCGGTGAGGACCATGCGCACGAGGCTACTCACGCTCGTCCCCCGTGCTGCCGAGCTCGGCTTCCGCGAGCAGCTCACGAAGCGCCTGCTCAACGCCCGGCTCGCCTCGCTCGCTCGCCAGCGACTTCGTGTCCGGGCGCGCCACCAGCACGAAGTCGTGGTCGCGCGGAAGTCCCGGCGAGACCGCCTTGAACGCCTCGCGCAACAGCCGCTTCACGCGGTTGCGCTCGACCGCTCCCCCGACCTTGCGTCCGACCGACACGCCCAGGCGCGGCTCGCCCTCGTCGTGAGGACGCGGGAACGCGTACATCACGAGGTAGCGATTGGCGTGTGAGCGCCCGCGGCGGTAGACGCGGTCGAAGTCCGCGCTGCGAGTGAACCGTCCGCCGCCTGACCGGCCGCGGCGGGGCCTCGCGGCGCGCCGCTGGTGACCGGTCATGCTAGGGCGTCAGCCGGTGGCGGCCCTTCGACCGCTTGCGCCTCAGCATGCGGCGGCCCGAGCGCGTACGCGAGCGAGCGCGAAAGCCATGCGTGCGGGCACGTTTGCGCTTCTTCGGCTGGTAGGTGCGCTTCATCGATCGAGACGGGGCTCAAAGAGCCGCCGACCGCACGAGTATAGGGCTGGCCCCAGCCGGGCTCGAGCGCAGCCCGCGCGTCGATTAGGTAGGCCGCCGGTATGCGACGGCGAGCGCGATTTGTTCACCGCAAGGGGAGACGAATCGGTTTCTCCGCGAATTGCGCGCTGTCCTTGTCGGGCCTCCGGATCGCCCACGAGAAGGCCGCGGCGCGGTTGTACACTCGGCGCGCCGAGGGGCCGTGAGTATCGGGACGGCCCTCCCCTCTCAATGAGTCGCGACACACCGGTGGAGGCTGGTCGCTTGCGCGTGTCCCAAGACGAGCTCCAGGAAAGCTGGCGCGAGATCCAGGCCGAGCTCCGGACCGCCGTGACTGGCCTCACGTTTCACCTCTGGCTCGAATCGCTCGAGCTAGCGGCGCGGGATCGCGACACGATCTACGTCCGGGCCCCGCGCCACACGCGCACGCTCGTTGAGGAACGCTACGCCCCGCTCCTGCGTGATGCCGCCGCCCGAGCCCTCGGAGCGCCAGTGGCCGTAACCGTCGTAGCCGAGGACTGGGTGCCCCCGCCTTCGGCGGACGCGAAGACCACACCGCGAACGCTCCAAGAACCCGCTTTCAACCCCAAGTACACCTTCGAGCAGTTCGTTATCGGCGACGGCAATCGGCTCGCGCACGCCGCCGCCCTCGCGGTCGCCGAGCAGCCCGCCCAGGCCTACAACCCGCTCTTTCTCCACGGGCCGCCGGGACTCGGCAAGACGCACCTGCTTCATGCGGTCGGCAACTACCTCCGCCGCTTTGGCGGCACGATCGCCGCTCGTTACGCCACCTCCGACGAGTTCACGACCGCGTTCGTGAAGGCCGTCCGCGGTGGGGATATCGACGAGTTCAGGACCGCCTTTCGCGACGTCGATGTACTGCTCCTCGACGACGTCCAGTTCTTCGCCGACAAGGTGCGGACGCAGGAAGAGTTCTTCCACACGTTCAACGCCCTCTACGAGACGGGGTGCCAGCTCGTGGTATCGAGCGATCGTCCGCCGGCCGAGATGGGGGCGCTGGAGCGACGTCTGGTAGAGCGCTTCGCTTCCGGGCTGGTGGCCTCGGTCGAGCCCCCGTCGATAGAGGTCCGGCTCGCAATCCTGCGCAAGCGTGCGGCGCTCGACGGCATCGCGGGCTTCGACGATGCGACCCTTCGCGAGGTCGCGAGACAGGTCTCCTCAAGCGTTCGGGCACTCGAAGGGGCGCTCATTCGGATCGTCGCTCACGCTTCGCTGCGCGATGAGCAACCCTCGCCGGACTTGGCGGCGAGAGTGCTTGCCGGACCTCAGTCAAGCCAGCGTCCGCGCGAGACGACAGTCGCCGAGATCCAATCCCTCACCGCCTCGACCTTTGGCACCAGCTGCCAGGCACTCATCGGTCGCGACCGGCGCCCAGCGGTGGCGTTCGCACGACAAGTGGCGATGTACCTGACCCGTGAGCTCATCGGCGTGAGCCTGCCGACCATCGGCGCGGCGTTCGGTGGGCGCAACCACTCGACCGTTCTACACGCCCACCGCAAGGTCGCCCGTGAGCTGACCAAGGCGTCGGACCTGGCGAGAACCGTTCTTGAGTTGAAGGAACAACTCGAATCGTCCGCTCCCGACCGGGCAGAATGAGACCATTGACAATCCCACCCACAGCTCGATCCACACTCCCAGCCGCTTGAATGAGAGCCATGAGCCATCCCATCCACATATCCACAACGCCTACTAGCTCTGTTCTTCCTTCATGAAGATCTCCGTCTCGAGAGATGGTTTGCTGACACAGCTTGGGATCGTCGCGAGAGCAGCGTCGACGAGGAGCGCGGTCCAGACGCTGGCAGGCGTCATGTTCCACGCGGACGAGACTGGCGTCGAGTTGCGTGCCACCGACATGGAGATGGCGATTCGAGTCCCGCTCGAAGCGAGCGCCGAGCGTCCTGGCACGGTAGTCCTCCCCGCCCGCCTGCTTGTCGAGGTGGTCCGCTCGCTTGCCAGCGACAAGCTGGTGCTCGAGCATCGAAGCGCTGAGGATGACGTCCAGGTCTCAGCGGGATCGGCGGACTTTCAGCTCCGCGTCCTCCCACTTGACGACTTCCCACGATTGCCCGAGGCACCGTCTGACGAGCGCAGCGTCACGCTTGCCGCGCGAGCGTTCATCGAGACAGCCGAACGCGTCGCCCGCTCGGCGTCACGTGACGAAACGCGTCCACACCTGACCGGCGTGCTCGTTTCCGCGTCTGGCTCCGAGCTGCGGATGGTCGCGACCGACTCCTATCGACTGAGCGTCAAGGAGACTGGGCTCGAGCGCCCGATCGACGCCGAACTGGAGGTAAACGTCCCGGCGCGCGCGCTCCAAGAGCTGAGTCGCGTCGCTTCGGCGGCGGCCGGCGACATCGAGATCTGGCACCAGGCCAACCAGGTGATCTTCCGCGTCGACGGCATCACGCTCTCGTCCCGGCTCGTGGAAGGTCGGTTCCCGAACTATCGACAGCTGCTCCCGGAGTCCTATGAGCACGAGCTGCGGGTGAGCCGCGCGGAGGTGCTCGAAGTGGTGCGCCGAATCGGCCTTCTCGCCCAGAAGAACTCCCCGCTCCGGCTGGCGTTCACCGAAGGGGCGGTGGAGGTGTCGGCGCAGACGCCGGACATCGGCCGCGCCAGCGAGTCACTGCCGCTTCCGTTCAAGGGCGAACCGTTGGAGGTCGGCTTCAACGCCGAGTTCCTGCGCGACGGGCTCGAGAGCGCCGAGGCGGACGAGCTGATCCTCAAGCTGATCAGCCCGCTCCGCCCCGGCCTGATCGAGGCAGGCGACGGCAGCGGCTTCACGTACCTCGTAATGCCGATTCGACTGAACGTGTGATGCTGGTCGCGCACGTCGGGCTGCGCGATTTCCGTAACTGCGGGCGGGGCGAGATCGAGCTTTCGGACGGCCTGACCATCGTCTGTGGGCCCAACGGCGCAGGAAAGACGAACCTCCTCGAGGCGATCTACTTCGGGTTGACCGCGCGGTCGTGTCGGACGAGCAACGAGCGCGAGGTCGTGGGGCACGGCGGCGGGCCGGCGCGCGTGGCGGTCACCACGATCCGCGACGGCGAGCGCCACGTCCTCGAGACTGCGCTCGACCTGAACGAGGGAAAGCGCGTTCGAGTGGACGGTTCGCCGGCCGGGGGGCCCGCATCGCTCGACGCTCGTCCACCGGTCTGCGTCTTCATCCCCGACCGCCTCGAGCTCGTGAAGGGAGCCCCGGCGCATCGCCGCGCCCACCTGGATCGGTTCGTCGCGGCGGTCTGGCCGTCGCGAGCCGGAACCCGAGTCGCGTATGGCCGGGCTCTCGGTCAGCGCAACGCGCTCTTGGCGCGTGTGCGCTCCGGCGGCGCTTCCGCTGCGCAGCTCGACGCCTGGGACGACCAGCTCGGGCGCTCGGGCGCCGCCCTGATGGAGGATCGCTCGGAGGCCGTGGAGCAGCTCGCTCCGTGCTTTGCCGCGCGCACCACCGAGCTCGGGCTCCCGTTGCGCGCCGCGATCCGCTACCGACCGCGCTCGCGCGCGCAGGACGCTCTGGCGCTGACCGCCGAGCTCGCGGAGCGCCGGTCCCAAGACATCGAGCGCGGGTTCACCACGCACGGGCCGCATCGCGACGATCTGGTGCTGACCCACGACGATCGCGCGCTGCGGTCGTTCGGGTCGCAGGGCCAGCAGCGGCTCAGCGTCCTCGCGCTGCTGTTCGCCGAGCGGGACGTGCTCGCCGAGCGCGGGCGCGAGCCGCTGATGCTCTTGGACGACGTCATGTCCGAGCTCGACGCGTCGCGTCGAGCTCGGTTGGTGCAGGCGATCCTTGCGAGCGGCCAGACCCTCGTCACCGCGGCCGACCCGGAGCACCTGCCCGGCGCGGCCGCCGCCGGCGCCTCGATCCTGAACGTCGAAGCCGGCGAGGTCCGCGCCGCGCCGCGTGCCGTCGCCGCGTGAGAAGGCCCGGCCCGCGCCCGTTCGGTCCGGCGCTCGAGCGAGTCGCACGCGCCGCCGCGCCGGCCACGGCGCTCGCCGCCGTCCAGCGACACTGGCCTGCCGTCGCGGGCGCGAGAGTGGCCGCCGAAGCGGAGCCGGTCCGCGAGCGCGACGGCGTGGTCACAGTCGCTTGCCGATCCGCCGTCTGGGCAAACGAGCTCGATCTGCTCGCGGCCGACCTCGTGGGCCGGCTCAACGACGCTCTCGAGCCGGTGTCCGGGCGTCGACCCGTGCGGCGGCTGCGCTGTGTGACGCGGTCTGACGCGGCGGCTGTGTGAGTCGCACGCGATGGGGAGCTAGGCGAATGGCCATTTGTCGCGATTTGCGGGCATTTTCCGGTGTTATGTAACGCTTTCGGGCGTGCCCGTTTGGTATCCTTGACGTCAGTCGATTCGAGTGCCCCGGCTTGCGCCGCCTACTCGCGCCGCCGGGGCTTCGACATGTAAGGACTAAGGAAGGAACGGCTTGGCGAAGCGAGCCACGAAGAAGACCGGCGGCCAGGATTACGGCGCCCAGCAGATCACGGTCCTCAAAGGCCTCGAGGCTGTGCGCAAGCGTCCCGGCATGTACATCGGGTCCACGGGCACGCGCGGCCTGCACCACCTCATCTACGAGGTCATGGACAACTCGGTCGACGAGGCGCTCGCCGGCGAGTGCGACCACGTCGAGATAACGATCCGTCCCGACGACAGCGTCAACGTCACCGACGACGGCCGCGGGATCCCCGTGGACATGCACGAGAAGGAGGGGCGGCCCGCGGCCGAGGTCGTCCTCACCACCCTTCACGCGGGGGGGAAGTTCGGCGAGGGCGGTGGCTACAAGGTCTCCGGCGGGCTGCACGGAGTTGGCGTCTCGGTCGTCAACGCGCTCTCCGAGGAGCTCCATCTGACGGTATGGCGCGACGGACACGAGTGGACGCAGTCGTACGAGCGCGGCCTGCCTCAGGGCGAGCTCAAGCGCGGCGCCGCCACCAAGCGCCGCGGCACGTCGGTCACATTCCGGCCCGACCTCGAGATCTTCGAGCAGGTGGACTACGAACGGACGGTGCTCGAGCAGCGCTTCCGCGAGATGGCGTTCCTCACGCGCGGCCTGCGAATCAACTTCAACGACGAGCGCGGCGAGGGCTTCTCCGAGAGCTTCCGCTACGAGGGCGGCATCCGCGACTTCGTCACGTACCTCCACTCGCAGGGCTCGCGCGAGCCGCTGCACAAGAAGGTGGTCTTCCTCGAGGACTCGAGCGAGGTCGGCGAGGTCGAGGTCGCGATGCAGTGGAACTCCTCCTACCAGGAGGCCCTGCTCTCGTTCGCCAACAACATCAACACCCACGAGGGCGGAGCGCACCTCTCCGGGTTTCGCTCGGCGCTCACACGGACCGTCAACAACTACGCCCGCCAGAAGGGCCTGCTGAAGGAGAAGGAGGACAACCTCCAGGGCGAGGACGTGCGCGAGGGCCTGACGGCGATCATCTCGGTCAAGGTCGCCGATCCACAGTTCGAGGGTCAGACCAAGACCAAGCTCGGCAACCCGCCGGTCGAAGGCTTCGTGCAGGCCGCCGTCAACCGTGGCCTCGCCGAATTCCTGGAGGAGAACCCGAGCGAGGCACGGCAGATCATCATGAAGGCGGTCCAGGCGTCGCGAGCGCGGGAGGCGGCGCGCAAGGCCCGCGACCTGACGCGGCGCAAGTCGGCGCTCGAGAACTCAACACTTCCCGGAAAGCTCGCGGACTGCTCGGTCCGGGACCCGGCGCTCGCCGAGCTGTTCGTTGTCGAGGGCGACTCGGCCGGCGGCTCCGCCAAGCAGGGGCGCGACCGCAACACGCAGGCGGTGCTGCCGTTGCGCGGCAAGATCATCAACGCCGAGAAGAACCGCATCGACAAGGTTCTCTCGAACCAGGAGATCCAGGCGCTCATCACCGCGATCGGCACGGGAATTCGCGAGGAGTTCGACATCGAGAAGGCGCGCTACCACAAGGTGGTCGTAATGTGCGACGCCGACGTCGACGGTGCCCACATCCGCACGCTCGTGCTCACGTTCCTGTACCGGGAGATGCCCGAGCTGATCGAGGCGGGCTATGTCTATCTCGCCAAGCCGCCGCTCTACAAGGTGATGAACGGCAAGCGCGAGGTGTACATCGAGAAGGAGTCGGAGCTCGAGGAGGTGCTGCTGCGCGACAAGCTCGAGCGCATGGGCGTGGTCGACGGGACGGCCACCGAGTTCAAGCTCACCCACCCTCGCTGGCAGAAGTTCGGGCGGCTGCTCAAGCAGTACGAGGGCTGGGCCTCCGCGCTGGGCGCCGAGTTCGGCCACGACACGATCACGTTCCTCGAGGAGTCGCAGATACTCGATGAGGGGCTCACCGACGCGGACGCCGTCGCGAAGCTCGTGGCCCGCGGGGACCCCGAGACGGAGCCCTACGAGACCGAGCTCCTGTCCGAGGACCCGGTCGACCTCGTGATCCGCAGCGTCGAGCGCAAGACTGGCTTGGCGACCACGCACCATCTGCGGCGCGCGATGTTCGATCGCTCCGAATACCGCGGCTTCGTCAGGGTGCATGGAGAGCTCGAGCAGCTCGCCGGACGGCCGCCGTTCGCGATCTCGCTCGGGAAGCGGGAGGCGCAGGCGCTGTCGTTCGAGGAGCTGCGCCGTTGCGTCGTCGAGGTCGCGGGCGACGGGGTGCCGCTCCAGCGCTTCAAGGGTCTCGGCGAGATGAACGCCGACCAGCTCTACGAGACGACCATGGACGCCGAGCAGCGGACCCTGCGCCAAGTGACGATCGACGACGCGAGCGCGACCGATCAGATCTTCTCCATGCTCATGGGCGACAAGGTCGAGCCTCGAAGGGCCTTCATCGAGTCCAACGCCCGCGATGTCACCAACCTCGATGTGTAGGAGCTCGAGCTAGATGTCGGTCGATCGGTTGGGCGGCGGCGCGATCGAGGAGCGGCTGCTCGAGGAGGAGATGCGCTCGTCGTACCTCGATTACGCGATGAGCGTGATCGTCGGCCGCGCGCTGCCGGATGTGCGTGACGGCCTCAAGCCCGTGCACCGGCGCGTGCTCTACGCGATGCACGAGGCGGGGCTTCAGCCGACGAGGCCGTACCGCAAGTGCGCCTACGTGGTCGGCGAGGTGATGGGGTCATTTCACCCGCACGGCGACAGCGCGATCTACGACGCCCTGGTCCGGCTCGCACAGGAGTTCGCGCAGCGCTACCCGCTCGTGGACGGCCAGGGCAACTTCGGGTCGATCGACAGCGATCCGCCGGCCGCGATGCGCTACACCGAGGCGCGCCTCGCGCGCCTCGCAACGGAGCTGCTGCGCGACATCGACGCGGACACGGTCGACTTTGGGGCCAACTACGACGACTCGCGGCTCGAGCCGCTGATCCTCCCAGCTCGCTTCCCGAACCTGCTCGTGAACGGGTCGGCGGGCATCGCGGTCGGGATGGCCACGAACATCCCGCCCCACAACCTCCGCGAGACGATCGACGCGGTCACGGCCTTCATCGACGAGCCCGACATCGACGTCGGGGGCCTGATGCGCCACATCAAGGGCCCGGACTTCCCGACCGGCGGGATCATCGTCGGCCGCCAGGGGATCCGCGACGCCTACGAGACGGGGCGCGGCCGGATCGTCGTCCGTGCGCGCGCCCACATCGAGCCGCTGCGACAGGGCAAGGAGGCGATCATCGTGACCGAGATGCCCTACCAGGTGTCGAAGGGCGACGGTCGCAACGACGGGAGCGGCCTGATCAAGCGCATCGCCGAGGTCGTCAACGACCGCAAGGTGCCCGAAGTCTCCGACCTCCGCGACGAGTCCGATAAGTCCGGCATCCGGATCGTCATCGAGCTGAAGCGCGACGCGATCCCCAAGGTCGCGCTCAACAAGCTCTACAAGCACACCTCGATGCAGACGACGTTCGGCGTGAACATCGTCGCGCTGGTCGACCAGGTGCCGCGGACGCTCGGGCTGCTCCCGCTCGTCAAGAACTACGTCGACCATCAGCGCGAGGTCGTCGTCCGCCGGACCAAGCACGAGCTGCGCCGCGCCGAGGCGCGGGCGCACATCCTCGAGGGGCTGCTGATCGCGCTGTCGGACCTCGACGCGGTGATCGAGTTGATCCGCTCCTCGCGCGACCCGGATGCCGCACGCGAGGGCCTGATCGAAAGCTTCGAGCTCTCGCGCGAGCAGGCGCAGGCGATCCTCGATCTCCGCCTTCAGCGCCTCACCGCGCTCGAGGCGGACAAGATCCGCAAGGAGCATGCGGACCTCGTCGAGCGAATCAAGGAGCTGCGCGAGATCCTGGGCGACGAGGCGCGCGTCCTCGGCCTGATCAAGGAGGAGCTCCAGGAGGTCAGGGAGAGCTACGGCGACGAGCGGCGAACCGAGATCACCCACTCGGAGGACGAGCTCGACATCGAGGACCTGATCGCCGACCAGCAGATGGTCATCTCGATCACTCGCTCGGGCTACATCAAGTCGCTGCCGCTCGCGACCTACCGCCAACAGAAGCGCGGCGGCGTCGGCGTGCTCGGGATGGACATGAAGGACGAGGACTACATCGAGCACCTGTTCGTGAGCTCGACGCACGACTACCTCCTGTTCTTCACGAACCGCGGGAAGATCTACCGGCAGAAGGTCTACGACCTGCCGGAGGCGTCGCGCACCTCGAAGGGCCGCGCGCTTGTCAACGTTCTTCCGCTGCGCGAGGGCGAGTACGTCCGGGCCGTTCTCGCGACGCGCGACTTCTCGGAGGGAAGGTACCTCGTCTTCGCCACCCGGCAGGGGATCGTCAAGAAGACCGAGTTCGCGGACTACAACACGCCGATCAAGGCTGACGGGATCATCGCGATCAAGATCCGCGCCGACGACGAGCTGGTCGCGGTCAGGCGGACGAGCGGCGAGGACGACATCATCATGGTCTCCCACTCGGGCCACGCATCGCGCTTCAACGAATCGCAGGCACGCGCGATGGGCCGCGACACGAGCGGCGTTCGCGGGATGAACGTCTCCCGGGGGGGCAACCACGTGCTGGCGATGGGCATCGCGCGCGACGACACCGAGCTCCTCGTGGTCACCGACAACGGCTACGGCAAGCGAACCGCGATCTCGGAGTACCCGGTGAAGGGGCGCGGGACGATGGGCGTCCAGACGATCAAGCTCACCGAGAAGAAGGGTGGCCTGGCTGGCGCGCTGATCGTGCGTGAGCACCAGGAGCTCGTTTTCATCTCGCGTGAGGGGATGGTTCAGCGCACCGGCGTCAGGGGCATCTCGCGCTACGGGCGGGCCTCGCAGGGCGTCCGCGTCATGAACCTCCGTGAGGGCGACGCCGTGAGCGCGGTTGCGCTCGTGGTCGAATCGACCGACACGGCGGCGCAGGTGAGGGCCGCTGCGGAGGAGGAGCCGGTCGAAGGCGAGCCGGCCATGGAGGAGCCGGTCGCGGACGAGGACGACCTGGACGAGCCCGAGGCGTCGGACGCCTGATCCGCCGGCGCGCCGATCCGCTCACCATGGCCGCGCCGTCTGCTTACATACGGCTCACCAGGGAAAGGAGGTGGTCCTAGCTTGATTCACAGATTTGTCGGGACCCTGGAGGTGTCCGGCCGCTAGGTCGGAGCTGGGCCCGCTTGGCGGAGTCCATTCCGGGCACCGTCGGCGAGACAGGCCGGGAGTCGTCCCTCCGGCCCCACGCGATTGCGTGGCGGAGCGTCTCGTCGACCGAGTCCAGCAGTTCAACCGCGAAGGGCGCCTGAGGGCGCCCTTCGTCGTTCTTCAAGGCGTCCGCGGGGCGGCGTCCGCGCGCCTACGCCGCCAGCGGCAGGTACTGCTCCCAGACCGGTGGGATCGCCGAA
>Ga0136616_10001709_pt1 | contig 11578 bp, 8 predicted proteins | sample AntDrymUQ2992106_2_FD_106648 | JGI IMG/M metagenome (GOLD analysis project Ga0136616, IMG submission 106648) | Polar desert sand microbial communities from Dry Valleys, Antarctica - metaG UQ299 (21.06) | ecosystem: Environmental > Terrestrial > Soil > Desert | place: Antarctica: Dry Valley...
AACTAGGGCGCGACGACGAGTGCTTTCGCACGGTCTTGGCGAAGAGCCTGGACCAAGGAGAAATCGGTCTGTCGCGCCCACATTGGCCGCATTGTGAACGACCAAAACCAAGATACAAGGAGGTCTGCTGTGGCGAAGACGACAGTGGAGAGCGAGGCTCCGTGGACGGCGGGCGGGGAGATTCCGGTTTCCGGCGAAGCCGCGGCGTCGGGTGAAGTCCGGGACGTGAAGCGGACGACCTGCTGCGTCGTGGGCGGTGGTCCCGGAGGGGCCGTTCTGGCGTTGCTGCTGGCACGCAAAGGGGTGGACGTAACGCTTCTGGAGGCGCACCCGGACTTCGACCGGGAGTTTCGCGGGGACACGCTGCACCCTTCCGTTATGGAGATCATGGACCAGTTGGGTCTCGCGGACCGGCTGCTGGAGTTGCGCCACAGCAAAGTCAGCAGTCTCACCCTGCAAACCGCAGACGGCCCTTTCACCCCCGCAGACCTCTCGCGGCTGAAGACAAAGTTCCCTTACATCACCATTATGCCGCAGACGAGCTTCCTGGAGTTCATTGCCGGGGAGGCAAAGAAGTACCCGAGCTTCCGGCTCGTGATGGGCGCGCGGGTGCGGGAACTCGTCGAAGAAGACGGCGCGGTGCGGGGCGTGCGCTACGAGGACGAGGGCGGGCGGCACGAGGTCAGGGCGGCGCTGACGGTCGGCGCTGACGGCCGCGGGAGCCGGGTGCGGCGGCTCGCCGGCATCGAGCCGATAAAGACCTCGCCTCCGATGGACGTGCTCTGGTTCAAGTTGCCGCGCGAGACCGGCGATCCGGAGGGCATCGTGGGCCGATTCGGGAGGGGGCACATCGCGGTCATGCTCGACCGCGACGACCACTGGCAGGCCGGGTACGTTATCCCCAAGGGTAGCTTCCCGGAGCTCAGGCACGAGGGGATCGGCGAACTCAGGCGGCAGTTCGCCGAGCTTATACCCGAGTTCTCGAGCCGCGTGGAGCACCTCACAGACTGGCGGCGAGTCTCGCTGCTCTCAGTGGAGTCGAGCCGCTGCCCGACGTGGCACAGGCCGGGTCTCTTGCTGATCGGGGACGCAGCCCACGTGATGAGCCCGGTGGCCGGGGTCGGCATAAACTACGCCATCCAGGACGCGGTCGCCGCGGCGAACATACTCGTCGGGCCGCTTCGGGAGAGCCAGGAGCGGCTTGTGAACCTGGACGAGAGGTACCTGGCAGCCGTACAGCGGCGGCGCGAGCTGCCGACCAGGATCATCCAGGCCCTCCAGGCGCAGGTCCAGCGCGGCGTACTGGCGCCGGCGCTGAGGTCGAGCGAGCCGTTCTCGCCCCCGCTCTTGCTGCGTCTCTTGCCCAAGATACCCATCCTGCGCAACCTACCGGCCCGCCTCATCGGCTACGGCGTCTGGCCGTCACGCGTAAGGGAGTAGGGAGCACCGTGACTCCAGTACACCTCATCCTCATCGTCGCGGCCATCTCTACGGGGCTCTTCACGGAGCTTCTGATGACGATTCTGGCTTTCTTCCAGAGGGCACTGAAGGATCTCACCGCGTCCGCGTTCACGCTGGTGATGCAGCGGTTCCTCGAGGTCGTACGCACGCACCCGCTCCACTACGCGCTCGTGATCACGTCCCTGCTGGCGCCGATCGCGGCGCTGGTTCTGTTGGGCACAAGCGCGGGAAGCTTGACCTTCGTCCTCATATTAGTGGGTCTGATCTCGTTCGCCGCCGGCCTGGTCCTTGTCTCGCGCTACCTCGTCGAGCCGATCTACGATGTCTTCTTGAGCTGGGAGATCGAGTCACCGCCAGAGAACTGGCGAGAAGCGCGTGACCGGTACTTCCGCCTCAACGTGATCCGCGGTCTCGGCTCGGGAACGACCTTCGTTCTCTTCCTGGTCAGCCTGTCCCTGCCCTAGCCGGCGGAAGAGGAGTTGCCATGAACGCGAACAACCCGGAGAGCGGGAACGCGGAGCTCATACTCCCGTTCCACAATATAGACCGCGCCGCCCTGCCCATCGCTGGCGGCAAAGCAGCGAACCTGGGCGAGCTGATCCGCGCCGGGTTGCCGGTTCCCGACGGCTTCTGCGTGACCACGGCGGCCTACGATCTCGTGGCCGAAGACGCCGACCTGGATTCGACCCTGGCTGCGCTGGCCGAGACGCGACCAGACGACACGGAGCGCCTGGCGGAACTGGCTACAGCAGCACGCGCAGGCTTGTTGGAGGCGCACGTTCCGGACGCACTAACCGAGGCTATCGCTACGGCGTATCGGACGTTGGGTAATGGTGCATCTGTCCCGGTGGCCGTCCGCTCCTCGGCCACCGCTGAGGACCTACCCTACGCGAGCTTCGCCGGTCAGCAGGACACGTACCTGAACGTCGTGGGCGCGGAGTCCTTAATCGATGCGGTGCGGCGTTGTTGGGCCTCGCTCTGGACCGATCGCGCCGTCAGCTATCGTGCTAGCAACGGGATCGACCCCCGCGCCGTGCGTCTCGCCATCGCCGTGCAGGAGATGGTCGAGGCCGAGGTTTCCGGCGTGCTCTTCACCGCCAACCCGCTCACGGGTAAGCGCCGCCAGGCCGTGATCGACGCCAGCCCCGGGCTGGGAGAGGCAATCGTCTCCGGCGCCGTTAACCCTGACCACTTCGTCGTCGATACAGCCACCGGCGAGATCCTCGAACGTCGCCTGGGCGACAAGCGCGTGGAGGTTCGGACCACCGAAGGCGGAGGCACAAGGCGGGTCGAGCTTCCCGGAAGCAGCGACAAACCTTCCCTCTCAGAAAAGCAGGCCCGCGCCCTCGCGGAGTTGGGAGCGCGGGTCGAGGCCCACTACGGGGCACCGCAAGACACGGAGTGGGCCGTCGATAGCGGCGGGGAGATCTGGCTTTTGCAGGCGCGCCCGATCACGACGTTGTTCCCGCTGCCCGCCGGAGCCCCACCGACGGACGACGACCTGCGCGTCTATTTCTCGTTCAGCGTAGCCCAGGGTGTCTACCGCCCGTTGACGCCGATGGGCTTGCAGACGTTCCGGCTGGTGTTCTCGGCGGTGACCACATTTGCCGGCCATCCGCCGCGCGAGCGGTACGCCGGTCCGGCCTTCTTCGCCGAAGCGGGCGGGCGCATCTTCGCCGATATAACACCGGCAATGCGCGCCAAGCTCGGGCGCAGGCTCCTGGATTTTGTAACGCGCAACATGGAGGCTCGCACTGCCCCCCTCCTCCGGCGCCTCGCCGCCGACCCTCGGCTCGCGCCCGTGGCGACGCCCCGGTGGCCCATCTTGCATACCGTACTGACGATACTCGTCCGGGGACGCATCCCGCTCCACGTCGTACGGGCGCTCGCGCGCCCGGAGGAGGCGCGAGCCCAGGCGACCCGCGTCGTGGCGGAGTTCCGCGCGGCGGGCGACGTGCCCCGAGACGCCGGCGCCGCGGAGCGTCTCGCCGAGATCGAACGCCTGCTGTTCAGCTTTCCGGCACGCTTCGTACCCAGGGTTCCTCCGGTCTTTGTCGCCGGGCTGACCGCACACGCCCTCGTCGGCAAGCTCCTGGGAAACCTGGCGACCGACGACGAACGGCAGGTGGTGTTGCGCGGCCTCCCGCACAACCCAACCACTGAGATGGACCTGGCGCTCTGGTCACTAGCCGAGGAGATTCGCAAGGATCCCGCCGCGGTGCAAATGATGCGAGAAGCACCGGAACAGCTGGCCCGCGACTACCGTGCCGGCACCCTGCCCTCGACGCTCCAGTCGGGCCTGGAAGACTTCCTGCGCGCTTACGGCCACCGCGGGGTGTCCGAGATCGACCTTGGCCTGCCGCGCTGGTCGGAGGACCCCACATACATCCTGGGGGTGCTGGCGAACTACCTCCGCCTCGATGACCCGGAGCTGGCGCCCGACGTCCAATTCCGCCGGGCGGCGCAGCAGGCCGAGGAGATGGTAGCCGATCTCACCCGTCGCGCAGGGCGCAGGGGCCGCCTCCGCGGGGCGCTGGTCGGGTTCTTGCTGCAGCGAACCCGCGCCATGGCAGGCCTGCGGGAAATGCCCAAGTTCTGCATCATCCTGCTCTTCGCGCGAGCCCGGGCGCTGCTACAGCAAGTTGGAGAGGAGTTAGCGAAAGCCGGGCGGCTGGCAAGCGCCGAAGACATCTTCTTCGTCACCCTGCCCGAAGCGCACAAAGGCTTGTCCGGCACCGATCTCCGGTCGATAGCCCGCGAGCGGCGGGCGGGCTACGAGCACGAGTTGAAGCGCCGGCACGTGCCGCGCATCCTTCTCTCCGACGGCACCGAGCCGACCGCGACGCCCGACGACGGCGTGGTACCGGATGGCGCCCTCCGGGGAGCACCGGCCTCGTCGGGCGTCGTGACCGCGAAGGCGCGTGTCGTGCTCGACCCCACGGGCGCTCGTCTGGAGCCGGGTGAGATCCTGGTGGCGCCATCGACCGACCCCGGTTGGACGCCTCTCTTTCTCACCGCCAGCGGCCTGGTGATGGAGATGGGCGGAGCCATGTCGCATGGGGCCGTGGTCGCCCGAGAGTACGGCATCCCGGCGGTTGTCGGCGTGCCAGACGCCACCGAACGTATCACCACGGACCAGCGGATCACGGTAGATGGCTCCGCCGGGAAGATCACCTTCGAGAAAGAGGCTTCACCTGAGCGGGTGCCGAAGCCTGCTCGAAACTCGCACCCGAAGGAAGCGTAGAGCAGACCACGAACGAGCAAGGCGGTCGATGCCATTTGCGGGCGTGCAAGCCGCTTCCAACAGTCCTCGTCACGGCGGCACGTGCCCGAGAGCGCCGGAGATCCCGCTCGAGACGCACGAACCGACGAGGTAAGTTGTTAGAGCTTGAGTCTGGTCGTTTCCTTTGCGTCCCGGGACGACGGATGTTGCGATTCTCGGAGCGATGACGTCCACGCACTCTAGCCGAACGTGTATTCATAGGCGCGCTCGTCCTGTGAATGGTTTTATTTACAATCCATGCGGTATGAGAGTACATTACGTAGGCGCGGGACGGTGTCCCGTGCGCGGATTGGTTTGTATCTTGGGCGGCCTAACAGCTAGGGAGCGGAGTCTATGTACAAAGAGGTTTACGTACCGGTAGACAACTCGGACTACTCCAACCAGGCGTGCGTGATCGGGGTGGATATCGCGCGCCAGTTCGGGGGTAGGGTCGCGGGTTGCCACGCCTACGCGGCCAAGATGCACGACGTGCGCTTCCGGCAGATGGAGAGCGGGCTCCCCGAGGAGTTCCGCGACGAAGACGAGATGAAGCGGCAGCGCAAGATCCACGACCAGCTCATCACCAAGGGGCTGGAGATCATCACCGACTCCTACATCGACGTCCTCGAACCCCTCTGCGAAAAGTACGACGTCGAACTGGTCCGCCGTTCCCTCGAAGGCAAGAACTTCAAGGTCATCGTCGAGGACGTGAACGAGAACGACTTCGACCTCGTCGTCATCGGCGCGATGGGCATGGCCGCCGTAAAGGACACCGTCCTCGGAACGGTAACGGAGCGGGTCGTCAGGCGCCTCACGAAGGCGGACACCCTGATCGTCAAGGACCTCGACCGGAGCCCGTTCGAGCACATCGTCGTCGCGGTGGATGGTTCGGCCAAGTCGCTCGGGGGGTTGAAGAGGGCGATAGAACTGGCGCGGGAGTTCGGTGGGACGGTCGAGGCGATCTCGGTCTTCGATCCGTACTTCCACTACGCGATGTTCCACTCCATCGCCGGTGTGCTCTCCAGCAAGGCCCAGAAGGTCTTCCGGTTCAAGGAGCAGGAGAAGCTGCACGAGGAGATCATCGACTCCGGCCTCGCCAAGATCTACACGGCCCACCTGGAGATAGCCAAGAAGATCGCCGCCGACGAGGGCGTCGAGCTGAAGACGACGCTCCTGGCGGGCAAGCCCTTCGAGCAGACCATGAAGTACGTCAACGAGGTGAACCCGACGCTAGTGGTGATGGGCCGTATCGGCTACCACTCCGACGACGAGATGGACATCGGCGGCAACACCGAGAACATGATGCGCTACCTGCCAACGAACGTGCTTATCGGCAACTACGAGTACCAGGCGCCGGACCTGTACACCGCCGAGGAGCACATGACGTGGACCAAGGAGGCCCTGGAGCGGATGGACCGCATTCCGGGCTTCGTCGTCGGCATGGCAACCGGCGCCATCCTGCGCTACGCCATCGAGAAGGGCTACACGGTCATCACGGCTGGCGTCATAGACGAGGTCATCATGAGCATCCTCCCTCCGGGGGCGATGGAGTCGATGCGCGCCATTGGCGACCAGATGCGCGAGGCCGAAGCGATGGGCGAGGACAAGCCCATAGACTCCCTCTTCAAGGACTTCGACGAACGCACCGCCGATAAGGTCAACGAAAACGGCGCGAACGGCAACGGGGCCAATGGCAAGGCCAACGGTAACGGCAACGGCCACGTCACGAAGGAGGAGATCTTCGAGGCGGGCGCCGGCGGCTTCGGCCAGTCCGAGGACCAGGGCGACGTCGAGGGCGTCTCGGCGGAGGTGCAGGATGAGATCCGTCGGGCCGCCCAGGGCCACGACCGCTTCGAGTGCGACGTGTGCCGCTATGTCGCCAAGGGCAAGCCCGCCCGCTGCCCCGTCTGCGCCTCGGGTCCCACCCACTTCCATCCGGTGGACGCCGAGATCACGCAAGCTGACGCCAGCGAGGGTGACCTGAACCTCTCGGAGGTCTACGACGGCCGCGAGCTGCACTGGACCGACGAGGCGAAGACCTTCCTCGACTCCCTCGAGGAGTGGCAGGAGCAGCGCCGCGTAAGAGCCCGCGTCGAGAAGAGCGCCCTCAAAAAGGGCTACACGACCATCACTCGCGAGTACGTCGAGCAGCAGTACCGCGAGGAGACCGGCCGCGAAGCCCCCGAGGTCGAGGAGGCCGGGGCCCCGAACGCCGGTGGCTGCCCCGTCAGCCACGCTAAGATGGAGGTCGAGAAGACTACCGGCGGCAAGTGCCCGATCGACCACAGCTCCTTCCAGAAAGCCGGCGGTCTCGTGCCCGAGGGTGGCTCCAAGGAGTTCAGCTGGACCGGGGACGCCATCGAGCGTCTTGAGCGCGCTCCCAAGGGCTTCATGCGAAACATCTCGCGCAACATGACCGAGAAGCTGGCGCGTGAGCGGGGCGTTACGTACGTAGACCTCCCGCTCGTCGAGGACTCGCTCTCCGGTGCGCGCACCACGATGGAGGACGTCATCACCGGTAAGGTCTCCATCGCCGACCTCGCCCGCGATACCGGCGAGAAGATAGAGGCCGACAGCGGCGAGGCACCGCACCCGCCGATGACCATCACGATGGTCTGCACCGTGTGTCGCGAGGAGATGGAGGGCATACAGCCCCCCGAGGAGTGCCCCGTCTGCGGCGCCCCCGGCGAGAACTTCGAGGCTAAAGAGTTGTAAGTAGTTAGTTGTCAGTTATTAGTTTTCAGTTTTCAGTAGCTGGCTAGAAAGGCTCCGGTTCCTCTGTTCGATGGGATCGGGGCCTTCTTTACAGGAGAAATTCATGGCGAAGAAGCACAAGGTGACCTTTCAGCGCAGGGGTGTGACCATCGATTGCGCCGAGGACGAGTACATCCTGGAGGCGGCCGAGGACACCGGGATGCGTCTTCCCTACGACTGCCGCAGCGGCACCTGCACCACCTGCAAGCAGTTCCAGCTAGAAGGCGAGATGGATCAGGACCTCGCCTTCGCCTTAGATGACGACGAGATCGAGCGCGGCTGGCGCCTCATCTGTATCGGTAGCCCGCTTTCGGACTGCGTGCTGGACGCCTAACCACCGAGAGCACTCAGGCCAACCGATCGCCTCTCGCTTGTGAGCTCTATAACCGAGCAGGTTTTAACACGCATAACGTTATACGTTATACTCTCGGTGAGGTGATCATTTCGTTCAAAGACGAGGGCACGGAGGATGTCTTCGATGGGCGAGCCACGAAGAAGGCTCGTAAAGTGTGCCCGCAGGATCTCTGGAGGGTAGCTCGGAGGAAGCTGGACCAGGTTAACCAGGCTGCGGAGTTGGATGACTTGCGGGTTCCGCCGGGTAATCGGTTAGAAGCGTTAAGGGGAGACAGGGAAGGTCAGCACGGAATAAGGATCAACGACCAGTACCGGGTGTGTTTTGTATGGACGGAAGGCGGGGTCGAGGAGGTGGAGATAGTTGACTACCACTGAGGAGGTAAAGGGGATGCGTATACCGAAGGATAGAGCTCCCACGTCTCCCGGAGAGATGTTGCTCGAGGAGTTCCTCAAGCCGTTAGGGATGACCCAGGCCGAGCTTGCGGAGAGGATCCGGGTACCCTACGTTCGGGTAAACGAGCTCGTAAACGCCAAGCGACGCGTCACTCCCTCGACGGCCTTGCGGTTGGCGAAGGTCTTCGGCACTACCCCGGACTTCTGGCTGAACGGGCAGCTCGCGCTGGATCTCTACCGGACGATCAACGACGAAAAAGAGCTCGCGGAGCTAGAGCAAATAGAACCTATCCTGCATTAGGTCCTGGCCCTCGACGACGAGATCGAGCGCGGCTGGCGCCTCATCCGCATCGGCAGCCTACTCCCGGGCTGCGTGCTGGACGCTTAACGAGACAGCCGGTACAGGCGTAGAGCGTTCCCGCGCAATACGGCCTCACCGGCGGCTTCGGCCTCAAAGACGCGCAGTTCTCCGTGTGCTACCAGTTCTCCCAGCGTCTGACCGAGCGCGCGCCGCCCATCGGTAGCGCCCATCCAGTGGAGCTCCGGCACCCCTATTCCATCGGAGCTGTACAGGAGCTTGGAGATCGGAGCCACGCCCAGCGCTGCCCGCGTGAAGGAGAGCATCTCGCCATAGCCGAGAAAGGGAATACCGTAGGAGAGGTCCAGGTAGACGTTCTCGTAGATGGCGGCCAGGTACCCTCCCTCCCGGGTGTAGGGGTAGCACTCGTGCAGCAGCACCACGGGCATGCCCCGGTAGTCCGTTCGCTCGAGCACCGCGCGCAGGTGCAGCGGGTTGCCGAGCAGAAGATCGACGTCGGCGTCGCCGTAGCCTACGTGAAATTGAACCGGGACCTCCTGCCGGGCCGCCTCGGAGAAGGCCGTGTGCAGCAGTGTGTCGAGCAGCGGCTTGTGGGCAAGACGCCCCGCTCCCTCCCGTGCGGCTCGCCGGAACTCGCGCAACGAAGCCTCCGCCTCCTCCCCCGGCCACTCCCGGATGTCCAGCCCCGTCCGGTAGGCGACGATGCTCTTGAGCGCCACGTACCCCCGGCCTCGCACGTCGTCAAGCGCAGCCGCAAGCGCCGCTTTCAATTCTCCCAGGGAACCGTGCTCGGCCGCCAGGTGCTCCATCAACGTCTCGAGGCGCAGCATGGGCTCGATGCGGCACCCTCCCAGGCGTCCCAGCTCGGCTACCGGCAGCACTTCTTCCGGCGTCGGATGGCCGGTGTCGATAAGCAGAGCCTCCACGTTCGCAGCCCGCAGCAGCGCGCCGACGAGCTCCGTCGCGTTTCTCACCGCGCGAGCGGCGAGCACGGTTTCCTCCTCGGGTTCGCAGTCGAAGAACCCGGCTAGCCTGTGTATCAACCGGCGGTAGAAGACCGTGGTAGCTACGTGCTCGCGAGGCATTCCGGGGTCGGCCGACTCCGTGAAGGCGCGTCGCCAGCTCACGAGGTCGTCGAAGCCCTGAGCGCGCCGGATCCCGTGGCAGTGGTTGTCCACGACGGGTACGTGCCGGAGATCCAGGTCCTCCATCAGGGCTCTCCTCGGATCAGTAGAGGGCAGCCGCCGCTGCCGCCACTTCCTCGGGGGGGATCCCCCTGGCCATCTCGGCCTGCGCCCGGGCCACGGCGAGGTGGGTGCGCACAAGCGGCTCGCCCAACGCCTCGATGAGGACATCGTCCGCCTCCAACGCGTCCAGGGCTTCGTCCAGGCTTGCGGGCAGCGGATAGATGCCCCGGGAGTCACGTTCCTCCTCGCTCAACGCGGCCGGGTCCACCGTAACCGGCTCGCCGGGGTCCAGTCCTCGCTCCATCCCGTCCATCCCGGCAGCCAGGACCGCGGCCAGTGCCAGGTACAGGTTTGCCGTGACGTCCACCGGTTTCAGCTCGACGTTGGCGGTCGCGGCCTCTACTCCGGCTACGGGGGATGCTATACGCACGGCGGCCTCCCGGTTGTCCGGACCGTAAGAGACGTAGGCCGAAGACCACATGCCGGGGGCGATACGCTGGTAAGAGTTGGGGCTCGGGGTGGTGAAGGCCATGACGGCGGGCAGGTGCTCCAGGAGCCCGGCAACGAAGCCCAGGCCAGGATCGCTCAACGCCCCCGAGGCGTCGAAGAGCACCGGGGTCTCGTCCTCCAGGGCGTAGACGCTCAGGTGCAAGTGGTGCCCGTTGCCGGCCTCTTCCAGGTAGGGCTTCGGAGCCATCGTGGTCTCGAGGCCCATCCGGTAGGCTACGCCCCGGATCGCCTCCAGCACCATCACGCGCCGGTCCGCCGTGGCCAGGGCGTCCGTCTCCGCCACGGAGAGCTCCAGGTTCCCTTGCCCCACCTCGGCGTGGCACTGCTCCGGCCGGATGCCCATCTCTTCTAGCGTCTCCGCCAGCTCGGCGATGAACTCCGCCGCGGCGGTCAGGGCGAAGCTGCCAGCGTACGGCGTCCTGTCCAGGGGGCCTTCGGGACCGCGCACGTAGAATTCGACTTCGTAGGAGGCGACGGACCTGTACCCCCGGGTCGCGAACCGCCCCAGCACCCGGCGCAGGGCGCCGCGAGGGCACCCGTCCCACGGCGTGTACGCGTCCGGCTCCGTCATGTCGCAGCAGACCATCGCCTGGCCGCGGGCGAACGGGAGCGGGGTAAGGCTCGAGAGATCCGGCACGAGACGAACCTCCCCCACGGGGCTGAGCCCCGAGACAGGGTGCAACACCCCGCTCGGGTCCAGAGCCAGGACTCCCTTTGCGAGCCCCACTCCGGCCCCGGCCCTCCTGGCGAAGGCATCCCGGTGCACGGCCTTGGCCTTGGGGATGCCCGCGTGGTCCACGAAGACGAACCGGACCCACAGTGTATCTCCCCGCAACGTCCGCGCCACGCTCTCCTGTACTTCGCGCTCGACCTGCATGCTATCCCCTAAGACGTAGCTAAACATCTTTCCCTTACCGCGACGATGCGCGTACTATCTCACGCCACGATTTTTCGTTCCACAGCGTCCGGTATAGAGGTTGTCTCCTTGCGCCAGACGAAACAAGACTCGGGCGTCTTTCGAGAACGTACTCTTCTTAGACGAGCCGGAGCACGGCTAGGGCAGATCAAGCGGCAGCGGCCGGCAGCCCGAGGTTGCTCCAGATCGTCGACGTCGGCTCGGCGCGGTTCAGGGAGTAGAAGTGCAGGCCCGGCGCGCCGGCGTCCAGCAAGCGCTGGCACAGGTCGGTGACGAACTCGATGCCGAGCTGTCGTTGCGACTCTGCGTCGTCGCCGTAGGCCTCCATCCGCTGCTTCAGCCACCGCGGGATCTCGGCGCCGCATCCGGCCGAGAAGCGGGCGACCTGCGTATAGTTCCACATCGGCATGATGCCGGGGATG
>Ga0136616_10001710_pt1 | contig 11573 bp, 13 predicted proteins | sample AntDrymUQ2992106_2_FD_106648 | JGI IMG/M metagenome (GOLD analysis project Ga0136616, IMG submission 106648) | Polar desert sand microbial communities from Dry Valleys, Antarctica - metaG UQ299 (21.06) | ecosystem: Environmental > Terrestrial > Soil > Desert | place: Antarctica: Dry Valley...
CGCCCCGGTCGAGCAGGTACTCCGCCGAGCCTCGTCGGCCACCGTGGCACGCACCCCAAAAGGCGGGGTCGATCTCGTCCGACGCAGGCGGTGGATCGCCCGCGAAGGAGTCCTCGAGGCGATCCATCAGCCCGAGCGTCGCCGAGTCCTGCAGCGTCGTCCGTGCCCCGCGCTCGACCAGCCGGTGCGCCGCCTGCCACTGCGCGAACGCCCTCGCGTCCGCGAGCGGAGGCCCGCCGCCGATCACCCCACCGGGCGCCTCGATGTCGGCGCCAGCGTCGATCAACGCGTCGAGCACCTCCACGTCATCGCTGCTCGCCGCCCAGTGCAGCGGCGTCTCGGTGTGCGGGCCACGGAAACGGCCATTGACGTCGGCCCCCGCCTCGATCAACACCGCCACGGTGGCGGCGCCGTTGGGGAAATGACCGGGCCAGTCCGTCACCACATGCACCAGCGTGCGCGACATCCCCTCCGGATCATCGTCGCCCAGCCTCGCCGTCGCGAGCCCCGGGTTCGAATCCAGCAGCCGCTTCAGCGTCGCAAGATCGCCCGTCTGGATCGCCCGAACCACCGCGACCGCCAGCGGCTCCGCTGTATCGATCGTCACCACGGCCGGCTATGGCTCGAGAGCGGAGAGAGCCGCGGTCGCTATCGCCTCGGGCGCGAGCCCGTACTCCGCATACAGCTCCGGCTGTGAGCCCGTCTGTCCGAAGCGGTCGACGCCGAGCGGGACGCAGCGGGTGCCGAGCGCCGACCCCAGAAACGCGAGCGCGTGCGATGAGCCGTCGATGACGCTCACAACGGGTAACCCTCGCTCCTCCGAACGCAAGAGCCGGTCGAGATGCGAGACCGAACGCGTGGCGCCGTCCGTCACCGGACGGGTGGTGGCCGCGCGCCACCCGTGGTAGATCCGGTCGGGAGAGGACAGACAGATGACCGTTGCCTCGACTCCTTCCTCGGAGGCAAGCAGCTCCGCGGCTGCCAGGGTCTCCGGGACGATCGCGCCGCACGCGGCGAGGATCACACGATCGCCGGAGGCGCCCGGCTCGCGGAGCCTGAAGCCGCCGGCCACGACATCCCGCCGCAGCGCCTCCTCGCCGCGTCGCGTGACGGCATCCTCGAACGGGCGCTGATCGATCGGCTTCGTCGAGAGTCGGAGGTACAGCGCCTCGCCCCCCTCGTCCTGCAGCCCGTTCAGCGCGTCCAGCAGCAGCCAGGCGAGCTCTCGGGCATAGCAGGGCTCGGCGTAGGTCAGTCCGGGCGTCTCGATGCCGATCCCTGGGGTGTTGAGCGACTGGTGCGCTCCGCCCTCCCTGCTCAGGCTAATCCCCGACGGCGTCCCGCAGAGAATGAAGCGGGAGCCCGAGTAGGCCGAGTACACGATTCCTTCCAGCGCCCGCATGACGAAGGGGTCGTACAGCGTCCCGATCGGGAAGAGCTGCTCACCCTGGTAGTCCCACGTCAGGCCGAGCTGCCCGAGAGCGAGCACGAGGTTCATCTCGGCGATGCCCATCTCGATGTGGCGGCCCTGCGGTGACGCCTTCCAGCGGAGCGGCGAAGCCTCGGTCGCGTCGTAGACCGGCTGATCCTCCGGATGCCAGACGCCCGCCTTGTTGATCCAGCCGCCGAGGTTCGTCGAGACGGACACGTCGGGCGAGATCGTGACGAGGCGCTCGGCGAGGCCCGGGAGGCGCGACAGGTCGAGCAGCAGCCTGCCGAGGGCCGCTTGCGTCGAGGTTGTGGACCCGCCGGCCGGTGCGATGCGAGCGGGAACCTCGACGCGGACAGCGGACCTGCGCGGCGGCCGCTCCAGCCGCGCGGCCGCCGCGGCGAGCAGACCCGCCTCGGCCGTCTGCTCGGGGAAGGCGTCCCACTCCGTCGCGGGTGTCAACCCACTCGCCTCGCGAAAGCGATCGATCTGGTCCGCGGTCAGGAGAGCCGAGTGATTCTGGGGCCGGCCCGCGATCTCGAGGCCGTAGCCCTTGATCGTGTAGGCGAAGATCACGGTGGGCCGGTCGGCGACCGACCGCGCGAGCTCGAACGCCTCGAGGATGTCGCCGAGGTCGTGGCCGCCGAGGTCGGCGATCAGGGCCTGGACTGCACCCTCGTGCGGCGCCAGCACGCCCTCGAGCGTGCGGCGGTCGCGCGCATCGGCAGCGGCGAAGAGCGCCTCGCGCACGGCGTCGTCGGACGCGCCGAAGAGCGATTGATACTGCTCGTTCGGCATCTCGTCGATCCGCCTGCGCAAGACGTCGCCGCCGTCCCGCGAGAACGCCTCGCGCAACCGGCGACCGTACTTCAGCTCGACGACGTGCCAGCCTGCGGTTCGGAAGTGTCCTTCCAGCTCGCCGGCCCTGATCCCCGGGACGACGCGGTCGAGGCTCTGCCGGTTGAGGTCGACGATCCAGAGAGCGTTCCCGAGGCCGCGTGTGAGCGGCTCCAGGACCGCCTCCCACAGGTTCCCTTCGTCGAGCTCTGCATCTCCGAGCAGCGAGATGAAACGGCCGCCCGTGGACGCGCCGAAGTGCGACTGGACATAGCGGTCCGCGAGCGCGCCGAACAGCGGGGCCGCCGAGCCAAGGCCGACGGAGCCCGTCGAGTAGTCGACGACGAAGGGATCCTTCGTTCGCGAGGGGTAGCTCTGGAGGCCGCCGAAGTCCCGCAGTCTCGTCAGATAGGACCGGTCGAGGCGCCCGAGCAGGTACTCGAGCGCGTGGAGGACGGGCGACGCATGCGGCTTGAGCGAGACGCGGTCGCTCGCCTGGAGGTCGGCGACGTACAGAGCCGTCAGGAGGCTCACCATCGACGCCGAGGACGCCTGATGGCCGCCGACCTTGAGGTCGTCCCCGCTCGGCCGCTCTCGATTCGCGTAGTCCACGATCCGCACGGCCAGCCAGAGCACGCGGCGCGCGATCGACTCGAGGGCGGCCAGGTCGTGCGCCGGGGAAGCGTCGCCGGCTCGCGTCTGCAGGGTTGGAACATCGACGGTCATTGCGGGCCTCCTGTGGACCGGACTTCGCGGAGCAGGCGCGAGACGATACCGACGGTCACTTCAGCCCGAATAGCCACTTTACTTTTTGAACCAACGCGGCTAGGGTTTTTCCTCTCGGCCATCGGCGTTGGCAAGGTCACTTCGGAGAAAGGAGCTTGGATGTCGGGTCTCAAAGAGGTAGGCACCACGCACGGGAAGCGCTCGCGCACGCACACCCCGCGCGTGTCCCACCACACAGCCGCCTCGACCGTCTCCACAGCCGAGCTTCGCGAGCGACTCACCGAGACCGCGCTGGCGATCGTCGACGTCCGGCCTTTGTTTGCCTACAACGGCTGGCGCCTGAACGGAGAAGCTCGCGGGGGTCACATCCCCGGCGCGGTCGCCTTTCCGAGCGCCTGGTCGGCAAGTGTCGACAACGCCGAGATCGCGCGGCTGCTGCACTCGAAGGGGATCGTTCCGAGCCGCGAGGTCGTCCTCTACGGCGACGGCCGCGATGGCGTCTCGGCGGTGCAGAACCTGCTGGCTGACCTGGGCCACGCGGGAGTCCGCACCCTCGAGCGCGGCTGGGCCGGGTGGGCGGCCGATGAGACCCTGCCCGTCGAGCGTCTCCCCAACTACGAGCGACTCGTCCACCCCGGATGGCTCCGACAGGTGCTCGACGGCGGCCGGCCGGAGGCTGCGCCCGCCGGGCGCTTCCTCGTCTTCCACGTCAACTTCGGGGTTCGGGAGGAGTACGACGACAATCACCTCCCCGAGGCGCTGTACCTCGACACGAACCAGCTCGAGAATCCGGTGGACTGGAATCGACGATCGCCCGAGGAGCTGGATGCCGGCCTGCGCGCGCTCGGAATCACCCACGACACGACGGTCATCCTCTACGGCCGCGATACCGAAGGCCACGCGGACGAGAAGTGGCCCGGACGTCGGGCCGGCCAGATCTCTGCGACGCGCGCGGCCATGATCCTGCGCTACGCCGGCGTCGACGACGTCCGCCTGCTCGACGGCGGCTACGACGCGTGGGTCCGGGCAGGCAACCCGCTCGAGACGATCCCTCACGACCCGACGCCGGTTCCGTCGTTCGGTGTCCGGATCCCCCGACGCCCGGAGGTCATCGTCGACATCGACGAGGCCAAGCAGATCCTGTCCGATCCCGACACTGCCGCTCTTGTGAGCGTCCGGACGTGGAACGAGCACATCGGCAACGTCAGCGGTTACAACTACATCGGGCCGGCCGGCCGGATCGCCGGCGACGTGTGGGGCAACTGCGGCTCGGACGCCTACCACATGCAGCACTACCGCAACGTCGACAACACCATGCGCCCCTACCCGGAGATCGCGGCCAACTGGGAGGAGACCGGCATCACGCCCGACAAGTGGGTCGCCTTCTACTGCGGAACCGGCTGGCGGGCGAGCGAGACCTGGTTCTACGCGTACCTGATGGGTTGGCAGCGCATCGCCGTCTACGACGGCGGCTGGTTCGAGTGGAGCCAGGACCCGATCAACAACCCGATCGAGGCGGGGGAGCCCAGCGAGGAGGTGGCCGCCTAGCCCTCTTAGGCTGCGCGCTCGGCGCCGGGGAGGGGCTCAGCTCGCCGGCAGATCGCCTCGAGTGTGTTCCCGTCCGCGTCGACCACCTCCGCGGAGTAGGTGCGCGCGGTGTACTCCGGGCGGTGCGCCGGGGGGGAGACGGCCTGGCCGCCCGCGGCGAGCGCGGCGGCGTAGAAGGCGTCGACCGCGTCGCGATCGACCGCCCCCAGCGACACGGAAGCACGGCCGGGGTGGCTGCGCTGCACGATCCAGAGGGAGCTCGGCTCGGTGGGGAGGCCCAGGTAGGCCCGCCCGCCGTCGGGCCAGTCGAAGACGACCGAGAAGCCGAGCGGCTGCAGAGTCGGCTCGTAGAAACGCTTGGCCGCGCGGAGGTCGCGGGTGGTGATCGTTACGTGGTCGATGCCTCGGACGGAGTTCACGGCCTGGAGCTTTCGGCGGGGGAGGGCCATGGGAGGATAATAGAACGAGCGTGCTTTTTCTGTCAAGGCTCGGTATATCGTTTCCACTTGAAGTAGACGCTAGAATCGAACGATCGTGCTAACGAAGCGTGAACGGACCCGGCTGGCCATCCTCGACACCTCGGCGGCGCTCGCCTCCGAGCACGGGCTCGAATCGCTCTCGATCGGCGGGCTTGCGACGAAGACCGGAATGAGCAAGAGCGGCCTCTTCGCCCACTTCGGCTCGAAGGAGGAGCTGCAGCTCGCGACGATCGACCACGCCGCCGCCATCTTCGGCCGCGAGGTGATCGTGCGCGGACGCTCGGCGCCTCGGGGCGTAGCCCGGATCTGGGCGCTCCTCGACGGCTTCCTCGACTACATCGAGCGTGAGGTGTTCGCGGGCGGCTGCTTCTTCGCCACGACCTCGAGCGAGTTCCAGGACCGACCGGGCCCGGTCCGCGACCGGATCGGCGAGCAGATCGGGCGCTGGCGCTCCTACCTCGAGCGCGCCGTCGAGCAGGCGCAGGAGCTCGGCGAGCTCGACCCCGAGCTCGACCCGCGTCGGATCGCGTTCGAGCTGAACGCGTTCGTGCAGAGCGCGAAGTCGCAGCACGTCTTCTTCGGCGACGCACGCGTGTTCTCCGACGCGCGGGCGGCCGTGCGTGACCGGCTCGAGTCGCTGCGGGCTCAGGAGCCGCTGGCCGTCTGAGCTGCCGATCGGCACACAGTGGAAGGCCTGACCGCGTCGGCCTCGAGCGAGAGCAGGAACTGCTTTCGCTCGACTCCGCCGCCGTAGCCGACAAGCCCGCCGTTCGCTCCGATCAGACGGTGGCAAGGGACGATCACCGAGATCGGGTTGCTGCCGTTCGCAAGCCCGACCGCACGTGCCGCGGAGGGTCGACCGATCCGGCGCGCGAGCTCGCCGTAGGTGAGCGCCTGACCGTAGGGAATCTCCCGCAGCGCGCTCCAGACGCGACGCTGGAACGGCGTGCCCTGCAGGTCGAGCGGAAGGTCGAATCCCGAACGCCGACCCGCGAAGTACTCCTCCAGCTGAGCCCGCACGTTCCCGAACGGCTCCGCCGAGCGCCGCCAACCCGGTTCGACCGGCACCGCCTTGCGCCCTTCCTGCATGTGCAGGCCACGGAGAGAGCGTCCGTCGCCGAGCAGCAGCAGCTCGCCGATCGGGCTTTCGACACTCGTATACACGGTGGGCTTCACACTCTGAGCGACTGCGCCAGCGTTCGCACGGCTTCGGGGGTCGAGCGCAGCACGACCGTGTGATACGTCTCGATCAGCTCCAGGATTCCCTCGCGCGGCCCCGAGCGCCATTCGTCCCCGTCGTAGAAGGCTCGCTCCTGCTCGTCGAGCTCGTCCAGCGAGGCGAACGAGCGCAGGAGGACGTAGTGCTCGGCGTCCGTGAGCGAAGGGCCATGCCCGACCACGTCGATCCGGTGGCGATGCAGCATCGGCAACGCGGCGCTCATTCGGCGGCCGAACTCGTCGCGCTCCCCGTCGCGAATGCGATACGTCCGGATCTCGAGCACCCTCTCCTCGAGCATCGCCTCACTCCCCTCGGGGCCCCGTCAGGCGCGGGTCACGTGCGCTGAGACGGCGAGCCAGCGCCCATCCCGGCGCGCCCAGACGTCGGTGTACCGTCCGACCGCCTCGCGGCCATCGGGCAACAGGTAGGTGGTTCGGGCGTGGATGATCGCGACGTCGCCCAGGACACGGATGTTGACGTTCTGCGCCTCGAGGTTCGTGATCCCCACCGGCTTCGCCGTCTGCTCCAGGAACGCTTCCCGGTCGACGAGGGAGCCGTCGGGGTTCGAGCAGAGGAAGTCGTCCGCCAGGATCTCGTCGAAGCGCTGGACATCCGAGTTCTGGACTGACCGGACGTAGTCCCGGTTCAGGTCAGCCAGAGTGTCGAGCTCGGACCCGGACGCGTTCGTGGTCGCCATGGTCGTTCACCCCTCGCCTCGTCGAAGGACCCGCCGCCTCGCATTCTAGGTCTGCGACGCCTGCTCAGTTGTGGCCGGCGGCGCCGGCGTGCGCGGGCTCCGCTGCGTAGACGGCGAGCATCAGCGACGCCGTTACGGTGACCGCGCCGGCCACGTCGAGACGCCCGGGGGCGGGCGAGCCGCGACCGGCTGGCAGCAGGGTGAGCGAGAGCGCGTAGACCGCTACACCGATCGGGAGGTTGACGAAGAAGATCCAGTGCCAGTCGAGAGCGTCGGTCAGGACACCGCCGAGGAGCACCCCGGCGGAGCCGCCTCCGGAGAGGACGAAGCCGTACAGGCCCATCGCCTTCGCCCGCTCCGCCGGCTCGGTGAAGAGATTGAAGATCAACGACAGGGCGACAGCCGAGACGATCGCGCCACCGAGTCCCTGGATGGCACGACCGCCGACGAGCAGCCCCTGCGAGCCCGCGAGCCCGCAGGCGAGCGAGGCCAGGGTGAAGAGCGTGATCCCGATCAGGAACAGTCGGCGGTGACCGAAGAGGTCGCCCAGCCGGCCGCCGAGCAGGAGGAACCAGCCGAAGGTGAGCAGGTAGGCGTTCACGACCCAGGCGAGCGAGGTCTCGGAGAAGACGAGGTCATCCCTGATCGACGGCAGCGCGACGTTCACGATCGTCGTGTCGAGAACGATCATCAGATCCCCCAGGCAAAGGACGAGGAGCGCCAGCCAGCGGGTGCGTCCATGCAGGCTCATCAGTGCTCCTCACCGCGGCGCACGCGCTCGAGGATCGCGTCGATTCGCCGCTCGGCCTCGGACCTGTCGATCACCGCGTGAGCGGGCTCCCCGACCGTTGCCGCCCACGGAACGATGACGTCGAAGTCGAGTTCGCGGATCAGCTCGAGACTCTCGATGTAACGCTCGCGGTCGCTGAAGCCGAGAACCGCGGCAACCCACTCCCCTCCGCGAAAGTAGATCGTGTCGCCGGTGAAGAGACATCGGTGCGGCCCCGAGTCCCAGAGAAACGCCGTGGCGCCCCCCGTATGACCCGGGGTCGGGATCACCTCGAAGTCGTCACCGAGTCGATGGCGCTCGGAGAACGTCTCGTCCACGTGCGCGCTCTTCGACACCTCCGGCGCGTCCGCCTCGTGGACGGCCAGCGGCGCCCGAAACGTCCTGGCGACCCAGTCGGACGAGAACGACGCCTCATGACGGTGGTTCAGATACTGGCGGGCAACACCGCCGAGCTCGCTGACTGCCTCGATCTCTCGCTCGAGCGTGTCGGCTCGGTAGACGAGCAGGTTGCCCTGTGACCGCTGCAGCAGAAAGGCGCGGATCGCGAGCGAGGTGTCGAAGGGCAACGGCACGGGCGCCGATGCGTAAAGGCCGGGGATCACGGCGTCCATCACCCCTGCTCCTTCACTCCGAGGATGAGCTGGCTGTCGCCGAACTCGTGCCACCGGTAGCCGCGGTCGATGGCTTCCCCGTAACTGCGTGCGAGCAGCTCCTCGCCCGTGGCTGCGCGCAGCAGGTCGAGGTGGGACGACTCCGACTCGTGCAGACCGGTGAGCAGGCCGTTGATCGTCCACAAGCCTCGCTCCGGTGTCACGACGAGATTCGTCCAGCCTGCTCCGGCTGTCACCGACCCGTCGGGCCGCGCAACCGTCTCGAGCGCGCGAACAACGGTCGTCCCGGTGGCGATCACCCGTCCGCCCCACGCGCGGACAGCGTTCACCAGCCTCGCGGTCTGCTCGGGGACGCGGTAGCGCTCCGGGTAGGGCCGCTCGTGGCGCTCCTGCGAGGAGACGCCGGTGTGCAGCGTGACCGGCGTGACGAGGACGCCGCCCGCGACGAGCCGGGTGATCAGCTCCGTTGTGAACGGGCGGCCGGCGCTGGCCATCTCGGCGCTACCCGGCTCGACCGCGTAGACGTTCTGGTACACCGAGAGCGGCCAACTGCGCGCCACGTAGCGGTAGCGAATCGGGTGCCCGTGCTCTGAGAGGTACGCCCCGAGCGGCTGGGGTAGGTCGAGCCGTGCGAGCCAGAGTCGGACGCCGGCGTAGGGCGCGAGGATCCGCACCGTGGCGTTGCCGGGAAGTGCGAGCCGCTCGGCGACTTCGACTGCGGCGAACAGGGCATCGCCGGAGCGGAGCTCCACGATCCAGAAGCGCTCTGGATCCCGGCCGGGCGCCGGGGTCGAGAGCCTCAGCTCGAGCGCGGTCCCGTCGGCGCGGGTTGCGGGCAGCGCCGCGGGAAGGGTCGCCGACGTGTTGACGACGAGAAGATCGCCCGGAGCGAGGAACTGCGGCAAGTCGCGGAAGCGGCTGTGTACGACCTTGCCGTCGAGACGATTGGCGACGAGCAGGCGTACGTCGTCGCGGGCGAGGCCGCGGGCCTCGCCGGGCTCGCGCGCCTCGAGGCGGGCCGGGAGATCGAACGCCGGCGCGCTCATGCCGGCGCTCGGACGAGTTCGCGTGCACGGTACGCCCCGCTCGGCAGGTTGCCCTCGACAAGGGCGAGGAGGCCCGGGACGCTTTCCTCCGGTGGCGGCCGGTCGGAGATGTCCTCGCCGGGGAACGCGTCCTGCTGCATCTGCGTGCGCATGTCCCCGGGGTCGACGGCGTAGGCCCGCAGGCCGGGGTTCTCGGCGCCGAGGATCGCGGTGATCTGGGCCAGCGCCGCCTTCGACGAGCCGTAACCGCCCCAGCCCTCGTAGGCCTCGACGGCCGCATCGGAGCTGACGTTGACGATCCGCGCCGTCTCGGCGGAGCGAGAGAGGACGAGCTGAGCGAGGGCGAGCGGGGCGAAGACGTTGACCTCGTAGACACGGCGCAGCTCCTCGAGCGGATAGGCCGCGAGCGCCGGCAGCGGAGTCGGACCGAGGAGGCTCGCGTTGTTCACGAGCAGGTCGATCGGCTCGCCCGCGGCTTCCACCAGCCGGCGCCGGTGCTCCGGATCGGCGACATCCCCCGCGAGCCCGACGACCCCCTCGAGCCCGGCGACGGCGCGCTCGAGCGCGGCTCCGTCGCGTGCGTCGACGACCAGCTGCCAGCCGCGCTCGACGAGTGCGCGGGTGAGCGCGAGCCCGAGGCCGCGCGACGCGCCGGTGACGATTCCCTGCACGCTCAGACCCCGGCCGGCACGCCGTGACGCTCGACGACCCGGTCGTAGTTGAGCCGCAGCAGCTCGATCACGTCGCGGACGTCCTCCTCGTTCTCGATCCGGCGCGCTCCGAAGCCCGGCCTGCCGGGAAAGACCGGGTGATAGTCGATCCGGCCCTCGGCATGGAGGGCAGTCCAGACCTCCTTGGGGAAGCCGAAGTGGGCGGCGTGGTCACCGTGCAGGTGCCCGAGCTCGCGGCGGCCGACCCTGAAGGCGAACTCGCTGCGGTCGCCGAAGGCCGCCTCCACTCCCGGCCAGGAAGTGACCTCCGCCGTGATCTGCTCGCTCGCCGTTCCTGGCGTGCTCATGGAATCTCCTTTGGTCGATGGGCTCAGGATCGCCGGCGGCCGGTCCCGGCCGCCAGTCGCAATTGGTCCTAAGACCTGGGGTCGACGAGACCGGCCCGGACCGCGACAACGGCCGCCTGCGTCCGGTCGGCGACCCCGAGCTTCGCGAGCACGTGGCCGACGTAGGTCTTGACCGTCTTCTCCGAGAGCTCGAGCTCGCGCGCGATGCGCTTGTTGGCGAAGCCGCGGCCGATCAGCAGTAACACCTGGCGCTCGCGGGGGGTGAGCCGGTCGAGCGGCTCCACGCCGCCGTTCGCCGCCAGCGTCTCGACGAGGCGCGCGGCGACGACCGGGTCGAGCAGTGCCTGGCCGGCGTGAGCCGCGCGGACTGCCCGCGCCAGCTCCTGCGGCTGTGCGTTCTTGAGCAGGTAGCCGGCGGCGCCCGCACGCAACGCAGGGAGGAGCTTGTCGTCGTCGAGGAAGCTCGTGAGGACGATCACGCGTGCGCCGGAGAGTCCCTCGCGCAGAGCACGCATGGCCGCGAGGCCGTCGAGCCGCGGCATCACCAGGTCCATCAGGATCACGTCCGGACGCAGGCTCGCCGCCTGCTCCACCGCCTCCTGGCCGTCGGCTGCCTCGCCCACGACCTCGATCCCGTCCTGCAACTCGAGGAACGCCCGCAACCCTTCGCGCACAACGGCGTGATCGTCGACGACGAGCACACGGATCGGCTCAGCCTCCACCGGCCTCCAGGCGGACGGTCGTCCCGGAGCCGGGAGCCGACCGGATCTCGAGCGTGCCGCCCAGCCGCCGTGCGCGCTCCTCCATCGACGTCAGCCCGAGGCGGCGCGAGCGCGCCCCGGGCGCGGCCGGGTCGAAGCCGATGCCGTCGTCCTCGACCTCGAGCAGCAGCCGGCCCGCCTCTGCGCCCAGGCGGACGGCGAAACGCGTCGCCCGGGCGTGCTTGAGGGCGTTCCCGAGGGCCTCCTGCGCGATCCTGAGAACCTCGCGATCGCGCTCCACGTCAGCACGGAGATCCCCGGCCAGGACAAGCTCGATCTCGTGCTGCTCGAGCCGGCGGAGCAGCTCCACGTGCTTGCGGAGCGCTCCGGCCAGCCCGTCCCGCTCGAGGTCGGGAGGACGCAGCTCGAAGACGAGCGAGCGGAGCTCTTCGAGCGCTTCCTGCGCCAGCTC
>Ga0136616_10001715_pt1 | contig 11551 bp, 11 predicted proteins | sample AntDrymUQ2992106_2_FD_106648 | JGI IMG/M metagenome (GOLD analysis project Ga0136616, IMG submission 106648) | Polar desert sand microbial communities from Dry Valleys, Antarctica - metaG UQ299 (21.06) | ecosystem: Environmental > Terrestrial > Soil > Desert | place: Antarctica: Dry Valley...
ACGGCCGGGTCCGCCGGGCGCTCGACGGGCTCCGAACTCGTGAAGGAGCGACTGCGCGGCATCCCTCACAGAGTATGGGAGGGCCGACGTCTGGGCCGGCCCTCCCGATCAGGGGCTAGAGGTTCGTGAACAACAGGTGGTTGTTGGCAGACCGCGCGGACGTGACGATGTCCTTCGTCGTCGCGTCGTAGAGCGCCGTGCTCACCGCGAGGGGCGAGGCGCCAGGATTTTCCTGCAGGTAGAGCGCGGCGACTCCCGCCGTGTGCGGGGTGGCCATGGACGTGCCGCTGATCGTGCTCGTCGCCGTCGGGCTCGTGTACCAGGCCGACATGATCGAGACGCCCGGCGCGAACCAGTCGACGCAGTTGCCACGGTTGGAGAACGACGCGCGCGTATCGTCGGCGTTGGTCGCTCCGATCGTCATGGCATCAGCGACGCGAGCTGGTGACGCATTGCAGGCGTTCGTATTTGAGTTCCCGGCCGCAACCGCGTAGCTGACGCCGTCGGCGATCGAGGCTTTGACGGCGTTGTCGAGTGCGGTCGAAACGCCACCGCCGAGGCTCATGTTCGCGACGGCCGACTCCCCCTCTGCGTGGTCGCCCGTCACCCAGTCGATGCCGGCAATCACGCCGGCGGTCGTGCCGCTCCCGCTGCAGTTGAGCACGCGCACACCGACGAGCCCCACGCTCTTCGCGACGCCGTACGTCGATCCACCGATCGTGCCGGCGACGTGCGTGCCGTGACCGTTGCAGTCGTCGGCCGTCCCACCGTCGATCGAGTCGAAGCCGCTGACGGCGCGATCGCCGAATTCGGAATGATCGAAGCGGATGCCGGTATCGATGACGTAGGCCTTCACACCGGCGCCCGCGGCGGTGTAGGTGAAGGAGCCGTCCACGGGCAATCCACGCTCGTCGATCCGGTCGAGTCCCCAGGTGGCGCCGGACTGCGTCGTCTGGGTCGTCAGCTCCTGATCTTTCTCGACGTAGGCGATGCGCGGGTCGGCCGCCAGCGCCTCCGCGAGCTGTGGCGGCAAGGAGATCGTGAACCCCTTGAGGGCATGCTCGTACACCTGCTCCGCTCGACCGCCGAAGCGCCTCGCGAACGCGCCTGCAAGCGGCGCGGACTCGGGGGCGGCGAAGTCCTTGAAGACGACGATGTAGCGGCTGGACGGCTCGGCGCTGCCCGCGGTGGGTACGAGGACGGCCGCGACGGCGAGAACGACGAACGCGACCACCACGTTGATCTTCTTCATCTTCTTCCCTTCGGTTGGGTGAAGGCGCCCACTGGGACCGGCTGACCATATGACGTCCGACGTACTGCTGACAAGACCGTTCACCGCATCGCCCAATTTGCGCGTGCGCGGCGCGAGCGCCAGATGCAGCTCTACGCGCAGAAGCGCTCGAGCTCCTCGGCTACGAGCTCCTCCCAGCGCGCGGCGCGCGGGAGCGCCAGCAGGCCGCCGCTGCGCCGCCGGAGGGCGATCGCGTGCGAGGCGAGCGGAATCACCGTGCGCACCGCGTCGATCCTGAGCGCGCGAGCACGCGTGTAGCCCGCCAGCGACAGCGCCGGCTTCACGCCCGGGATGCCGGGCAGGCCTCGATCCATGCTGCCGTGGACGATCGCGAGCCGTCGATCGCGCAGGGTGCCGAGGTCGAGCTGCGGGTACAGCCACGGGGCGAGAGCGATCACCGTTCGCACCGCCGGTTCTGCAGCGACGTGAACTGCGACGGCGCCGCCCATGGAGTAGCCGAGGAGTGCCAGCTCGACAGCTCCCGCCGCGCGCGCTGCGTCGAGCGCAGACCGGGCGTCTTCGATGCAGAGCTCGAGGCGCCGCCACGACTTTGTCCGGTAGCGCACCTCGAGGAATCCGAGTTCCGGGAAGCGCGGCGCCAGGCGACGCACGAGCCACTCCACCGACGAGCTCCAAGTTCCGGGAAGGTCCGCTGCGGTGCCGCCGTTCACGCAGACGAGGGCGCGGCGGGCGGGCACGTTCGTCCAGCGGCCCTCGGCGCCGCTGGCGAGTTCGAGTTCGAGTTCGAAGGACATGCCGCGACTCTAGGGAACTCGTTCGGAGCGATGGAGACAGCAGCCGCGGTCGCCCGGTTCCTGGCGTCACCGAAGCTCGCCGACACGACCCGACGCTCGTACGCCACCGACCTCCGTCACTTCGTGACCTGGCTGGAAGGACGGCCGACGCCGATCGACGAGGTGGACGTCCGCGTGCTCACCGACTACGTGACGACGCTCGACCGGAGCCGGCCTCGGCTCGCGCCGGCGACCAGCGCCCGCAGGATCTCGACCGTGCGGTCGTTCCTACGCTTCACGTTCGGCGCGGCACGCGTTCCGGACGTGCCCCTTGCGCCCCGGCTCCCGCACCGGCTGCCCGAAGCGCCGAAGCAGGAGGAGGTCGAGGCGATCGTCGCGGGATTCGCAGGAAGCAGCGCCCTGGCGCTCCGCAACCGGGCGCTGTTCGAGCTCATCTACTCAGCCGGTCTCCGCAGCGCAGAGGCTGTGGGCCTCGATCTCGCCGACGTCGACTTCGAGCAGGAGCTGGTGCGGGTCCGGGGGAAGGGCTCGAAGGAGCGGATCGTGCCGCTCGGCGAGCGGGCCGCCGTCGCGGTCGCACGGTATCTCCGCGACGGGAGAGCGGAGCTCGCCCGCGGCGCGGACGACGCGCTCTTCCTCTCGGTGCGCGGCCGGCGACTAGACACGAGCACGCTGCGGCGGCTGCTGCGACACCCACACCGGCTTCGGCATTCCTTCGCCACGCACCTCGTCGAGGGCGGCGCCGACCTTCGGACGGTGCAGGAGCTCCTCGGCCATTCCTCTCTCTCGACCACCCAGATCTACAGCCACGTCGACGCCAAGCGGCTCCGCAAGGTCTATGACTTCTCTCACCCCCGCTCCTGATCTCGAGTCCCTGGCCGGCGGCCTCTTGCGGGGCAGCGCTCGGCTCCGGCCGCCTCGCGCCGCTGTGCACTCCGGACTCTCCGGGGTCGCTGTGTTCCCACACTCTCCCCTCCGGCCCGGCACGCACAGCAAGACGCCAGGAAGCCGAGCTGAGCTGCGAGGGCTACCGGAATGACCGAGCTTCCGGTCGATCCCGAGGTCGAAGGCTTTCTGGCGCTGCTGGCGGCACGCCGCGCGCCCCGCACCGTCGAGGCCTACCGACGCGACCTGACGCAGCTCGCGCGACGGCTCGGCGGGCCGGTCGGAGCCGCCGAGTCCGAGACGCTCGAGCGCTGGATCGCCGAGCAGCGAGCAGAGGGCGTGGCTGCCACGACAGTCGCACGCCGGGTGGCCGCCCTCCGCAGTTTCTACCGCCACCAGCTCCTCCTGGGCGCCCGGGACGACAACCCCGCTGCAGCGCTCGAGCTGCCGCGCCGCCCGAAGACGCTTCCGCGCACGCTCTCGGCGGCCGAGGCAGAGCGTCTCGTCGAGGCGGCGATGGGAACGAGCCCGCGCACGATGCGCGACCAAGCCCTGGTGGAGCTGATGTACGGAGCCGGGCTCCGCGTCAGCGAGACGGTCGGCCTGCGACGCGGTGCGGTCGATCTGGACACTCGCCTCGTCCGCGCGTTCGGCAAGGGGTCGAAGGAGCGCATCGTCCCGCTCGGCCGGCCGGCCGTAGAGGCGCTCCGCCGTTACCTGGCACTCGGCCGTCCGCACCTCGACCGCCGCAACCGGCCGGAGCTCTTTCTCAACGTTCGCGGCGGCCCACTGACGCGCGCCGGCGCGTTCCTGATCCTGCGCCGCCTGGCCGAGAAGGCAGGACTCGACCCCAAGCGTGTGCACCCGCATCTGCTTCGCCATTCCTTCGCCACCCACTTGCTCGAGGGCGGGGCAGACCTCCGAAGCGTCCAGGAGATGCTCGGCCACGCCGACCTCTCGACCACGGAGCTGTACACGCACGTATCCGACCGGCGCCGCCGCGAGTTGTACTTCCAGGCGCACCCCCATGCGCACTCCGCTGCTACGCAGAGAAGCCCTGCGACTCGGAGGACAGAGCCCGACGACGCCTGACCCGCAGACCACGGTGCTCGTCGCCTCCATGATGGGCGTCGGCTGGACGATGTACTTCAGCGGCCTGAAGAAGCACCTGTTCGAGCCGAAGCGGGGACGGCGGGCGTGCCCCTCCTGCGGCCGGCACATCACCGGCCGCACCTGAACCGCGTACTAAAAACTCATCTCAAAGTGAAGCCTTGAGCCGGCGAAGCGTCATTCTGAAACGAGCTCTAGCTCACCAGCCGTTCGATCTTCCGAACGCACGTCGGCGTCGGGTCGAGCAGCGTCACGTGACCGAGCTTGCGGCCGGCGCGCTCCTTCTTGCCGTAGAGGTGGAGATGGGAGCCCGGGACTGCCAGGATCGCGTCACGCTCAGGCTCGTGGCCGATCACGTTCACCATCACGGCCGTCCGGCTGCAAGCTGCGGTCGAGCCGAGCGGGAGGCCGAGGATCGCGCGCAAGTGGTTCTCGAACTGGCTCGTGATCGACCCCTCGATCGTCCAATGACCGGTGTTGTGCACGCGCGGCGCGAACTCGTTGGCGAGTAGCTCGCCGCCTACCTCGAAGAGCTCGAGGGCGAGCAGTCCGACGTAGTCCAGCTCATCGAGGAGTCGCGTCGCGTACGTCTCTGCCTGCGCCTGGGGCGCGGCTGCAGCCGGTGTGCGGGACAGGTGGAGGATCCCGGCCCTATGCATGTTCTCGACGAGCGGGTAGAAGCGCGTCTCCCCGCCGCGGCCGCGGACGGAGAGCAGTGACAGCTCCCGCTCGAACGGGACGAGCTCCTCCAGGACATCGTCGGCCCCAACCGGACGTGTCTCGACCAGCCGTTGTCCCTTCCCGTCGTAACCGAGCCAGCGTGTCTTCAGGAGCGCGGGGAACGCCTCGACCTCGTCGTCGAAGCGAGCCGTCGGGATGCCGAGTCGGCGGAAGAGCCGCTTCTCGGCGAGACGGTCCTGCGAGGCCTCGAGCGCCGCCGGTCCCGGGAGCGCACCGACGCGCCGCGCGGCGCCGACCGGAACGTTCTCGAACTCGAAGGTGACCGCGGATGCGCCGTCTGCGAGCCGGTCGAGCAGATCGGGGTCGTCGTAGGGCCCCACGAGCAGCTCCCCCACCTCGCCCGCGGCCGCGTCCGGCGCCGGATCGAGAAAACGGAACGTGAGCCCGAGCGGGATCCCGGCGAGAGCGAGCATGCGCCCGAGCTGACCCCCACCAATCACGCCCACAGTCGCCACGAGGGCTCTCTTATCCGGACGGATCGGCGGCGGCGAGTACCGACTCGGTCTGCTCGATCCGGAACCGTTCCAGCCGCCGCCGGATGCCGTCATCGGAACGAGCCAGGATCGCGGCCGCGAGCAACCCCGCATTGACGGCCCCGGCCGGGCCGATCGCAAGCGTCCCCACCGGCACGCCCGCCGGCATTTGCACGATCGAGAGCAGCGAGTCCATGCCCTTCAGCGTCTTCGACTCGACGGGGACGCCGAGCACCGGCAGCGCCGTCTTCGCCGCTGCCATTCCGGGCAGGTGCGCCGCGCCGCCGGCGCCGGCGACGAGCACCTGCAGGCCGCGCCCTTCAGCCGAGGCCGCGTACTCGAACAGCAGGTCGGGCGTCCGATGCGCCGAGACCACGCGGTGCTCGTGCGGGATCTCGAGGCGCTCGAGCATCTCGACGGTGTGCCGCATCGTCTCCCAGTCCGACCGCGAGCCCATGATCACCCCGACGAGCGGATCCACCCGCGCATCATGCCCTGCGCGACAACGTTGCACTTCGGTCACAAACTCGTTACGCCGGGCGTGGTAGCGCGGCGACGATCCGTCACTGAGACGGATCCTCGGCGCTAACGGGCCGCGGCGCGCTTCTGGAGCGCGGACGCGATCGTTCTGGCGGTCTTTCGGAGGTCGGCGGATTGCTCGTCGTCGCCCGCAAGCCCGTTCAGGATCAGGATCGTCTCGCGCAGTGGCGAGCCGTTCTTCAGGCAGACGATCGCAAGTCTCCGAACCGCGAGGTTCCCGTCGTGGGTCGCCAACTCGTGCAGCAACGGGCGGACGGCGTTCACATCTCCTGGATGCGTCCGGGAGAGACCCTCGAGCGCGATCAACGCCGAGCCCCTGGCCGCCGGGCTCTCGTCCTCGAGGCCGCGCCGGAGCAGCTCGAGCTTCTGGCGGTAGCGGAACTGCGCGATCGCGCGATAGGCCTGGGCACGCAGCCGGTAGTCGGCGTGCCGCGCGGCGTGCTCGACCTCGTCATCCCATTCCTGCCGCAGCGTCGCGAGCCCGCGCTCGTCACCAGCGGCGGCCAGCTCGTCCGCCCGCGCAGCTGCCTCCGCGAGCGTCAACAGGGCTCCGTAACGTAAGTCCCGGGTGCCGCCAGACGCGGCCGGACAAGCTCGGCCGAGCGAGTTGCGGCACGGAGCACTAGATCGACGAGGCCGGCCGTGGGCCGGGCCCGACGTAGCGCGCCGAGGGCCGCACCAGGCGACCGAGCCGCTTCTGCTCCAGGATGTGCGCCGACCACCCGGCCGTCCGAGAGCAAGCGAACATCGCCGGCGCAAGGGGCGGGGGGATCCGGGCGACGTCGAGCACGACGGCCGACCAGAACTCGACGTTGGTCTCGAGCGGCCGGTCGGGCGAGAGCTCGCGCAGTGCCGCCAGCGCCGCCCCTTCGAGCTGCTCGGCGACGTCGAAGCGCGGCGAGCCGAGCTCCTTCGCGACGCCGCGCAGCAACCGTGCTCGAGGATCCTCGGCTCGATAGACGCGATGGCCGAAACCCATGATCCGCTCCTTGCGAGCGAGCGCCCCCTCGACCCAGCGTGCGGCGTCCCCGTCCTCGGCCACGGCGTCGAGCATCGGCAGGACGCGTGCGGGCGCCCCCCCGTGCAGGGGCCCGGAGAGCGCACCAATCGCAGACGAGAGACAGGCGGCGCAGTCGGCGCCGGTCGAGGCGACGATCCGGGCGGTGAAGGTCGACGCATTCAGACCGTGCTCGGCGGTGCAGATCCAGTAGGTATCGATCGCCCTCACGTGCTGCGGGTCGGTTTCGCCACGCCATTCGAGGAGGAAGCGCTCGGCCGCAGTCCCGCCCTGCTCGACCACCTGCGGCGCGATGCGATCGGTGTGACCATCGGCAGAGCGGAAGGATTGTGCAGCGATCGAAAGCATCGCCGCCGATACACGTCGCAGATCCTCGCGGGCCTCCTCGTCAGAGATGTCGATCAGCTGCCCAAGCTCCCAATCTGCGCCGAGAGCCGAGGAGATGGTCTGCAGGTCGGCGGGTGCGTCACCCGTCAGTCCTGCGTACTCACGCGGATCGGCGACCGGGAGCCCCGGCTCGAAGCGCTCGTCCACGAGCAGTCCCCAGACCTGCTCGAACGGCCGGCTGCCGACGAGCTCCTCGATGTCGACGCCGCGATAGCGAAGCGATCCGCCATCGCGATCCGGCTCTGCGATCTCTGTCTCGAAGGCAACGACGCCTTCGAGGCCGGGCTTGAAGTCGCTCATCGTATTGCCAGAGGCATCGATCAGCGCACCGCGCGAACCGGAAGGTCGCGGGGGGGCTCGCCAACGTACTCCGAGCTCGGCCGGATGATCTTGCCGCCCGCGTGCTGCTCGAGCACGTGTGCCGCCTGCCCCGCGACGCGACTCATCTCGAACAGCGGAATGAATAGGTCGGTCGGGATCCCGAGGGAGTGGTAGAGCACCCCCGAATACAGGTCGACGTTCGGCCAAAGGCCTTTCTGCTCCTGTGCCTCGCGCTCCGCGGCCATCGCGAGCTCGAGGTAGTTCGGCTCGGTTCGGTCGGAGAACTGCTCGGAGAGCCGGCGCAGGATCGGCGCACGCGGATCCATCGCGCGGTAGAGCGGATGCCCGAAGCCATAGAGCGGCCTTTTCGACGCGAGCCGTGCCCTCACCCCCTCCGGCACCCCGTCCGGGGAGCCGAACTCGTCGAACATCGCGATCGCGGCCTGATTCGCCCCTCCGTGCAGCGGCCCCTTGAGCGCGCAGATGGCGCCCACGATCGCCGAGTGCATGTCGGCGTTCGTGCCGGCCGCCACCCGTGCGGTGAACGTGGACGCGTTCAGCTCGTGCTCGGCGTGCAGGATCATCGCGATCTCGAACGCCCGGGCCTCCTCCGCCGTCGGCGAGTCACCGCGCAGCATCGTGAGGAAGTTCTCGGCGTAGGAGAGCGACGCGTCCGGCTCGACGAACGGCTCGCCACGCCGCCGGCGCTCATACCTGGCGACGATGGTGGGCAGCTGCGCGATCAGCGAGACCGCCTTGCGGCGCTCGTTGTCCCGGTCGATGGCGTCCTCGGCTGGATCGGAGAACGAGAGCGCCGACACAGCCGTTCTGAGCGTCTCCATCGGCGAGGCATCCATCGCGTTCCCGTCGACGATCGTGGCCACCGCGCTCGGGAGCTCCCGGTCGGACAGCTCCCGCCGGAAGAGGTCGAGCTCGTCGCCTGCAGGTAGATCGCCCTCGAGCAGGAGGTAGGCAACCTCCTCGTACGTCGAGTGCTCGGCGAGGTCGATGATGTCGTAGCCGCGGTACATCAGGACGCCGCGGTCAGGGTCGATCGAGCAGATGCTCGTCTCCGCGACGCTGATTCCGGAGAGGGCGACCGACTTCTTCGGGCCTGCCATCGGCCCAACCTTACCCACAACGCCAGGCGGCTAAGCGGCGGTAGAGTCCCCCGCCGGAAGCCGCACGAGCTCGACCGAACGCCTGGAGGCGAACACATGCGAACGAAAGTGACCGTCGTCGGAGCCGGCAACGTTGGCGCCACCTGCGCCCAGGAGATCGCGAGGCGCGACTACGCCGAGGTGGTGCTTGTCGACATCAAGGAAGGCCTCCCCCAGGGCAAGGCGCTCGACATCGATCAGGCCGCGGCGGTGCTCGGCTACGAGGCGAGCGTGCGCGGCTCGAACGGCTATGAAGAGAGCGCCGGGTCCGAGGTGGTCGTCATCACGGCGGGGCTGCCCCGCCAGCCGGGCATGAGCCGCGACGACCTCGTGACGACGAACGAGAAGATCGTCACCTCTGTCACCGAGCAGATCGTCGGCGCGAGCCCGGAGGCGGTACTGATCGTCGTCTCGAACCCGCTGGACGCCATGTGCCACGTCGCGAAGAGCGTCTCGGGCTGGCCCAAGGAGCGCGTCTTCGGGATGGCTGGCATCCTCGACACGGCCCGCTTCTCGGCCTTCATCGCGTGGGAGACCGGGATGTCCATCAAGGACGTGACCGCGATGGTGCTCGGTGGGCACGGCGACCAGATGGTGCCGGTCGTCTCGGCCACGACGGTCGGCGGCATTCCGCTGCGCAAGCTCGTCTCCGAGGACCGGATCGGGGCGATGGTCGAGCGGACCGCGAAAGGTGGCGGCGAGCTCGTCAACCTGCTGGGCACCTCGGCCTGGTACGCCCCAGGCGCGGCGGCGGCTCAAATGGTCGATGCGATCGTGCTCGACGAGAAGCGCGTGCTTCCTTGCACCGCTTACCTCGAGGGCGAGTACGGCATCGACGGCCTCTACATGGGCGTACCGGTGCGACTCGGTGCGGGCGGGATCGAACAGATCGTCGAACTGGAGCTCGACGAGGGGGAGCAGGCGGCGCTCGAAACCTCCGCCGCTGCCGTCCGGGACGTCGTCTCCGTCCTCACGGCCTAGTGGATGGTCCAGTAACGTTGCCGCCCTTCTGGGTCGCGAATACCAAGCCAGCGGCCGCACTCGCTCGCGGCGCAGGCGGGTTGCCTGCGCAAGAGCGGGGGTGGACGCCGGCGCCGTGTAGTCGCGAGCCGGAAGCCGGTGAACGTTGCTGGACGGTTCACTAGCGTGGAGCTCGGCCTCAGCGGGCGCACGGCCATCGTTTGCGGCGCCTCGTCCGGCATCGGCCTCGCGTGCGCAGAGGCGCTGGCGGCCGAGGGGGCGAACGTCGCGATGCTCGCGCGCCGCCGCGACCTGCTCGAACGGGAGGCAGAGCGGCTCGGCGCTCTCGCAGTCCGCGGGGACGTGACCAACGTGCGGCATCTCGAGCAACTCGTCGCGCGGACGCTCGAGGCCTTCGGCGGCATCGACATCCTCGTCCTGAACAGCGGCGGCCCGCCACGCACGAAGGCGCTGGACGCCACCGACGCACAAGTCGAGGAAGCCGTCGAGCTCCTCCTGCTCTCGGCCGTCCGGCTCGTGCGGCTCTGTCGCGCCGAGCTCGAGGCCCGCGGTCACGGCCGGATCCTCGCGATCACGTCGAGCGCCGTGAAGGAGCCGATCGACAATCTGGCACTCTCGAACGCGATCCGGCCGGGACTCACGGGCTGGCTGAAGACCGTTGCCCGGGAGCTCGGCCCGAGCGGAGTCACCGTGAACGCGATCGCGCCGGGACGGATCGACACCGAACGCCTCAAGGAGGTCTACCCGGACGGACCGACCGACGCCGATCTGGCGGCGATTCCGCTGCGCCGTCTCGGCACGCCACGTGAGCTCGGGGACGTCGTCTGCTTTCTCGCCTCCGAACGTGCCGCCTACGTCACCGGCACCACGATCGCGGTGGACGGCGGCCTGCTCCGAGGCCTGCTCTAGTGCCCGTTCTAGCGTGATGCGGAACCTTCGTTGACGTTGAGGAGGGTCGTCAGCCCCGGTCGGCTGCTGGCGCTCGGGCTCGCTCTGATCGGAGTCCTCGCCTTCGCCCTCTGGCTCGTCCCTTCAAACAGCTACCTGCTGCTGCCAGACCGCGCCAAGCCCTTGGCCGAGCGAGTCCGGGTGCCGGGCGAGAAGCCGCTCGACGGCTCGGGCGGGATCTACTACGTGGACGTCGTCGTCCGGAAGGCCTCACTGCTCGAGGAGCGCGTCTCGCGGCTACGCCCCGAGGGCGCCGACCTCGTGCCAGAACACGCGCTCGTGCCGCCCGGCACCAACTTCGGCGACCGTCGGCGGCAGAACCTGCGCCAGATGGATCGCTCGCAAGAGGTCGCCGCAGCCGTTGCGCTGCGCGAGCTCGGGTACGACATCGAGGCCGAGCCTGCCGGCGCGCTCGTCGTCGCGGTCGCCCCCGACGCGCCGGCAGACGGCGAGCTTGAGCCACTGGAGACGATCGTGGGCGTCGACGGCAGCCCCGTGCAGACGCCCGACGATCTGCGGCGGCTGATCGCCGAGCACGAGATCGGCGAGAGCGTCCGGCTGCGCGTGCGCTCGGGTGGCGCGACGCGGACGGTGGAGGTGGGTACGGTCGCGAGTCCCGTCGAGAGCGGACGGCCGATCATCGGCGTCCAGGTCGAGCAGTCGGCGGAGATCCGCCTGCCGGTCGACGTCGAGATCGACCTCGGTGGCGTCGGTGGCCCGTCCGCGGGTCTCGCCTTCGCCCTCGACATCGTCGAAGAGCTGGACCGGGACACCGATCGCGGCTACGACGTGGCGGCGACGGGCGAGATCGAGCTCGACGGTGGCGTCCTACCGGTCGGCGGCGTCAAGCAGAAGACGATTGGAGCCCGCCGAGCCGGAATCGACGTTTTCCTCGTTCCGGCTGGGGAGAACGCGGAGGTCGCGCGGCGCAACGCCGCGGA
>Ga0136616_10001717_pt1 | contig 11545 bp, 16 predicted proteins | sample AntDrymUQ2992106_2_FD_106648 | JGI IMG/M metagenome (GOLD analysis project Ga0136616, IMG submission 106648) | Polar desert sand microbial communities from Dry Valleys, Antarctica - metaG UQ299 (21.06) | ecosystem: Environmental > Terrestrial > Soil > Desert | place: Antarctica: Dry Valley...
CTTGAGGCCTTCTACTGGATGCAGGGACAACACGATGGTCTCCTGATCAGTGAATTGCCGGAGAGCGTTAACGGTGCTGCACTTTCCGCAGCCGTGGCGGCTTCGGGAGCAGCGTCGCACCTTGAGACTCACCAGTTATTCGATGCCGACCAGCAGGCCTCGATTATGAAGATGGCCGGAACGGCCCTGAAGGCTTACACGCCCCCGGCGTAAGCGGCTCTTGGATAGTTAGCGCTTCCATGGTTCCGGCCGGGGCGCTTCCATTCCATTATTGACCCGACACTGGCCGCAACGGAAGATGACGGCCTGGGACCAATCCACCGAATCCGCCTCGCGCGTTCGAGCGACCGCGAGCGTCGCCCGCCATCGCCAGCCATCTCGCCCGTTCCAGCGCGCGCTCCAGCGCCCTGGGGCAGGTCCTCACTGCTTCATCTCGGTTCACCGCAGGCGGGTCTGGGCGGGCTCGGTTGACCCGCCTGTACAAACCGGCGTGGCGTTCAAAACCGAGTGGTCAGCGGCGGCCGCCGCCAAGCAAACCTTCGAGAATGTCGGTGATTGAGTCCTGGCCAGCTTGGGTTCCGGACGTGCTCCCGCCCCCGCCGAGAATGCCCCCCAACAGATCACCGAGACCTCCACCCCCGGAGGCGCCGCCACCGGCACCCGGCAGGAGATCCTCCAAGCCACCGCCTGACGACGTCGTCGTAGCTCCACCAGCAGGAGTCTTTTGCCCTCCACCAAGGAACTTGCCAGCCAGCCAGGACAGCACCAGCGGAGCCAACATCGGGAGAAGCTTCCCCATCAACCCTTCACCCGCACCCCGAGCACCGAGACGGTTGACCACCTGATCGCGGTTGTCGCCGAAGATGTGGCCGACGATCTGATCGCCATCGGTCGTGTCGACATTCCTCAGGTCAAGGCCGCCGGGGGAAGTCCCCAGGTGCTGGCCGAGCGCTCGTTCCAACGAAGCCGCCCCCTGAGGGTCGGCGGCGTTGGCCTGCATTCCACCTAGCAAAGCGGGCAGAGCCTGACGGGCTGCCTGCTCGGCGGCGGTCTCGTCGACCCCGAGCTGTTCGGCCAGCTGCCCTATCGGGATCTGCGAAAGGATTTCGTCAACTGCATTCATGAAGTCTCCTTCTTTCGAAACTGGCCTTGCCCGGCGAGTCCTCTCTGAACGGATTGCACGCAACCCTACCGAGGTGCTGCCTCGACAAGTACCGCCATCGAGGTTAGCCACCGAACGACGGCCCGTTACCTGGTCCGCCAACCGGTGACCCACGCCACGCCATCCCCCAATTCGACCACAGAATTGGTTAGAGGTACCGGCTTGCCGAGTTATTTGCTCCGCTTTTTCTTGAGAACCTTGTCGGCCTTGCGGTTGATGCGGTCGAACTCCTCCTTCGTGAGGTTGCCTTCCTTGCGCTGTTTCCGGGAGAGTTGCTTGGCGCTGATTGCATGGCCTTTGTCGGGCATCGGGTAGTTCCCCGATTCCTTTTTCGCTTCGGTGGAGCGTGCCTTCTCTGGCAAGCCGAAATCTTTCGCAGGAAGCTTCGCGCGCTGCTTAGCCGTGAGTTTGCCATCGGATCCAGCCCCTTCCCTCTCGCGATTTGGGCATCGCCGCGCTACCCAGGATCCCCCGCACTCAAACTCCAACCGCGACGAGAAAGACGAAGATCCGAAATCCCCAGGCTTGGCGTCTCCAGCACTCGAACGCGTGACTGCGATCTTCACACGGCCGGTGGATCCGTAGCACGGTCCCAGTTGCGATGTTTGGCGATGGCGCGCAACGCCCGCACGTTTCGGTCCATGGCCCAATCAGAGCTGTCGCCGATCGGAATGCCGGCTTCCTCGAGCAGCAGCTGCCCTGCGCCCAGCCAGAGAATGGGCTTGCAATGGCGATATTGATCCTTAAGGAACTCGAGAGCCTGGCCGAGGGAGGCGAGTTCGGAGACCGATTGGTCGCCGTCCGGCACGACCACCGCGTCGAAGAGCACCGAAGGCATCGTCTCAAACGTCGCCTCGGGCTCTAGATCCTTGCCCGTTGTCGTCACCACTGCGGCCAGCGTGGCCGCAACCAGGCGTACCACAGCGCCTGCTTTGATCAGGGCTGCGCCGGTACTGACAACGGAATCCTCCTCAACTCCGGCCGCGGTCAAGATGGCGACTTTTCGACCGCGGATGCCGCCATCCCCGGGCCGAAATGTGAGAGAGAGGGCAGGGGATCGATCGATCTCGCCGCTGGACAGGCTGGACAACCGCGGCATCGGTCGCGGGAGCTGAATGCCGAGCCCCTTGGCGACAGCGGTCGCGAGTTCATCAGAGACGTTCCTCAACATGGAGACGGTGCGCTCTCTAATCGCCGGCACCTGGACCTTGGTCAGCTCAAAGCGATAACCGCGGACAATGTGGGCCTTCTCGAATGCTGACCGGCTGTTCCAAAAGAGTGTCGCTTGGGAGAAGTGGTCAGCGAACTTTTCGGCCTTGCCCCGAACCTTGTCAGCAGCGATCACCTCGTGGAAGCTGGTGAACCCTTCTGCACCTGCTTGAAACGGATATCCGCCCGCGAGGGAGTTCGGCTCGTAGGCGACCCGTCCGCGATGGATCGCCTGTCTGTGCATACCGTCGCGCTGGTTGTTGTGTGAGGGCACGCGTTGAGGCGCAATTGGCCTCGGAGCTGGAAGATCTTCCTTCGCAAGCCTGGATTGCGGTCCGGTGCCCGGACTGCCGAAAGATCGCGGAGGCGACGGTGATCCAGCACAGCGGTACGACCGAACCTCCAGGTCAGGCCATGATCATTCTTTTCGACAGAGACGGCGAATGGTTTTGGACAAAATCTCTGCATGACGATGTCTTGGCATGGAAAGCGATTGATCGTGCAATGCCTTTGTCCGACTCTGAGCAATTAGTGGTCATGGCCACCTGCAGGAGAAAGCATTCGTGGGCTCTGACTCACCGTTGGTTGATGGACAACGGGAAGAAGGCACACGCGTCGAGGAGTCGTTCGATTCAACCACCTCGCCGCTTCCGCGTTAGACCGCCCAAAGGAAGCTGAGGGCAGGTCCAGCCAGGAAGGCAGATAAGTGAGCCTCGGCCCGTTCGACATCGGAGCTGACCAGATCAAAGCGTTGGGCGCACGCTTTACCCCCTTCGTGAATCGCCTACTGGATCTCGAGGCCAAAGCGCATGGCCTTAAAGGCCACCTTCTGACGATCACTACAGAGGAGCACACAGCGGACGGTGGAGTCGACGCCGCTCTGCGAGGTGCGGAATCATCGAACCCCCGGCTGCAAAAGGCATTGGAGCGGGAGGCGGAAGGCGCCCTATAAGTTCTCCTCCCTTGGGGGTCTCCGCAAACATCCACGAGTTACACGGGTAGCGTCGGTCGCCAACAACGCCTGATGGAGCGGGTCGGCCAGCGAGTGGATTACGCCGAATGGCCAGACTCCAATCGCTCGTCTCGGGAGAAACGACGGCGACCGTTATATGAGGATTGAGGCGTCATTTCGCGTGTCTCGGTCTTGTCATGCGAGGCTTGTACGCTCGGCCCATGTCCGGACAAAACCTGACGCAATCGGACACTTTGGAGACCGAGGATCTCTACAAGCTTACACAGCGCCAGGAGAAGGCTCTCGACTCCATTCTGAGTGGACGCACGGATCAAGAGGCTGCCGAATCGGCCGGGGTCCGACGGCAGACGGTCAACAGCTGGAAGCTTCACCATCCGGCCTTTCGCGCCGAAATGAATAGGAGACGAGCTGAGGCCTACGACCAAGAGGTCGGCAGGCTGCGCACGTTGCGAGAATCAGCGCTGCAAGTGGTAGAGACTGCACTGCAGAACGGCAGCCTCAGGGCTGCTCTGGCAGTTCTGAGGCTGATAACGCCACCCAGCGCTCCTACCGTTGATGCCGTCGATCCTCACAAGCTCGTCGAGAACGAAGCCGCTTCCAAGGCTCTTAATGATGTTCTCATGCCTTCCATCAGTGGGCCAGGCGATGTCAAGGCACGCGAGCGTGAGCTTCGGGCACGATTGCTGGAGAAGCTTTAGACGCGCCCAAGGGTTCAATTCGTTTGTCGCTCGATGTTGGGGTCAATTGTGGGGTGAATCCGGGATGACCCATCTTGATCGTTGATGCGCACGGACAACCACCACAAGTATTGACTCAGCCAACTGTGACCAGTGCCAAGCCTCTATGACCTAACGGACGTCAACTGGGGGTCAAGAGGTCGGGAGTTCAAATCTCCCCAGCCCGACTGAAGAATCCGGGGATGCCGGCATACTTTCGGCATCCTTATCGACTTCGGATCGACTTGAAAGCGCCGCTTGGTCCCGCATAACCCCCGTAAAGAGGAAACCCCCCGGTGCCCAGTGCAGGGGGTTTCGTCTCGATTGTCGAGCGGGGGAGGTCAAGTTCCCCCGGTCTTCCAGCTTCCTATTCATCGGCCTGGGCGGAGCGCAGATCAGACACACACCGAATCCGCACGCGGTGGCTAGTCAGAACCCGAACTCGAGGTCCGCGGCTATCGTCGCCCTCGAGGAGGGGCAGCGGCCCATGGAGGTTCACCATGGAGCTCGTCGACCAATTGCTAGCGATTCTCGCCGGACCCAACCCTGGCACCGCTAGCCGGCAGTTGATGGCGGCCGGATACACGGAGGATGAAGTCAGGGGAGCTTGGAACTTCGCACGATCCGCCGGCTACACCGAATCGACCGGGCTAGGTGCGGATCGGCTCACTGCTGCGGGCAAGGCACGGGGCCGAGAACTCATTTCCGGCCAGAAAGAAGTCCCATGACCGCCAAAACTGCGCCCGTGCCGACTGCCAATCCAACGACCGCCACGATTGCTCGAACCAGGGCGTCGAGTGTTGAAAGTTCGTGCATCGGAGGTTCCATCGGCCTCCGATCGCGGGGCTGGAGCCGTTCGTGCCGTTGGATTGGCTAGAGATCTCCCGGGATCGGACACCCATGCGCCGATCCGGATACCCGCAAGGTACGGCAGTTCCTCGAGTGAAGGCATCTCCCTCGGGTTGGGTGGCCGGTATGGCGCCGCTTACGTCGCCCGCCGCCAAGAGAGTGAAGCGGGGGCGAACCACCCTTGCTGCGACTTCCTCAGTAGTGCCGGCATCGAGCGCCCCGCGGTAGACCGTCGTGCATTCCGAGCACGCTTCTTCGTTCCACACGGCGACGTCATCGGCAACAGCAACCGGCAGGAAATGGTGATCGTGCTGCCGGCACTGTGCCGACGGGGCGATCACAAGGCGTTGGTCAGCCATTCATTTCCTCCTTTGGAGGGGTAGGGGCATCGGAAAACCTGCCGTCTATGGCACGCCCCCAGACCGTCCAGTCTTTATCCATTTTGCAAGAAACAATGGGGCGGGAGGGCATCTGAAACCTTCCGCCGCTCGCCCGCCTCAGGTTCCGCAAGAGGGGCCAGTTCGAAGCGAATTGGCCGTGTAAAAAAAGAATGGTCAGTCTTTTAGGATCGCGCGAGGTCTGCATTTTCCGATGCCCCCTACCCCCTTTGCTCACTGCGGCCACCTCCGCTCGAGTGCGGGACAGCTGTGGCGGTGTTGGTGGCGCACGAGCATGACGGCGCCCGGACTTACCACGGCCGGGCAGGAGCACTCAGCAACGCGGTCCATCGCTTCTCCCCAGGTGATCACCGAGACGCCTCGGAGCTTCGGTGTCGAGGGCTTGCGGCGGCGATAACGAGTATGGGTGCGGCTCATCAAAAACGACCCCTCACGCACCCTCTAAAGAGGGGTGCGTTTCGTGAGGGTGAGGCGTGAGCGTCCGTGAAGCATGCGTGAGGCCTAGTAGCTGTTGGGTTTTGAACCCTCACAGGTGTATCTCCGTGAGGCTGGGCGTGAGGGACAGCGTGAGGGGTGGCGTGAGGCTGAATCGGGCTGGTTCCTCCCCTCGAGACGGAGCCTCGACAACTAGTCCCTTGCCGACCAAAGACTTCAACTTCCTTCGAGCTCGCTCCCGTTCGGCATAGCTCGGCTTGTCGGTTTCGTAGAGCTGCCGGGCTGCGTCTTGGGCCGTCAAACCGACTTTGGCTGACGCGAGAATCGCCAGGAGGTCACCGCCTTCGTAGAGGTCGATTTCGCCGGTTTCGAAGTTGAAGGTGATTCGGAGCGGTCCTACCTCCGCCGCGGGCAGTTTGAGATGGCGTAGCTCGATGACCGGGTCGCCCGAGCGGTCGTTGAGTGCAATCACGCTGCCACAGCCGGCCACCATGAACCTCGATCCGTAGACATCTGCCAGCTTGAGCAGACGCCGAGCGCGCCCGTCTTGGATCTGTTTCCGATCGTGGTGCAGCAAGCAGACCTCGACGCCGCTGGCAATGGCGAGTTGGTAGCCAGTCTTGATCGCCTGCCCTGACTTCTCAGAGGAGGGCTCAGCCACCACATCTTTGACAGAGTCCACGATGACGGTGTCGCAGTCGTCGTCTTGGGCGAGCTCGAGCAGGCCGGCGGGGTTGGCATCAAGTTGCTCGATCGGCCAGTCGATCACCCTGAGCCGTTGATCGAGGGTCGGACGGTCGATGGTTCCAACCAACCGGCGGAAAGCCCTGGCGGCCTGTGAGGGGCGATCCTGCGCCAAGTACAGAATTCGCCTCCTGGGTCGGACCGGCAACCCGAGGAGCGGCCTCGTGTCGATCTCGAGCAGGCGGAGGACGAGGTTGCCGGCCAGCACCGTCTTTCCGGTCCCGTCCGGCCCGACAACCATCAACGCTTCCCCCTCCGCCCAGGCCACCTCGTCGCCGTCGCCCCAAATCGCCGGTGGAGTGTCACGTCGATCGAAGATCCATGAGCCGCCAGGACGAGCCCTGAACGGGTCGGGTTCCGGTTCAGGCTGGAGAAGTGGTTTCCTGGCGAGCTCGGCTTGAAATCTGGCCCACTCTGCGGGTGTCATCGGCGCGGGGCCCGGACCGTTTGCCTCGAGCCATCGAGCCTCGTACACGGGATCGGCCGGATTCCAGATCGGGCCTTTGTCGGCAGCCATCAGGTACAATGTCCGAAGTCGATGGTGCCAACTGAAGACTTCGGAGCCGGGGCCGTGGTGAGCGGTCTCGGTTCTTTTGTTGGCCAGGTCATGCGACATCACCGCCTGCCACTTGCCGGGAGGTGAGCCATCGGTTAACCGCGTCCGGGTTGTATCTGACGGTTCGATGACCCAATTTGAGAAAAGGGGGACCGACGCGGCGGTGCCGCCAGTCGGCAAGTAGTTGGGGATCGACACCGATTAATCCTGCGACCTCGGCTGGTCTGAGCAGTCTTTCGGGTGGGCTTTTCGTGGCCACTGAAACCTCCAGGAACGAAGAACGGAATGTCTCTTCGCTTCTGAGGCAGTGGCGCTTTGACGCTAGAGCTTGCAGGCTGCCTATCCCCGCGCGACCAGGGCCTTCTCCTATGCAAGCTGTTGACTGGAGATTGTAATTACAACCGTGTCGATGGTCAAGGATTAGGATGAGTCGAGATGGCTGGTCACGTTCGGAAGCTTGAGAGCGGCCGCTATATCGCCCGTTTCCCTGTTGGTGGTCGTGGCCGGTTCCGCTCTCGCACCTTCGATCGGAAACGGGACGCGCAGGGTTGGTTGACGTCTCAGACAAGCCGTCGGGATCGTGGCGATTGGGTCGACCCGTCTCTGGCGTCGGAATCGTTCGCTGGGGTTGCGGACGCCTGGCTCAAATCCCGGCGGGCCGTGGCTACTTCGACCGCGGCCCGCGATGAGTCCTATTTCCGGAACCTGATCCTCCCCTATTTGGGCGATTACGAGCTTCGACATATCGGCGTCGAGGTCCTCGATGACTGGGTCCATGATTTGGATGAGGTCGAGGGGAAATCGCCGGCCACGGTGCGTAAAGCTTTCCAGCTTGCGGCCGCTGTTCTCGATCGTGCGGTAGTGCTTAGGAAGCTCCCGGCCAATCCGGCCCGGGTCGGAGCGGCGATCAGCCTTCCGGCGATGTCTGATGCTGAGATGCGGTTCCTGACGGCGGACGAGGTTCACGAGCTCGCCGATGCGATCGAGCCGCGCTACCGGGCCCTGGTGCTGACCGCGGCTTTCACCGGCCTGCGCTGGGGGGAAGCCGCCGGCCTCCGGGCGAAGCGACTGGACCTTCCGGCCGCGCGGCTGACCGTGGCCGAAGTGCTTTCCGAAGTCCGGGGAGAGCTGTCTTTCAAGGCCCCTAAGACGGCGGCCTCGAGGCGAACCCTGGCGCTGCCGAGCCTATTGGTCGAGGAGTTGCGCTCCCATCTGGCCGAATGGCCGGCTGTCGGCGGCGGCCTGGTGTTCACCGGACCGACCGGCACTCCCCTGCGGCGAACAAATTTCCGTCGGCGAGTGTGGGAGCCAGCCGTCGAAGCTGCCGAGCTAGGACCGCTCCGATTCCATGATTTGCGCCACACTCACGCCTCCATGTTGATTGCTCAGGGCGAGCATCCAAAGACGATTCAAATGAGGCTTGGCCACGCCTCTATTTCGACCACCTTGGACACCTACGGCCACCTGATGGAGGGCCTCGATGCCGCCGCCGCGGCCCGTCTGGACGCCTCGATGAAGCACTCAGGAAGCACTGAGGGCCGAGCGCCGGTTCTAGAGATGAAGGCTCGAAAGCCGCAAAACCCTTGATAGCACTGAGTTTTTCATGGTGGGCGCTACAGGGTTCGAACCTGTGACCTCTGCCGTGTGAAGGCAGCGCTCTACCACTGAGCCAAGCGCCCGCAGGCGCGAAATGTTAGATCGATTGGGCCTTGCTGTTTCAATGGGCGCTATGCGTCGTCGGGAGTTCGAGGAGGTGGTTGATCAGGTTCTGGATGAGCTGCCGCAGTGGGTAATCGATCGGGTCGACAACCTGGTTGTAGTCGTCGAGGAAACCCCGAGCTTCGAACAAGATCCGGAGGGGGAATTACTCGGAATCTACGAAGGAGTTTCCCTGCTCGAGCGATCAGGCGACTACTGGGGTGTGACCCCCGATCAGATCACCATTTTTCGGCGGCCGCACGTCGATCTCGGGCTCGATCCAGCCGACCTCAAGCACGAGATTCGCCGGACAGTGCTACATGAAATCGGCCACTATTTGGGCATCGGCGACGCCCGCTTACACGAGCTCGGTTGGGATTGATCAGCCCCGCCGGGTCCGAGGTATTCCAGCTTTCTTCAGTGTCGCCGCCGAAACCCCGGCACTCCGCCAGGCAGCGTAGGAGATCCCTTTTCGATCTGCATAGCGCTTGACAACCTTGGCGAATTCATCTTCGAGCTCGGTCAGATCAGCAGTCTCGGCGACCGAAGAAAGCGCCGTCCGAGCTTCAATACGGCTTTGATGCAAATCGAGACGCTTTAGGGCGTCGGTCTCATCCTTAAGCTTGGAATCAATCGAGGCCAAACGTGACTCTACGCTCGATTTCGTTACGGGCCGCCCTGGCCTACGGGAACCTAAAGCGTCGAGATAGCTCTTGATTGCCTTAGCTTCTTTTCGCCCCTGCACCAGTGCGGCCTTGTGCTCGGCTGACATCGCCACTGTTTCCTCCTAAAACGTGATCGAGTCACGAATCCTACCCAATTCTGGCGCATCAAACGCAAGCGATAGGTTGCGTTTGATGCGCGAAAATCCAAGGGGAGATAGGTAAATTCGTTCAAAGGAGTGGGTGACCGCCAATCCGCCCGGCCGACTGCCTCTACAGGGCCTTTCGGCGCAACTAACCGGATGTGAGGCTGCCCCGTTTTGACGGACGTGTTTGTTATGGGGGGAGGCCGTTGCCGCGACGGTCGTACCGGCCTTCGATCCGGACGGCGGGGGAACCGCAAGGGGGGCAGGGACCACCCTCACCCGGTAGTGCTTTGCCACCGGCACAAGGGTGGCCTGGATCTTGCCGGTCTGGGGTTTATCACCGTCGCCATCCGGTCCACCCGCCACACCTGGGCGGCGCCTCCGAGACGATGGAGCACCTGCTCGATCTCCTCGATGAGATGGGCCTTCCGCCCGTCCTAGCGCCCATCCAGTCATCAGCCGATTTGTCAAGATGGACCTTTAGCCGCCGGAGGAGTTGGCCTCGTACTCGGTCCAGGCAATCTCGACTTGACTAAGGGCCTCCTCCGCTGACGCGTTGGAGTCGGTGAGGTACGGACGGCTGTCCTGACAGCTGAATAGGATGAACTCGATGGCATCGGGTCGGCTAAAAGAACGGCTAATTCCTACTCGCCATCCTTCTTGGCAGGAGTTCGCCGATCGCGTGGGCGGCGAATTCCGACAGGCGCGTTGGTGGAAGAGCGACGAAGTGCTCACCCGCGCCGGAAGCTGGCTTGTCCATCTAGACACTGTGATGCTCGATGCAAGGAGTGGAGCTCTCAATCCCGCGGCGTTCTACTCCACCAGACGAGGCACACAGGCCTGGTCCGACTACCAAAGCCTTGATGCCTTCCAATTCATCGCCCGCGATCGAGTCTGGCTTCATGGGGTCCCCGGCCAGCTGCAATGGCAGATCGATCCCGCGCGGCTCATGGATGCTCTCCGTCGTCATGATCCACAACAAGACCTCGAACTCGGAGATCCATCCTTCGACGAGCGCTTCGTGATACGAGCCAATGACCCTGACAAGCTCAGGACGCCTTTCGCCGATCCCTCAGTGCTAAGCAAATTGACGTCTCGCCCCGCGCTGGCGGAGGTGCGGGTGGGCGTTGCCGGTAAGGCAGAGGAACCCGTGCCGAGACCGGCGTCGTTGATCCTGTGGGAGAGAGAAATGTGGCAGGACCCCGAGCAATTGCGGGCAATGCACGAACTGCTAGTGGCGATCCTCGATCGCCTCGCCGCCACGGGGTCAGCCGGACCGCAGCCTGGCAATTCCTAGGCCTTTCCTGTAGCGATCGTTCCATGAGACTCTTAGGTGGGCCATATTGGACTTGAACCAGTCACCTCTTCCGTGTCAGGGAGTCACGTGCAATCGCCTGACCACGGGAAGCGTTGAATTCTCCAACGGTGACACGCGGTTTCGGCATTGAACCCGCGATGACGGTCCACCCGGTTCCAGCCAGGGCCCGTGCGACTCCCAAGTGCCGAGGAGACGGGTCTAGCCAATTTGGCGCACGTCAGGTCGTGTGTTTCCTGGAGCGGTCATACTGTGACTGCCTACCCGCATAGCGAGCAGGCCGGCGCACGAAAGGAAGCACGATGCCGCTCTATCTATCGAAGTTCAGTTACACGCCCGAAACCTGGGCCAGGCTGATCGGCAACCCGGAGGACCGCCGAAAGGCCGCACAGTCATATATCGAATCGGTCGGAGGGAAGCTCCACGGGTTTTGGTACGCGTTCGGCGCACACGACGGTTACAGCCTATGGGAAGCCCCCGACAATGTGTCCATGGCCGCCGTTGCATTGGCGATTGGCAGCGGCGGTGCACTTAGTTCGAACGAAACGACAGTCCTCTTGACCGTCGACGAAACGATCGACGCGTTGCGCATGGCCAAGGACGTCCATTACCGAGCACCCGGCGCATAGCGGCTCGCAAGCCCCGGCTTGCCAGACGTCTCGGACTTGCCTCAGGCGGTTGA
>Ga0136616_10001720_pt1 | contig 11538 bp, 12 predicted proteins | sample AntDrymUQ2992106_2_FD_106648 | JGI IMG/M metagenome (GOLD analysis project Ga0136616, IMG submission 106648) | Polar desert sand microbial communities from Dry Valleys, Antarctica - metaG UQ299 (21.06) | ecosystem: Environmental > Terrestrial > Soil > Desert | place: Antarctica: Dry Valley...
GAGCCGTACCTGAACGACGCGGACCAATCCCGGGGCTTCTTCGGCCCGACGGTGGTGCCCGAAGGGCACATCTTCGTCATGGGCGACAACCAGGGCAACTCGGCCGACTCGCGCGTCTTCGGCCCCCTGCCCCTGGAGAACCTCAAGGGCGAGGCCTTCATGCGCTTCTGGCCCGTCTCCAAAATAAGCACTATCTGAAGCAGCTGCCGGCTGTGGCCGCCGGTTCTGTGCCCCGCGGTCTCGTTGCGCCGTACGGGGCTATGTCGACGGGCCTCCGTAGAGACCCGCAGGCAGGACAGATTGTCCTCGACCTCCTTGCCGAATGCCGGTAGCCGGCCGCTAATCCACTATCTGCTCTGTCAGGCTGCGTGGGTCGAAGTAGGCCATGAAACGCTTGACCTTGCCGCCTTCGATCTCCAGGATGCTCACGCCCGTGTAGGAGACGTTTTTGCCGTCCTCGGTGGCGTTGGTGGTCCACTCGAGCGCGGCGTGCCCCGCGTCGTCGGCAACGACGTTGCGGAACTCGGACTTCATCTCGTCGAACGTGTTGCGGTAGTTGGTCCAGAACTCGCGCAGCCCGTCGTGGCCGTCAAAGGTCTTCGGCACCGCGACATTACCGACGCTGCAGTCCTCCGAGTGGATCTCGACGAGCGCCTCCACGTTCCGATCCCCTTCGAGCTTCCACAGAGCCTCCTTGAACCTCTCCGCCACCTCTTGTGACATGAGATCATCCTTTCGCATAGCCATCGTCGCGGAGACAAGGATAGAGTCGTTCCACCGGCAGGGTTGTAAACTCGCCTACCACCGGACTGGCTCTTACCTGTTTCCAGCTCCTACGAGACAGGAGAACATCTGAGCGCGCCCGCACCCCGAAGAACCGTAAAGATGCTCTAGACCTACCTCGAAAGCGTTCCAACACCTCGTAGGTAGGCTGCAAACTCGCCTGGCTAGAGTTCTCCCACAGACACGAGATAGCTGTTTCAAATCCTCGTAGGTAGGCTGCAAACCATTGACGCGACACCCTCCGGGGGCACGGTCAACGTCGTTTCAAATCCTCGTAGGTAGGCTGCAAACTGAGGCTATCGCAACGTAGTCTCCACCCTGGAGAGGCGTTTCAAATCCTCGTAGGTAGGCTGCAAACCCCAAAAGGTTGGCAAGGGCGTTCGCGGTCTCGTCGTTTCAAATCCTCGTAGGTAGGCTGCAAACCCTGCGAGCCTTACTGGCATTTCTCACCTCCTCTCAGTTTCAAATCCTCGTAGGTAGGCTGCAAACAGCCAATGCCAACTCCCGAGCGCTCGGCGAAATGTAGTTTCAAATCCTCGTAGGTAGGCTGCAAACTCGAACCGATTCTATACGGCTCGACATAAACCCATGCTCGTTTCAAATCCTCGTAGGTAGGCTGCAAACTGTATGTTGGTGTGGTAGGAAGGTTCCTTCTCAGGGTTTCAAATCCTCGTAGGTAGGCTGCAAACGTTTCCTGAGCCGTTGTAGAGAGTGTCTCCAGAAGTTTCAAATCCTCGTAGGTAGGCTGCAAACCGTTTTTCCCTCGCTGGACCGCGTCGCGTATAAGAGTTTCAAATCCTCGTAGGTAGGCTGCAAACTGGAATATGGTCGTGAATGACTTGCAATCTGCAATACGTGTTTCAAATCCTCGTAGGTAGGCTGCAAACGAGCAAGCTTTGAGCGCCGAGAGGCCTATGAGCACTGTTTCAAATCCTCGTAGGTAGGCTGCAAACGCTGCTGAGGTGGCGGTATGGCTAATGCCTTAACCGTTTCAAATCCTCGTAGGTAGGCTGCAAACGTTCTCGTGTTACGGCCGTGTTCCAGGTTTGAACCCAGTTTCAAATCCTCGTAGGTAGGCTGCAAACGCCGACACCTCCACGTTTCCGAAGCCGAGGACGGAGTTTCAAATCCTCGTAGGTAGGCTGCAAACCATCCCGTGGGATCATCTAGCTGTGTTCGCTTACTAGTTTCAAATCCTCGTAGGTAGGCTGCAAACCGCTCCGAGTCCGCCACTCAGACGGCTCCATAGAACAAGTTTCAAATCCTCGTAGGTAGGCTGCAAACGCTACGCTAACCCTCCACAACCTCTCGACGCTCATCAGTTTCAAATCCTCGTAGGTAGGCTGCAAACTAGCGGGAGTGGGATAAACGCTCGCACCCCCTTATCGTTTCAAATCCTCGTAGGTAGGCTGCAAACAGTCCTTTACTCAGAAGAGGAGGATAACGGTTGACACGTTTCAAATCCTCGTAGGTAGGCTGCAAACACTCAAGAGAAGAACGACCCCGTCGTAGAAGAAACGAGTTTCAAATCCTCGTAGGTAGGCTGCAAACGACAAACAACGCCGACACGATAGACGCCACACAAGGGTTTCAAATCCTCGTAGGTAGGCTGCAAACTCGAACCCGTTTACCCCTAGATGCTGTGACCTTCTTGTAGTTTCAAATCCTCGTAGGTAGGCTGCAAACCATCGGCGATTGGGATGTCACAAAGCTTCTAACTACGTTTCAAATCCTCGTAGGTAGGCTGCAAACCTGTACGGCCGGATCGAAACGAAGCTGACCTCGGAGTTTCAAATCCTCGTAGGTAGGCTGCAAACATGGTACGTTCGTGACTGGTGCCGTGGGCGGGGGTAGTTTCAAATCCTCGTAGGTAGGCTGCAAACCTGGGTTCCCCTTCGCCTTGCCACTACCGGCATTATAGGTTTCAAATCCTCGTAGGTAGGCTGCAAACGGTGACACTAGCGTTAGCCGAGACTTCGGTGGTCCAGTTTCAAATCCTCGTAGGTAGGCTGCAAACCGAATAGCTACACCCAGTAGCCCCCGTCTTTTTTGGGTTTCAAATCCTCGTAGGTAGGCTGCAAACGTGGTTGCACTCTTTGAGGTCGCCCTCAAGCTTGTTTCAAATCCTCGTAGGTAGGCTGCAAACCGGCGCAAGCCGTTTCTTCAAGACCTTCGAGCCAGACACGTTTCAAATCCTCGTAGGTAGGCTGCAAACGAATCTACTGGCTCCACGACCCAAGACTGGATAGTTGCCGCTTTGAAGTTTCAAATCCTCGTAGGTAGGCTGCAAACCGTCCTGTATGCCAAAGAGAGAAACCTCGGCTATCCCAGTTTCAAATCCTCGTAGGTAGGCTGCAAACGGGAGAGACCCTTCGCGACGAGGGCGGCCGGGACGAGTTTCAAATCCTCGTAGGTAGGCTGCAAACAAAGAAGACCCCACAAAGTACAATGGAATCTATTAGGTTTCAAATCCTCGTAGGTAGGCTGCAAACTCGTATCCCGCCTCGATACTGGCAGGTGGACTACGGTTTCAAATCCTCGTAGGTAGGCTGCAAACTGTACCTCGAGAGCCTGTTCTTCTTCGCCTGTTTTGTGTTTCAAATCCTCGTAGGTAGGCTGCAAACGTGATTCGTATTGCTTTGCCGTCAAGTGTAGATACGGTTTCAAATCCTCGTAGGTAGGCTGCAAACTTGACTCCTTTGCTATTCGTTTTCCATTGACGAAAAGTTTCAAATCCTCGTAGGTAGGCTGCAAACCCTCCTTCGCCGAAAGCGTCGCGGTTGGTGGCAACGTTTCAAATCCTCGTAGGTAGGCTGCAAACTCTCCTGTACGGCCGGATCTTAACGGAGCTGACCGCGGAGTTTCAAATCCTCGTAGGTAGGCTGCAAACTAGAGAGCCGATACGTAACCCCCAAAACGTTCTTCGTCGTTTCAAATCCTCGTAGGTAGGCTGCAAACCTCGTCGCGCCAGAGCCAGAACGTGCTATTGCCTTGAAGTTTCAAATCCTCGTAGGTAGGCTGCAAACCGCGTTACTCGCCCGAGAAGAAGATTCAGAAGGATAAGCAGTTTCAAATCCTCGTAGGTAGGCTGCAAACTCATCGAGGTGACGCCGCGGTAGCCGCCACGTGTTAGTTTCAAATCCTCGTAGGTAGGCTGCAAACTTCCAAGGCAGAAAACTGTAAGCGTAACCCGTACTAGCGTTTCAAATCCTCGTAGGTAGGCTGCAAACCTCTCCACGCATCCTCTTGGAAAGATTTACCTTCACGTTTCAAATCCTCGTAGGTAGGCTGCAAACCTTGTTAGGAGCATCTATAATCCCGGACATCATAAAGTTTCAAATCCTCGTAGGTAGGCTGCAAACCAACCTTGAATATAGCGGTTTGCGGGTGTTTCGGCAAGTGCGGTGGTGCGTATTGAGGAACGGTGTTTGGTGTCGTTCTTTGAGTATTTCTTAGATTTGCAGGTGAAATAGGGTTCGTCGAAGGTCGGGGGTTCGAACGCTACTGGGGGTTGACTTACAGGAAGGCTTCGGCGTCTCCAGGGCGGGAGGGTACGCCCAGTTTGTCCACGGTCATGTACTGGGTAGTGCGGAGCACGTAGAAGCGGACGGAGTCATGTTCGGGGTCTATGGCCCCCTCCACCTCGTGCTTTAGCTGCTTGTATTGAGCGGGGCTGAGCTCGCCTTCGAGCACGGAGTTCTGGATGTGGTTGAGGTATTTGCGTCCGATCTTGAGCACCTTTACGACCCTTTTTACCTCGACATCGTAGACCATGAGGACGAACACCCTACCACCTGGAGACGTAGGGCTCGTAGGGCTCGTCGCCCAGGAGGTGCTTCTCCAGCTTGTAGAGCTCCAGCCGGATCAGGCGTCGGTAGGAGACGGCCCGTCCGAGCTTCGGGTGCTGGACGGTCTCTTTGAGCCGCGTCTCGTAAGCTTCGAGAAAGGTTTTGCGGCCCTTTTCGGTAAGGAAGACGCCCTCGCCTTCGCTACCACCGCGGAAGTCTTTAGCCTTCAAGGTGCCGCGGTTCACGAGGGAGAAGATGACGCGGTCGACGATTATAGGTTTGAAGATCTCGGCGACATCGAGGTTCAGGGTGTAGCGGCGGCGGTTGGTGGTGTGGAGGAAGCCGATGCGAGGGTCGAGGTGGGTGCGGTGGATCTCGCTCAAGACCGTCACGTACATGAGGCTGTTGCCGAAGGAGACCAGTGCGTTGATCCTGTTCGCTGGCGGCCTCCTGGTGCGCTTCTCGAACGCGAAACCGTCGCCCTTGAGGATGGTGTCCCAGCAGCCGTAGTAGAGTTCGCGGCTTCCGCCTTCGAGCGCCATCAGCTCCTCGGGCGTGGCGGGCTCCCCGACGCCCGCCTTCTTCACGGCGAAGCCATCGACGGCCGCCGCGAGGTCGGCACCGCGACCTCGATAGTATCTGAGGACCCGCTCCATGTTCGCGAGTGCCCCCTGGACGAAGAGGCGGGCGAGGGCCATGCGCTTCTCGTGGTCCATGTAGTGGGCGGCCTGGGCCAGCGTCAGGTGGCCCGATACGTACTGCTCGCGTGGCATGTACGAGCCCGACCAGTAACCGTAGTAGTTGTAGACGTGCAGGGGGATGTGGTTCTGGCTCAGGAAGTTCAGGAGCTTCGTGTTCAGGTCCACTTCGCCGAAGGCGTGGATCTCGCTCGTCGTCTCCACCGGCACGAAGCGCCGACCCTCGGTGGTCGTGAAGCGCAATGTGTTCTGGTGGCGTTCCAGCCCGCCCGCGTTGAAGATGTAGACCGGCTTCCTCAAAGGTCCCTCATGACCAGCAAAACTCCGCGTAGGCACAGTTTGGGCAGAACTTGATCCATTCAGCCTTCGGGGGTCGGAGGTTGAGTAGTAGATCCGTTATCTCTTTCGTGGCCTCGGACAATCTCGCCCGCGTGGGCTCATCGAGCACGACCGAGACCTTCTTGCGCTCCTTCGGGATGAGCACTTCGCCCCGGGCTTTAACGCCGACTTCTTCCAAGCGGTGCAGGTAGAAGGAGAGCTGCAAGACGCTTGCTTCGAGGCCACTCGACGACTTCTTGACCTCGCCGATCACCAGTTCGCCGTCTTCTCTGCGGATCTGATCCACCTTGATACCGGGCAGTGGCAGCTCTTTATCGGCGCGCTGGTAATGCTCGACGTTGTTCAGCCTGCCCTGGGCCAGCAGGTCGTGCTCGCGCTCCGGATCTACCTGATACTGCATCAGCCACGCTTTTCGCGGACATATGACGTAGTTGTAGAACGCCGAGCCGGTCAGGTTGATCTCTTCCGTCATAGGAATTTCGGGGCTGGCAATTCGTGACTGTCGAAGTCCGGGCCCACGCTTTCCTGGTAGGCGAAACGCCCGTAAAGGTATGTTTGACCATCAACCTCATCCAGGTCTAGCTTGTCCTGTTTCTTCAAAGCATGATAGCGGCCCTTTGAGATGTTGAAAACGAAGTCCTGCGCGTCGAAGAACCGCCCGGCGCGCAGATGGCTCTGGTGTTCTTCCTGAAAACGAATAGGCACGATAGAGATGCTGTCGATCATGTCGTCGAGCAGATCTTCCTCCTGGCGCGACTTCTCGTTGCCGGGCTTGAGTTCGTTTATAATGACCTTGAGTTGCTCCTGTTTGACTCTAGACTCCTCCAAGGAATCTGCTAACTGTTCCTGATCGTAAACCACATCGATGAGAGCATTTACTTTGCTTTCCTGAAGAATCTGACCTTCGGGAAGCGAATCCAGGGTTTGAGCGACGAGGCGTTTTCCGCTTGCATCTCTGTCGTAGATCGGAAACGTGCCCGGCCATTGGGAGCGACACACCACAACCTCGCGGTAGCGTTCGTCCGAGGGTAGCTCATCCAATACTTTCAGAGATTTCCGGTTCACCCTGCCAAACCTCTGTAGCAGGGCGTCAAGGGGTGCTGGGTCGGTGTAAAGCGAATCGAAATCTATGTCCAGGGAGACTTCGATAGCCTGAGTGCCGACGAGTAGATCCACTGGTTCCGTTCTGTCCATGAGCCGTTTCTCGGCGTTCTGGCGGTCTCTCTCGATCAGGCGTCCATGTATCAGGCAGGGGTTTCGAGCCAATTCTCTGAGAGCTTCATAGCATTCCATCGCCCCATCCACGGTGTTGAGTACGACGAGCACCCTAAGCCCCGAAGCGAGCTTCTCTCGAATCTCCGGCAGATAGTCCGACACGCTGCCCTCCGCGACCCTGACGAGATGACGGTTGTAACGGTCGCGCTCCGCCGGTTTGAGGCTCACGCGACTGACCTCACCGATCTGCTCTACGAGAACCTCTCGCATGGCGGCGGGGAAGGTCGCGGACATGATGCAGACTCTCGCTCCCAACTCTCCCGTCAGCCTGCGAAGTATTTCGAAGAGCAGGCCCGAGAGGCGTGGTTCGTAGGCGTGGACTTCGTCCAATATAAAGAGTCCGCCGCTATACTCGCATAGACTCTTCTCCCAACCTTTTAGTCCCAGAAACGCCATGAGTATCTGGTGCGGCGTCAGCACCTTTACAGGGTAATAGAGTTCCTTTGTCTGCTGCCTCGCCTGTCTAACCTTTTTGGCTGTTTCCTTCTCGCCTGTATCGGGTTCGCTCTCCGTTAGCCAGCGGTAGGCGAAGTAGCTGGAGCGCCCGTGCAGAAACGACACCGCCTTCTTTCCGAAGAGGGACTCGTCTCTCAGACGACGGTACATCGCGTTTATGCTCGCCGTAAACGGTAAGACGTAGAAGACGTGCTGTGATTGTTCTTGGGACTGGTTTGACTGTGCCCAGAGCAGGGCCGCCTCCGTCTTACCGCTGCCGGTGGGGGCGTCTAGAAAGACGGAGCCTTTCGTCCCGGCACAGACCTTTTGATGGCCGTTCAGAGGGAACTCGAACGTGGACGTGTAGATCCGATTGATCTCCGGTAGAGCGCCGACAATATCTTCGTCTTTAGCATTGTCTTCCGTGACCGCCGCGCTCGCCAGATGGTCCGCACCGACCAGTAGACCCCGCAGAAAGATGCGGGTGAGCGGAAGTCGGTGCTCGATTTCTCGTTTGGAGCGACGACTCGTCCTTTGCTCTCCGCTCCTCAACAACACGAACGGGTCTGATAGCTCTAGCGGTGTCTCCGGCAACTCAGGCCATCCTGAACCCTCGGGGGCGTGACGCCTCAAGTCGGCGAGGAGTGAAGAAAGCTCGTGCCAGCGTGCTTCGAGTTGAGACAAACGCTCTCCGAACGGGGTCCAGCGGTCGTTGAGCGGATCATACCTGGCCAGAGAGCGACCGGAATATGCTTCGTCGTTCATGCCCATGTGATGGGTCATCACGGCTAGCAGTATGTCTTGGCGGCGTCTAGATTCCGGGAGTGTGGCAAGGATTGCCGAGGATAGAATCTCGTGCCGGTAGCCCTGCCAGCTTTCGTCTTCCTCTCTATTCAGCATAGCCTGGAAGCCGCTCGCCGCCTTGCCGAGGTCATGCACCAGGGCGGCGAGAATCAAGTCATCGAATAAATTCTCGTTCTCGGCGAGTTTCGCGAGGTGCGGCCACCTCTGCACATACTGACGAGCCATTGCCACCACGTCAAGAGTATGGTGGCGCAGAGACCGCTCCGGCTTCGATTTGGCCTGCAACATCAGCTCTCGCTCTCCGTTCCCCCGATGAAGTGGACGCCGTGATTAAATTCTTCGTCGTGCCAGACTTCGGGCGAGTCCAACTTCGCGTCTTCTCTGACGAGCAGCCAAGGACGGACCCCGATAGCCTGCCTCGGCAAGTCCGGCGACATGACCGTCGGCAGCGCCATCAGCAGGCCCGAAGCTCCCGAGAAAGGGAAAGGGACTGCGGTCCCCTTCAGAACGGTCCTGGATCGCGACAACTCCACCTCTCGCGTTGTCTCGCCACCGGGGCCGATCTCTACGTGCGCGAGTTCTTGTTGACGGCCGAGTGTGAGGGGGAAGACCGGCGAGCGGAAGTTCTCGGCCCATACTGGATCCGCGAAGTACAACCACAACCGCCAATCCGTCAGCCAGTCTCGGTAGATAACCGTGCTCGAAGCGTTACTGCTCCTGGAAAACTGATAGATCTTCTCCAGGTCTCTGGCCTTGCCTTCGGACTGGAAGACATAGGCTACCCGGCATTCGTCGGGATTCACCCATCTACCAGCGGCGGCGGCGATCAGACCGTAGATCGTGCTCGGAGGGGGGAGCGGGAGCGTCGGCTGCGCCCCCGTTACAAATTGCGGGTGCCGGAAAGAAGCCGTCCACCCACTAAGCCGGACACCGTAGCAACGCAACGATCTCATTCGATGCAGGCCGTCATCCGGCTCGTGAACTCCCCGATCGTGGCGTTCACCTCTCCGACGTGAATCGTCGGAAGGCCGTCTCCGGCGTCAGCGAGTCCGGCGAGCTCGTCCGCTTGCTCGTCCAGGAACCCGGAGCGTCTCCCGACAAACACGTCCGTCTCCAAACGATCCGCGTAAGCCTTTAGGACTTCCTTCAAGGCATTTACGTTGATCCGTGCGTTCCCCCGTTCGTCTTTCGCAATGTTCATAAAGAGGTGGTTACCGCCGCGCAGCACCGTCAGGACCACGAGCTTGGGAGTAACGTCCGTCAAGTGAAGCGTCTGGTTCGCGCCGCCCGACAGGTAAGGCAGCACGGAGATAGTGTCCTTCGCCCTCTTCCTGCGCTCATCAAGCGAGATAACAGCCAAACCTTCTTCTACTCGGGCTCCCGAACTTTCCGCAAGCTTCAATCCTTCTTCGCTTATGTTTTGGAAGCCGGTGCGGTTAGACTTCTGGAAACGTCCCAGAGCTGTGATGTCCAACGAGAAAATTCCCTTGAGAATCGTTGAGTAGAATTGCCTCTCATATGGAACGGGATCTCCATCTTGACGGCTCATCGTTCCGAAGTCTCTTGTCGGGCGCTGAGAAATCACCGAAACGAGCGGGCTGCATTTTAGCGGGCTGTTCCTAGTTAAAGTAGTGTTCTTGCCTTTCTTCAATATGGGTTCGCCGCTGGGATCATGTTTGGGTTCTCCTGTTTTCTTGTCCACGTCCGCGACCCACTCAGCCTGTGCGCGCATGTAGCCGAACACGTCGTCATCAGCATATTCCCAGGGCTTGGCCTGGGTGAAAGCGATCTTCTTCTCTCGCTCTATCGGCGACATCTCCCAGCCGCGTTCCGCTTCCAGGGCGTTGCGCCACCAGTAACGGAGAGCCTGCGCGGAGACATACGGATAGTTCTGTCCGGCACGCTGGATGTTCTTGACGGCCACCTGGTTTTCCGTAGCCGCTCCTTCCACTTGGCCGAGCATGTTTAGCGCGGAGTAGGGCGCGTCTATCAACATAAAACCGTTCACGGTCAAATGCGGCTGAGCATTCACGTGGTCTCCTCTTCCTCGTTGTCTGTACTCGCGTATTCGGGGTCGTCCTTGAGATCGTCGAAGAGTTGCTCGTAGATCCTGAACAGCAACAAATACTTGACCTCTCTCCAGTCACTGTATCCAGTGTCATGGGGGAAAAGATCCGTGACGAGCTGATCGAAGGTGATCAGGGGCGCGTCCAATCTCCCGGTGCTGTCTTTGGTAGCGATCCTGTAAAGAACATCCGTCAAGGCACCTCTGGAGTTTGCGCCTTCGAGTGCTATCAGACGTCTCTTCCTATCTCTAATTATCGGCGCGATGCGGTCTCCGAGATCCCGTAAGTTTCCTATACGGCTCTGGTCCATCCCTCTTACCTCCTCCAGATATTTGCTGTAAAGCCTCCACCCGCTATTGCCTCTCACAACGGGACACCGCTTTCTCCTGTCTATAAAGAAACCGCTGATAGAACGGTCATTTAAGAGGTTCCAGTAAACGGAATTGTTGAAGCGGCGCAAACCGTCTTCTTCATCTTCGATTTTCCTGTTCGCGGGATAGCCTCGCCAGACAATCCTCTGCCAACTATCTCTAGTGCTTGGACTCATAGCCGCCTGTACGAAACCGAACACTCGCGACGGCATGTAATAGATATTCGTCGCGCTCGTGTAGTCCACTTGATTGAAGTTATTGAATAGATAGAGCGTAACGCTGCTTTTAGGGAAATCGATTTGGTCTCGGACCAAGCGTTCGATGAGCCGAAAGAATGCATTGACCGGCCTCGACGTTCCTACATCCCCGACGCCTCCAGTACCGACGGTTTCGTCAAAGTTGATGCTCTCGACCATTCTGTCCGCCCACCTGCTCTGAGCTTCAGCGTTGCTGAAATGTGGAAGAGTCATCATCTTCCCGACCTTTATCAACGCAAGAGGGAAGAACTGGAGCGCGAGGGCAACCGCTGCGCTTACTGGAGTACCCTGCTGAGATGCCGATTGGAAGTTGTTGCCTACGTAGTCACTCATCGGTAAATACATCTTGCTCATGTAAACTTGTGCCAGTCTGCCGGAGATAGAGCAAGGCATTCCGAGAGATCCATGCGAACCTACTAGACCCATCCATTCTGATAACAGGGCTGGGTACTGATCTTGAGGGTTTTTGATAGCAGGGTTCGCAAGTTTCGACAGAGGAAATATAACGTGCATATTCTTGCGCCAGCCTTCCTGCAAATACACGCTTGTGAGACGTTCCAACAAAGACTCGGCGTCTCCTTTCGTTAATTCTGAAACGAGGTCCACTCTAGCTAGTGCATGATCAGGCAGCATTTTCGGCGAGGGACAGGTGCTCGTGATGCGGGCATCCGAAGGCTGCGCACACTCGCTCGGCCAGCTCGTGGGCGCCGAGCAACCCGTCA
>Ga0136616_10001722_pt1 | contig 11535 bp, 13 predicted proteins | sample AntDrymUQ2992106_2_FD_106648 | JGI IMG/M metagenome (GOLD analysis project Ga0136616, IMG submission 106648) | Polar desert sand microbial communities from Dry Valleys, Antarctica - metaG UQ299 (21.06) | ecosystem: Environmental > Terrestrial > Soil > Desert | place: Antarctica: Dry Valley...
CGGCCGGGCTCGGTGCCCTCGCAGGAACGGAACAGGAAGACCTTGCCCAGCAGATCGAGCGTCCCGCGCACGCGCTTGGCCGACGAGTACGGGCCGAAGTAGGCGCGGTCGCGCCGGTGGCGCTCGCGCGTGAAGTAGACGCGCGGGAAGTCCTCGTCCAGGCTGATCGCGATGTAGGGGTAGGACTTGTCGTCGCGCAGCCGGATGTTGAAGCGCGGCTTGTACTGCTTGATGAAGGTCTGCTCGGTCAGCAGCGCCTCGGCCTCCGTGGCGACCGCGAGCGACTCGATGTGGTCGACCTCGTCGACCATCGCCCGCGTCCCGTACAGCGCCGGGTTGGAGAAGTGGCTGGCGACGCGCTTGCGGATCGACTTCGCCTTGCCGACGTAGATGACGCGCCCGTGCGCGTCGCGGAAGAGGTAGACGCCCGGCTGATCGGGGAGGGCGCGGCGCTGCTCGGTGAGCCGCGCCGCGCGGCTGTCCTGGGAGGGTGCGGCGTCGACGGCCATATGCGCACGACCGATGCTAGATGGGCGGTCGCATTCTTAAGCCTGCCTTTAAGCAACTCGGACGGGGCTGACCTGTTGCGACGGGCATGACAAAGCGTCTCCTCCTCATCGCCGCGCTGCTCACCCTCGTGTGCGCCGCCCCGGCCAGCGCCGATTACCGCGTGGGCCTCGGCGAGCAGAACCCGCAGATGTTCGCCTCCCCGGCGTGGCAGTCGCTGAAGCTCAAGCGCGTCCGCTACCTGGTGCCGTGGGACTACACCCGCCACCGCGGGCAGCGCGACGAGGTCAACTACTTCATGGCCCTGGCCCGCCAGGCCCGCCAGGACGTCCTCGTGACCTTCACGGCGCGCCGCGGCTGCTACAGCGCGCGTGGTCGCTACTCCAAGACCCGGGCGTGCAGGGCGCCGAGCACCTCGGCCTACCGCCGGGCCTACCGCGCCTTCGACAAGGCGTACCCGTGGGTGAAGACCTACTCGGCCTGGAACGAGGTCAACCACAAGTCCCAGCCGACGTTCAAGTCGCCGGGCCGCGCGGCCGCCTACTACAACGTGCTGCGCAAGGACGCGAGGCGCAGGAAGTTCCGCGTGATGGCGGCCGACCTGCTCGACACCGGCAACCTGGCGCGTTACCTGGCCGCCTTCAAGCGCCGCGCCAAGGGCTCGCCGAAGCTGTGGGGCCTGCACAACTACGGCGACGTCAACCGCCGCCGCACGCGCTTCACGAAGCTGATGCTGCGCAGCGTGCCCGGCGAGGTCTGGCTGACCGAGACCGGCGGGATCGTGAAGCTGCTGCCGAGCTTCAAGCGCTCGCCGTCGCGCGCCGCCGCACGCACCAAGGGCATGTTCCGGCTGGTGCGTCGCTACGACACCAAGCGGCGCGGCTTCCGCTCGAAGATCACGCGGCTGTTCGTGTACTCCTGGTTCGGCGAGGAGCGCAGCGCGCGCTTCGACGCCGGCCTCGTGAACCCGGACGGCTCGCCGCGCAAGGCGTACAACGTGTTCCGCACGAACACGCGCGGGCACCGCTAGCGAACGGGGTCAGATCTTGCATTCCAACACCGCGAAGCGGTGTGCTGGAACGCAAGATCTGACCCTATGCTCTGCGCGTGGACCTCTGCCTGATGATCGAGGGCCAGGAGGGCGTGGGCTGGGAGGACTGGCTCGCGCTCACCCGGGCGTGCGAGGCCGGCGGCGTGCCGGCGCTGTTCCGCTCCGACCACTACCTCAACCTCGGCGGGCAGCCGGAGAAGGGGTCGCTCGACGCGTGGGCGACGATCAGCGCGCTGGCGGCGAGCACGACGACGCTGCGCCTGGGCACGCTCGTCTCGCCCGCGACGTTCCGCCATCCCTCCGAGCTGGCCAAGGCGGTCGCGACCGCCGACCACGTCTCGGGCGGGCGGGTCGAGCTGGGGCTGGGCGCGGGCTGGCACGAGCCGGAGCACCGGGCGTACGGGTTCTCGTTCCCGGCCTTGGGCGAGCGCATGGACCGGCTCGCCGAGCAGCTGGAGATCGTGCACGGGTCGTGGACCGCCGAGGAGCCGTTCTCGTTCGCCGGGGCGCACTACCGGCTGGAGCGCCTCGACGCGCAGCCGAGGCCGGTCCAGCGGCCTCACCCGCCGCTGATCATGGGCGGCCGCGCCGGGCCGCGCAGCGCGGCGCTGGCCGCGCGCTGGGCCGACGAGTACAACACGCCGTTCGCCGGGCGCGACGAGGTTCGGGAGCGGATGGCGCGGATCGGGGAGGCGTGCGAGCGGGCGGGGCGTGAGCCGATCCCGTTCTCGCTGATGACCGGCCTGCTGGTCGGCCGTGACCGGGCCTCGCTGCGCGAGCGCGCGGTCGAGCTGCACGGCGAGGAGGCCTCGGATTGGCTCGCCGCCCCGCCCGAGGCGTGGATCGTCGGGACGGTCGACGAGGTCGTCGAGCGGTTGGGCACGCTGCGCGACGCCGGGCTGCGGCGCGTGATGCTCCAGCACCTGCTCCACACGGACCTCGAGACGGTCGAGCTGATCGGGCGCGAGCTGGGTCCGGCGGTCGCCTGACGCGCGGCGTGGTCAACCTCTACTCGGACACCCAGACGCGGCCGACGGCGGCCATGCGCCGCGCCATGGCCGAGGCTGAGGTGGGCGACGAGCAGCACTTCGACGACCCGACGGTGACCGCGCTGTGCGCGCGGGTGGCCGAGCTGCTCGGCTTCGAGGCGGCCGTCTTCCTGCCCAGCGGGACGATGTGCAACGAGATTGCGTTCCGGCTGCACATCCGCCCGGGCGGTGACGAGGCCTACCTGCACCGGACGTCGCATCCGATCGTCGCCGAGGCCGGCGGCCCGGCGGCGTTCGCGGGGGCGATGATGCACCCGCTGGAGGGGGAGCGCGGCATGTTCACGGCGGAGGCGCTTCAGGCGGCGCTGCGCCCGGTCGGCGATCGCTACGCGCCACGCTCCCGGCTGGTGTCGGTCGAGCAGAGCACGAACCTGGCCGGCGGGCACGTGTGGCCGGTGGACCAGCTGCGTGCGGTGGTCGAGCTGGCTGCGGCGTCCGGGCTGCGGCTGCACCTGGACGGCGCGCGGCTGATGAACGCGGTCGTCGCCTCGGGCGTGCCGGCCGCCGAGTGGACGCGCGGCTTCGACACCGCGTGGCTGGACTTCAGCAAGGGTCTGGGCGCGCCGATGGGCGCCTGCCTGGCCGGCTCGCGCGAGCTGATCGACGAGGCGTGGCGCTACAAGCAGATGCTGGGCGGCGCGCTGCGGCAGGCGGGCATCGTCGCCGCGGGGGCGCTGCACGCGCTCGACCACCATGTCGAGCGGCTGGCGGACGACCACGAGCTGGCGCGTCTGCTCGCGCGCGGGCTGCAGGACGTGCCGGGCGTGGAGATCGACGCCGCCGCGGTCGAGACGAACATCGTCGTCCTCGGCGTGGCGGACGCGCCGGCGCTGGTGGCCGTGCTGGGCGCGGCGGGCGTGAGGATGGGCGCGCTCGGCCCGCGGACCGTCCGGGCGGTCACCCACCTCGACGTCGACCGCGCCGGCGTCGAGGCGGCGGTCACCGCGGTGCGGGCGGCGCTGGCCACGTAGCCAGGTGGTGGCTCCGCGCCGGCCCTAGCGGCTGCGGCGGCGCATCGTCGCGGCGACGCTCTCCGGCCGCAGCGGCGGGCGCTCGGCGGCGCGGCGGCGGCGCTCCTTGGCCGACGGTCCGACGAGCGCCAGCACCTCGGCCGCCAGCCCGGCGGGCGCGGCGAGGAAGCGTGGCGCGAGGTCGTCGGCGAGCGGCTCCAGGCGGTGCACCCGCAGGCCGGCGCGCTGGCAGATGAACAGGCCGGCGTCGACGTCCCACGGGTGGATGCGCTGCTCCTGGTAGCAGACGTCGATCCGCCCGGCGGCCGTCCAGGCCAGCTCGAGCGCCGCGGTCCCGAGCGCCCGGCGCTGGCCGGTCCGGCGGAACAGGCGCTTCTCGAGCTTGGCGGCGCGCTTGGCCTCCGCCTCGGTCGCGCAGGCGACGCCGCCCGTGAGCACCGCCGCCTCGAGCTGGACGTGCTCGCGCTCGCGCGGGCTCGGGCCGTCCGCCCGCACGGCGCCGCCGCGGACGGCCGAGAACAGCTGCTCGCGCAGCGGGTCGTAGACGACGCCCGCCAGGGTGCCGGCCGCGTCCTCGCACGCCACGCTCACGCACCACAGCGGGATGCCGGAGAGGTAGTTCACCGTCCCGTCGAGCGGGTCGACGACCCAGCGCAGGCCGGTGGTGCCCTCGCGGTTCGCCGTCCCCTCCTCGCCGAGCATCCCGTCGTCCGGGCGCCGGGCGGCGAGCACCGCGGCGATCGCCGCCTCGGCGGCGCGGTCGGCATCGGAGACCAGGTCGGTCGGGCCCTGCTTGGCGCCCACGCCCCGTGGCGGACGCCCGTAGCGGTCCAGCAGTTCCGCGCCGGCGCTCAGGGCGGCTTCGGTGGCGACGTCCAGGACGTCGCGGGGCACGGTCGCGCCCATCGGCTTCTCTTTCGTGCTCACATGCAGGACTTTCACAGCCCGGCGCCGATCTCCGGCTACGCGTTCACGGGCCCGTAACGAGCGGCGCCCGGCGCCGGGCGCCCCTTGGCCGCGGAGGTCCGCGGCGCGCTACCTGCGCCGGCCGCCGGCGAGGCTCGCCGGGGCGCCGGCCGTCTCGACCCGGAACGGTCGCATTCCCCGGGCGCGGTAGTTGGCGAGCGCGTGCGGGCCGTCGAGCGTGCAGGTGGTCAGCCACACGCGCGGGCGCAGCGCGCGGCCGCGGTCCAGCGCGGCCACGAGGGCGTGGCCGCCGATCGCGCGGCCGTGGTACTCGCCGAGCAGGCCGAAGATCGAGACCTTCGCGCTGCCGGGCGAGTCCAGCTCCAGCTCGAAGTAGCCCGCCTCCGCGCCGTCGACCTCCACGATGTGCGTCTCGATCCGCTCGGCCCACCGCCGCCACTGCCGGTCGGACCACCGCAGGCGATCGAGCCAGGCGTAGTCGGCTCCCACGCGCCGGTACATGCCGGCGTTGACGGCTGGGTCCTCCACGATCCGGGTGCCGAAGCCGGGCGGCGCCGGCCTCGACGGCATACGGATCGGCTCCGGCTCCACCAGCTCCAGGTAGGTCGTCGTGACGGTGGCGGGCCCGTGCCTCACAGGCCGGTCACGATAGTGAGCGCATCGACGTGGCTCGGGCGCACCACGCCGAGATGGCGCCGGTCGAGCGTGGCCACGTCCGAGATCCCCAGCGGCGATCAGGTACGCCACCTCCGGAAGACCAGCACTGGGACGACCAGCGGTCCCTCGTGCCCCTCCAGGAGCTCGAGCGAGGCGCGATGGTGGGCGTCGTCGGCGTCGACGTAGGCGTACAGCGGCCCGGCGTCGACGAGCAGCGCTATCGCGCCTTGGATATGCCAGCATATCGGTCACTTCACGAGCCGGACCGCGAGTCCGCCGCCGGTCGCTTCTCCCGCTCCGGCGAGCAGGCCGAGGACGCGGGCGACGTAGCCGCGGGTCTCGGGATAGGGCGGCACGCAGCCGCAGGAGGCGACCGGCGCCGGGCCGGCGTTGTAGGCGGCCAGCGCGAGGGGGACGGAGGCGAAGCGGCGCAGCAGGTCGCGCATCAGGTGGGCCTGGGCGTCGATCGCGCGCTCGGCGTCGAACGGGTCCCGGAGGCCGAGGGCGTCGGCGGTCGAGGGCATGAACTGGGCGATGCCCTGGGCGCCGGCGGGGCTGGTGGCGAACGGGTTGAAGTTGCTCTCGACGTACAGCTGCGCGGCCAGCAGCGCAGCCGAGACGTTCCAGCGCTGCGCGGCGCGCGTGAGCATCGGGGCGAAGCGCTCGGGGACGAAGTCGGGCAGCGAGCCGCCGTCGCCGCCGGCCGGCCCCGCCCCGGCGCCGCCGGAGGTCGAGCGTGCGTTGAGCGCGTATCCCCAGTGCCACGGTTCCCACGCGTAGCGCTGCACGAAGTGGAAGCGCTCCGCGTTCGCGGTCAGCCATCCGTGGGCGGCGGGCGGGCCGAGGTCGAGCTCGGTGGCGTAGCGGTGGAGCGACGTCCCGGGCGGTGCGACCCAGCGCGGATCGGGATTGCGTGCCCACAGGACGGCCTGCTCGGCGTCCGAGCGAAAGGCGCTCGTGATGAGCAACGACACGCCGTCCGCCCGGGCCGCGCGTGCCAGGCGATCGAACGCGCGCGCCACGTCGGGCCGCATGGGCTTCCCCTGGCGGTGCTCGAAGGGGCCGTCGTAGCCGCTGCCCGCCAGGGGCAGTCCGTACGGGCCGGTCGGCGCGAGCTCCGCCTCCGCGGAAGCGCCCACGCGAACCCGCCGCCGCGCTCGGCCGCGCTCGACCACGACACGCTCCCGGACGTCCACCCGAATCCGCACCGGAGCGAAGGAGTCGCCGTCCGGGAAGACGATGGTGGCCGCGTCGGCGCCGTTGGCGTGCGCCACCTGCTCCGCGGCGGCGCGCCCGAGGCGCAGGTACTGGCCGCGATCCAGATGCTCGGGATTGCGCCTGCCGGCGAAGACGGGCGGCTCGAACAGTCGGGGGTAGGCGACGTGCATGGCCTTCGCACCGGCGAGCGCACCGAGGTCCGCCGCCCGCTGCGCCTCCCCTTCCCGCCCGACCGCGCGAGCGACGGCGCCGAGCACGAGCGCACCGATCAGGACGCCCATCAGCCCGCCGACGAGCAGCACCGAGGCCTGGCCGCGCACGCAACGAGTGCGCCCGGGCCGGCCAGGCGTGCCGAGGTCTCCGCTCTTGGTCACCAGTCGCTCCGGGCCGGATCGGCGGTCGGGGCGTGCAGCACGATCGGGGGCGTCGGCGGCCGCTCGGCCACACGCAGGACGGCCGTTCGCAGCTGCGGGTCGAGCCAGCGCGATCCGGCGAGCCCGGCGAGCGCGAGCAGCCGGGTCGGGCCGGCCGCCAGGGGTGCGGAGGCCGCGGCCGGGACCGCGCAGCCGGCGATCGCGAGCCGTGCGAGCGCTCCCTCCGGGTCACGGGCCACGACGACCACGAGGTCCTGCTCGCGGAGCAGCTCCTCGAGCACCTCGGCGCGCGGGCCGGCGAGCGCCAGGACGAGCGGCACCTCGAGCGCGCCGGAGAGGCGACGCGCCGCGAGCGCCATCGCGACTGGATGGTCGGCGAGCTGGGCCCACGCGAGCCGGCCACGGCCCGCGGCCGGCACGCCGCGGGTGCTGATGCGGGCCGCCAGCCGCAGCGCCGCCGGGGTGGCCGCCGCCGAGTGGGGCTGCGGCGGGCCGGCAGCGGTGTCGGTCGCCGCCGGCGCCGCGACCGCGAGGCTCGGCCGGTCCTGCGCGGCGGCGGCCGGGGGAGCCCAGATCGCGACGGCGGCCGTCGGTGCCGCGTGGACGGCGCGCAGCCCGCCGGCGAGCGCGCCGGCCACCGGCGCGGAGACGGCCGCCGGGCCCAGCACCGCGGCGCGGGGGGAGGAGCGCGGGGGGAGCGAACCGGCGTCGCGCGAGGCGGCCGCCTCGGCCACGACCGGCGGCCGCGGCGCGACGAAGTACCCGGCCGCCCGCTCGCGCAATGACGCCGCGGCCGCCCTCACGGGACCGGCTCCGGGCCGGCGTCGGCGGTTGCGCGGGCGGTGAGCCGGCGGGCGAGGAGCGGTACGTGCGGCTCGACCGTGACGGTGACGCGGCGGTCGGCGATGGCCACGACGGCGTCGCGACGGACCGTCTCCGGCATCGCGTCTCGCGCCGCCGCGCTGGCGTCCCGTTCCTGGATGAGCGCGATGGCGCCGGCTTCGGCGGCCGCTCCGGCCTGCTCGTCGGCGGTCCGTGCGGCGAGGACGGCGTAGGCGCTCAGGGCGATGACCGCGAGCAGCGGGAGGAGGGCCGTCAGCTCGACCGTCGCCTGGCCGTGCTGTGACCGTGCGCGAGCGGCACAGGCCTGCTCGGCCGCCTGGCGTCGGCCGGTCGCGGAGCGCGCGATCATTGCGGCGCGAAGCGGGCTTCGGCGTGGACGCGGCCGAGGCGGAGGGCCGGGACGACCGCCGGTATCCGCAGCCCGACCTCGACGGCGCCGCCGGCGTGCCGGCGAACCTCGAGGCCGTGCTCCAGGCGCGCGGGCAGGTGTGCGCGGGCACCGGCCTCGGGATCCCCGCCGACGGCGGCGGCGCGCGCGGCTGCGCGGGCTGCCGCGGCGGCGGCCCACGTGGCGTGCCCGGCGAGCACGAGCTGCCAGGCGACGGCGAGCACCGCGGCGAGGCAGGGCAGCAGGGCGACGAGCTCGACCGTGGCCTGTCCGTCGGCGCGTCTCCACATGCTCGGAACGCTGCCGGTCGGCGGCACACGAAGCTACGCGCGAGTGTTACGAGTTCGCGCCGAAAGGCGCGAGATTCGAGACCGGGTGGCTCAGTACTCGCGGTACGCGCGCCAGACGCCGTAGACGGCGTAGATCCCGGCGCCGACGAGCATGAGCCAGAGGAGCGCTCCGAGGCCGCCCGCGTTCCACATGCGGCGCGTGGCGACGAGCGTGATCGCGATCGCGGCGACCCCCGCGTAGAGGACGATGCGGTGGCGCTCCTCGAGCCCGAAGATGGTCTCGCGGTTCTCCATGTAGATCCGGTAGCCGAAGACCAGGAGCCCGCCCACGAAGACGATCGAGAGCAGGTTGGAGATCGTGAGGCCCGCCGAGTCCCCGCCGGGCACGAGCCAGACCGCCAGCGCGAGGCCGACGATGATCAGGATGTTGCGGATGTGCCTGCCGCGGTCAGGGCCCACGCGGCGAGGATAGCCCGCCGCCCGCGCCCGCCCCGCTAGATGAGCTAGACCGGAACCGGCTCGCCGTGGATCGGCGGCGTGCCCGGCACGCCCGGGGCCATCGGCACGGCCGCGGCGGGCTCGCCGCCGTCGCCGACGCTCTCCGCCGCGAACCGGTAGCCGATCCCGAAGTGCGTGTGGATGTAGCGCCAGGAGGGCGAGACGCGCTCGAGCTTCTGGCGCAGCTTGCGCACGAACACGTCCACCGAGCGATCCCCGTGGACCATCGCGTAGCCCCACACGCGCTCGTAGATCTCCTCGCGCGGGAGCACCTGCCCGTTGTGGTCGGCGAGCAGCTGGATCAGCTCGAACTCGCGCCGCGTCAGGTCGGCGCTGCGCCCGCCCGCGTAGGCCTGGAACTGGTCCAGGCGGACCTCCAGCTCGCCCGCCACCTTCGGCGCGGCGTCCGCGCGCGCCTCGGCGCGCCGGCGACGGCGGATGACCGCCTCCGCGCGGGCGATCACCTCCTCCGGATGGCACGGCTTGGTCACCCAGTCGTCGGCGCCGAGCCGCAGCCCGCGCACGCGCTGGGCGACCGTCGACTGCCCCGTGCACACCACGACGCCCAGCTGCGGGAGTCGGGAGCACAGCTTCTCGAGGTAGGTCCACGCCGCGGGGCCGAGCACCGCGAGGTCCACGACGATCGCGTTGAGCCGCATCGAGACCAGCGTGTCGAGCGGAACGGGCGACGCCAGCACTCGATGCTGCCAGCCGCCGGCCTCGAGCCGCTTGGTGAGCACCTGCACGAAGCCCGAGTCCGAGTCGAGGACGGCGATCCGGGCCGGGGCCGGAGCGCCGACGCCTGGCGCGATGGTGGTCGTCATCACGTTCACGAGAATAGTGGTGTGGGCCGACGCGGGGCGCACCTACTGCTGCGCCGGTAACACCTCGGTCACATCATCGCGTGGAATCCCCGCAAAATCGGGGGAACGAGGTCAGGCCCGCGAGGCGTCCGAGAACTCCCGGAAGAGCCCCGTGACGACGAAGGCGACCTGCTCGCCGATGTCCACCGCGTTGTCGCCGATCCGCTCCAGCGCGCGCGCGACGAGCATCATCGTCATCGCCCACTCGCGGCGGTCGAGGTCGTCGCCGGTCTCGACCGCGCGCTGGAAGCACTCGCGGTTCAGGCGGTTGATCTGCTCGTCCTGGCGAACCAGGTCCTCGGCCAGCTCCACGTCGCGCAGCAGGAACGCCTGCTTGGCCTGGCCCACCTCCGAGCGCGCCAGGGCGCCCATCTTGACGATCCGCGCCAGGATCTCCTCGTCCTTGGGCGCCTCGTAGCCCGCCACGGGCAGCAGCTTGGCGATGTTCACGCACTGGTCGCCCATCCGCTCGGCGTGCTTGATCACGTGCAGCAGCGCCGCGACCACGCGCAGATCGCCGGCCACCGGCGCCTGCAGTGCGAGCAGCGAGAGGATGCCCTGGTGGACCTCCAGATAGCGGCCGTCCAGGCGGTCGTCGTCCTGCACGACGACCGCGGCGAGCTCGATGTCCCCCTGCTCGAGCGCCTCCATCGTGCGGTCGAGCGCCGTCACCACGAGGTCGAGCGCGCCGAGCGCCTGCTCCTCGAGCGTCCGCAGCTCGTCCTGGAAGTGCAGCCTGTGGGCCTCGCGCGCCATCAGCCGAACTTGCCCGTCACGTAGTCCTCCGTGCGCTTGTCCTCCGGATTGGTGAAGATCTTGTCGGTCACGTCGTACTCGACGACCGCGCCCGTGCGGTGCTTGGCCGTCTTGTCCAGCTCGACCGTGAAGAACGCCGTCATGTCCGACACGCGCGCCGCCTGCTGCATGTTGTGGGTGACGATCACGATCGAGTAGCTCTCCTTGAGCTCGATCATGAGGTCCTCGATCCGCCCGGTCGAGATCGGGTCGAGCGCCGAGCACGGCTCGTCCATCAGCAGCACGTCGGGCTGCGTGGCGAGCGCGCGCGCGATGCACAGGCGCTGCTGCTGGCCGCCGGACATGCCGAAGGCGTTGGTCTTCAGCCGGTCCTTGGTCTCGTCCCACAGCGCGGCACGGCGCAGCGCGGACTCGACGATCTCCTCCATGTCCCCCTTCATGCCGACGACGCGCGGGCCGAACGCGATGTTGTCGAAGATCGACTTCGGGAACGGATTGGGCTTCTGGAAGACCATGCCGATCCGCTTGCGCACCTGCACCGGGTCGATGCGGTCGTCGTAGAGGTTCTCGCCGTGGTAGACGATCTCCCCGTCCACGCGGGCACTGGGGATCAGGTCGTTCATCCGGTTCAGGCAGCGGATGAACGTCGACTTGCCGCAGCCCGACGGGCCGATCAGCGCGGTGATCTCGTTGCTGGCGATCCGCATCGACACGTCGCGGATCGCGCGGTGCTCGCCGTAGTGGACGTGGACGTCGCGGACGTCGAAGATCGGCTCCAAGGCCTTGTGGCCGTCGACGGGCGGCTCGGGCTCCGGCTGCTCCTGCGAACGTCCGAAGCGCTGCACGGCGCCCTCCTCGCCTCGCTTGGCCTGCGCCTCGGTCAGCTTCTCTGGCATGGGGTCATCACCACTTCTGCTCATAGCGGTTTCTCAAGAATATGGCCACGGAGTTCATCAGCAGCAGGATGACCATCAGCACCACGATCGCGCCCGCTGCCCGGACGACGAACTCCTGGTTCGGATCGCCGGTCCAGGTGAAGATCTGGATCGGCAGGGCGGTGAACTGCGAGAGCAGGCCGTCCGGGTTGAAGCGCGGCGACGCCGCGGCGCCGATCACGAGCAGCGGCGCGGTCTCGCCGATCGC